>Ga0265298_10006804_pt1 | contig 14029 bp, 9 predicted proteins | sample AusTroGonzalo_MG_3_FD_193486 | JGI IMG/M metagenome (GOLD analysis project Ga0265298, IMG submission 193486) | Bovine rumen microbial communities from tropical cattle in Woodstock, Queensland, Australia - Gonzalo_01 | ecosystem: Host-associated > Mammals > Digestive system > Stomach > Rumen ...
GCTTCTATCGTCACGTCCTCATCGAGAAGCACTATCCGCACCACGCAGCTGTGATGTTCGAGCACGCAGGTAAGTATCTGTGGGAGGTGCTGAAGTACATGGGTATCCCCGTTGAGGAGATCGACTACAACTTCCCGAAGGGTGACTTCTACCCCACCGAGAATCCGTTCGCATAAGATGAACCTAAAATACAGCCCGCCTACTTTGACGAGGCGGGCTGTTTTCAACTGATTATCCTAACATTATTAACTTAAAAGTATTTAGCTTATGAAGAATTATTTACGCTATTCATTAATGATGGCATTATTCTTACTTTGTGGAAGCAGCTATGCTGGTACAAATGTAAAGTTTGACTTTGATGCCAATGGAAAAGATTTATTTGGACTTCCTGGTGAATCGTCCAGTGATGCCGGTGACGGTGATATCACAGAAGCCAAGACGGCTATTATTGATGGTGTGACCCTTACTGTTTCTCAAGCAGCAGAAGGAGTGACAAATCCGAATCGTATTTGGAGTAAGTCTCCTAAACTTCGTATGTATAGTGGTTTGATGATGATCACAGCTCCTTCAGGTCACAATATTACTGGTTTGACTTTCGATCAGGGAAAGTGGAATGACAAGAATACTGCAGATTCTGGTACGCTGAGCAGCACAGGATGGGAAGGCAATGCGCCTGTTGTCATTATTAATATTGCAGGTAATACTCAGTTTAAGAGCATTACTGTTACAATAGATGGTGAAGGCGGCGACAATCCCGATGATCCTGATAGCAAAAGCTTGTTGGATAAATTTGACTTCACTTCAGGTACTATTACCGATAATGGCGACCAGACTGTATTCGAATTCGCTGGCAAAGCCCCGATGGGTGAAACAGGAGAGAAGATTGATATAACAGGAAAGATGCTGTTCGACTTCGAGAATAATATCTGCACAGCTTGCAAGGCATTGGTCACATTCCCCTCTGAGGTCATCGCAGTACTCGCTGAGGCAGATGCCAAAGCCAACGCCGATAAAGATGGATTCGCTTCTGTTGAAAGAGACGGTGCAACCTTGACTGTTGTATCTTCAAGAGACTTCCTTGGCTATTCAAGAATTCTGATCAAGGCTATGTTGAGAATGTTGATAGACGCTGAAACAGCGGGTCTTGGTGTTCTTGAGAGTCCTATGTCACCCAGTCAGGCTAACATTTTAGCAGGCAGTCTGGATAAGGATGAAGTCCTCGATCAGGATGTCTATATCAAGGGTAAGATCGCCAATATCAAGTATGAGTTTAGTGCACAGTATGGCACAGCAACCTTCTTTATTTCTGCTGACGGTAAGGACGAATATACCTTCCAGTGCTACTCTGTCTACACGCTGGAGAACAAGCCTTGGGTAGAGGGTAACACACAGATTAAGGTAGGCGATGAGGTTATCATCTGCGGTAAAGTCACCAACTTTAAGGGTACCACTCCTGAGACAGCTTCAAAGCAGGCTTACATCTACTCTCTGAATGGTAAGACCAAGGAGGAAAGCAGCGTAACACCAGATCCTGATCCTCAGGTAACGACTGCTACTTGTGCAGAAGTTCTGGCTGGTACTGATGGTACAGTTTATCGCGTAACAGGTAAGTGCGTAGAAATCGCAAATACCACTTATGGTAACTGGTATCTGGAGGATGCAACAGGTAAGATTTACATCTATGGTACGCTTGATAAGGAAGGCAACGCAGGCAAGAACAACTCTATTGATGTTTGGGGTATCGAGGTCGGTGATGAACTGACTGTAGAAGGCGAGCGCACGACCTATAAGGAAACAATCGAGCTGAAGAATGTGAAGGTTATCGACATCAAGAAGGCTGCTGCTGAGGCTCAGGTTTGGGACTTCACAAAGTGGAGCGATGCTACTGTTGCTGCTCTGAAGGCTGACGCTGCTGCCAGCAAGACTGCAGGTTGGAGCGATGTAGAGAAGGCTGCTGATGCTGAGGCTGGCGCTGATCCTACTGAGACTTCTAAGGACAATTGCTTCTGGAGCGTAGCTGAGCCTAATGAAGATGGTACATTGTCAGCTAATGGCGTAGTGATTGAGGAGCTGAAGGGTCTCGTTTGGAATAAGGCTTATGCCATCAAGCGTTCTCTGGCTATCGCAGTCAACTATCCTGTTGCTCTGAGCGAGTATGCTGGTGGTGCTTACCTCTGGCTGGGTGGTGGCAAGAATAAGATTCCTTGCTTCACGATTCCTGGTGTAAAGGCTGGTTCTACGATTACAATGGAGGTAGAGTCTCATAAGGCATCTGACGCTCGTGGTGTAGAGCTCTACACTGGTGTTGACGCAGATGGTCTGGTGGATGCTGCTACTAAGATTGGCGATTCCTTCACTCCGAAGGAGAAGGATTCTCACAGTTGGACTATCGATAGCGACTGTGACGTGATTGTCTACAACACCAACGGTTGCCACATCTACAAGATTGAGGTTGCTGCAGGTGCTGCTGGCATCCAGGCTGTGAAGACCGCAAAGACTGGCAACGGTTATATCTACAACCTCGCTGGTCAGCGTGTTGACGCCAACTACAAGGGCGTTGTCATCAAGAACGGTCAGAAGATGATTCAGAAGTAATCATACTTTACTCTATACAAATCAGAGCCTCCGTGTAAATCGCATGGAGGCTCTGTTTTTATGATGGCTTTTGGGATTCCTATTTGCCAGAGACAATCTTCTTAATATCATTGAGCTTATTGAGGGCCTCAAGGGGTGTAAGGTTGTTCACGTCGAGGCCCAGGATTTCATCGCGGACTTGGCAAAGAACAGGATCGTCGAGCTGAAAGAATGAGAGCTGCATACCTTCACGAGAAGCGGCGATTTCTGCTGTGGGCTTGCCTACGCTGCCTACGGAAGCATTTTCGGCCTCCAGCTGCTTTAAAATCACGTTGGCACGCTTCACGATACTGCGAGGCATACCCGCAATCTCTGCTACATGGATACCAAAGGAGTGTTCACTCCCACCCCGCTCTAACTTACGTAGGAAAATCACCTTGCCATCGACCTCTTTTACTGAGACATTATAATTCTTAATGCGTGAGAAATTCTTCTCCATCTCATTGAGCTCGTGATAATGCGTCGCAAAGAGCGTACGAGGATGGCCTTTGGCATTCTCATGGAGATATTCCACAATGGCCCAGGCGATAGAAATACCATCATAGGTGCTGGTACCTCGGCCTAACTCATCAAAGAGCACTAGCGAGCGAGAAGACACATTATTAAGAATGTTCGAAGCCTCAGTCATTTCCACCATAAACGTGGATTCTCCAAGTGAAATGTTATCTGATGCTCCCACTCGAGTGAAGATCTTATCCACCAGACCGATTCTCGCGGCCTCTGCGGGCACGAAACAACCAATCTGCGCCAGTAGTACTATCAATGCCGTTTGACGCAGCAGCGCCGATTTACCAGCCATATTCGGACCCGTAATGATGATGATCTGCTGACGCTCATTATCGAGCAGAATATCATTAGGCACATATCGCTCACCCAATGGCAGTTCCTTTTCAATCACAGGATGACGACCTTGTTTGATGTCGATGACCTCCGTAGAGTCTATCACAGGACGCACATATTTATTCTCCTCAGCAGCTTTTGCAAAGCTTAGCAGACAATCGAGATGGGCGATAATGTTCGCATTGATCTGAATCTGCGGGATATACTCCTGCATGCCTAGAATCAAGTCGTTAAAGAGCTTGGCCTCCAAAGAGAGTATTTTATCCTCAGCGCCCAGAATCTTCTCTTCGTATTCCTTCAACTCCTGTGTGATATAGCGCTCTGCCTGAGCCAGCGTCTGCTTGCGAACCCATTCTGCTGGCACCTGATCCTTATAAGTATTACGCACTTCGAGGTAATAGCCAAATACATTATTATAGCCTATTTTCAGCGAAGAAATACCTGTTTCTGCAGCCTCGCGCTCCTGAATCTTCAGCAGATAGTCCTTGCCACTATAGGCAATACTGCGTAATTCGTCGAGTTCTGCATTCACACCGTCGCGAATCACGCCTCCTTTGGCTATTAATTGTGGCGGATCATTCTGGATTTCCTTCTCAATTCTGTCGCGCAGGGTCTCACAAAGATTCAACTGCTCCCCTACCCGCTTCAAAGCCTCATTATCCGCATAAAGACAAGCGGTCTTGATGGGCTGAATAGCTTGCAGAGCCGTCTTTAATTGCACGACTTCACGAGGCGATACGCGCCCTACTGCTACTTTCGAGATGATACGCTCCAAATCGCCAATGCGATGAATCTGCTCATCGATACACTGACGGAAATCAGGCTCACGATAGTAATAGTCCACAATGTCCAGACGCTCGTTTATGGGCTTCTCATCTTTCAGCGGAAACACCAGCCAGCGACGTAGCAGACGGCCTCCCATCGGGCTTACCGTCTTGTCGATAACATCCAATAAAGACTTACCGTCATCCTGCATCGGATGAATCAGCTCCAGACTACGGATGGTGAACTTATCCAATCGCACATACCTATCTTCTTCGATGCGTGAGATAGACGTGATATGTCCTATCTGTGTATGCTGCGTCTGTTCGAGGTATTGAAGGATGGCGCCAGACGCAATGATACCATTCTGCAGATGGTCAACGCCAAAGCCCTTGAGGTTCTTGACGTGAAAATGCTTCAACAGCTTTGTGCGCGCAGTCTGGTCTGTAAATACCCAGTCGTCGAGCTCGAAAGTAAAGAATTTATTGCCAAATTTTTGCTCAAACTGCTGCTTCTTGCCCCGCTCAAAGAGTACTTCCTTGGGCGAGAAATTCGCCAACAGCTTCTCCACATAGTCAACTGTTCCCTCGCCAGTCAGAAACTCTCCTGTAGAAATATCCAAGAAGGCCACACCACTAGCCACTTTTCCAAAATGTACAGCAGCCAGGAAGTTATTCTCCTTATAGTTCAGCACATTATCAGAGAGCGCCACACCTGGCGTCACCAATTCTGTGATGCCTCGCTTGACGAGTTTCTTTGTGAGCTTGGGGTCTTCGAGCTGGTCGCAGATGGCTACACGTTTGCCAGCACGCACCAATTTAGGCAGATAGGTATCGAGGGCGTGATGGGGGAAACCCGCCATCTCGTCGCCCTTGTTGTATCCGTTGTTTCTGTGTGTCAGTGTGATACCAAGAATCTTCGCAGCCGTTACGGCATCCTCGCAATAGGTCTCGTAGAAGTCGCCACAACGGAACAGCAGCACCGCATCAGGGTGCTTTGCTTTCAGATCGAAGAACTGCTTCATCATCGGGGTTAGTTCCCCGTCTTTCTTTGCCATCTTTACTCGATTTACGTTTGAGCGACAAAGTTACGAAGAAAAAACGAACCCTCAAAATTATTCTCGGCTTTTTATATCTTCAAACGAAATAAGTGCCTAGTATTAATTGATAAGCGCCACTTCCCAAGCGAGAAGTGGCGCTTAATTTTTGTTACTTGGTGCTTATCCCAAAGAAGAGTGCTTGTTAAAAGTTACTTTGGTCTCGTGTAGACTATTATTCCCAATACCTTCTCCTGTGCCCTTGTTTCATATATGATTTCCATTTTGTTTTGTCATTCCACATCCATCGTTTCTGTTTCATATATGTAATGGGCAGAGGCAAACTGTCTAATGGGACAAATCGATAGTGATTAATGACACTTGTTAGATTACCGTCTAAATGATCGTTTGCTGATATAAGGTCAATGTGATTTCTGTCTACGATTTTAAACTTCAGATGGGTAAGATGTCGACCTCCTTGCATTCCTATGAAATAGAAACTTTCCGCAATCAGTGTATCCTTAGAAACTTTATAGACTCCATCCCCCAAATAGATTTTACTTGATCCGTTAATAGTAGGCAGATGTCTCATAGTGCCATCAGTATAGAATATAACTCTTTTCTCACCATTAGTAGAATCGAGCGGTTCATAATAGCCATTGATATTCAACAAAGATGCAATACCAGTATCCTCTGTACTATATTTGACTAATACATCTTTCTCTTTGAAGGTTTTGCTCCAAGAAAAACATCCACTTAAAGCAGCAAGCATTAGGCATGCTGTGCAAGTAAAGATGAAATTTCGTTTCCTTCGTTGGGTCATTATTTGTATGGATTGACGAAGCTGATGCGGACGTTATATTTCATCCGTGTGATAATTCCATTGCGCTTGCCAGGAGTCCATTTCGGCATCTTTTTGATCACGCGGTAGGCCTCCTTGGCGAAGAGTTTGGCGAATTGCTGCTTCAACTCTTTCTGCTTGGATTCTGTTTCCTGCGAGAATCTAGTCGTATTGAAGCGGTTAATCTTGCAGTCGTGGGCGGAAATGTCTGATAATGAGCCGTCTTCGTTGACAAAGAACGTCATGATCACCTGTCCCTCAACGTCGTAGTCCTGCGCAGCATCAGGATACTGCACGTTCTTCTCGAGAAATCGCATCAACGCCTTTTCCCCACCAGGATATTTGGGAAAAATCTCAGCAATCTCACCGAAAATCTTCTTCGTTCCTGTCGTGTCGTTTTTAACGCGGATACTATCTGTGCTTTGTGCTACTGCACCCATCGTCAGGGCTGCAAGCATAATAGATAAAAATGTTCTTTTCATATTCTCGTTTAAGCTACTTTCTTGGCTCTTATCATACAATAGACACCAATGATGATGAATGGAATACTGAGGATTTGTCCCATGTCGAGTGGGAGAGTGGCCTCGAAGGCTTCCTGAATTTCCTTGGTGTACTCGATGAGGAAGCGGAAGGTGAAGATATAGGTCAGGCAGAAGCCGAAATACCAGCCTGTGCCGATCTTCTCAGGCATCTTCTTGTGGAGCACCCACATGATAAAGAAGAGTAGGGCATAGGCGATGGCTTCGTAAAGCTGGCCTGGATGGCGAGGCATCCCATCAACCTTCTCGAAAATAAAGGCCCAGGGAACATCTGTAATTTTACCGATAATCTCAGAATTCATGAGGTTACCCAAGCGGATAAAACAGGCCGTCGTTCCTGTGGCGATGGCGATATTGTCAAGTACCGTCCAGATGCTGAGTTTCGTCTTGCGGACATAGAGCCAGAGGGCAATCATCAGACCTAATGTACCACCATGCGAAGCGAGACCCGCATAACCCGTGAGTTTCCAGCCTCCATCGGGCAGGAAATGGATGGGCAACAGCATCTCTACAAAACCCTTCAAAGAGGTCAGGTAATCCTGTGGCTGATAGAAAAGGCAGTGGCCTAAGCGCGCACCTATCAGGATACCGAAGAAGCAGTAGATAAAGAGAGGATCGAAATACTCATCTTTAATCTTTTGCTCTTTGTAGAGTCGCTTCACCACGAGATAGGCGAGTGCCAATCCGATGATCCACATCAAACCGTACCACCTTACCGTTATCGGCCCCAGATGAAAGGCCTCTAAGTCCGGATCCCAGACGATAAAATTCAGCAAGTCTGTCATAGCTTAAACGTTGAATCTAAAGTGCATGATATCACCATCCTGGACGATGTAGTCCTTGCCCTCGACAGCGAGTTTTCCTGCCTCGCGGACAGCAGCCTCAGAGCCATACTGGATATAGTCGTCGTACTTGATGACCTCTGCACGGATAAAGCCCTTTTCGAAGTCGGTGTGGATAACACCAGCACACTGAGGTGCCTTCCAACCTTTCTTATACGTCCAGGCCTTCACCTCCATCTCTCCAGCGGTGATGAACGTTTCGAGGTTCAGTAGGGCGTAGGCTTTTTTAATCAGGCGATTCACACCACTCTCTTCGAGGCCCAATTCCTCCAGGAACATCTGCTTATCCTCGTAGCTTTCGAGTTCTGCGATATCCTCTTCTGTCTTGGCAGCGATGATCATCGTCTCAGCGCCCTCTTCCTTGGCCAGTGCCTCTACTTTCTTGGTGAAGTCGTTACCGTCTTTGGCATCAGCCTCGCCCACGTTACAGACATAAAGCACGGGCTTCGATGTCAGCAGGAAGAGATTACGGGCACAATCCTGCTCGTCTTTGCTTTCGAACTCCACGATACGGGCGTTCTTACCTTGCTCCAACACCTCTTTATAAGCCTTCAACACCGTCACTTCAACCTTTGCATCCTTATTACCAGCAGCAGCGGCCTTCTCTGTCTTAGCCAGACGGCTCTCGATGGTCTCGAGGTCTTTCAGTTGCAGCTCCGTATCGATGATTTCCTTGTCGCGGATGGGGTCGATGGTGCCGTCTACGTGGGTGATATTCTCATCCTCGAAGCAACGCAACACATGGATAATCGCATCCGTCTCACGGATATTTCCCAAGAATTTATTTCCCAGGCCCTCGCCCTTCGAGGCGCCTTTCACAAGACCAGCGATATCTACGATTTCACAAGTTGCAGGCACGATACGGCCAGGATGTACCAACTCTGCGAGTTTCGTCAGACGCTCATCGGGTACGGTGATGACACCCACATTGGGCTCAATCGTACAAAACGGAAAGTTTGCTGCCTGAGCCTTCGCACTCGAGAGGCAGTTAAACAAGGTGGACTTGCCCACATTCGGCAGTCCTACAATACCACATTTTAATGCCATTTTCTTCTATAAACGTTTATTTCGGGTGCAAAGGTACTAAATAATTCATAATTCATAGTTCATAGTTTATAATTATTTGCTTGTCTTTGCAACTTTTTGTAACTTTGTTGCGTCAAACAGACAAAGTGAAACCCCAAAAAGAGACAGAAAATGAAGACTTATTTGTTATTGACGTTATTAGTAGCGCTGCTTTCTATGAATGGATGTAACGTGAAAGTTGGTGATGGTGAGAATATTGTTGAACCCAGCGAGAACATCGTCAAGGCCAAGTATCCGCAAAAGGCTTTTGATAAGGTCGACAATCATGTGGTAGGTACGATTCAGTTGGTTCAGAGTGACCAGAGCCGTGTGACGCTCTCTGCCCCTGAGAACTATATCGAATACTTTGAGTTCGAGAACAAAGGCGGCAAGTTGAATATCAATTACGCTAAGAAGAGCGTGAATATGAGTGCGAACGACGTAATCATTATCATCTATACGCCCAATCTCCGCGAAGTGAAGAATTCAGGTGCTGCTGATATCCATCTTGACAGCCTGAATACCGATGAATTCAAGGCCATCAATTCTGGTGTTGGTTCGTTCGAGTTGAACCACATCAACGCCAAGAAGATCGATGTTTCTTGCAGCGGTGTAGGCAGTATCAATATTGATGGTCAGGCGGATGAGGCAGAATACTCTTGCTCTGGTGTTGGTGGTATCCACGCTCAGGAAATGAAGGCACGTGAAGTGAAGGCGCATGTGAGTGGAGTAGGGGGTATTGATTGCTACGCCTCAGACTATATCAATGGTCGTGTCACAGGCGTTGGAGGACTCAATTATGCGGGCCATCCTGCCAAGAAAGACCTTCATCACAATATGACAGGCGGAATCAACGAACTATAAACAGATGATACAACCAACACTTCATTTCTATGATTTTGGAGAAGGCGTAAAGGCCTTCAGCAGCACTCGAAAAGGGGGCTGTAGTGAGGGCAACTACGCAGAGTTTAATATCAATCATTATTGTGGCGACAGCGAAGATGCGATACAAATAAATCGCACTTCGCTGTGCCAGTATTTAGGAATTAGCAATGACCGTCTGATAATGCCTCATCAGGTGCATCAGACGGAGATTGTGGCTATCGATGAGGCTTTTCTCAGGCTTTCCGCAGATGAGCAGAAAGCGAGACTTGAGGGCGTAGATGCGCTCATGACTGGTGTTGCAGGTGTCTGTATCGGTGTGTCTACTGCGGATTGTATCCCAGTGCTTGTGTATGATAAGGTGCAGCGTGTTTCTTGCGCCATTCATGCAGGTTGGAGAGGCACCGTCAAACGCATCGTGGAGAAGGCTGTGGAGACGATGATTTCCGTTTATGGCTCGCGTCCTTCAGACCTTCTGGCTCAGATAGGCCCAGGCATTCATCTCGAGAGTTTCGAGGTGGGCGATGAGGTATATGAAGCCTTTGCTCATGAGGGTTTTGAGATGGAACCCATCAGTAGAAAATACCCCGCATCAGACGGCTCTTCTATCGTGAAATGGCACATTGATCTGCCTGAATGCAATCGCCTGCAACTGCTCTCCAAAGGCATTCCCCAGAGCCAGATTTCTGTCTCTAAGATCTGCACTTTCCAACAGTCTGATACTTATTTTTCTGCCCGTCATCTGGGCATCAATTCAGGTCGTATCTTTACAGGAATCCTGATGCTTTAATGTGCCTCTAACCAGTTTTCTCCAAAGCCGGAATCAGCTACGAGGGGCACACTTAACGGGAAGGCCTTCTGCATCTCTTCGATGACGATGGCTTCCACCTTTTCTTTTTCCTCAGGATAGACGCTGAAGTTGAGTTCGTCATGTACTTGGAGAATCATCTGGCTTCGGATGCCCTCTTTTTTGAAGCGTTCGTGAATATGAATCATCGCCACCTTGATGATATCCGCAGCAGTGCCCTGAATTGGGGCATTGATGGCATTGCGCTCTGCAAAACCACGAACGGTGGCGTTGTGGGAGTTGATATCCGGAAGATAACGACGACGTCCGAATAGGGTAGTGACATAGCCTTTTTGACGAGCCACTTCCTTCGATTTCTCCATATAGTCGTGTACCTGTGGGAAGGTGGCAAAATAGCCGTCTATCAGCATCTTGGCTTCATCGCGAGGGATGTCGAGACGCTCTGCTAAGCCAAAGACGGTGATACCATAGATGATACCGAAGTTGGCCCGTTTCGACTTGGTACGCTCATCGCGCGTCACCTCTTCGATAGGTTTCTTATAGATGTTTGCTGCTGTGGCTGCATGCAGGTCCTTGCCCTCCTTGAAGACTTCAATCATCTGGGGATCCTGCGAAAGATGGGCCATCACACGCAATTCAATCTGAGAATAGTCTGCTGAAAAGAACAGACAACCGGGCTCTGGGATAAAGGCCTTGCGGATTTCCTTGCCATCTTCACCTCTGATGGGAATGTTCTGGAGGTTGGGATCCGAAGAGCTCAGACGACCAGTGGCGGTGATGGTCTGATTGAATGACGTGTGAATATGTCCTGTACGAGGATTTATCAGCTTCGGTAAGGCATCGATATAGGTGCCAATCAGTTTCTTTAAACCTCTGTGTTCCAATATATCTGCAACAATTTCGTGCTTGTTTCGCAGTTGCTGGAGCACTTCCTCAGAGGTAACGTACTGGCCAGTCTTAGTCTTCTTGGCCTTCTCAACGATTTTGAGTTTATCGAAGAGGATCTCACCCACTTGCTTAGGTGAAGCAATATTAAATGGTACGCCCGCAAGTTCGTAGATACGACGTTCGAGCTCGTTCATACGGTCTGTGAAAACCTTTGACGTTTCTTTCAGTGATTCCGTATCGAGACAAACACCATTCATCTCCATTTCTGCCAACACGGGCATCAATGGCATCTCTATCTCGTAGAATAGTTTTTCGCATTCGAACTTCTTCAGTTCTGGCTCCAGCTTGTTCTTCAGGCGCAATGTGATGTCTGCATCCTCCGCAGCATACTCGTAAACCTGAGAGGGTAGGAGATCGCGCATCGATTTCTGGTTCTTACCCTTGGGACCAATGAGCTCATCGATATGGATGGTCTGATAGTTCAGATAGATCTCAGCCATATAGTCCATGTTGTGATGCAGTTCGGGTTGGATGAGGTAGTGGGCGATCATCGTGTCCCACATCGGACCTGCGAGATGGATGTCATAGTTGCGAAGTACTTCGAGGTCGTATTTCAGATTCTGACCGATTTTCAAGATTTGCTCGTTCTCGTATACATCTTTAAAGATATTAACAATTTGCAACGCTTCTTCACGTTTTGCTGGAATTGGCACGTAGAAGGCCTCAAATTCCTTCACCGCGAAGCTCAAACCCACCAATTCTGCGTCAATTGAATTCTTCGAAGTCGTTTCTGTGTCTAGACTGAGAATTTCGTTTGTCAAAAAATAATCATGAAGTTTCTGCAAATCTTCCTCATTTTCAACGAGTTTGTAATCATGAGCCACCGTTTTCAGGCTCTCAAAACTCGAATTTTCGCTCAAATTCGCCCCGTCGGCAGGAAATTCTGCAAAGAGATCGAGTTGTCCGTTAACGGGAATTTGCGGTTTTTGGCTTTTTTTAAGAACTCGGTCTGCGAACGACTTCATCTCCAGTTCAGACAACAGACGACCTAATTCTTTCTCATCGGGGTCGACAAGTTTCAAATTCTCCATATCGAGTTCGATAGGCACATCCGTTTTGATGGTTGCCAAGAAGTAACTCATCTTGATATCGTCGACATGCTCTTCCACTTTTTCGCGAAGTTTGCCTTTGATTTCTGACGAACGAGCCAGTAATCCTTCGATGGAACCGAAGTCATTGATGAGTTTCACGGCCGTTTTCTCACCCACACCAGGACATCCTGGGAAGTTATCAGCCGAATCACCCATCAATGCCAGCAGATCAATGACTGATTCTGTCGATGGAATGCCATATTTTTCGCAGACCTCCTTGGGTCCCATCGTCTCATAACCACCTCCGTGACGGGGGCGGAAGATCTTCACTTTATCGCTTACCAACTGTCCATAGTCCTTATCTGGGGTCAGCATATAGGTCTCGATACCGTTGGAACCGGCCTTTTTTGCCAAAGTTCCGATGACATCATCAGCCTCAAATCCATCCACTTGGAGGATAGGAATACGATAAGCCTTTAGCAGATCCTTAATGATAGGCACCGCCTTGCGGATATCCTCTGGCGTCTCTTCGCGCTGGGCCTTATATTCAGGGAAAGCCTCGCTGCGGAAGGTTGGACCATGAGGATCGAAGGCCACACCGATATGGGTGGGCTTTTCTTTCGTGAGTACCTCATTGAGGGTATTCAAGAAGCCCATGATGGCACTTGTGTTCAGACCTTTCGAGTTGATTCGAGGGTTTTTGATGAACGCATAATAACTGCGATAAATGAGCGCATACGCGTCTAAAAGAAACAATTTCTGCATAACTTTCTTAATTTTCGGTGTAAAATTACATAATTTCTTTGAATTCCAATGTATTTTTACTATTTTTGCATCGAAAAATATGTGTGAGATGGATTATTTGTCAATCATACGCAAGCCCATTGAGGGTGAGATGAACGACTTTGTGAGGTTGTTCAACGAGAGTTTGTCACAAGGTGAAGGACTGCTGGAACAGGTGCTTTCCCATATCCGTCAAAGAGGCGGAAAGCGCATGCGTCCGATGTTAATTCTTCTGTCTGCAAAGAACTTTGGTGAGGTGTCGGATGTCACTCAGAATGCGGCTCTCGGATTGGAGTTGCTGCATACGGCCAGTCTTGTTCATGACGATGTGGTGGACGAGAGTAGTGAGCGCAGAGGTCAGCCCTCAGTGAATGCCTCTTATAATAATAAGGTGGCTGTGCTCGTGGGTGATTATATCCTCTCCACTGCGTTGCTCCGTGTGGCGCTTTCGAATAATCATAGAATCGTACAACATCTGGCCGAACTTGGACGAACACTTGCTGCTGGTGAAATCCTTCAACTTTCGAATATCTCGAATCAAGTGATCTCGGAAGATGTTTATTATCAGGTAATTGACAAGAAAACGGCTGTACTCTTTGAGTCGTGTGCAGCGCTTGGTGCTCTTTCCGTTGGTGTCTCAGAAGAGGAAATTGAGAAAGCCAAAAAGTTCGGACATAACATCGGTATGATTTTCCAGATACGCGACGATATCTTCGATTACTATGATTCTAAGGAAATAGGTAAGCCGACAGGTAATGATATGACGGAAGGAAAGCTGACTTTGCCCGTGATTTATGCCCTGAACAATACCAATATGCCCGCTATGCAGACCTTAGCCAAGAAGGTAAAGGCCGGCACGATCAATCCTGACGAAATCGCTGTGTTAGTGGAGTTTACCAAGCAATACGGTGGTATCGATTATGCGGAACGGAAGATGGAGGAGTTTGCCAAAGAGGCTCAGAAATATATCGATGAAAGCGTGAAACCTGAGTTGAAAGATGCCTTCACCGCCTATCTC
>Ga0265298_10006805_pt1 | contig 14027 bp, 11 predicted proteins | sample AusTroGonzalo_MG_3_FD_193486 | JGI IMG/M metagenome (GOLD analysis project Ga0265298, IMG submission 193486) | Bovine rumen microbial communities from tropical cattle in Woodstock, Queensland, Australia - Gonzalo_01 | ecosystem: Host-associated > Mammals > Digestive system > Stomach > Rumen ...
GGGCTTGTCATAGACAAACCATTTTTCATATATACCAATCTTTGTTTGGCGACTTGTGTCACTTTTGTAGTGTGATACATCGAAACAATCAGCACCCTCATTCTGTAACCTCATGCTTTTTTCGGTATTGTTTTCTGTATCATTAACCACCGTTTGTTGTGTGGGATTATTGTCCCCACAAGACCACTGCAACAACGCAACAAAGGCCAATGCAACTATTAGTTTGAATGTTTTCATGTATAGAGTTATATTTCATTATTTGAACCCAATGCAGGTTTTATGCTCTGAAACGGTGTTGGGATAATCTCGTTCTATATACGGATAAATCTTATTGTAATCACTCATAGCTTCACCAATAGTTTGATACGCTTGCTCAAATTCTTTAATGAAGCCCTTTGAAGTGCCGATTGCGGTTTGATAGCAACAACAGAAATAATCCTCCAACGTAATGAAGGTAATCCTGGTGTTGTTCACATTGATGGAGTTTGCTGCTCGCGTCCAACCTTCCTTGCTCACTTTCTCGAAATTGTCATCGGTAAATTCATATAAAAAGTACAAATGTTTGATTCTATTGTCGCAGCCATTCGCAATATGAACACGAAAACGATGGTCGTTTTTTGTGATGTACAATGTGCCTTCCTTCTTTTCATGAGGATAGCCTTGCTTATCGAGTCGCCTACAGATATGCCGCTCCAGGACTTCAATGTTTTTCAATGGCCGGTTTGAAAGAATAAAAAAAGATACTGCCGAGATAAAGACAATGCCCAAAACTGACGAGTAGACAGGGGCTGAAGTGATAAGATCGTAAACATAGAATACGAATAATGCCACAAAAAAGCATACGCCTAAGACTGTGCCTATTTTCGAATCTCCTTCAAAGGATGTGTATTCGTCTCTATATTTTTCCATAATGAAGGTTTATTAGTTTATCCATTCAAAACTTCTCATAACTTGCTCAAAATCATTGGCCCACAGATTCGCTTCCTCTTCTCTGTAGGAAATCATCATCTTTACAAATCTATAGTCGTCTTGGAAAAGAAGCACCTTGCAACAGACTGGTTTTGAGGTGTCATAGTTGTTACCCGTCCTTCTGTAGGTTACCAAGATGGCGTTGGCATTGTTGATGTGTACCCATTCACGGCTGAATGTGCCTATTAAACGGCTACCAGAACCAATTTCATTTTTTACCATCTCTTCAAGAAGTTGGTCGTATTCCCAATCAAACGGCTCGGTTTCGTCTCTTTGCAAAAAATCGCCCTTAGCTTCTTTCATAAAGTTAAACATGATTCGACAGTATTGGTCTTTTGCTCCAGGTTTCAAGTCACACAATCCCTTCTGATTGAATATGATTAAGTCATCCCGAAGTTGAAGCATCCCCTTATTGGCCAAGTCTCTTCCGTAAGGACTATCTTTGGTCTGCCTTTCTACCGTAATCGGCACAGAGATTTTGAATGCATTGAAGAAGGTATGGTCTTTCCAATGCTTGGGTTCTTCCTTCTTCATTGGTGGTATGGTTTTCAACCTAACTTTTTCGTTGCTGGAAGGTGTAGCAGTTTGGCTGGAATTTGAATAAGGGCTTGATGTGGTCTCTTGAATCGTGGATGCAGACTGGCTGCTAATACACATCTTGACAATCAAAGCAATGATAGTCATTATAATACCTCCGACGACATAGCTTTTTGCTCCTTCCCATGCTCCTTTTGCCGCATTTTTGGAGTCGTTTTTCAACGAGGCATAGAACTCACGGACATAATCTTCGGCAGCTTTCCTGGCTTCCTTGATGTCTTCTTTCAAAGTCTCGTCCTTGATGTCATATACTGGTTCCTCTCTCATGGTACTCGGCTGTTTGTACCTTGCGGAATTGAATTTGACATATTCGGCATCGTACCTGACTTTTGTAGCAGGGTCTTTCAGGATGTTGTATGCCTCATTGATGTCCTGCATTTTTGCTGTCGTATCCATACCTGGATTTCGATCGGGATGCCAACGCATAGATTGGCTACGGTATGCCTTTTTGATTTCTTCCGAGGTGGCATCAGAGATAATACCCAATATCTTGTAGTAGTCCTTGAACATGGCCGTGAGTTCTATAAGGTTGTCTTCTTATTGTTTTTCAGGATGGTTGTCCTCGTTCTTGTCTTTTTTCCAAACGGCACGGATAGCACCTATCATGCCTGCGAAGACAATAAGGCCAAAGATACCTGGAGTGCTGTTTCCGTTGTCGCCGCGAACGCCGACGATGATTCCAAAAAGGAAGATGAATGCAACGATGATGACGATGGTCACGATGATTTTTGATGTCTTGTTCATAGTTGTAATGTATTAGATTGTTGATTGAATTGTTTGATTTGTCTCTTTATGTCCATTGTATAGAGAAAGTAACCTCAAAACTTGTGTTTTTTGAAAATAGGCCCGACCAAGATAACCATCCCGACCGGGCCCAACACAAGTAAAGGTAGTTTATCTATATTGTTTTGTTGACTTTACTTGTGCTACTGTTTTTATTTACCAATCCCAGTAAGAAGATGTGCTGGTGCTGACGGTTCTTCCATAGGCATCTCTTGTGGTGGTTGAAGACCCGTAGGGATAGGTGGTGGTGGTTGAAGACCCAATGTATGCACCGTAGGAATTGGAATAGGAGGTGTTGATGTTTCCGATGCAGTCATAGCTACTTGATGAAGAACCAAGTCTGTTTCCGTAGGAATCCGAATATGTCGTGTTTACATGGCCAATGCAATCAATGCTGGTGGTGGAAGAGCCAATTCTGTTACCGTAAGAATCTTTGTAGGTAGTGTTGACGTTGCCAAGGCAATCAACCCAACTTGAGGAGGTGCCTACCGTTCTGCCGTATGAATCAGTGGTGCGGCTGTCGATGGTGTTGCCCCAACTGTTGATTGTGGTGGAGGTTCTGTAACTCTGGGCGAATGAGGTGAACGGAACGATTATCATTGCGATTGCGATAACTAAATACTTTTTCATTTTACTTGTGTTTTAGATTGTTTAACTTATTGTTGTTTGTGTTTGTTTGTCCTTTAATGACGGTAATCCGAAAAAGTAACCCCGTTATGGAAACTTTTTTCAAACTTTTTTCTAAAACACTGATAATGAATTAATAAATATCACGCAGATTTATAAAAAAATGGCAGAGGACAATGAAAAGCCTCTGCCTTATTGTGCTACCGATACGGTTTAATGACTATCTTTTCGGAACATAGGTTTTGTTGCCCTTACGGTTGTAGTAATACTGGCCTCCTCTGCTTCCTGTATGAATGGTTTTTCCTTTCCCATAGTTGTATGCTTTTGTGGAATAGTCTTTAGCCCTGTACCCTTTGCTTCCTGTGTAAGGATTGCGATTGCTACTGGTGGAAAAATTGTTGTGATTGGTGCGGTCAGATTGTGTCTTGTAATGGCCAGTTACATAAGTTCCATTCTTCCTGTAATAGCCTTTTTGATACTTCGTGCTTTGTGCGAAGGAAACTGCTGATGTCATCAGTGTGATGATCAAGATGATGAATAATTTCTTCATAGTTGTAATGTGTTTGATTGTTTGATTATTTTTAAATTACAACTTTTAATGTCACAAGGAATCAAAAAGTAACCTCAAATGATCTATTATTTATCATTTTTCTAATCTAGCATGATAAATCCTGCCCAATAATATGGTTCAGGATATTTCGCTCTCACTGCCGCTTGTGCCAATCTAAACGCCTCACGCTTTGTTATTCCCGAAAGCAGATGCTCATAAAAGGTTTGCATCATCAGACTGGTGGCATTGTCATCCACCTTCCAGAGACTCATCACCAAGGTCTGAACGCCAGCCATCTTGAAGGCGCGCTGCAAGCCAAACACGCCATCGCTGGTAATATCTCCCAAGCCGGTCTCACAAGCGGACATAACAACCATATCCGTTCCCGATAAATCCATGGTCGAAATCTCTAAAGCGGTGAGCACACCATCTTCTACGCCTGCTGGTACCTCTTTCCCTAACCATGCTCTATTGCCACCCGACAATATCAAGCCGGAGCGCAGCAGTGGGTCGATGACGGAATCTGTCTTTTGTCTCGCCAACGGCGAAAGGCTGTTCATGAAGTCGTTCATGTCCGCTTTCTCGCCTTCGATGAAGTAGCCATGAGTGGCCAGATGGATGATGTCGGTGTTGCCACCCGATAAAGCCTTGAAGGACTCCTCGCTACCCAAGTCGCTTTCACACAGCCCACATCCAATGTTGGCTTGTCGCATGATGCCCGCGATATGCTCCGCTTCAATCAGAGTGCCAGGCAGATAGTTCCAGTTACCTCTATCATTACCTCTAAGGACGAATGCGGGGTTTTCATCAGAAGCATTGTTATTCAATGCCGCGACTTCGACCATTCTCTGCTGCTCTACATCATATTGCAGGCCACCATAAATGGCACCATTCTCGTAAGTCTTGGGCTGTTTTGCCTTGCACAACTCCCTCGTTGAGGTCAAGCGAACGAGATTATATTTGTCGCTCAGGCATGAGCCGTCTGGGGTGTGTATCGATTCCAAGGCTATCGTGTGAAGCATCCCACTCGGCGAAAAATACACCGTGCAGCTGTCACCGACATACTCCAACAATGGTTGCCACAGCAAACGGTATAAATCATCGGTCGAATAAGTGACGTTGGGATTGCCGATGCAGTTCTTCAACTCATCTTCCGAGCAAAGTTGGACATAAACAGGATTCTCCCAGGTTGATTTCGCCAACAGAGCGATGTAATAGGTTTTCTGCTCTTTTAGATGATAGTAGTCTACAAACTCGATGGCGACCTCTCCACCCTTCAACGCATTTCTGACATCATTGTAGGTAATGCTGTCGTTAACCGAATAGCCCAAGGCTTTCATTTTGGCTATAAGTTTTCTTTCCATTGAGGTTTTCCTTTCATACAATAATTCAATTGACTGTCTTTCGTCCAGCATACCAAAACTTTGCATGTCAATTGCTCTTTGAATCGCTTGGATACTGCCATATTGGTCCTTCAATTCTTGTTGACCGCTGTTAAATACCGCCTTTTTGAGGCTATTTGAAGTGCTTAATAATAAAGATCTAGAAAATAACAAATAATCAAACAAATCCTTATCTGACAAATCATCTGTCCGAGCGGTGAACATGATGTTTTTTGCTTCAGTTGACAACCGTTTCCACATGAAATCCCTATCAATTGAAGAAAAATAGCCAATATTAGACACATAATACTCTGCAAGAGCACTCTTTGTAATTTTAATATAATCAGATTTGATAGGTTTATCGTATATTTGCCCTGCAATTCCATATAACAACAAGGTGGTTATATAATAGGAATGACGATCTAATCTTAAAAAAGTCATCGTATTAACTGCCTCTAACAAGGCATCGCAACCAATGTCATACCCTCTTCTCGCCAAAGCATCACCTGCACTGACCATTAATCGAACATATTCAATGCTCTGCCTCCCAAATGCCGATTCTGTTAATTGTTCAGCTTTCCTAAAATACTCCACAGCATCATCGTCACAATTCATTTCAAAAAACAGTTCAAATAGGTTTTCGTATACATCTCTTAAACCCCTGGGATTATTATTCTGTTCCTCCATTAAACCGCAACTTTCTAGTAAATAGGATCTAGCATCTTTCAAAATTTCCTTTTGATCGAAATCCAGATCCAACACTTAATAATGCTTGTGCATAGCCATCCACATCACCATTTTTTTTATATATTATTGCTGCCGTTTGTCCATAGCAAATCAATTTGTCAGGATCACCTATAATACTATAATAACTAGCCAAACCCAACAAAATCGATGCATAGGAAGGGTGCTCTTCTCCATATAATTCTTTTATCGATGTTAACAATCTATCCAATGTGTTAATCGCATCAGTAATATTCCCCATTTCCACTTGACAAGAAGCTATCCCATGTTGACAAGCGATATAATCATCACTATTCTCGGTTTTTATAATTTCAATCATAGAAGCAGCTTCCCTAAAAGAATGATATGCATCTGTAATCGCACCATTTTGATATTGGATTCTTCCCTTATTAAGTAGCACTTTTGCTTTAGTATCTAAACAGTCTTTTTGAAACTGAAAGAGTCTAATGGATTCGACACTGACATATCCCGTTGAATCAGCTACATCAATAGAGCCATTATTTGTAATAGGCAAAAGTTCAGTTGTTTCTAATAAAATCCGTTCGTTTATATTATATGCAGTGTCAAACAACGCCATTGCCTCTGAATAATCAGAAACCAAGTCACCTTTTAACATCAATACCGCAATTTTTAATGCTTGCACTTCGGGTAATTCAGGAAGCTTGCTAATCATGTTCTCAGTCTCAGACAGTTCATTCAAAGCGTCTTGATTCAATTTCTCAAGATGAAAAATTTGTGCTTTGGCAAAACCATAATATGCCTTCCCTAATAACAATGTCTCTCCACTTACATATTGTGGAAATAATTCCAAAGCTTCATTAAAATAATGTATTGCATCTTGGTAATTACCCAAACGCATATTTACATTTGCCACACAATCAACGTACATCAAAACATCATCCGAAGGAGTATCCGAATAATTGAAAATCATCGATTCTAATTCAGGAGCATTGTGCATTACAACAGAAAACTCACCTGAACGATATGCGGAAAACAACAGAAATTTCAAAGCGTCATAATATTCTTTACTTGCTTTTTGATTATTGTATTCTAAAACTTTACATCTTATCTGATTGTACATGAATTCAGCTTTGTTATCACCAATAATACCATAGTTATTCGCTAAAGCAGCAATAGTTTTATAATACATCGTATCTTGGTACAATAATTCAGTCGAGGAATATGTATCAACCAACATTTTTTCCGCTTTCTTCCCGTAATAAATAGCATCATCTAAATGTTTGTTCCCATTAACGAGCAAATAATACAAGGCTATTATTATTTCTTTTGTCAAAGGCACTTTAGCAGTTTCGAGTTTATTTAAGTGAGCTTGGGCAGTTTCTATTTGCAGATCATACTGATTAGTTTCAAAATAGTAGTATTTCAAATAATTATATGCCTCATTAACAATCGTAAAATCACACGAGTCGATTACGTCACAATCTTTTACAATTGTGTTACAATAATACCCAAAAACTGTTTCGTCTGCATTTCCAACATTATTATTAAACGTCAATATTTGAGTAAGGGTTCCTATATGTCCACAATTATTATTCTTATAAAGAACACGACTTACCTCTACAAGTTTAGGAGAATAATATGAAACTTTATCTCGTTCAGATAACGACACAAAATCATCAATAATAGAATAAAGACTCAGCGCATAATGTAAGACATAGATACTATCCATTTGATTATCAAATACCTTGTCAAAAACATCTGTCGCTTGAATATAATAATTGTGACACGCTTTGACATCACCCTGTCTACGACTTGTATTACCCAATCTCCATAAATCCTCAGCAACTCCTACATCGACTTCCCCTTTCATTCGTTTTAATATGTCAAGATGTTTTTTCCTGTAATTAAAAGCGGTCTCTAAATCACCTACTGTGTTTGCTTTTAAAATAACCGTATCTAATGCGAAAAGATATTCTTGCGACTGTTCTCCATTTTGTAACCGAACAGTTTCTAATTGTTCTAACGCATTATCAAGCGACTGAGCCGACCCAATAATTCCTAAAGAACACACAAATACAATTAGCAAAAGAATCTTTCTCATAGCAATTCTCAATACCAAAATTCATATCACTCAGACATGCTTTTCTTTTGTTTGTTTATTTCATTTAGTTGAGAGGAAACTCTATGAAGATTATCCGTAAACAACTTACTCGCCCTGTCTTGGTCTTTTGGTTCTCGTTTAAGAACAATATCAACCAACTTAACAGCTGCTTCAAAGCCTTCTTTACATTTTTTATTGTCGCATAAAATTGAGCAAAGATGATCGCAATACATCTGAACTTTATTACTATTATATTGTGGCAAAGCGAAGCATTCACACATCAATCTAAACGCTAATAATAAATGAAATTTGATTTTTTTGTATTTTGAAGGTATGCTATGGCTATCAAAACACTCTGTCATTTTATAACATGCCAACGCACTAGTGTAATAAAGTGCAGGATTTGTTTCAGGAGCAAAAACACGAACACCATTTTTGTCAAATTGTTCAACAATACTTCCATAATACCCACTAACTTGATGAGGCTTTCCCATTACCATCGAAACAAAAGCTTTAATCTGGAATGGAATTGTAATTACTTTGTACACAGGAATTTGTGTCTCATCGAATCTATATTGTTTTGAACGACGCTCATAATATAGTTTTTCATATTTGTTTTGAGCATTATAGTAGTCCTCTATTCGTTTTTGAGTATCTAATAAAGCTACAAGTTGTTCCCTTTTGACTTCAGTTTGACTATTATTTCCTACAATAATTTTATCACGAATTTCTTTGTCCTTTGATGATATGATTTTTACTGTAAGCATAAGTTCGTCAATATTTGGGATGTCTAAATTCTGTTGTAAAACATTACTTGTTTGACAACCATTTACTATTTGATAATCAATTAGATGAATTTGTATTCCCGTCGTTTTTATGCTTTTTGCAATAACTGTTACACCATTATTCATCGCAGCAAATAAATTTATATCTCCATTTTTTAATGAAGCAGCCATCGCTTTATTTACAGTGTTTTCGCCTTGAAAAGAACGAATATTATCATAAAAGACAGATTGGATGATTTTGGAATCAGGGCCTATTATTAACTTTTTGAACTCTTTGAAAGGAATAAGACATAAATAACTTTCTTCAATATTCTTAACTTCAGGTAATGAAATCTTTTGTTCAACTCTTATATCAACCTCGATCTTCGACTTTGTTTCCTTATAAGCTTCAACTATCTCTTTTTTTCCGAGCATGTCACAATGAAAATCTTTTGTCAAACCATAATCCAAAATTGATTTTTCGGTTTTAGATATTTTAGCTTTAAAATCTGCCTGTTCATTATAATCTCCGCATGTGATATAATACATATTAAATGTTGGATTTTTCCCCTGTTCAAAATCTGCACTTTTTGAATAGACAAATTTTATTAGATTCCTATATTCCATAAGGAAATCATTACATGATGGCAGATCGTTTTCTCCCATAATGTCTTTCATTATATACTCTGCACCATCTAAGAACTGACCAAGTTCGGCAACTTTAAAGTTTGGAGAGTTTTTAGCTTGTACTAGCACTATTTTCATACGGATGTACCCATTAGCAGCCAAAAGGTCTTCAACTTCTTGTTGGCTGGTAACAATCTTTCCGTTTATAATGACTATAAAGCCATCAATACCCCAATCTCCACCGTTTCCAATATGAAGATCATCTAGCACGGGTCTACTTATTGTATCTGTCTTCACATACTTTGAAACGATACAATAAATTGAAAACAATTCAAAAGCATCATCGTCAGACATGCTTTCATAACCATATTGTTTGACAAATTGTTCAAAATGCGATTTTGTAATAATATCCATAATGCGTATTTAATTGATTGATAGTGTTCATTATTTGTTTTTGTTTTCTTGAAAAACTCAAATTATTGCCCAATAAACTCCAATGCCTTGATTTGATACCAACTATCTGACTTGCTAATCTGCTTCAGCAGTTTCTTAGCCTTCAACACTTTATGTGTCTTAGCATACACTAACGCTTGGTACCAATCTAATTCATCGTTATCCAGTTTTAGTATCTGCTGATGATATTCGGTCTCATCCTCCGTCGGATAGGCAATGCTTTGCTCTTCTTGGATAAGCAGTCTTGCTTTGTCGATGTTTTCCTGTGCATTGGAATAGTTACCTTGTTGCAAATCATCATAAATCAATGCCAGTGTTTCCTCCACACCGCTACCGCGAGGCACGGGCTGCTCCAATTGGGCGATATAATCCCCGCCAAGGTTAGCCATTCTGAAAGCATCGTGAACGATGATGATACCGATAAACAAACAGGCGGCCAAGGCCAAAATAGAGGAAATCCTTATCACAAGAGGTCGTCTTTTGGTTGTTGTTGCATGTTCTTGTCCTGCTTTTTCCTGTTCCTGTAACATGGCTTTGAGTTCTTTTCGCTGAATGCCCAACACGACTTCCGAATGAAGCTCGTATGCTTTTCTATAAGCTTCATCGTTTCGCAGACGCTCTTCAAATTGCGCCCTGTCGGTATCGTTCATTGTGCCATTCATATAGCTATCGAACAGTTCTATATCTTTTTCTGTAGTATTCATGTCTTTTCCTATTTAATAGTAACCCGAATAGATTAAAAAACTGCCATTACTGCCTGTTTCAACTTCTGCATACATTTGTATTTCTGCGTTTTCACTGCATCAGTCGAGGCATACTTCATTTGCATGGCAATCTCTTCTCCCGATAGCTTTTCCCAATAGTGCATCCGCAATATGTCGGAACAGGGATAGGTCATCTTGCTCACGATTTCATCAATCTTCCGCTCTTTCTCTTCCTTTTCCTCCATTTCTTCAGCATCCGAATCAACTAGGTTAAGATTCTGCAAATCCACATCCGTGGTCATTTCTTTGAATTTACGGTCGTTTGCCATCATCTTGTATTTGCCCACGGCAAACAGATAAGTGGATAAGGTGCTGGTCATCTTGCCAAGCTTACCTTTCTGGATGTTTTCCCACAATGTCACATTGGAATCTTGGTATAAATCCAATAGGTATTCATCGCTCTTGCCGTATGAGTTCCTGAAATGGTTGAGAAACGCGCCTTTATTGGCTGCATAAAACCCATTGATGATTTTACGGTCGTTGTTTCTGAAACCATCTATGATTTGCTGGTCAGTCATCATGATCAGAATAGTTTTTCGTCAATTGAATTAGGCGCACCCTCTCTTTGGCTTTGCTGAGGGTACTTAGCTACATAAAGCATACGGTTATCTATCGTGGCCATTACTTCTTGCCAGGTAACATCGCTCATGTCAGCTCTGTTTTCCCACAATAGATACGACAACATACCATGATAATTGCCTTGGTTATCACGATACTCAAAGTTGTTTTGGTATGCTTTGCAGGCTGAAACAAACAGCCATGCCGTAGATTCTCTTTTCACGCTGCCTGCGTTCTTCCCGGCAGGCACTTCAAACCTCTCTTGAACGCCTCTAACCACATCCTCATCTTCGTCACCACGAGAGCCAGAACCACTATGACAGGCATCCGATACAACGATAATCTTTCCCTTATCACCAACCTTAGCTCTCAGTTGATTAAGGAAGTCATACAGTTCATCGTCAACAATGTGATTCTGTCCTTTGTATTTCCCCGAATAATCTTTACAGGCATCGTAAGGAATCCAAGCCTCATCATAGCCATCTGGCTCGTCGCCGTCAAGGTCGGTAATTTGTTGTCCATGTCCCGAAAAGTGGATGTAAACCACATCGTCCAAGGAGGCTTTTTTCGCAAGATTATTCAACGCCTCCATGATGCCTTGCTTCGAGGCAGCTTTATTACTAAGGATTTGCACTTGTTCAAAGCCATTCACTTCAAGCATCTCTGTGACAATGGAGATGTCGTTGTCGCCATGAATCTTGCACCAGCCGCTTTCTTCGGGATAGTCACCAATGCCAATCACAAGTGCCAGCTTGTTTTGGGCGTTGGCTAATCCACTCAAAAGCAAGAAGATGAACAATAGTATTTTATGTAGACTCATACAAATTTCAATTTTGTTAGAGACTGCAATAATACGAATTTTTGTGGCAATTCCCTCGTTTTTGTACTCAAAGCAGATTTCTAAAACCTTTGAGCATTACCATCCCAACCCCGTCAAGGTGTTCCGCCCCCAGCGAAGCGTTTGTCTTGTGGCCGTCAGTGCTACGGGCTACCATTCCGCTACGCCCACGGTTCGTACCTCTCTGTGGTCTCCGCTCCATTAACGCCTCTCCGCGCTGCCGTCCCCTGCGCCTGCTCGCATCGCTTAGGTGGCTCCACATCGTGTTTGTCCCGCCAGCCGCACAAGGCCCGCTGCTGCCATTCGCCGCTACGGTCGCTCCATGGGCGTTTTCCCCAACGCGAACGAAGCTCCCTTGTCTCTACTGAAGAAACCAGCCCTTCGCGCCCTGACAACTACCTTCCGCTCCGACGGGCAGACAATAGCTCCGTAAACTCCGCTGTTGTCTGCTCGCTCCGCTACAGTCCGTCGTCAGGTCGCTGGCTTAATCACCGCCTCAATGCTTTGTTGTGATAACAAGCCACACCCACCGCAATCGGTCGCCCGTCACCCACCCAAAAACGCCTGTGGGTTCCCCTCCGCGGCCAATGCCAGCAGCCCCGCTCCCGTATGAAAACTCTTACCCTTTGCTTTAAGCCTCATCTTTCCTTCAGCACCTTATCCCCCTTTCAAAGGGGGTGCCCGAAGGGCGGGGGATTAGCCTCTACCGACCAAGCCGCCGCTGTCATGGTTTTTGCATTGCTTGGGCTTTTACCCTGCCTCCCCAAAGCTGTGCGGTAATGCCGCCGAGCAGGGTGGCTGTCCTCGTTCCTGCGGGAGACCACTCTGCTCGTCGACAACACCGCCCAGCCCCGCGCGACGGCCAGCCTCACCTTTCTCTTTGCCCTGGGCAAGAAGTGTTTGCATCACCTTCGCCCATCGAAATCACGATAGGACGAAAGTACGATAGCACGAAAAAAACCACAACAAAAACACCTCTTGCCCAGTGCGGCCACACGGTCGTTGATAGTCATCGCTTCTCCGAAAGTCTAATGAAAGGCCGTCGCGCCTTACCCACGACTAAAGCTTGATGATGGGCAAAAACACCGCGCCAGCGGCTGTCTCAACTGCTATCTTTAAGCTACACAAGTCTTTGGTAAATCTCCAAATCCTTATCCTTGAAGACGTTGAAAACCACCTGCTTGACGCTGCACCCTTGTTGTTCATTGAAGTAATCCCTAACGGTCTTTACCGCGATTTCAGCTGCTAACTGGTTTGGGAAGCGGAACTCGCCCGTGGAGATACAACAGAAAGCCACACTTTCAAGGTGGTTTTCATTGGCTAACTGCATGATGGAACGATAGCACGAGGCTAATTGCTCCTTTTGCATTGGCGTTGGAATACCAGTCGGAATAATCGGCCCGACCGTATGAATCACATAACGGCAAGGCAGGTTGTATGCCTTGGTGATTTTAGCCTGGCCTGTCGGCTCATCGTGACCTTGCTGAAGCATCATCTGGTGACACTCCTCGCGCAGCTGAACACCAGCTGCAGAATGGATGGCGTTATCGATGCACTTATGCAAGGGATAAAAGCACCCCAACATCTGGCTATTAGCCGCGTTCACGATAGTATCCACCTTCAATCGAGTGATGTCGCCTTGCCAAAGCTGGATTCTTGGCTCTTTGGGCAATTCCACGACACCTTTTTCTTCAAGCTGAGCCTTTAGCTCCTCGTCCTGCAAGCACAGAAACTCCTCGTTCACAGGCTTTGGCTCACGAATGTTGCGCAGGGCACGGAAAAGGTCGCGCTTATCCTCAATGCTTTCGGGAATTTCCAGCTCCGAATAGCGGCTGTCTTCCTTAATAAGGTAGTCTATCAGATAATCCAGTCGGTTCATGATTTTGATAAAAGCTCGTTCAACACATCGTTAATATCCGCGTCGATGACAATCGACCTATCCTTGATTTGCTCCACAGTAAAGGCCTCACCAAGGTTGACGGTGGCATACACCGCCTCGGGATTGCGGTAAGTCTGCTGCATGAAAGGCAGCTTGATGATGGTCGGGGTGTTGCTCCCGATACCCAAATCCCAATACAGCACCTTGCCCTTTTGATGGCCGTTGACGAAATCGAGGTAACGCCGCGCGGCAGCGTGCCAGCCTTCGTCCTCCACAAATGTGGAGTCTGAGCGCAGGGTCACCTCCATGCGACCGCCACAAACAGGGCATCGTGGCACCAACTCCGAAGGGATACGCAAATCCTTTTGTTCTGCAATCATCCGTTTGACAATCTCCTCATTATCGTAGGTCTTCTGATGGCAAGGCGTTG
>Ga0265298_10006806_pt1 | contig 14027 bp, 11 predicted proteins | sample AusTroGonzalo_MG_3_FD_193486 | JGI IMG/M metagenome (GOLD analysis project Ga0265298, IMG submission 193486) | Bovine rumen microbial communities from tropical cattle in Woodstock, Queensland, Australia - Gonzalo_01 | ecosystem: Host-associated > Mammals > Digestive system > Stomach > Rumen ...
GACATGTTGAAATTCTTCGGCACACAACTGGAAAAGCTGCACCAATATCACGTCCACGATATCATTATTGACCCTGGTTTTGGTTTTGGTAAAACGCTGGAGCAGAACTATTTTCTAATGAAAAATCTGGAAGTGTTCCATCAATTAGAGTATCCGTTATTGGTTGGCATTTCCCGTAAATCAATGATTTACAAACTATTAGGAACAACCCCAGATAATGCCCTCAACGGCACCACCGTTCTTAACACCATCGCCCTCATGAAAGGCGCAGCCATCCTCCGCGTGCATGATGTGAAAGAAGCGGTAGAGACGAAAAGGATTTGGAACGGATTAATGACTTTGACTATTGACTATTGACTTTGACCCTCGACCCTATTCACAAAAAATACTATCTTTGCGAAAAATTTCAAGATGAAACAAAACCATATAACCATTATCGTTTCCATCAGCTTGATTTTCCTATTAACTTGCTGTTTATCAAGGAAGAACAACGAAGGAGTCTCTACCGAAGAAGAGGTGAATTACCCTGTGGATGTCATTCGGGACACGTTGGTTGCGAATGTTCACAGCCAAACCACCCTCTATCCGATGCAGGAAGAAGTACTCGAAAATTTCTTAAAGCAAGCGCAGAATTTTCAAGGCGAAAAATGGACTGCAAAAGTGGACTTTCCCGACAAATGGGGGGTGGAGTGCACCGAAAGATTACCTGACGGCCGTGAAATCTGGCTTCTACAATCTGAAAATCACGAATGGTTGTATTTGGTTACCACCTCGGGCTATGGCACGCAACGCATTCTGGATGTGCTGCCCGTCGCCATCAATATTGCAAACCAAAACAACGAAAATCTGGAAACCGAAAAATGGCAAACGGTTCGCCTTTCCGACGGACAATTCCGCACCACTAAAGAATACGAATGGATACATTCCATCTCGAAAGCCACAAAACAAGATTTTATCAAAGATCCTGAAAAATATCATCGTAAAAACCACATAGTGGAACAGTTTCTCATTAACGACGAAGGTCGTTTTGAGAAAACGGAGGTTGATACATTGCCTGACTACAATGCCGTGGTTTTCTTTTTCAATCCTGCTGACAAACCTGAAATGTGGGATATTACAGCTCCACAACTACAAGCATTTTGCGAAGAAAATGGGATTCTCTTTGAGGAAGTCAGCGGCAATTATGACCGTGTAACTGTGCGAGATTATGAACTCACCTTTGCCAAGGAAATCGATATCACACCTTACATCGGTGGTTCCGAATGTGGCATGGTGATGATGAGAAAGGATGAAAACCCTAAATGCATTAATTTCGGCTCCTTCGAATATATGCAAATGGAACTGCGCCGGTTTTTTAAAATACGTTCCGATATTGATTCATAATATACTGTTAATCTGAATAATAAGATACCTATATGCTGAATCGGTTTTTGCAGGAACTCCATCTCCTTGCGGGCACGGACGCTCGCCAAAAGCATTATCTTGTGGCGGTGAGCGGAGGCGCGGATTCAATGGTAACCGCTACGTTTTTTCGCGAAGCTGGACTCCATTTTACCATGGCGCACTGCAACTTCCACCTACGCGGTGCCGATTCGGATCGTGATATGTATTTTGTGCAAAAAATGGCCGATTTTTGGCAAGTTCCACTCTTTGTTCGCGAATTTGACACCTTAGCTGAACAAAAAAAATCTGGAAAGTCAATAGAGATGATCGCACGAGAACTGCGATACCTCTGGTTTGACGAATTGCTGACAGATTTCGACTTCCTCGTGACCGCGCACCAAAGCAACGATGCTGCCGAGACCATATTGCTCAACCTTACTCGCGGGACAGGACTCAAAGGATTGTGCGGCATTCCCCCCGTTAACGGTAAAATCATCCGCCCAATGCTAATCTTCACAGCGCAAGAAATTCGTCAATATGCTGAAAATCACTATATTGAATACGTTGAAGACTATACCAATCACGATGAAGAAATTGCCCGCAATCGTGTTCGTCACTCCGTCATTCCTCAATTGGAAAGCATCAATCCGCAATTCTTGTCAACCAATGCACACACCCGACTCGTCCTGCAACGACAATATGCTTATTATCAAAAACTTATAGAGTCAGAAATTCAGAATATTGTTTCAGAAAACGAAGGTCAATGGCGAGTGAATCGTAGCCTTCTGAATAGCAGTGAAGATAAAGAACTTATTTTGTATGAGACACTTACACGATTCGGATTCTCGGCGGATGTAAGTGAAAAATTGACCGAAAGTTCAAACTTTCAACCAGGCAAACAATTTTTCTCTGATAATTATATTTTACTGATTGACAGAGAATTTCTTATTATTCAACCGAAAGATAAAGCAAAAAACAACCTTATCAATATAGATTCTTTAGATGAATTAAAACGTTATTTCACTATTGAAGAGTTTGAATATCAGAAAAATACATTATTTGAAAAGAATCCTGATATTTTATACATCCCAAAGGAAAAGCTAACATTTCCCCTACAGATACGTTCTTGGCAGCCAGGCGACTACTTTTTCCCTCTTGGAGCCAAAGGCCGACAGAAACTCAGCGACTTTTTTACCGATCACAAAATCGACCGCTTTACGAAAGAAAACATTCGTTTATTATGCGCAGAAAATGACATCATTTGGATAATTGGATGGCGGTCCGATGAACGGTATAAAGTGCAGAAATACAATACATTGTGCTATAAAATTTATAAAAAGAACGACTTGACACCCTATAATATGTAAACAATGGAAAAGAAACCGCAGAGATCACCCATTTTATGGATTTTAGGCATCTTCACTATGATTGGTGCCATGTTTTCCGCCATCACCTATCTTTGTTGGGCGATTGCACCCGATTCTATGCTACAATCCTTAGAAATAATCAAGGATATGAAGATGTTTTCTGCAGAGCAGGTAGATCAAATCCTTTCTTTGTACACCTCTATTTCCAATTGGCAATATCTACTGCTTACCATAGTGGAAGTGATGTTGTTCACAGGTGCATTCTTAATGCTTGTCAAGCTGAACAAAATTGGATTCCACTTTTACACGATAGGCAAAATCGTCGAATTTTGTGTTCTTAACTTCATTATTGGCGGAATGGCGGCCATGAATATGAACGGGATTATCACTTCAGTATTGTGGGTGTTGATGTATGCCACCCAGTTACGATTTATGAATCCCACTGATAATCAAGATAATAATACGATTAAACAGCAAATCAATCCAGAAGATAACGATAATTCACAGTCTCATGAATAGAGCAGATTTTCCCATATTGAACGAGCTGGTTTACGGCAAACCGTTGGTTTATTTAGACAATGCCGCGACCACGCAAAAGCCTCAGGTAGTGATAGATGCACTGAACGACTACTACCTGCATCTCAACAGCAACATCCATCGCGGCGTACATTGCCTCAGTCAGCAGGCCACCAATGAATTTGAGCGGGCGCGCGAGGCAGTACGGCAGTACATCAACGCGGCAAGCACGCAGGAAGTCATCTTCACGCGCGGAGCCACCGAATCCATCAACCTTGTGGCAGCTTCCTTTGGTCGCACATACCTACGCGAAGGTGACGAGGTGATTGTTTCCGAAATGGAACACCACTCCAACATCGTTCCATGGCAATTGGCCTGCGAAGAGCGCGGTGCGAAAATCAAAGTGCTCCCATTTAATGAGCAAGGCGAATTGATAATCAGTGAATTGGAAGCTTTAATCACCGAACGCACCAAAATAGTGGCGGTGGCGCACGTCTCCAACTCTCTCGGTACTGTCAACCCGATTGAGCAGATTATCCGCATCGCGCACCAGCACAACGTGCCCGTACTCATCGACGGCGCACAAGCGGTAGCGCATTGCCCTGTGGATGTGCAAGCTCTTGATTGCGACTTCTACTGCTTCTCCGGTCATAAGATGTACGCCCCAATGGGCATCGGTGTGATGTACGGTAAAACTCAATGGCTCAATGAGATGCAACCCTATCAAGGTGGCGGTGAGATGATCAAAGATGTGACATTCGAAAAGACCACTTATAACGAATTGCCCTTTAAGTTTGAGGCGGGCACGCCATCCGTAGGTGATGTTATCAGCTTACGAACTGCTATTGAATACATTCAAAGTATTGGTTTAGAGAAGATTGCCGCTTACGAACAAGAACTGTTGACCTACACTACCGAAAAACTGTCAAAAATTGACGGTATGCGATTTATTGGAGAGGCGACACATAAAACAGGTGTCATTTCGTTCTTAGTGGGCAACATCCATCCGTACGATATGGGCGTTCTCCTTGACCATCAAGGAATTGCGGTGCGCACAGGACACCATTGCACGCAACCCATTATGTCCCATTTTGACATTCCCGGCACTGTCCGCGCCTCCTTTGCCCTCTACAACACCTTCGAAGAAGCCGACAAGTTAGTTGAAGCAGTTATCAAAGCTAAAAATATGTTGATGTAATGGCTGTTAGCTAATAGCCAAACAAATAATAATATGAATAATATGCAAGAACAAACCTTCGCACTGGTCACCGGCGGCAGTTCTGGAATTGGTTACGCATACGCGGAAGAGTGGGCGCGAAAGGGTTATAACATACTGATTGTCAGCAATCGGGAAGACCTAAACACGCAAGCACAAGAGAAGTTGCAGGCACTGTTCCCGCAACAAAAAATCTTCACCCGCTATCAAGATTTGACCTTACCCGAGGCCGCGCAAGAATTATTCGATTACTGCGAAAGCGAAAAAATCATTGTGGAGGTGTTGGTCAATAACGCAGGCATGTTCTATTTCGGGGCGGCGGTGGAAAAACCTGTTGCGCTAAGCCATAAGATGACGATGTTGCACAGCACCACTCCTGCAGACTTGTGCATATTGTTTGGCAAAGCGATGAAAGACCGTGAGCATGGCTATATTCTCAACGCCTCCTCCATCACAGCTTTCATGAGTTTTCCAACTATCGCCACCTACCAAGCTTCTAAATCCTACCTTCTGAAATTTACCAAGGGCATTCATTATGAATTAAGTCATTACGGAGTGAAAGTATGCTGTGTTTGTCCTGGAGCCGTCGATACAGATCTCTACAATCTGCCTGTCAAAATGCGCAAGCGTTTGCGTGCCATTGGAATAATGTTGTCTCCTGAACAAATCGCAAAACGTGGGGTAAGAGCAACTTTGTACGGTCGGAAAGTCAAAATACCAGGTGCCATTAACTACTTTTTCCTTTTACTCTGTTTTTTGTTGCCAGGATTCGTCATTAACTTGGTAAAAAAGAAGTTTGTATAAACTTTTCCGCTTCAAACTAGTCTGTATGTTTAAAAATTGTATCTTTGCATTTTAATATCAGAAAAAATGAAAAAAATCCTCTATTTCAGCGCAATTATCTGCTTGTTTGCTGGTTGCCGAGCTCAAAAGGAATTAGTTTCTATTGATAAAGAAACCAATGAGATTGTGCTCTCAAAAGGTCAACCTTGTGAAATTGAGTTCATCACCAATGCTTCAACTGGCTTTTGGTGGCAATTAATCAACGAAAATGAGGTCAATATAGTGAAGAGCGTCGGTGATCGTTACGTCAGCAAAGCACCTGAAGGGATGGTAGGAGCCTCCAGTCACCGATTCTGGAAATTTGAAGCAGTGGAGAAAGGCACTCAAACCCTGCATTTTGTATATGCGCGCGGCAATGTCGAAGAAGCAGTCCGGACGCGCGACGTCACCATTACCGTCAAGTAGATGTCTACAATACGGGTTTCCATTCCCGCCATGGACGAGCTAGACTATCTGCCCGTCACTTTAGATGCGCTCTCTCAACAAAATACAAATACCCCCTTTGAGGTATATATCTGTGTGAATCAACCTGATAACTATTGGACAGATGCTACGAAGAGTACTATCTGCGAACATAATCGTTTACTTCTTGAATATCTTCAAAATTATCACTTTTTAACACTCCATATTTTAGATTATTCCTCACCTGGAAAAGGGTGGACAGGTAAAAAAACGGGCGTAGGTTTCGCTCGAAAAGTGCTGTTTGAACAAATCTTATCCGTCTCCGAACCAGATGATCTTATTGTCAGTCTCGACGCTGATACTTACGTGAAACCCGACTATTTGGAATCTGTTGCTTCCGTTTTTAAGAAAAACAAAAGTCTTAACGCATTAGCAGTACCCTATTATCATCGTTTGGATCCGCAAGACGAAATTTGCAATCGAACGATGCTCCGCTATGAACTTTACATGCGGAATTATGCTATCAATTTGCTGAAAATCAAGAGTCCGTATGGGTTTACCGCCTTAGGTTCGGCCATCGTGATGCGTGCAAGTGCATTGCGCAAAATCGGTAATATCACACCATTGCAAAGCGGAGAGGACTTCTACCTCGTCCAGAAATTCTGCAAAATGGGCGGATTAAGTCTTTTTAACACCGAGTGCGTTTATCCCGCCAGCCGTTTTTCCGACCGTGTACCATTCGGCACAGGTCCTGCCATGATCCAAGGTGCAAAAGGTATTTGGGACAGCTACCCCATCTATCACCATACCTTCTTCAATCCCATTGAAGATGCATATACACACCTTCAAGACATTTTTGACAATAATTTCAAGATAACTGACAATGATTTCCTTGCTTTTCTGCAAAAAGATAACCAAAAACAAGATATTTGGCAAGATATTCGACAAAACGTCTCCGACTATCCCCATTTCGTGAAAGCCTTTCATCAGAAAGCAGACGGACTACGACTCTTGCAATATGTGCGCACAAAGCACCGTCAACAACCTATCAAAGAAGAAGTTGCATTATATCAGAATCTGCAAAAGTGGATTCCGAACCAATGTCCCTCTTGGTTCTCACCCCCGCAACCGCTAAAACAATATTCCATCCAACAACTCAACTCCATACGCAACGCACTTTTTCATCAAGAACAACTCCTACGAATGGAATATGGGTGACAATAACTGTATTTCTTATAATAATCATTATCACGACACGCGTTATTTAACACAACACACATTAAAAATGGACATATTTTGATTAAAAATGACATATTAATGTGTTGTTAAGTTATTTTAACAATAAAAATAACAAATTGTCATTTTTATTCTATTTTTTGTCATTTTTATTCTTTTTGACGTAAAATCTATCCTATTAACCTAAGATACACCACTTTTCTCTTCTTAAAATAGAATACCTATGATAATATTGATTATTTTTACATCATAAACAAAAACAATATGGAAAAAAAAACAAATTTTGAAGTAGTCATTCTTAGTCAAGAAGAGGATAAAATTAACACCTTAAAAAACTTATTATCAAACTTTTATTTAATAAATATTTCTAAGGTATGTCGGAATGAAGCCGAAGCAATTGAGTATTTGAATAACCACAAAATATCCTTATTCTTTCTTGACATAGAGCTTTCTCACATTCTTCTTGACATACAAAAACCACCGTTCATTGTAGGTCTTTGCAACAAAGAATATGTTAAAAAAGTGAAAAAGTATATGAAGATGGGTTTTTTTGAATTTTTTTATGCACCCTATAATGAACGAGAACTGAATAGCATTATGGGCAAGGTCATGAACATTTATGGTTCTTATAACAAAATTGACCGCCAACTTGCACAACGAGTGGAAGAGGAAAATTCCAAATATAATGCAGAGGATCCCTCTCAAAAGTCCGTTTTTATCCAAGGGACCCGCAACGAGGAATCTATTCGTATATATTTTGACAAAGTACTATATCTTAAGAAAATAGGAAATCAAGTATGCGTCTCTTTTAAAGAAGGCTATCGAAAATATTTCCATAGTAACCTGAAGATGTTCCATGCCAAATTCCCAAAAACGAAATTCAAGAAAATAAACCGTTCCGTGGTAGTCAATATGGACTATGTTACCACAATAATCAAAAATCGAATTCTGATTGCCGATAATTCCAGCTTTGAAATCACACGATCTTTTAAGAAAGCATTCAAAGAATCCTTATCTATGTAAAAAGCTATTCTACTTCCGGTACCAAAAGCAAAAAGCATTGAAAGTAAAGAAAAAACAACAATAGTAACAGTTTTTTTGTACTTTTGCCGCCTTTTTGTATTTGGACTATATTTTATATGCTATATCCTGAAAATTTTGAGGAGAAAATCGGTTTTGACACAGTGCGGCGGCTTATTCTGGCGCATTGTCTGAGTCCTCAAGGCGCAGAAGCGGTAGATCGTATGCAATTCATGACGGACATGTTGCAGATTCTGCCAGCTTTGGAAGCGGTTGAGGAATTTCGGCAATTGTTGCTTTTCGATGAGCCGTTCCCCGCACAGGACTTCTACGATTTGCGGGCGGTACTCAAACATCTGAGCATCGATGGAACATACATTGAACTGGAAGATTTAGCTTGTTTACGTGGCTTCGTACAATCGATGACCAACATTTTCGTCTATTTTAAGGTGCGGCACGAAGACAATCGCTATCCGCGACTTTGGTCAATGTGCGCGGAGATGCCGCTGCAGCGCGACCTGATGTCTGCCATCAACCGCATTATGGACGACAAAGGACAGATGCGCGACAACGCCTCCGACGAACTGGCGCACATCAAAGGGTCCATCAATCGTATCTCCCGTGATGCAGATCGACAAATCCGTAAGATTCTCTCCGCCGCCAAGCAAGATGGTATCGTAAAGGAAGATGCAGAGATGACCATTCGTAACGGTCGTCTCTGTATTCCCGTTTCTGCACAGTTCAAACGTCGGCTACGCGGCTTCGTGCACGACGAATCGGCCACTGGACAGACCGTTTTCATTGAACCGACCGAAGTATTCGATGCCAACAACGAACTCAAAGACCTGCAAAATGCGGAACAGCGTGAGATTATCCGCATCCTAACGGAAATCTCAGCAACCATCCGACCACTCATTGATGAACTGCTGGATGCGCAAACGCTGATGGGACGCTATGATTTCTTACGCGCCAAGGCCCTCTTCGCTATCGACATAGATGCTACAGTACCGCATATACATCCACAAACGGTCGCTCACTGGCACCAAGCCGTGCACCCGCTACTGCACCTCAACTTCAAGCGAAATGGTAAACAAGTCGTGCCTTTGAACATTGAACTGATGCCAGAAAAGCGTATTCTGATTATCTCAGGACCTAACGCCGGCGGTAAGTCTGTATGTTTGAAAAGCGTTGGTTTACTGCAATATATGATGCAATGCGGATTGCCTGTTTCTATGCAGAGTACCTCCGACATGGGCATTTTCGAGCATATTTTCATCGACATTGGCGATGAGCAATCCATCGAAAATGACTTGAGTACTTACAGTTCTCATTTGCAGAATCTGAAAGTGATGGACGAGAACCTCAACGCGAAATCGCTGTTCCTCATCGATGAATTTGGAAGCGGTACCGAGCCTACTTTGGGCGGTGCATTGGCTGAATCCATTCTCGAAAAATACTATGACACAGGGGCTTTCGGCATCATCACCACGCACTATGGCAATCTGAAGATGTTCTCCGACACGCATCCCGAAGCGGAAAACGGCGCTATGCTTTTCGATACACACGCGCTAAAACCGCTCTATATCCTCAAAATCGGTAAGCCAGGCAGCTCTTTCACCTACGAAATTGCTCGTCAAATCGGACTTAATCCACAAATTATCGACAATGCTATCCAAAAATCGGGCACCGCGCAAATCGATTACGAGCGAAAACTGGAAGAAATCGAAGTGACGCAGATTGAGACGGAACAAAAGCTCAAGATGGTGCGTGCCGCTGATGACCAACTCGCCCTGATGATTGACGAATATGCCGAAAAATTTGCGCTACTCGACAAACAGCGCAAGGAGATTCTGACCAAAGCCAAGAATCAGGCCAACAGCATCGTAGATAGTGCTAACAAGGTGATTGAAAATACGATACGCGAAATCAAAGAGTCGAAAGCGGATGCTCAAAAGACGAAACAGGTTCGCGAAGAAGTAAAATCCTTCAAGAAAGAGCTGCAGAAAGAAATTGAGAACGTCGAGAAGGCGGAAGCGGAAGCAGTGAAGCCCATCGTGCCGATTCACAAGCGCAAACCGGTGGAACGCAAGCCGACCGTGGAAGAAATTCAAGACAAGACCATCCGAATTGGAGATTTCGTCTATATGCCTGATTCTCAAATCGCTGGCGAGGTCACACAGATTGACGGCAACGATGTGATGATTTCTTTCCATTCCGTCAATTTCCGCACTAAACTGGACAAACTCATCAAAATCAGCAAGAAGGAAGCCCGGAATGTGGAACGCGGCAACGTTTCGCAATTTAACACAGGTTCTATCGCGGATGCGCTCAACAAGAAATTAGCAGATTTTAACACTACTTTGGATGTGCGCGGTCAGCGGGCCGAAGAGATGATGCATAATCTGGAAGAGTATTTGGACGAGGCGGAAATGCTGGGTATCTGTAATTTGCGGATTCTTCACGGCAAAGGAAACGGCATTTTGCGCAGTGTGGTTCGACAATATTTGGCCAAACGACGGAGTGTGGCAGAATTCTACGACGAGATGCTGGAGCTGGGCGGCGCCGGCATCACGGTGGTCAAAATGAAGAAATAACGATTTTTTTTGTATTTTCGCCGCTTTGCTTAAATTGTGAATTATGGCTCAGAAAAAATTCGCCGTCATTGGCGCAGGGCAGTTCGGTCAGGCTATCAGCTTAGCACTCTCGGAAAAGGGTTTCGAAGTGCTGGTGATCGACAAAGACATGAAGAAAGTGCAGTACATCAGCGATGATGTCGCGTATGCTGTGTGTACGGATGCCACAGATAAACGCGCTCTGCTCAACGAAAACATCAAGGATTTCGATGCCGTCATTGTGGCCATCGGCGACGACTTTGTGGAACGTCTGCTCTGCATCTCCAATCTCATAGATTTGGGAATTGAGAAGATTTTCTGCCGCACGAAAGGTAAACACCAACAAACCATTTTGGAAAAGATGGGTATTACGGAATTCCTTTCCCCTGAAGACGAGTTGGCTACGTTGCTGGCAGAACGTCTCAGCAACCCCAACATCCTTTCCTACCTGCAACTTCCTGACGAATACCGAATTGCGTCCATTATCACTCCCGACCGACTCGAAGGACTCACCCTTGGCGATGTCAACTTCCGTGACAACCACCACTTGAGCTTAGTCACCATCCGTCGTAATTTTGAGGAAATTGAGAACAAGGAACTGACGATGAAGCAGCATATTATCGGTGTCCCTGACAATTCCACGGTGATTCGCAAAGGCGATGTTTTTGTTTTGTTCGGCAAAGACCGCGACATAGATAACTTCATCAAAATCAATCTGTAATGCCCCTTTTCGGAAACCACGACGAATACAACGGCAAACGTCGAATCCACATTGCCACTTACAAGGACCGCATCCAGCGGATCTTGCAAATTTGCAGTTTGTTGGTTTCCATCGTGACTATTGCGTGCATTTTCTGCTATCATGGTCTCTATATTACTCCCAAAGTTAAAAATCTAATCCGTTTCCTCATCCACGGCAGTCTTTTCTTCTATGTAGCGAAATATTTCACTTTAATGTTCTATTCGCTACACCGAGGAGAATTTTTGAAACACTCCTGGGTTGAATTTGTCATCATTCTCATCCTAATTATCCAGTTTATTTCTATCAATGTCTTCCACGTTGACATTGTGAACGCCCAAAACTTTGAGAATCTTTACCTGATATTCATTCAATTCTACTTTTTGATTATCGTTTTGGTGGAAATGGCCAAAATGAGCAGTTCTTTGGGGAAATATCACCTCAGTCCGCCCATTTTGATGGTCGCGTCGTTCCTGTTTTTGATTACGATGGGTACCATTTTGTTGATGATGCCGCGTATGACGACAAACGGAATTTCCTTCATCGACGCGTTGTTCACCGCAACAAGCGCGAGCTGCATCACGGGGCTTTCCGTGGTGAGTACATCCGCCTGCTTCACTTTCAAAGGCCAAGTAGTGATTCTGATGCTCATACAGTTAGGTGGTATGAGTATCCTATCATTTGCTACTTTTTTCTCCACTTTCCTGTCCCGTTCCTTAATCGGCTTACGTTATCAGTACATGATTCGCGACATGATGTCCTCCGACCGCCTTTCCGATTCCGTTTCGCTATTGCGTAGCATCGTGTTAACCACTTTCATCATTGAAGCGGCGGGCGTCGCCTTGATGTTCACCTACTGGAAATCCACGGGATTTTTCCTTTCCGACAAGCAAAATCTGTTTTTTTCTATCTTTTACACCGTTTCTGCTTTCAATAACGGCGGTTTTGTGCTGATTGACGACAGTTTGCTGAATATTGGCAGCCAAGGCAGCTATTTCCCGCAAGTAGTCATCATGGGATTGGTATTCCTCGGGGGTATCGGATTCGTGACTATTCGTGACTTTTTCAGTTACCGTTACATTCGCGAACGCAAAAAATACCAATGGAAAACGCTAATGCCACAGACCAAAATCGTGCTTTACGTCACTTTTGGCATTATTGGCGTGGGCAGCATCCTTTTCTTCCTCCTGGAATACAATGGCGTACTGAAAGACATCAACGGCTTTGGAAATAAGGTATTCACCTCCATTTTTCAGATTGCCACCTGTCGCACTTCTGGATTTAATGTGTTGGACATTAATGCTATGCGTCTTTCTACCATCTTTCTGATTCTGTTGGCAATCTTTATTGGCGGTTCTCCTAGCTCCACAGGCGGCGGTATTAAGACTACCACGCTGTTCATTGTCGTTAAGTCCGTGATTGCCACCATTCAAGGTAAGAAAAATATCGAATTTGAACGTAAGTCTATTTCGCCCTCATTAGTGGAGAAGGCCACCACGATTATGATGATGACGGTTTCGTTCATTATTTTCTCTTGCTTCCTCTTGACGGTCGTACAACCGGATGTGGAACTGCTGCCCGCCATGTTTGAAACGGCTTCCGCATTCACCACCTGCGGTTTATCTACAGGTGAATGCGCCAACTGGAATTGGATGGCCAAACTCATTCTCATTGTCAATATGTATTGCGGTCGTATCGGCACATTGACAATGGCATTTGCTCTCACACGGCATAAAAAAGAATCACCCCACCAATATCCAGATTTATATATCATGTTGGGTTAAAGGTGTTTATAATTCGCTACTACCATCTTTCTCTCCGTAACCGAAATTATTGTATCTTTGCCGCCAGAATTATTTGACAAGATGGACTTTGAAGATATACGGCCTTATTCTGATGCTGAATTCAAGGAAGCCTACTATCGTCTAATGGACGACAAGCGCTTCCAAGACGCTATACGTGTCTGTCTATCAGATTATTCTGTCGAAGATTTCCGTCGCGATTTTGAAAATTACCAAACCATCGAAGATGTTCAGGTGGTTTTTGACAAACGTTTCATGGATGCTTTTTTAGGTCAATCCTCTAAAAGTGTAACTTTGACAGGCATTGAGAACATCGATGCCGATAAAGCCTATATGTTCATCGGTAATCACCGCGACATTACGCTAGATCCTGCTATTTTACAGTATTATTTCTTCATTAAGCATCGGAAAACTTCCCGTATCGCCATGGGTGACAACCTTTTCACCACACCATTGCTGGGTGAAATTGCGAAACTGAACAAGATGATCAAAGTAAAACGTGGTGGCACCATGCGCGAAAAATTGCTTAATTCCCAACATTTGGCCGCCTATATTCAATACTCACTCTTTGAAGATAACGAATCTGTCTGGATTGCCCAGCGTGACGGCCGAACAAAGGATGGCCACGATTATACCAAACAAGGACTTTTGAAGATGATCACCATGGGCAATGACAAGCATTTGGTGGAAACCATGCGCAAAATGAACCTCACACCTGTGATCATTAACTACGAATATGAGCCTTGTGACAAGATGAAGGCTCGTGAATGTGCACTCAGTGAAGTTGGACCTTATCAAAAGCAGCCTGGTGAAGATTTCGATAGCATCAAACAAGGCATTTTCGGTCAGAAAGGCCGCATCTCTTTGCATATCGGAAAACCACTCAAAGAG
>Ga0265298_10006807_pt1 | contig 14026 bp, 11 predicted proteins | sample AusTroGonzalo_MG_3_FD_193486 | JGI IMG/M metagenome (GOLD analysis project Ga0265298, IMG submission 193486) | Bovine rumen microbial communities from tropical cattle in Woodstock, Queensland, Australia - Gonzalo_01 | ecosystem: Host-associated > Mammals > Digestive system > Stomach > Rumen ...
GGGAAGTCCAGGGAACTCAACGCCCTCATCGATAACCTTTCCCTCAACTTCCCCGAGGACTTCAAACAGGCTGGTCTCGTCGACGAGACTTTCGACCATGCAGCCCTCGTCGAAAAGATGTGCGTTATCAACGGCGTTCCCTCCGAAAAGGACCTCCACCTCATCCGCATCTCCGACTACATCGAAGCACGCATCAGATCCGCTGTCTCCTACAAAGGCGACCGCGTGGCAATCATCTTCGCCGACGGCGAGATAGTTGACGACAAGAGCGACTATGACAACGTCGACGGCGACCGCTTCGCCACGATTATCAACGACATCCGCGAAGACAAGGACATCAAATCCGTAGTCCTCCGCGTCAACTCCCCCGGCGGCAGCGTCAATGCAGCCACCAAGATCAAGAACGCCCTCGACCGTCTCGCTGAAGAGAAGCCCGTCGTAGCCTCATTCGGCAACTACGCAGCTTCCGGCGGCTACTGGATATCCGCCGGCGCAGCCCGCATCTATTCCGACGCCACCACACTCACAGGTTCCATCGGTGTATTCAGCATGGTTCCGGAATTCAGCAAGACCGCCAAAAACCTCCTCCATGTCAACGTGACCTCAATCAAATCCAACCGTCACTCCGACATGTTCTCCCTCATGCGTCCCTTCGACTCTGCCGAGACGGCATATATGCAGTCCTCAGTGGAAGACATCTACAGCCAGTTCGTCGCCCTCGTCGCCCAGGGCCGCGGCATCGCGCCCCATGAAGTCGACGAGATCGCCCAAGGTCGCGTATGGGCCGGCTCCGACGCCATCGACATCCAACTTGTGGATGAAATAGGCACGCTCGAAGACGCCATCGCCTATGCCGCCGGCCTCGCCGGCCTTGAAGAGGACGGCTATTCCATCGCCACCTACCCCCGTCCCCTCACCACGATGGAGTCATTCATGTACTCCATCGGCAACAAGAAAAACGAACCTTCCATCCTCGCCGGCACTCCTTTCGAAGGCATCGCGAAGGCCCTTCTAAACATGAAGGCGCACGATCCCTCCAAGGCTTATGCCCTGATGGATTACAGTCTGGATATCAGATAAGGATTTTAACTATTATCACGGAAGTCGTAGTATCCGTGACCTTTACAGCCTCGTCGATCCTGTGTCCCAGAAGGGCCACGACATGGTCGGCGGGGTTGTCTTCGTTTGAGGGCCGCGGAAGGAGGACAACGGCGGAAGATTTCTGGAGAAGATTGAATTTGAGGTCCACGAACAGGTCCGAGAGTTTCTTGGAGCCGTGGAGCCCGAGCGGGCGCATCCAGTCGCCAGGCAGCCAGTTGCGCGCGACAAAGGGGAAAGGAAGCGCCTTGGCATCCATTATTATTGTGCCGTCAGGCTGCTTGAGGGGCATGTCCGGTGTGTAGGGACGCTGTTCCACCGAGAACCGTACACTTCCGCAGATGTAGATACCGGGGCACTCGACAGGTACGGAGCCGTTGTCGGCATCCGCGCTGCGGCCGATGACCATGCCGCGCGACGATGTTATTATATTAAGGTCTCCGGCGGAGAAGGTTTTGCCGCCCGGCGTGACGCTGTTGAGAGCATCCACCGCATCGCCGGCCTGCGAGGAATTGAAGCCCATCTCTTCCATTATGCGATAGAGGATGTATTGCCAGTGAGGAAGGGTCTTGAGCTTGTCGGTGTCGATGCGGTTGCCGTCGAGGACTTCGCTCTTGCGGGCGAGGTAGTATTCATCGGCGATGGCGTTGACCTCGGCAATATTTGACATGTCCTGATTGAGGGTGCGGATGAAGGATGGATTCAGGTCACGGAAGATGGGGAAGACGTCGTTGCGGATGCGGTTGCGCTTGTAGGCGTTGTCGGCATTGGTGCTGTCGAAGCGATATTTGATGTAGTTATGTTCGGCGTAGGACTCGATCTCGTAGCGGGTGAAGCTGAGCATGGGGCGGATGAGGGGGATGCGGGAGCCCTCCACGGGAAGGACGCTGCCGGGCATCATACCCGACATGCCGCGGCTTCCGGTGCCACGGAGGAGGTTGAGGATGAGAGTCTCGGCGTTGTCGTTGGCGTTGTGGGCTACCGCGACGGCGTCGTATTCATTCTCCTCGCAGAGCTGGGCAAACCATGTGTAGCGCAGTTCGCGGGCCGCCATTTCTATGCTGATGCCACGGTCTGAGGCGTAGGCCGCGGTGTTGAAAGCCGCTTTGTGGAAGGGGATGCGGTTGTCATCCGCCCATTTTTCGACAAGCGCCTCGTCGCCGTCGCTTTCTTCGCCGCGGAGGCCGAAGTTGCAATGGGCGATGGCCATGCGCACATCGGTGGAAGTATTGAGGAAAAGCGATGCCATGCACATCGAGTCGACGCCGCCGCTCACGGCCACAAGGACCGTAAAAGGAGCTCCCGGGGCCCTTACGGGCTCAAGAAGCTCCTTCAATCTGGCGTCAAACGTCTTCTGCATATCGCTAAGACCTTGGACGTGAGATGGTATATGCGAAGCCGAATGCAATCTGTTCCTTGAACTGTACCTTGCGGAAGCCGTCAGGATGGGCTTCGTCAGCCCCGACACGGACCCTGTCATCGTAGATGAGGCCCGTGGTGATTGTCATTGAGAAGTATTTGGCGATTTGCCAGAAGAGCATGTTGTCCCAGTTGACGCGGAAGTTGCCCGGCTTGTGGAGGTAGTCGGAGAAGAGGACGAGCTGGGTGGTGTATTTGATATTGTCGTTGATATTGACCTTGGCATCGGTTTTCAGCCTGGCGCCGAATTCGAAGCGGACGGAGGGATATACACCGAACTCATCGGGCTCCATGCCATATGACTTGCGCAGGCGTGCGTCGTCAACCACGACGATACCGCCGGTGAGAGGTGCGAAGTTGACGGTCAGCCAGTCGGAAGGAACCCAGTCCATACCGAGACCGAGGTTGATGTAGGCCGGTGAGAAGAATGCCGATTTGACGCTGCGCGCCCTGCGCCATGCGGTCGCAGTGGGGTATTGCTCCAGGAGCTCGGCACTGGGGGTGGAGTAGTTGTAGTTCTGGTCAAACTGTGTCTTGAAGTCCAATGCGGCCGTGTAGTTGAGGTTCTTGGCCGCTACATAACCGAGTTTGGATTCGAGATAGATCCGGTCGCCCGTCTTCTGCATTATAGGCTTGTCCGAGGAGTACATGATACCGTAGTCAAGCTGGAGGCGATTGGTCCACATGAGCTTGTCTTTCTGGTAATTGGCATTGGCATCAATGTAGGCGGACTGGGTGACCGTGTTGTTGCCGCCGGCAGCCCAGTTTGAGAAGGATGTCTGGCCGAAGTCGAGTTTGCCGAGGAACGAGCGTTCCCAGAATGTAGGCTTCGGGGCGGGGATGGCCTCCTCCTGCGCCTCTATCAGCGCTTCCGCGGCTGCCGCCAGGGCTTCCTGCACATTCTGTGCGTATGCGGTCGCAATGGTAGCGGCGAGGGCTGTGATAACTGCGATTGACCTTTTCATATTAATATGATCTTGCGAAAAGCACGCGCTGATGCGAGGGCTTTCCGGTGTAAATACATTTGCCTTCTTCCATGCATACGGCACTGTCTACGGGGATGCATCGGATGGTAGCCTTTGTCTCTTCCTGGATTTTCTGCTCGGTCTCGGCAGTGCCGTCCCAGTGGCAGAGGAGAAGACCGCCCTTTTCGATTTCGACCTTGAAATCCTCCCAGGTGTCAACCTTGCGGATGGAAGAGTCGCGGAAGGCCAGGGCTTTGTTGTAAATATTCTTCTGGATGTCGTCAAGGAGGTCGGCGATTCTCAGGTCAAGGCCATCAAGGGCCTCGCTGCTCTTTTCGAGAGTGTCGCGGCGGTGAACCTCGACCGTGCCGGCCTCAAGGTCGCGAGGACCGATGGCGAGGCGGACGGGCACGCCCTTGAGTTCCCATTCGGCAAATTTGAAACCGGGACGCAGAGTATCGCGGTCGTCGATTTCCACAGAGTGGCCTGCGGTCTCGAGCTTGCCTTTGAGCTCGTACATTTTGTCGAGGATGGCGTTGCGCTCCTCTTCGGTCTTGTAGATAGGTACCATGACGACCTGGATAGGGGCAAGTGCGGGAGGAAGGACGAGACCGTTGTCGTCGCCGTGTGCCATGATAAGGGCTCCCATAAGACGAGTGGAAACGCCCCATGAAGAGGCCCATACGTATTGCTGTTTGCCTTCCTTGTCAGTGTACTGCACGTCAAAGGATTTGGCGAAGTTCTGTCCGAGGAAGTGTGATGTTCCGGCCTGGAGTGCCTTGCCGTCCTGCATGAGTGCCTCTATGGTGAGTGTATCGAGGGCACCGGCGAAGCGTTCGTTGGGGCTCTTGTGGCCGACGACTACGGGAAGGGCCATGACGTTGCGGGCAAAGTCGGCATATACGTTGACCATGCGCTCGGCCTCAGCTGCAGCCTCTTCAGCCGTAGCGTGGGCCGTGTGGCCTTCCTGCCAGAGGAACTCGGCGGTACGGAGGAACAGGCGGGTGCGCATCTCCCAGCGCACGACGTTGCACCACTGGTTGCAGAGGATGGGGAGGTCACGCCATGAGTGGATCCAGTTCTTGTATGTACTCCAGATGATGGTCTCTGATGTGGGACGCACTACGAGTTCTTCCTCAAGCTTTGCCGTGGGGTCGACTACGACGCCGGGGCCGTCAGGGTTGGACATCAGGCGATGATGTGTAACCACGGCGCACTCCTTGGCGAAGCCTTCCACATGTTCAGCCTCGCGGCTGAGGAAAGACTTGGGGATGAACAGGGGGAAGTACGCGTTCTTCACTCCCGTCTTTTTGAACATCCCGTCAAGGATGCCCTGCATCTTCTCCCATATTGCGTATCCATAAGGTTTAATGACCATACAGCCACGTACGGCTGACTGTTCTGCAAGATCCGCCTTCACTACGAGGTCGTTGTACCATTGTGAATAATTGTCCGACCTTCTCGTTACCTCTTTTGCCATGCTGTTATTGTTTTTGTCGATTATTGTTGCTAAACTTGCGGCGTCTCGCGGGGTATAATTATTGCATACCTTAAATGCGATGCGCCATCACGGACGCAAAGATACTTTTATTTTTTTAATTATAGGAGATTCACACTATGAAAAAGAACATGTTACTCCTCTCCGCCGCCGCGGCAGTCCTCACTGCCTGCGGAACATCAGCGCAGTATGCGACCATGCAGCAGTTCCATGATGGAATCTACTATATACCCGACACTGGCGAGATAATCGCCGCCAACACATCTGACGCCGAGATCGATGCGCTCGCGGCCGAGACATCACAGTCCAGTCTGTTCATCACCCGCGAATCAGGAGATACCCTTTTCATTCCATCAGGCAAGACGGCCAAGTTCACTTTCGACAAGGATATCACCACCATCACGGTCACAGACACTCCGGACTATGAGCTTCTCGGCTGGCAGGCCGGCTATCCATATTCATGGGCATACCGTCCCTGGTATCTTGACACATGGAGATACAGCAGATGGTACTATGGCCGGCCCTGGTATCACAGCAGCTGGTACTACGATCCATGGTATTATGATTCATGGGACTATTGGTATTGGGACCGCTGGTACTGGAACAGCTGGCACAGGAGCAGCTGGTACTACGGTTACTGGTATGACGGTTACTGGTATGGCGGCTGGCCTCACTACTACCATGGTCACGGTGCCATAGGCGGACGCGTACATGCCAACAGGACAGATGTCCACTCCGGCATCTCCGGCCGCAGGAATACAAGTGGACTGGGGACCACATCCTCGCGCTCCGGCAGAAACGTGACCGGTGTTGCCAGTCCGGCCTCAAGGGTTCGTTCCGGTTCTGACCTCCAGCCCGTAAGGCGCAGAAGCGTCAACACCGGCAGCACATCTTCACGCCAGGCATCAGCTGCATCCGAGAGCACGGTTACCCGTAGCACGACCACACGTGGCAGCACCTCCCGCAGCAGTTCATCATCAAGCAACTATCGCCGCAGCTCTTCCGGTACTTCCAGCTCCAGCGCCGGCCGTAGCCACAGCAGCTCCAGCAGCAGTTACAGTGGCTCCGCCACCCGCAGCTCATCCTCCGGATTTTCAAGCGGCTCATCCTCATATTCAGGTAGTTCACGCTCCAGCGGCAGCTTTTCGGGCGGCGGCAGCAGCGGACGTTCCTCTTCCGGCGGCAGCCGTTCATCAGGCGGTAGCAGCAGTGGCGGTGGAGCGCACAGACGATAAAAATTTTCACACAGGACATGAAAAAGACACTTACAGCCGCCATTGCGGTCCTGGTCCTATGCCAGATCGCACAGGCTCAGACACTTGACGATATACTCAACGCCAGCAAGGCAAACTATGGCGGCACCGCACGTTCCATGGCGATGGGTAATGCCATGACAGCCATCGGAGGCGACCTGGGTTCAATCACGATCAACCCGGCCGGCTCCGCAGTAGCCACCTACGACCAGTTTACAGTCACTCCCGCCTTAAGCATCTCCTCCACCAACAGCACCGGCACCCCTTATCAAGGCCAGGAGCACTATGGATTCGAAGACAATGCCCACGGCAGACGCGCCGCCCTCAAGCTGCCCAACTTCGGCTACATCCACCGTACCGCCACCAGCCGCAGGCAAGGCATCCGCAGCTGGTCCGTCGGCATAGCCGTCAACAGCACCGGCGACTTCCTGCATAAAGCCTATGGCAGTGGCACCAGCGCTGGCCAGAGCCTCGCCGCGCAGCTTGCCACCATGGCAAACGGAATCTCCTACAGCGACCTCAACGGCACCAACGCCTACGACCGCTTCAACTGGCGCCCCGTCGTGGCCTACAAATCAGAAATCATATCGACCTACGGCGATAGTGACAACCAATACTGCGGCGTCACCCAGAGGCCCATGGACGACGGCACTCTCCAGCAGGCCGGCACCATAGAACAGCAATACAGCCGCATCACTGGCGGCAGTCGCAGCGACTTTGTCGTCAACTTCGCGGCCAATCTTGACAACTGGTTCTACATCGGTGCCAACCTCGGCATCGTCGCGTATAGCACATCCCGCGACGAATATATACGCGAATATGCCCTCAATCCCGATGAATTCGGAGTCGACTACGGCTCCGGCACGATCTACTACGACCGCAGCCAGTTCCTGCACCGCCAGGATATCTCCGGTACCGGAATATATATCAAAGCAGGCGCCATCGCCCGTCCCGTCGCCGGGCTCCGCATCGGTGCTGCCATCCAGACTCCCACATGGACTGACGTCACCTCACGCTATGTCCTCTTCGGTGACACATACTACACCAACGGCGAGCACGCATGGGCTGAAAGTCCCGAGGAATCCCTCAGATACTCTGTCCGAACCCCCTTCAGGGCCAATGCAGGACTTGCCTATACCATAGGCCAGACCGCCATCATAAGCGCCGATTACGAATATGCCGACTACTCCCAGGCCCGCTACCATGACGAATACACCGACGAATACGAGTATGTCATGAACGAAGACATCAAGGCCATTCTCGGTGAGACGCACACATTCCGGGCCGGTGTTGAAATCAAACCCTCCCCCATGTTCTCCGTCCGTGCCGGGTACAATCAGGACACAGATAAATTCAAGGTCATTTCCTTCGGTCTCGGCTACAGTTCGGCCGGTTCATTCTTCGCCGACTTTTCCATCCGCAAGACCCTCCTTCCGGATGAATTCCTTGAACTATATGCACCCTATGACAATAACGGTGTAACCATCCCCGGACCGGAGCTCCAGATACGATCCACCCTCTGGAACACGGCATTCACGCTGGGATGGCGCTTCTAACAGACTATTGACACAACTTAAAATACAAACCATGGAATATTCTGCAAAGCAACTTGCTCAAATCCTCAAAGGAACCGTCGATGGAGACGCGACCGCCAAAGTCACCAAGTTCGCAAAAATTGAAAACGGCAAGCCAGGCTGCCTGTGCTTTTACGCCAATCCCAAGTACGAGCACTATGTCTACACCTGCAAGGCGTCCGTCCTTCTGGTCAACAAGGACTTCGAAGCCAAAGAGCCCGTGAGCTGCACACTCGTGAGAGTGGACAATGCCTACTCGGCCCTTGCCGAACTTTTGAAATATGCCTCACGCGACAAGCAGATAAGAGGACGCCACCGTGCATTCTCAGCCAAATACTACTTCTCCACGAAGTTCGGCAAATCGGTGTACGTAGGTGCAAACGCCTACGTAGGCCGCCACACCACCGTCGGTGACAACACAGTCATCCACCCCAATGTCTACATCGGGGACAACTGCAAAATCGGCAGCAACTGCATCTTATACCCAGGCGTACGCATCTACCCGGGCATGGTCATCGGCGACAACGTGATCATCCACGCCAATGCGGTCATCGGCTCCGACGGCTTCGGCAACGCACCTCAGCCTGACGGTACCTGGCAGAAAATCGAACACCTCGGCAACGTCATCATCGGCGACAACGTCGAAATCGGTGCCAACACCACCATAGACCGTTCCGAGATGGAATCCACCATCATAGGCAAGGGTGTCAAGATTGACAACCTATGCCAGATCGCCCACAATGTGGTCATCGGTGACAACACCGTCATGGCCGCTCAGGTCGGTATAGCCGGCTCCACCAAGATCGGCGAGAGTTGCATCATCGCCGGCCAGGTGGGTATAGTCGGTCACATCACCATTGCCGACCATACCACGATCGCGGCCCAGGCCGGGGTCATCAGCAACATCCGCAAACCGGGCGGACAATTCCTCGGCTCCCCCTGTATGCCGATCAAACAGTACCTGCGAAGCTACGCCAAATTCAAGCAATCGGGCGAAGAATAGAGTCAAAAGGTATAATTTGAATATTGAATTGTTAAAAATTTACTATCTTTGCAAACTATTTGATAAAACAAAAGAGAACAAAGATAGTTTTTGGCATGCAGCGCAATCAGAATACCGTCGCACGTTCATACTCTTTTGAAGGTAAAGGTCTTCATACAGGTAAGATAGCGACGATGACAATAAATCCGGCACCGGCCGGCACTGGAATACTATTCATCAGGACAGACCTCGGGCGTGACGCCAGGGTGGAAGCCATGGCGATGAATGTATCCAGTACAGAGAGAAGCACCACCATCTCCAGCGGAGAAGCTTCCGTAGCCACCATCGAGCACGTTATGTCCGCGCTCACCGGTCTCGGAGTAGACAATGCGCTGATCGAAATCAACAACGTCGAAGTCCCCATCCTCGACGGAAGTGCCAAACCCTACGTTGACGCCATCGTCAGCGACGGAGTCAAAGATCTCGGAGTCCCCAGAAAATACATCTCCATTCCCGAGACCGTAGAGATAAAGAACGAGCAGACCGGGGCTTTCCTCCGCATCGAGCCCTCAGACGCCCCCTCATACGACCTCACAGTCGATTTCAACTCCAAGGTACTCGGAGTACAGACAGCACACTGGGATGAAAGCATCGACTATGCTGTGGAAATCGGCAAATGCCGCACCTTCGTATTCTTCCACGAGATCGAGTTCCTCTTCAAGAACAATCTGATCAAAGGAGGAGACGTAGACAACGCGATAGTGATCGTCGAGCATCCCGTCAGCGACGGACAGCTCCAGAGCATGTCGCAGCTTCTCGGTAAGCCCCGCCTCGCCATAACGTCGGAGGGCTACCTCAACAACCTTGAGCTCCGCTTCCCCAACGAATGCGGACGCCACAAGCTCCTCGACCTGATAGGAGACCTTCGTCTCGCCGGCGGATACCTCAATGCCAGGATCACCGCTTACAAGGCTGGTCACACCATCAATACGAAAGCAGCAAAGGCAGTAATGGAACTGCTGAAAAAATAAAAGAAGAACATGACAAAGATTCATCCACTCGCAACCGTAGACCCCTCCGCAAAGATCGGAGAGAACGTCGAGATCGGCCCCTACGCATTCGTTGATGCAAATGTAGAGATCGGAGACGGCTGCAAAATCCTTCCTCACGCAACCATTTTCTCATACGTCAAGATAGGCAAAAACTGCAGTATCTTCCCCGGAGCCGTAGTCGGCGCCATCCCCCAGGACCTCAAATACGAAGGTGAAGTCACCTACGTAGAGATCGGAGACAACGTCACCATCCGTGAGTGCGCCACCATCAACCGCGGCACCAAGGCCAGCGGCAAGGGCGTCACCAAGATCGGCAGCAACACCCTCCTCATGTCATACGTACACGTCGCACACGACTGCACCGTAGGCAGCCACTGCATTCTCGTCAGCTATGTCGGCATCGCAGGAGAGACTGACGTGGAAGACTGGGCTATCCTCGGCGGCGGCGCCAAGGCCCACCAGTTCTCGCACATCGGTGCGCACGCCATGGTCGGAGGAGCCACCAAGATCAACAAAGACGTACCTCCTTTTGTCCTCTGCGGACGCGACCCCATCTGCTATGCCGGAGTCAACATCGTCGGCCTTCGCCGTCGCGGTTTCTCCACGGACCAGATCCGCAACATCAAAGATATCTACGACACCATCTATTTCCAGGGCATGAACATCACCGACGGCTGTGCCAAGGTCGAGTCAGGCTTCCCTCAGTCAGAAGAGCGCGACATGATCATCAACTTCATCCGAAGCTCCAAGAGAGGTATCATCAGAGCCAGCTCCCCCGGAGAAAAAGGCGATATCGAATAGTGCTGCTTTCCACAGCATACCTTCCTCCAGTAGGATACTTCGCCCTTATGGCGAGAGATTTCACCCTGTCACCTCATGATGACAGGGTTGTCTCGTCTATAGTAGAGCTTGAAGCCTGCGAGTCATTCCGCAAGCAGACCTACCGCAACCGCTGCATGATTAGCTCCGACAGCGGACCCATGCAGCTTTCCGTTCCCATAGTACACGAGCCGCGTCACAATATCCCCATCCGCGAAGTCCGCATCGACTGGAGCACACCCTGGCTCATAAGGACCTTACGTGCCCTCGACTCCGCCTACCACACCTCCGCCTTCTTTGACCACTACAGGGATGACCTTTATAATATAATGGAGCGCCATCACGAATACCTTTTCGACCTTAATCTTGACCTGACGCAATTCCTGCTTGAAAAAACACACATCAGCTGCGACATACGCCTGACCGAAGACTTCGCTCTTCCAGGAAGCATCCCGGACGACTATCGCTACACAATCGACCCCAAACATCCCGACACCATCCTCCGCGACCTCGGCCTCGACTCCCCATACTACCAGGTCTTCTCGTCCCGTCACGGTTTCCTCCCCGACCTCTCCGTAATAGACCTGCTGTTCAACATGGGGCCTGAATCCACACTATATCTGAAACGCCTGTAGGCGCATCCCCCATCCCCCAGGTCATATCTTATTTTGAAAAACCAAAAAGAATCAGTATATTTGCACCGCAGTTGAGAGATAGAGGACGCAGTCCCCTGTCTTTTTTGTTATAAATAACTGCTGATAATTATGGACAAAAACCAAATCATTGAGGCCATGACGCCTGTCATTGAAGGACGCGGATGCTTCCTCGTGGAAGTGACCGTGAGCTCCGATAATGACGTTGTCATATCTATTGAGAAAGAGACCGGCATCGTGGAGATGGAAGACTGCGTTGTCGTGGACAGGGCCATGCATGAGTCATTTCCACAGGACGATGAGGACTACTCACTGACCGTGACTTCGGCAGGTCTTGACCAGCCCTTCAAGGTGCAGAAGCAGTTTGACAAAGCCGTCGGCACCAAGGTGGACGTAAAGTTCAGAGGAGGCAGAAGGCTAGTTGCGACGCTTCTCGCCGCCAATGAAGAAAACATCACCCTCGGCTATACCACCATGGAAAAACCCGAAGGCAAGAAGAAAAAAGAGGCTGTAACCCACGAGGACACATTCTCCATGGAAGAAATCAACACCGTCACCCCATGGGTTGACTTTGAATAGGATAAATAAGTAATACAACATAAACAAATGAAAGAGAAAGAAAACATCATCACACTGATCGACGCCTTCAAGGATTTCAAGGAGGAGAAAAACATCGACAGACCGGTCATGATGGGTGTCCTCAAGGACGTATTCATGACTCAGATTGCCAAGACTTACGGCTCAGCCGACAACTTCGACGTCATCATCAACGTCGACAAGGGCGACTGCGAAATCTACCAGAACTTTGAAGTTGTGGAGACTGTCGAGAATCCCGTTACGGAGATTACCATTGACGAGATCAAGGAAGAGACAGGTGATGACGACTACGAAATCGGCGACACCTACACACGCAAGCTCAGCCTCGCCTCTTTCGGCCGCAGGGGAATCCTCAACATCCGCCAGAACCTCCAGGGCCGTATCCTCGATATCGAGAAAGCCAACGTATTCAAGAAGTACTCCGACAAAGTCGGCGAGATCTTTACCGGCGAGGTATACCAGACATGGAAGAACGAAGTCCTCATCCTCGACGAGGACGGCAACGAGCTCCGCATGCCCAAGATGGAGCAGATCCCCGGCGAACGTTTCAAGAAGAACGAAGCCGTGCGCGCCATTATCAAGAGCGTGGAGATGAAGAACAACACCACGCCCTATATCGTTCTTTCACGTACCAGCAACGAGTTCCTTGAGAAGCTCTTCGAGCAGGAAGTGCCTGAGATCTATGATGGTCTCATCACCATCAAGAAGGTGGTCCGCATCCCAGGTGAGCGCGCCAAGGTGGCCGTAGAGTCATACGACGAGCGCATCGACCCTATCGGAGCCTGCATCGGTGTCAAAGGTTCCCGCATCATGGGTATCGTCCGTGAGCTCCGCAACGAAAACATCGACGTCCTCCAGTGGACATCCAATACACAGCTTCTCATCCAGCGTGCCCTCAACCCGGCCCATATCTCATCCATTGACCTCGGTGAAAATCCTGAAGACAAGATCAAGGTATTCATGCAGAGCGACGAGGTGAAGAAAGGTATCGGTAAAGGCGGCTGCAACATCAAACTTGCAGGCATGCTCGTAGGCCGTGAGATCGAGGTCTGGAGAGAGCTTCCCAAAGACGAAGAAGAGGAGGAGGACGTTCTCCTCAGCGAGTTCAACGACGTTATCGACGAGTGGGTCATCGAAAAACTCGAAGGCATCGGCTGCGATACCGCCAAAAGCGTACTCGCACTCTCACCCGGCGACATCGCCAGGAGAGCCGACCTCGAAGACGAGACCGTGGAGGAGGTATTCCGCATCCTTCGCGCCGAGTTCGAGGACTAGTAATATAGAATAGAAAATATAAAGGGGTTAATATGGCAGAAATAAGACTGAACAAAATCATCAAACAATTCAACATCGGACTTCAAAACCTGGTGGAGTTCCTTCGCAAGCAAGGCGCTGAAGTGGAGGAAAATCCCAACGCCAAGATTTCCGATGAATATCTCCCGGCTATCAAGAAACAATTCGGAAGGGACCTGGAGCTCAAGGAGCAGTCCGAGAAGACAGTCATCAAGATGACGGACATTCTCGAGAAGAACGCCCGCAGCAAGCAGGAAGACGACGAAGATGAATTCGAGCCGGTCAGGGAGACCATAATAAAGAGCACAGGACTCACCATGGAACGTCCCCAGACGCAGGATTCCAAAGAGGTGACCGCCGAAGAGCCCGTGGCCGGACCCGAACCTGAAGAGGCACCGGTTGTAGAGGCCGTGGAAGAACCAGCTCCTGAACCGGAGCCGGAACCTGTCCCCGAGCCCGTCGCAGAACCGGAGCAGGAGCAGGCATCTGTTCCCGAACCGGAACCCGAACCTGAGCCGGAGCCCGAACCTGAACCAGAGCCTGAAGCTCCGGTCGAGGAATCCGTGCCCGAAAGCGTGCCTGAAGTGGAGACAAGGCCTGAAGCAGAATCCGTCCCGACCCCTGCGGAGTCTGCTCCTGCCGATGAAGAAAACGCCGGTGGCCTCAAGGTCCTCGGTAAGATCGACATGTCCCAGTTCGACCGCAAGAAGAACAAAAAACGCGAGCGTATCCAGAAAGGCTCCCAGAAGGTCGACGTCGCAAACATCAAGGATGTGGACGACCGCAAGAAGGGCAAGAAAGAAGATCCCAAAGGCGCAAACGG
>Ga0265298_10006809_pt1 | contig 14023 bp, 9 predicted proteins | sample AusTroGonzalo_MG_3_FD_193486 | JGI IMG/M metagenome (GOLD analysis project Ga0265298, IMG submission 193486) | Bovine rumen microbial communities from tropical cattle in Woodstock, Queensland, Australia - Gonzalo_01 | ecosystem: Host-associated > Mammals > Digestive system > Stomach > Rumen ...
TCACGGATTTTGAAAAGAATATAGTAAACATAACAATAGACGAACCACCGGATGATTTTGAAAGAAAGGAGAGAGAATATGAGAAAGAATTTGACAAAAAATAATGGTTTTTCCCTGACGGAACTGATCATCGTAGTAGCGGTTATGGTGATCCTCGCTGCTGTCGTTGCTCCGGTTCTGTACCGGTATATCGACAAGTCCCGTAAGGCTGATGATGTGGAATCGGCAGGTGTGATCGCGAAGGCCATGAATGTGGCTCTCTCCGATGAAGAAGCATACGACGCGGTAATGGCTTCGGCAAACAGCCCGGACGGCAAGGCGCAGATCCTGCTTATGGCAAAAAACGGAGATACGGAGTGGACCAGAAGCGCCGGCGTTGATCCGAACGGTTGCCTGAAGAAGATCATGGATACCGTCTGTCCTCCTCCGACAGTTAAGTTTAAGAGAGAGATCGATCCTGCTACATCGGGTAGTACAAATGCAGATTATGCAGCAGGCACGGATGAGTTTGAACCGGATGGATGGGCGATCTGCCTGGTAAAAAATCAGCCCTGTGTCCTTATTACGGACGGAACCACGGACCCTGCGGGGGTTCCGAAAGGGGCTGCGTTAAGCCCGATGCTTTGCGCGGATTACAATTGATCCAATCAAGGCAGAAAATGAATAAAATAGAGCAAGATACGAAAAATAAAATGAAAAGCAATATGGTACATTAACATTGACAGGTTCAGTCAGCATAGAGAAAAGGAGGTACGCGACATGAGCGGAAAAGAGAAAGAATTAACAGTAATCGATTTTGAAGAGTTTGTAAGTGAGTTTGGACGTGAGTCCGGTGAAATGGATCGTTCCGGGGATATGGACGCGTACAATATCGTGTTCTTTGATTTCTGCGGCAAGGCCGAGGTGCAGGATCTGATCGAATTCAACGGCGCATTGATCAATGAGCGGCTGGATGACGGAGCTCAGTGGCTCAGCGAAGAGGAGTTTGTCACGGTTTTCAATTATCTGCTCCGTTTCAACAAGACCTATAAGAGCAGGACCTGCGAGCTCCGGATCACAGTGACCCCGGTCATGGATGACGCCTATCAGCAGGAGAGCGAGCGGATTCTTACAGAATTCGGAACAATTCTTCGCAATTCTCTCCGCAGAAGTGATATAATCATGCAGAAGGAGAATGATTTCTATCTTCTTCTTCCGGATCTTTCCGAGCAGAACAAGATCTCCGTGCTCGGTCGGATCAGAAGAAATCTGATAAAGGAAGGGCTGTATTCCATCGTTAAAATGCGTGCGGACGCCATGATGATCGAGCCGGACCGGATGTACGAGACATGGTACCGGGTGGCAATCTGATCTTTGCGGCCGGAAGTGGAACGGGCGTTGATGTGTATTTTGACTGAGGCTTAACGCTGATGGTCAATCATACATAAGCTCGGTTATCGATGATTCGTTGTACAAGTTTCGGCGACATTGAGCAGCGTTAATGCTGCGGCATTACGAGGGATGCAGGTATCGGAAACAAAAACGAATATGAAAATGAATATTTTAATCACAAATGATGATGGTATTGATTCGCCCGGACTTCGGAAACTAGCCGAAGCAGCCGGGCGTTTCGGGCGTGTATGGGTTATCGCGCCGGACGGGCAGAGAAGTGCCGGATCTCACTGTTATACCTGGAAAGACAGTGTGAAGGTGTGGCAGCAGGACTTTCCCGTAGAAGGGGTCACGGCCTATGCCTGTGACGCCATGCCGGCGGACTGCGTGCGGCTCGGGGTGCTCACCCTTATGCCGGATAAACCGGATTTTGTCTTTGCCGGGATCAATAGTGGGTATAACATTTCCCACGATATCCAGTATTCCGCGACTCTCGGGGCGGTGATGGAGGCCCGGCTGTGGGGGATTCCCGCCATTGCCTTTTCCCAGGGAAATGTAGCTTATCAGGATGTGGTGGACCGGTATCTTCCTGAAACCATGGAAGAATGCATGAAGCGCCCCCTTGGTCCAAGGCAGGTGTGGAACATCAACTTCCCCTGCTGCGAGCTTACCGACTGCAAGGGCATTCAGTGGGATGTAAGGGTTTCCGATGATCAGTATTATGTGGATTCCTATAAGGAGGAAGAGTCTTCTGACGGTACACGCACCTTTCGCCTGGTCGCCGACCGGATCTGGAAGGGCACAGAAGGCACGGACCTCGCGGCTGTGATCGCGAACTATGTTGCCGTGGGGAAAGTTACAAATATCGGATGAAAATCATATAACGACCAAGATCAGCGAGACAGCTCAGGCTGTCTCGCTTTGTTTATGTGATGTCGTTAGGCTAAGAAAATGGCTGTCATTCTGAGGGAGCAACGCGACCGAAGAATCCCTTCACTTTATCGGAGATTTTCTATAGAATCAAAATTCATTGAACTAAAATTCAAAAAGTAGTTGACAAGCCGCCTTTCATGGTTTATATTGAATACACATTCAACGAATATAAAATCAACGAACAAAAATATAAACCAGAAAAACGGAGGATATAAAAATGAAGAAGAACGTAAATACTCAGGAGAAGGTAGTAGTGATCGGCGGCGGTATCGCAGGGCTTTCTGCAGGAATCTATGCGCTGCTTGCAGGATATGAGGCAGTGATCTATGAGAAGAACCATGTCCCCGGCGGCGAGTGCATCGGCTGGAACCGGAAGGGTTACCACATCGATAACTGTATCCACTGGCTCACCGGAACCCGCCAGGATACAGACCTCTTCAAGGTATGGAAGACCGTTGGAGCTCTCACCGAGGAGACAGAGTATGCAAAGGTGAATGCATTTTACACATCGACCTATAACGGACAGAGCGTTACCCTCTGGAATGACCTGGACCGGACAGAGAAGGAGCTGATCGAGGCTTCTCCCGAGGATGAAGAAGAGATCCGAAAGTTCATCCGGTATGTGAAATACTCCAAACAGTGCCTGTTCCCGGCGCACAAGCCCATGGATATGTGGGGAGTTAAGGACTACATCAACATCGGAAAGACCATGATGGACTTCCCGAAGATTACAAAGGAATTCGGAAAGATCTCTCTGGAGGAGTACAGCAGACGCTTCAAATCACCCCTTCTTCAGAAAATGATCTGCGACTATCTGCCCAAGAGCTACTGTGCATATTCCTTCCTGGTTTCCTACGCTACCATGGCCGACGGAAACGGAAACATCCCCATGGGTGCATCTCTTCAGCTTTCTCTCCGAATGGAAAAGAAATATAAGGAACTGGGCGGAAGAATCTGCTATAATATGGGAGTAGAGAAAATCGAGATCGAGAAGAAGGTGGCAACCGGTGTGCGACTGCAGAACGGTTCATTTGTGAAAGCAGACTATATCATCCCCACAGTAGATACACATCTGTTGTTCGGAAAGTTCCTTTCCAAAGACTATATGCCCAAGGCTTTTGCAAAGGCTTACGCTTCACCGAAGGATTATCCCGCAACCAGCGGATTTCAGGTGGCTTTTGCGGTAAGTGAGAAGTTCTGCGAAGGTGAGACTATCTTCATCGACATCGATCCGATCCGTGTCGGAGCGGGAACCTTTGACCGGATGTATGTAAAGTCTTACGGCTATGACCCGATCTTTGTGAAGGACGGAAAGCAGGTGATCCAGACCTGTATCACCCAGTCGGATGAGGATTATGAGTTCTGGAAGAGTCTTTCCAAGGATGAGTATGACCGGGTGAAGGCTGAGCTGGCCCGGGAAGTGGAGAAGCGGATTGCTGCTGCATTTCCGGAGCTTGAAGGTGCTATGGAATACCTGGATGCCTGGACTCCGCTTACCTATGAGAGATACTGCAATGCTTACCACGGCAGTTATATGAGCTTTGTGACAACCCCCACCGGAAAGCAGATTAAGTTTAACGGAAAGCTTAAGGGGATCAAGAACCTTTATGTGGCCGGCCAGTGGACCAATTCTCCCGGCGGTCTTCCGGTAGCGGTAGCCAGCGGAAAGTTCGCGGTGCAGCGGCTGCTGAAGGATGAGAAGAGAGAGTATATGGGGCTGGATGCGGAAGTGGAAGCACGGGACGGTTCCGTGTGTGGAGCATAGGTTTGTGGCGATTTAGAGACTTGTGCTTCGCGCCGGCAGCAAAGAATTCCGTTACTCAGTTGAGGGGATACTTCACCCCTTCGGGGTTCAGGATGACAACCATCTGTAAATATGCGAGGAATATATGACAAGAAAAGAACAGAAAGAAGAACGAAAGAAAGCGATCCTGATGACCGCTCTCACCCTTTTCGTGGAGCGGGGATATTACGATACGAAGATCACGGACATCGCTGCAGCGGTACCCATGAGCACGGGGCTCCTTTTTCACTACTTTGAATCCAAGGAAGAGCTTCTCCTGGAACTGGTGAAAATGGGAGCTGCGGCCAGTGGGGCTACAGCGGCTCCCACGGAGATCCCGCCGGACATTTACCTTACCAAATTTCTGGAGCAGCTCTTCGCTTACGCGAAGGAACAGCCCTGGGTATTCCGGATGTTTGTCCTGATGGGGCAGGTCCGGAGACCGGGAATGCCTGAGGAAGCACGGAAGGTGGCACAGTCCGTTACCTCTATCGAAGATACGGCGAAACTGATCCGTGCGGGACAGAAGCAGGGAGTATTCCGGAAAGGGGACGCAACCCTTCTTTCCCGGTGTTTCTGGGCATCCGTACAGGGAATCATGGAGGAGATGTCCCAGGACCCGGAAATGAAGGTACCGGATCCTGCATGGATCGTGTCGATACTAAGGGAAAGATAATTTAACATCAAGGAGTCATTTACATCATGGCAGACACAAAGAAGAAGCCGAACATTAAAGCACTTTTTCCCATCGCACTTTTTCTGATCCTTTATCTCGGGAACGGTATCTACTTCCAGTATATCAACCCGGAAGAGGGTGTCATGGGATTCTATGTGGTTTCGGTGGTTCTGGCATTTTCCATTGCGCTGATCATCGCGTTTCTGCAAAACCGGTCACTTACCTTTGACGAGAAGATCCATGTATGCGCCAAAGGGATCGGTGACGACAATATCGTTGTCATGCTGTTTATCTTTATCCTGGCCGGCGCCTTCAGCGGTATCGCGGGGGCGGCGGGAGGAGCTGACAGTACGGCAAATCTTCTGCTCAGTATCATCCCCGGACGGTTCGCGGTCCCGGGGCTTTTTCTCATTGCGTGTCTCATCTCCATGTCCATGGGAACAAGCGTGGGCACTATCACGGTGCTGGTACCGATCGCCGTTGCGCTGTCGCAAAACGGCGGACTTCCCAAGGCCCTTTGTATCGGCGTTGTGGTAGGCGGAGCGATGTTCGGAGATAATCTTTCCTTCATATCCGATACCACCATTGCGGCGACGAAGACCCAGGGTGTGGAAATGAAGGATAAATTCCGTACGAATATCCGGGTGGCGCTTCCGGCGGCGGCCATAACATTAATAATCCTGGTTGTCTACGCCATCGTCAGCGAAGGAAAGATCACCGGTGAATTTCAGTTTAATGTATGGCAGACTCTGCCGTATTTTGTGGTGCTGATCCTGTCCATACTGGGAATCAATGTATTTCTGGTGCTTCTTTCCGGGTATTTCCTTTTTACACTGGTCGGCTTCATCACCGGTACCCTTACCTATTCCTCGGCGCTGGCCTCCATGGGCAGCGGGATCTCCGGTATGTTTGAGACCATGATCGTAACTATCCTTGTGGCCTCCATAGCTGCGTTGATGAAGGAGAACGGAGGTTTTGAGTATATACTTTCCCTGATCCGGCGGAAGGCGGGATCGAAGCGGGGCGGAATGTTCGGGATTGCCTTCCTTACGGCTTTTATGGATATCGCAACGGCAAATAACACGGTGGCCATCGTTATCGCAGCGCCCATTGCGAAGGATATCAGTCAGGAATACGGCGTGGAGCCGAGAAAAGTGGCATCGCTGCTGGATACCTGCTCATGTATCGCCCAGGGGATCATTCCCTACGGTGCACAGCTTCTGGTGGCGGCGAATCTGTCCGGTCTTGCCAGCTTTAACCTGATTCCGTTTTTGATCTACCCATTTGTCCTTATCGTGTTTGTGATCATTTCCATCGCAAGGGAGAAGAATAAGAGGGTAAAACTCTTTGATGTGATCCCGACGCTGAAGGGGAAGCGGGTGACACTGAAAAAGATCACCGAGGAGGATGTGGAAGGCCTCCGGGAGCTCACGGAAAATGAAAATGTGTACCGCTACCTTCCTACATTTCTCTTTGAGAAGAAGTATAAGGATACCGCTTATGTGATCAGTCACCTTTACGATGAATGCCTGAAGGACTCTCTGATCCTGGGAATCTATGTGGAAGGGCACTTTGCGGGGCTGGCTGAATTCTATGACTATCGCGATGACCTGCATCAGGTAAGTGTAGGTGGCCGTCTGATGGAACAGTACTGGGGGCAGGATGTCGCTTCCGAAGCGCTTTCACTGATGGTTCGCTATCTTTCCGGGGAAATGAATATCGAGATCATAACAGCAAGCACCATGGTGGAGAACAAGGCTTCTGCAGCGGTACTCAAGAAGAATGGATTTACGATGGTTTCGCATGCTGTCGAAGAGGACTGGGGATTTGATAAACCGACCTTAGCGGATAAGTGGATCAGATAGAGTTACTATTTGCGAGTATCAAACCCCACTTCAGCCGCGTGCTTGCACGCAAGGCTGTAAGTGGGGTTTTGATACCTGCGAAGCAGGAACCGCAGAATCCGCCACGGCCGGAAGCCGCGAAGCGGCGGCTCTCGTGCGGAGCACGGGAGGGCCGTGGTCGGATCCGGCGGGCGCAAATAGTAACTCATGGATATTCTTCTTGCGAATAAAAATCCGATGTAGTATTATGTGATGTGCCGCTCATTTTGCGAAGCGGCACATTTTTTAAGGAGAATGAACTCATGATTTATGAAAATATCCTCGCTGCCGTAGGGCGGACGCCGCTGGTCCGGCTGAATCATATGACCGGTCCGGATGATGCAGAGGTGCTGGTAAAAGTTGAGGGACTGAATATCGGCGGTTCCATCAAGACGCGTACAGCTCTGCAGATGATCGAGGCAGCAGAGAAGGACGGACTGCTCACGCCGGACTCCGTGATCGTGGAGCCCACCAGCGGAAATCAGGGTATCGGTCTTGCACTGGTCGGTGCGGTAAAGGGCTATCGCGTGATCATCATCATGCCCGATTCCGTCAGCGCAGAGCGGAGACTGCTCATCAAGCAGTACGGCGCGGAACTTATGCTGATCCACGATGATGACAATATCGGTGAATGTATCGATCGTTGTATCAATACGGCAAAGGAACTTTGCGAGAAGAACGCAAATTACTACATGCCGGATCAGTTTTCCAACTACAACAATATCCGTGCGCACCTTTATCATACGGCGCTGGAGATCCTTGCGGATGCGGACGGCCCGATCCACGGCTTCTGCTCGGGTATCGGAACCGGCGGAACCATTACAGGAATCGGACAGGTTCTCCGCGAGAAGAATCCGGATATGATGATCTGGGCAGCAGAGCCTGAACATGCAGCAATCCTTTCCGGCGGATCCATCGGGTCACATCTGCAGATGGGTATCGGTGACGGACTGATCCCGCCGATCCTGGATCAGGAGCTCATCACTCAGATTGAGATCGTGACGGACGATGAAGCACTGGAGACCACAAAGGACCTGACCAGAAAGGAAGGTATCCTCTGCGGCATTTCCAGCGGAACCAATGTCTGTGTAGCCCTCAGGATGGCGAAACTTCTGGGAAAGGGCAAGCGGGTTGTGACTGTGCTTCCGGATACCGGCGAGCGGTATTTCAGCACGGAGCTTTTCCGGGATTAAATATGAAAATATGATCGAGGCGGTTCTGGTTTTCGGAACTGTCTCGATTTTTTTCGAGTTTTTTTCGAGTTTTTCAAAGAAATGGTGTCAAATAAGTGAATGAGTGATATATTAGTTTCAGAGAAATATCGAGAGATGTCATACATAATAATTCTCCGGAACTACATGACGGATTTAGGGGAGGACACATTATGCGAAAACAAATCACACAAAAAAGAAAGAAAAGAAGTATAAAAGCGTTGCTGCTTGCGACGGCCATGATGGTGAGCTTATCCGCAGGAGCAGGGGTATCGGCTGAAACAGTAACGGATCCCTCCGGGGACTGGATCCGCACAAAGAACGGGAAATGGTGGTATCAGTATACCGACGGAACCTGGCCGACCGATTCCTGGCTCAGGGTGAATGGGAAATGGTATCATTTCGATAAAGCGGGATGGATGCAGACCGGCTGGGTGAAGGACGGAAATGACTGGTACTATTTGAATGCAAACGGTTCCATGCGGACCGGCTGGGTGAAGACCGGGGAGAACTGGTACTACTTAAGCAAGTCCGGACGTATGCGGACGGGCTGGCTTCTGGATAACGACAAGTGGTATTTCCTCGGACCAAACGGTGCGATGAAGACCGGGGACATCACGGTTAAGGGAAACTGCTATCGCATGGGAAATGACGGAGCGCTTCTGCTTGATCTCACGGCACTTCAGCAGAGTGAGGCTCCGCTTGCAGAAAGCGGCTTCAGGATGCTGCAGACGATCTATGAAACGGAAGATGTGCACAATAAAAATGTACTCATCAGTCCGGTCTCGGCGCAGATTGCTCTGGGGCTTGCGATAACGGGCGCTGATCCCGGCAGTAACACACAGAAGGAACTGATCGAATCTCTTATGCCGGGAAGTAACGTGACATCCGAGGATTACAGTGCGGCAATGAAGGCGCTCTCTGAACGGATGACTTCCGCGCGAAAGGGAGTATCCTGGAATGTGGCGAATTCCGTATGGGCAAGAAACGGCGGCGCAGTTGAGTTCCGGGATAGTTACGTCGACGCGGTGAAGGACATTTACTCGGCTGAAGACTTTGAGGAACCCTTTAATGCGGATACGGTACAGAAGATCAACAACTGGGTAAAGGAAAATACCCGCGACCGGATTCCGCAGATCATAGACTCCATTGATTCGGATACCGTGATCTTCCTGATCAATGCACTGGCCTTCGATGGTTACTGGAGTGATCCGGTGGCGGATTCTTCGGTTAAGGAAAAAGATTTCACCAATGCGGACGGAACTACCTCCAAGGTGAATATGATGTATACCCATGAGCATAGGGCAATCCTGCTGAATGACGGTATCGGATTCATCAAGCCGTATCAAGGCGGGGAGTATTCTTTCGTGGCTATTCTTCCGCCGGAAGGAAAGTCCGCAGAGGAATACCTGGAGCAACTGGTCTATACCGATGGTGAAACTTTTACCCGTGCATTTCTGAATCCGGACACAGAGCGGGGAGTGAACTGTGGGATCCCGGAATTCAAGGTAGAATACGGTGTTACTCTGAATGATACGCTGAAGGCTATGGGTATAAACGATGCCTTTGATGACAACAAGGCAAGCTTCGGGGCTATGGTCACGGACGAAAGCACACCGGTTGCGATCAGTGACGTGATTCAGAAAACCATGATCCAGGTAGATCGAAAAGGAACACAGGCAGCCGCAGCAACTATGGTAGCCGTAAAGTCCGGTGCTGCCCTGCGGGAGGTAGAACCTTATGAGGTTTATCTGGACCGGCCTTTCGTGTACGGAATCGTGGATAATACAACCGGTGTGCCGATCTTCCTGGGCGTACAGAACTGTATGCCGGGTGGAGAGTAAGATGAGTATTATGATGTCGGGGTCAAAAGGTATTTTGCCCCCGGCTGATGATACGCAGCACGCACACGCAACCTTTTGACACTATCATTATATTGGAAGTTGTGCAGTGCAGAGGGATTACGAAAGAGGGACATTAAATGGGACAAGATAATAATGGGTATCCGACAAATTATGGGCAGTCCGGGCAGGATTATCCGCAGCAGGGTTATCCGCAGCAGGGCTACCCACAGCAACAGGGTTATCCGCAGCAGGGCTACCCACAGCAACAGGGTTATCCGCAGCAGGGCTACCCGCAGCAGGGCTACCCGCAGCAGGGCTACTCACAGCAACAGGGCTACCCGCAGCAACAGGGTTATCCGCAGCAGGGCTACCCGCAGCAGCAGGGTTATCCGCAACAGGACTACCCGCAGCAACAGGACTACCCGCAACAACAGGGCTACCCACAGCAGCAGATGCCACAGTATCAGCAGTCATACCAGCCATACCAGCAGTACCCGGATGGGCAGGGAAGTGGGCAGAATTCCGGTTCCGGAAATTCCGCACAGACTCCTCCGACGAAATCAAAGAAGGGACTCATCATCGGAATCATTTCCGCAGTGCTGGCGATCGGGCTCGGTATCGGAGCGTATTTTCTGTTCAGACCTAAAAATGAACCGGAAAGTACGGAGGCTTCCACGGAGAGCAGGACTTCGGCCGGCACGACCTCTTCTGCAACAACAGAAAGGGATACCAGAGCAACCTCTGCGACGACAGAAACTGCCGCTGTCACCACGGAATCCACAGAGGCGGTAAGCGGAACATTTCCGACGAAAGATGATGCATATAATGCGCAGGTCATCTATGTCAGTGCAAGTATGTATGCGCTGACCAATGAAGATGTGTATAACGCAGTTTCAGCACGGGTGAAGCAGGGGGAGGATTACAAGATGGTCCTCACCTGCACCAACGGCGGGCTGCTGGGAGAGGAAAGCAACAAGGAGAATATCCCCGCGCTTGCGGATGAAATGCTCATCCGTGTGGGTAAAAAACCGCTTCCCATCTCGTCAGGTGAGGTGGACGGAATGAAACCCGACGGCTGGGGCGTTATGATGAAACGGGACGACAGTGGATATGGTTTCCTGGTAAAGGTCTGTGCGATCCAGCATACGGATACGGGATATCTTTATGTGGAAATGCAGCCGGAGCAGAAGTCCAAGTGCGAGGTCTATACGTCGCCCACCGGAGAGGTTCCTACAGAGGATGATACAGAAAAACCGTCCGAAGTGAGCAGAGAGTGGATCGACTTTGAGGATATGCACTTTTTCGCAAACGGAAAGAAGATCACCCTTGGGTCCTCCACCCTTCAGGATCTGATCGATACCGGAGTAAAACTGGATAATTCAGCCGATCCGAACAGCATGGTTAAAAAAGGAGATCAGGTGAAGTTCCAGATAGACCAGACATTTCCGATCTATTTCTATGTGGCGAATTATGATGAGGACAGCAAAAAGGCGTCGGAGTGTCTGATCTGTTCGATCTTCTACATGCATGATGAGTATGCTGAGGAGCAGGTGATCAGCTTCGATTTCCCTATCGGGATCACAAGGGATGAGTTTATCGAGAAGAATCCGAATCCGAGCCCGATCCAGGCAGATGACACCTGGCTCTCCTATAAGCAGCAGCCCGGTGGATTTAACACACTTCGCGAGTATGTTTTTTACTATGATTATTCATCCACAACTAATCCGAAGATCGAGAATGTACAGATGACCTGGAACCCAGCGGAATAGTGACATTCGAAAAAGACGAAAATCCGGCCGAAAGGCCGGATTTTTCCATTTGTTGCTTTACTCATGGAACTGAAAGGAGATCAGATCGAAATCCGATCCCGGAAGGAAGATGAAATTCACCTTGCCGTCTCCGGAAAAGCCTTCGATGGGGAAGGTAAGGGTCTGCACATCTTCGGAAACCGGGAATTCCACAACCTGCTTTACCACCGTATCTCCCGAGAAGAAACGGATGTGGATGGGGGTTGCGGTCCGTCCGCGGCCGGTTAAGGTAATGCCGGATACGCCTTCGGTAAAATGCATTCCCGGGAATTCGATATCTACATTGTTTCCGATCCGGTAGATTCCGTCTTCTTTTTCTTCGTAGGAATCGCCGGTGATCATGCCGTGTTCCGTGGCATAGAGGAGACCGTAGGCCTTCTCCTGCTTCGTCATACGAAATCCTCCAAGCACAAATCCATGTTCAAACCGGAAGGTAAGACTGCGAATTCCACGCAGTCTTTTTTTCAGTTGAAATGTATCCTCCTGCAGGACGTTATATACCGAAGGTACTGCGTAGGTTCCCGAAAAGAGAAGCTCGGAATGCTCCGGCTCGCCGTCCCAGATTTCCACCGCTTCTTCATTTCGGAAGGAAAAGAGGGAGAGATGAAGTTCATCGGAACCATAGTCGCCGAAGTCAACATTATCGAAGCGGATCACATTTCCGTCGCCGAAATTTACACTGCCGCGGAAGGAGAGCAGCGCTTCCTTCGAGCTTTCCGCATATTCGCAGCCGTGGACCATGGCGTAGGGGGCCAGGGTAGCGGAGCCGAAGCCACTCACGGAGAATTCCAGATCCGAGAGGATTTCCGGGTGGTCCTTACCGTTATTTGCGGAAGCCACAAGCCGGAACTCGCCGTCGGAAACAGCGGTAATACGGGCGCGGAGGCAGCGGGAATGGTCCGAAGAATCAGATGTCTCGATCACTTCTATTTTTACCGCCCGGCTCTCTATACCATCAAGCGTCACCGCCTTAAAATGTACATCCGCGTAGGTTGCATTCGGCGGCTCGATCACTGCGGTGATTTCCGCAGAGGGCTGTTCGGGAGAAAGTGCATTTCCGGCGGGAGAACTGGTAAGCGTCAGTTTCCGGATGGGAACTTCTTCTGATATATTGTTTGAAGAAGCGGAGAGCTCCGGCACACTATAACTGCAGGAAATTCCATCCCTCCCCTTTGCCGGAACAGCCGGGAAAGTAAGGGAAGCCGGGTTAAGTCCCGGGGATGTCACCTTAACTGTCACCTCGCCGGACTCCTTCGTTGCTGCAAGGATCACAAGAAGCTTTCCGGAGAAGAGCTTCCGTGAGGTCGTCTTATATTCATCATAATCTGTACTGTCGCCGTTATCGAGACCCACCGGTCTTGCGGGACCGGAGACGGAGATATTCATGCGGTTCCGTGCATTCCGTACCTCCCGGCCTTCCGGATCGAGAACCGAGACCTGAATAAACTGCAGGTCCTCACCGTCAGCCTTCATGGAGGCATATTCTGCCGTAAGTGCGATCGATACGGGATTACCGAAGCTGCCGGTCTCATCCGTTGCGATGACATTTCCATTTTTGTCGTAAGCTACGGCACGGAGTACCCCCGGCCGGTAAGGAAGTCGGAAATGCGCCGAGAAATCGGTATCATGTGCCTGATCCAGAGTCTTCTCGCCGATTATTTCATCCTTAAAGTACAGCGCTACCTTCGGTGCATTTGAATATACATCCACATCGATCATCTGCCCTTCGTTGAAGTCCCAGTAAGGAGAAATATGCACGAAGGGGTCCTTCTCACAAGGCATCCACGCGGCCTTCAGGATATAGGCCGTATCCTTCAGGAAACCGGCAGTATCGATATGGCCGAAGAAGGAATTCTTCGAGAAATAGGGCGTGGGCTCGCCGATATAATCCCAGCCGGTCCAGATAAACTGCCCGGCGGAGAATGGGCGGTCCCGGTCATCCGTAATGAACCGGTGCACGCTTTTCGCGCCCCAGTTGGTGGAACAGTTGTCGAGACTTGAGCACTGTTGGTCCTCATAGGTCAGCAGCCGGTTGCTCTTGGGGAAATGATAGATCCCCCGGCTCTGCACCGTGGACGCAGTTTCACTTCCGTAGATACACCAGTGGGGAAATTTCTCATGGTGCTCATCGTAGACGGATTCCAGATAATTGTAGCCGGAAAGCTCAAATACATCCTGAGATTTCTGGGCATTTTCCCAGGCTACAAAGTTCGAAGCAATGGTGGTATAGGCGTTGTGGCGCGGATCATTTTTACGGATCGCCTTTTCCAGCCGCTCAGCTATGGCTACGGCAGAGAGGTTGTTGGTATCGGGAATCTCATTTCCGCAGGACCACATGATGACCGAGGGATGATTCCGGTCCCGGCGGATCCAGGACTCCACATCCCGCTCACACCATTCGTGGAAGAAGATACCGTAGTCATTTTCCGTCTTCGGCTGTTCCCACATGTCGAAGGCGTCGGAATTGATCAGGATTCCCATCTCATCCGCAAGCTCCATCAGGCCCACAGCCGG
>Ga0265298_10006810_pt1 | contig 14023 bp, 14 predicted proteins | sample AusTroGonzalo_MG_3_FD_193486 | JGI IMG/M metagenome (GOLD analysis project Ga0265298, IMG submission 193486) | Bovine rumen microbial communities from tropical cattle in Woodstock, Queensland, Australia - Gonzalo_01 | ecosystem: Host-associated > Mammals > Digestive system > Stomach > Rumen ...
CGCTGGTCAAACAGCTCCTCCGCATTGAGCTTCCTTTTCAGTTCCTCAAAGCGCTGGTGCAGGTCGCCGGTCCCGGCACTCCGCATGCCCGTCACATACAACTGGCACGCACCGCTCCGGGCATACACCTTCACATAGCCCGTCACCACCACAGAGTCCCCGTCCTTCGGTTTCAGCAGGCTCCTCAGGTTATTCTGGCGGAACATGACACAGTTGACCGCCGCCTCGGCGTCCTTCAGGGCAAAATACCAATGGCCGGAAGCCAGATGGTGCTTGAAGCCGCTGACCTCGCCCCTGACGGTTACATCCTGCAGCCGAGGATCCCGGCGGATCGCTTCGTCCACTGCCAGGTTCAGCTCGGATACCGTCATTTCAGCTGCGCGCAGCAAGCTCTCTCTTCCTTTCGGCTGCCTCCACGGTATTGTCCAGCAGCATGGTAATTGTCATTTTTCCTACGCCGCCCGGAACCGGGGTAATCCAGCCAGCCACTTCCTTCACGCCGTCGAAATCCACATCGCCGAGGACCTTTCCGTCCACCCGGTTGATCCCGACATCGATCACAATGGCCCCGGGCTTCACCATATCAGGCGTCACAAACCCGGCCTTCCCGACAGCGGCCACCAGGATGTCCGCCCGGCGGGTATGCTCCGCCAGGTTTTTCGTCCGGCTGTGGCAAATGGTCACCGTGCAGTTTTCCCGCAGAAGCAGCATGGCCATCGGTTTTCCGACGATATTGCTGCGCCCGATGACCACCGCTTCCTTCCCGCTCAGGTCCAGTCCGGTGGTTTTGATCATATGCAGCGCGCCCTTAGGTGTGCAGGCGACGACGCCTTTCACACCGGACATCATCCGCCCGGCGTTGATCATGTGGAATCCATCCACATCCTTCTCGGGCAGAATCCGGGCCAGGGCAGCTTCCTCATCCAGGTGGCCCGGCAACGGCAGCTGCACCAGGATCCCGTGGATCCTGTCATCCCGGTTCAGCCTGTCAATCTCCTTCTCCAGGGCTTCCTGGGTTGTTTCCGCCGGCAGCCGGACCGTTTCGCTCAGGATTCCGACTTCCTCACAGCCTTTTCCCTTGTTTCGGACATAAATTTCACTGGCCGGATCATCTCCGACCAGAATCACGGCAAGGCCGGGCCGGATCCCGGCCTCCTTCAGTTTTTCCACCCGCCGGGCAATGCCGCTCCGCAGGTCCTCCGACATGGCTTTCCCGTCCAGTATGGCTGCCGCCATGGTTGTATCCTCCTCAGTGTCCGCGTTTCCATTCCTGCCATCCGATCAGGGCAACGCCGACCGCGTTGTCCCCGCTCAGTTCCCTGTCCCCGAAAACCGGATCAGGCGTTTCACGCGATTTCGCGCATCGTTCTTTCAGCATCCTCCGGAACAGTTCCGACCCGGCAACGCCGCCGGTCACCAGCACATCCCTGAGCCCGGTTTTCCGGCTCCCTGCTCCGATCATCCGGCAGAGTGTGCGGGCCAGGACATCATAGATTTCCCGGGCACAGTCTGCCCGGGAAACGGTTCCTTCCCTGATCCACCGCTGGGCCTGGCTCTCGGCACCGCTGAAGTGGCAGTTCAGGCCGCCCGCCTCCAGACTTGCGCCCAACCGTCCTTCACTTTTGCCGCTCAGGGCCAGCTGCTCCAGTTCCGGCCCTGCCGGAAAGGAAAAGCCCAGCGCCACGCCCACCCGGTCCACCAGCTGCCCCGCGTGCAGGTCCAGGCTGGTTCCGACCCGATCGATCCGATCCGGCCTCACGGCCAGCAGGTCCGTTGTTCCCCCGGACAGGTGGACCGCCAGGTATTCGCCGCGCCCTTCCAGGATGGTTCCCCGCGCGGCAGCCGCCAGATGCCCCCGCTGATGCGTCGTCCTGTAAAGCGGAACATCCAGAATCCCGGCCAGCAGCGATGCCGCGGTCAACCCCGCCTGGAATACCGGCATGTAGGAGTCTTCTCCGTCCCTGGGCCGGTCACTGGCAGCGACCGCAACAATCCGGATCCCAGCCCGCTTCAGCTGCCGCAGCTTTTCCTCCGCGAAAGGCATCGCCCGCAGATGGGCAAACACCGCGTCGCTCTGCCGCAGCCCTCGCTCTCCCTGCTTCACCGGCAGCAGTTCCCGCAGGTTCATCAGGATTTCTCCCTCCGGGCCCACCGCTGCGATGGAAGTGCGGTAGTTGCTGGTATCCAGCCCGAGAACAGCCTCGGTCATTTTCCTGCCTCTTTTTTCCGGACGATCGTGCCGAGAATGCCGTTTACAAAGGATTTGTCATCCGGATCGGAATACTGTTCGATCAGCTCCAGCGCTTCGGAAACCGCCACGTTATCCGGGATCTCCTCCGCGTAATCAATTTCCCATACCGCAAGCCGGAGAATTGTCAGATCCACCAGGCTCATCCGGTCCAGCGTCCAGCCGACGGCGGTTTCCGCGATTTTCGCATCAATCTCCGCCTGATGGGCCACGACGCCGTCAAAAGCGCTGGAAATATACTGCCGGTCGTCGTCCTCCGGCTCGTTTTCGCCGACTTTCCCGGAACCGGGCATCGGCATTTCCCGCAGCTCGTCATACACCATGCGGAGGGTATCTTCCCCGCCCTGGCCGCCTGCGGTTTTCTCATAAATCAGCTGCATGGCCGCAGCCCGTGCTGTCGTTCGCGACATGGCTTATTCCTCGTTCTCCCTGCCGGCTGTGCTGGCTGTATTCACTTTATTGGCAGCACTGACATACTGTTCCTGGCTGCGGGCGATCTCCTGCTTAATGTCGATCGGCTTCTGCTCCTTGGCGGGAATAATCCGGTTCGCCGTATCCTTCAGAAACGCGCCCTTGTTATCCACGGACCCGAGGAAGAACCCAATGCCGAAAAGAGCCGCCAGTATCAAGGTCTTCCAGAAACCAATGGTCATCACCAGCACGCCGAGCCCTGCCAGAATGAGGCCCAGAATAATGCCAAAACCGGGGGTTCCTTTTTCAATCTTCATGTTCCTGCTCCTTTACAATCTCTTCCGCCTGCTCTGTTGCTTTTTCCTGATTCGCCTCCTGGGTTTTCCCGGAATCTTCTCCGCTTTCCGCCGGGCTACCCTCGCCAGTCGCTTCCTCCGGAGGGTTTTCGACGGTTTTCTCCGTCTGCTTTTCTACAGTTTCCTCCGCCTGCTTTTCCGCCGTTTCCTCCGTGCTGTTTTCCATCTCCGGAGGAACGGGAACAATGCAGGGCTCCGACTTGTTGCTGAAAAGCCGCTGGTGGATCGGCCTGTCGTCGTCCTCCTCCGGATCGTCCACTACAATTCCGGAATCCTGCATGGAATGGATCGGGCTGACCACCGGTTCCTCCTGAACCGTGTCCGGTTCGGCATCCTCCGCCGGCCTGGACAGTTCCTCCGGAATGTCCGGTACTTCATCTGCCTGAGCCGGAACCTCGGAAGATTCTGTTTTCTCCGCCGTGTCTCCGTCCCGCAGAAGGGCGATGCCGGCCGGCGGCTCGATGGCAAAGGGGGCTCCCTTCAGCTCGTCTCCGGTAGCGTCGATCTGCACGCGGATATTCCTGACCTCCAGACCGCTGCAGGCCGTCACATACTGCTTAATCTGCTTCTGCAGGGTATCGATGGTCAACGGTATACTGACGCCTCCGGCCACATTGCCGCTGATCCGGATTTCCAGCCCGTCCCGCTGGTTTTCCAGTGTCAGGTCTCGGGCATCCACTTCTGGATGCTGTTCCAGGCATTTCCGCACCAGGTTTTCCAGGGTTTCCAGCGAGATCTCCAGCTCACCGGTTTCAGTCTTTTGCAAAATATATTTGTCGTTCCTGCCGGGACGGCGGAACAGCATCAGCACGCAGTAGCCGCCAAGCGCCAGCAGAATCAGGGCAGTCAGCACAAAAACGATTTTCGCCAGCGTGGACTGTTTGGACAGAATATCGCCGACCATGCCGGCCACATCCTGCTGAAAAAGCACCTGCGCAACCAAGGCCACGCATCCCGCAATCAACAGCAGGCCGGCAACAAAAACCATAATTCGGTCCAGAATACGGATTTTCATATTCTTCGGTCCTCCTGCAGCCGTTCGGTCCCTGAGTGCTTATTCCTTCGCCCTGACTTCATTTTCGGCGGGGGCTGCTGCCTTGGGAGCATCCGTTTTTATGTCCTTCGGCGATTCTTCCGCCGGCTCGGTACCGGCTTCCAGCGCGCTCTGTGCACCAGCCTCAAGCGCTTTGTTTTCCTTCTCAAAGCTCACATTCTGCACATGCACATCCACCCGCACCACATGCAGGCCCGTCATGGACTCGATCGCTTTTCTCACGCTCTCCTGGGCGTCCATGGCGGCGCGCTGGATCGGCGTCCCGTATTCCACGATCACGTACAGGTCCACAGCCACCTCTTCCGTCCCGACTTCGACCTTGATCCCCCGGGTCACATTCGGCTTCTTGCCGATACCGGTCCCGGTAGCACTGGTCATGCCCGCAATTCCTTCCACCTCACTGGCCGCAAGCCCCGCGATAATCTGCACAACGTCGCTGGCGTAGGTGATGTTGGAACTGGGGGTCATATCGTTGTCCTGTGTCTGGGGCAGCGTATTGGTCTCTTTGTTCTGTTTTGCCATCTTCTTCAACCTCCTGATGAATTGGAAGTGTTGCTGAAACAATGCCTTCAGATCTGATCAATTATATCAGATCTGCGCTCACTTGACAATGGATCCGTTATTCCTCCGGCTGAACCAGGGCGATATGCAGTTCTTCCAGCTGGCGGGGTTCCACTTCTCCGGGAGCGCCCATCATCACATCCTGGGCATTCTTGTTCATGGGGAACGGAATCACCTCGCGGATAGAATCTTCGCCTGCCAGCAGCATCACCATCCGGTCCACCCCGGGAGCGATGCCTGCGTGCGGCGGCGCGCCGTAGCAGAACGCATTGTACATCGCCGGGAACTTGGCTTTCACGTCTTCTTCACCCAGCCGAACCATTTCAAACGCCTTGATCATGATTTCGGGATCATGGTTCCGCACAGCGCCGGAGGACAGCTCCACGCCATTGCAAACCAGATCGTACTGGTAGGCTGTCACGGACAGGGGGTCAATCTCCCCGGCCGCCGCCTTCTGCAGGATGTCCAACCCTCCGTTGGGCATGGAGAATGGATTGTGGCAAAATTCCAGTTCTCCGCTTTCCTCGCCGATCTCATACATCGGGAAATCGACAATCCAGCAGAATTCGTAGCGTTTCGTATCCATATGTTCCGGACACATCTCGCCGAGCTTTTTCACCATCACGCCCGCGGTTTTCTGGGCCGCGCCGTTTTTACCGGCGCTCAGCGCCACAAAGGTACCGGGAACCAGATTCAGGCCAACGATGACGTCCTCCTTTTTCTCCTGCAGGAACTTGGCGATGCCGCCGACAATCTCGCCGTTCTCGTCCACGCGGAACCAGTAGGCCTTGTTGCCGCTGACCACTTCCGTATCGGCACAGAATTTGTCAATCTGTTTCCGGGTGGCAGTGAATCCGGTCACAGGGACCGCCTTGACCACCGCGTTTTCAAAGGGGCCGAAGCCACAGTCCCCGAGCAGCTCGGTCGCGTCCTTCACGGTCAGGTCAATCCGCAGGTCCGGCTTGTCCGTTCCGTAAGTTTCCATGGCTTCCAGATACGGAATCCGGCGGAAGGGCGCAGTGGATGCCGTGTGGTATTTGCCGTATTGGGCAAAAATCGGCGGCAGCACATCCTCCAGCACCGCGAACACATCCTCCTGGGACGCAAAGGCCATCTCCATGTCCAGCTGGTAGAATTCGCCGGGGCTCCGGTCGCCGCGGGCGTCTTCGTCCCGGAAGCACGGGGCAATCTGGAAATACCGGTCAAACCCGCTGGTCATCAGCAGCTGCTTGAACTGCTGGGGCGCCTGGGGCAGCGCGTAGAACTTGCCCGGATGCTTTCTGGCGGGCACCAGGTAGTCCCGGGCGCCTTCCGGGGAGGAGGCGGTCAGAATCGGGGTCGTGATCTCCAGGAAGCCATGCTCCGTCATCGCCCGGCGCAGAGCGGCCACCACGTTGCAGCGCATAATGATGTTCTTCTTCACCTCTGGATTCCGCAGATCCAGATAGCGGTATTTCAACCGGATGCTTTCGTCTGCTTCCCGGCTGCGGGCGATCTGGAAAGGCAGGGCATTATAACGGCACTTGCCGAGCACTTCCACGGTGTCCGGCACCACTTCAATGTCGCCGGTATCCATCTTCGGGTTCTTGCTGGCCCGCTCCCGGACCGTGCCGGTCACAGAAACCACGCTCTCCTTGTTCAGGTTCAGCAGGGTTTTCAGCAGTTCTTCATCCTCAACCACCAGCTGGGTGAATCCGTAAAAATCACGCAGCACCACAAACGCCAGGCTGGCGCTGACTTCCCGGATATTCTCCATCCAGCCGCTCAGCCGGACTTCCCTGCCGGCATCCTCCAGCCGGAGTTCATTGCAGGTATGTGTTCTGTATTGCATCGTCGTATCCTTCCTTCTTCTTATATTCCTGCTTTCGCCGCACGGTTACGCTACGCTGCAGGGAATTACCCGATCATATTCCTGATTACGCCCGGAGCCTCCGCGGCGGGCACCGTCTTCTCTTCCCCGGTAGCCATGTTCTTGATCTTCAGGGCATTTTGGGCGGCTTCATCATCCCCGATGGTTCCGGACAACGGGGCGCCGGTCTTGTTTGCATATTTGAACTGGGCCTTCAGGCTCCGCCCGCAGTGGTCCATGTCCGCCTTGATTCCCTGCGCCCGCAGATCCTGTACGGTTCGGAAGGCCGCTCCCCGGTTTTGCCCCATATAGGTAATGAAGATATCGTACTGGTTCGGCCGGGGAAGCACAATTCCTTCGCTGTCCAGCAGCATCAGAACCCGCTCCAGGCCCATGCCAAATCCCACTGCCGGCAGCGAGGGCCCGCCGATCTGCTCCACCAGGTTATCATACCGGCCGCCGCCGCAGACGGTCAGGTTTCCGTCCTTCGTGGCAGTCACCAGCTCGAACACGGTCTTGGTATAGTAATCCAGCCCGCGGACGATCCGACTGTCCACCGAATAAGGAATGCCCGCCCCATCCAGGCAGGATTTCAGGGCTTCAAAATGATCCCGGCACTCGTCGCACAGGAGGTCCAGCATGCTCGGCGCGTCCTTGGTCAGCTCCTGGCATCTCTTTTCCTTGCAGTCCAACGCCCGCAGCGGGTTCCGCTCGAACCGCTCCTTGCAGCTGTCGCAAAGCTGGTCAATCCGCCCCGCCAGATAATCCTTCAGGGTCTGGTGGTAGGCCGGCCGGCATTTCGGACAGCCGATGCTGTTGATCCGAACGCTCAGGTTTTTAATTCCCAGTTCCTCCAGCAGGTGGAAAGCCAGCAGGATCAGTTCCGCATCCGCAGTGGCTTCTTTTGCACCAAAGCACTCCAGGCCGAACTGGTGGTGCTCCCGGAGCCGGCCGCTCTGGGGATTTTCATAGCGAAAGATCGGCGCGTCCAGATAGTACATCTTGCAGGGCAACGCATCAGCATACAGGTTGCTTTCCAGGAAGCATCGGGCCGCACCGGCCGTTCCCTCCGGTTTCAGCGTGATGGAACGGTCGCCCTTGTCTTTGAAAGTATACATCTCCTTCTGCACGATGTCCGTCGTATCCCCGACGCCGCGAAGGAACAGCTCCGTATGCTCAAAAACGGGGGTCCGGACTTCCCGGTAGCCCGCCAGGGCAGCGGCTTTGCGCATTTTATCCTCAAGGAACTGCCACCGGTAGCTTTCCGCCGGCAGCACGTCCCTGGTTCCGCGGGGTGCCTGAATCATTCTTCATCCTCCTGTCCGTAAAGGAATCAATAACAATGTATTATATCATGGATCATCAGAATATCAAAGACATAATTCGCAGCAAAACGGCCGGGGTATTCCCCCGACCGCATGAAATGTTTGCCTGGACTATGGTCTGTTTTTAAACTGCGGTTGTTTTACCAACTGTAGTTCATCGCAGTTGCGACACAGTTCTGGTGCGCCGAATCCACCTGGGCCGACCCGTGGGTCTTGCTCTTGTAAAAGTGGATGCAAAAATGCCCGTCAAAATTGTTGTCCCCAATGGTGCCCGTGCCATGCGGCATGCCGTTCATGGAAGCCGCATACACATGGCCGTTGTATTTGACCAGGATCGCCCTCCTTTTCCAGCTCCAGTGCCCGAAGATACTTAGCATCGTCTTGGTATCGGTGGAGGTTTTCGGTTCTGCGTCCAGGTGGTTGTAGCCGCTCCACCGCTTGCAGGTGAACACCTTGCCTGTCCGGATATCCTTCACCTTGAAGGTGGCTCCCTTCGGAATCACGTTGGAGCCGCCGTTGAACCAGTCCAGCCGTTCCGTTCCGTTTCCGTTTCCGGAGGAATCGGAGGAGTCCGCCTTCTTGGCGTTTGAACTGTTCAGCTTCTTCAGGGTATCGGAATTAACCTTGCCGGTCTCCTTCAGGCCGTTTCGTTTCTGAAAGTTCTTGACTGCCGTTTTTGTACCGTTCCCGTAATCCCCGTCGATGGATCCCGAGTAATATCCCAGTGATTTCAGCCGTTTCTGCACGGACTTGACCGCATCCCCTTTATCGCCGGGGGCACATGTTCCGTTGCTGCTTCCCGAGGATTTGGAATCGGAGGATTTTGAGTCAGATGACTTTGATCCGGAGGAGGAACCGTTGACACTGATATATTTCTTGGCAACATATCCTTTCTTTCCGCTTGCGGAGATTTTGTACCAGCTTCCCTGGGTATCGTCGATGGTAACCTTGTCACCCTCCCGGAGGCGGCCCACCACATCTGATTCCGTGGATGCGGATTTTCGGATATTCAGCGAGCTGGCGGTCACGGTCCCAGTCTTGGCCAGCGCGCATGTCACGGGAAGGACAACCAGAAGAAAAACCAGGCCTGCCAGGAGTTTCCATCTTCTCAAAGGCTGTTCATCTCCCCTCCCTTAACATATTCTTTCGATACAGGGTCATTTTATTACGTATTTATTACATTGTCAACTCTTTTTGAAATATTTATTTCATCTTTTAACAATATTTTTTCATCTTTTCTTCTCTTTTCCTCCTGTTTGCGATCTGGTGCGACTTAAGAAACCCCTTCGGACATTTTTTTCGCACATCCATACAAAGATTTTCCTTGACATTTTCTTCCCGGAATGATACGATTACCCGCGGTTTGAAGAAACCAGTGCCGTAGACAGCCGGTGTCGAAAGACGTAAAGGGGCCTGCCCCGCCTGCCGAGGTGTGAGTGAGAAGGATTGTTTTCCCTTGCGCCTGCACGCAAGGGTTTCTTATTTTGAACCAGGCAGGAGGTGCAATTGAAGTGAGTGCGAATCTTGAAGCTAAAAAGGCAATCGTTGCCGATATCGTCGAGAAGCTGAAGAACGCGGAGTCCATGGTGATTTGCTCCTACAGCGGCCTGACCGTGGAACAGGTTACCCAGCTGCGGAAGAACTGCCGTGAGAACGACGTTCATTACTGCGTGCTGAAGAACCGCCTGGTCGCCCGTGCCCTGAAAGAGTTGAACATTGAAGGGCTGGACAATCTGCTGGAAGGCCCCAATGCCTTCGTTTTCGGCGAAAAGGATGTTACCGCTGCTCCCAAGATGATTTCCAGCTTTATTGAAAAGAATAAGCTGACATCTCTGGAGATCAAAGGCGGCCTGTTGGGAACCGAGGTCATGGACGTCGCTACCATCAAGGATCTGGCTGCCACCCCCAGCCGGGAAGAGCTCCTGGCCACCCTGGTGGGTTGCCTCGTGTCCCCTGTGTCTTCGCTGGTTTCCGTTCTCGAGCAGATCGCCGAGAAGAAGGAATCCGCCGCCTGACACTTCCCTTTGCGGCATAGCCGCGTAATCATGAACGAATAAATATGGAGGATAATCAAATGACGAATCAGGAAATTCTCGAAGCGATTGAGTCTATGACGCTGCTTCAGGTAAAAGAACTCGTTGACGAAATGAAAGAAAAGTTCGGTGTGACCGGCGCGATCGCCGTGGCCGGCGGCCCCGCTGCCGGTGGCGCTGCTGCCGCTGCTGAAGAAGAAAAGACCGAATTCGATGTCATCCTGAAGGAAACCGGATCCGAAAAGATCAAGGTCATCAAGGTTGTGCGCGAAGTCGTGGCCGGCCTGGGCCTGAAGGAAGCCAAGGACATCGTGGAATCCGCTCCCAAGACCATCAAGGAAGCGGTCTCCAAGGAAGAAGCCGAGAAGATCGCCGAGCAGTTCAAGGCTGTCGGCGCGACCGTGGAAATCAAATAATTTTCCCGAATTCATTCAGGGACGGGCAGTTCATTGCCCGTCCTTGTTTCATATCCGGTTTTTTGCTATAATCCTTTCATGAACCATTACAGATTGGAAGGAGCGCTGATCCGTGGCAATCGACCGGCGGGCAGCCGGCTGGCTGGTTTTCCTGCTGGCTGTGCTTTTGCTCGTTTCCGTCTCGGCGGAGGAAGATGAAATCATTCCGCCGCAGTATCCTGTCCCCTCGTATGTCTCCGTCCTCCTTTCCGTGGCCCAGGAGGAAATCGGATATACCGAAGGAGAGCACGGCCGAACCAAATACGGAGAATGGGCCGGCGACCCCTATGCCCAGTGGTGCGCCGAATTCCAGTGCTGGTGTGTGGACCAGGCGGAAAAGCGCACGGGGGATAAGCTCCTGAACGTCGTCTGGCCGCTTTATTCCGCCTCCAATACGGGAAGGGCCTGGTTCATTACCGCCGGAAGGTATGTGATCCGGAAAGGGCCTGTGGATGGATGGGGGTACCAGTGGCTGAAGGGGCAGGATTCCTATGTCCGTTCCGGAGACTATATTCCCCAGCCCGGCGACTGGGTGTTCTTCACCTGGACCGCCAATACGGACACGGACCATGTCGCCCTGGTGGAATACTGCACCCGGAATGCTTCCGGCGCGGTCACAATCCATGTCATCGAGGGCAACAAGCCTTCCTCCGTCAGCCGGGGCACCTACAGCATCCATGATGCTTCGATTCTCGGCTACGGCACGGTGCATGACGTGATGGACATCACCATGCATTTCGGCAACACCGGGGAAAAGGTCCGCCAGCTGCAGCAAAAGCTTGCCTATCTGGAGTATCTGGAGGAATCACAGGTTTCCGGCCATTTCGGAAACGCAACCCTGGCCGCCGTCCGGGCTTTTCAGGAAAGCCACGGAGAAAAAGCCTCCGGCATGGCCAACATGGCCATGCAGCGGAAGCTGGATCAGGCCTATGAGGAAAAGATGAGCCATGATCCCGCCATCTGGACCGTCGTTGATGAAGACTGACCCGCTTTTTACTATTTCACCCGGGGGCCGACAGGAAGGCCGCCCCGCGGAAAGAGCCTTTTGATTATTCAGAGATTGGAGATCATGCTATGCGCCGTATCGTCTGCCTGTTCCTGATTCTCGTGCTGGCCGCCTGTGTGCTTCCCGCCGCGGCGGAGAAAGCCACCAGCATCGATTATTCCCTTGTCACGGGTTTCATCGACAGCCGGGAGATCAAAACCTATGCCTTTGATCTTCATTTCAACCTGAACCCCCTCGCCTTCCCGATGGACCAGCATCTGAAAATGGCCGGCTACGCGGATTTCCTGAAGGACATGCGCCTGAAGGGAACCTATTCCTGGTCGGAGTCGGACGGCATGGTCGATATCCGAGCTACGATCCTGCCTTCCGAGGGTTCCTCCTCCGGAGTTGATTTCCGGATCTACGGCGTGCCCGCCATTTTCGTGTTCTCTTCCCCCCTGATGGGAGAGGAAACCATTTTCTTCAATGCGCCTGCCCTGCTGGCCTTCGGCAACAAATCCTGGTCCCATCTGTCCCTGCCGCTGCAGTATGTTTCCCTGGTGAATCCCTTCATCTGGCAGTTGTCCTTCCGTTGCCTCGCCAATGATTTTGAGGAACTGGCCGGGTTCTCCGACGAGGAACGGACCATTCCAGCCGAAACCATCGCACAGATTGCGGACCGCTGGAGCGATGATATCCAGTCCGACCTGTACCTGAACGAGTGGATGACCGCGGTCACCCTGAGCAAGCCGGAGGAAACCCAGCCCCTGATCAGCGATTTCGAAAACCTCTCCTCTTACCTGAAAAACCAGGTCACCCAGTCCGGCGCCCTTCGGGTCCTGAAGGAAGGCAACTCCGTCGTCTGGAAAAATTCCCTGAATGATGTGCTTTTCCGGAAAACATCAGAAAAAAACAGCACCGGCTGGACACTGGACCTGCCGGTGACACGCAGCGGCTTTAAGCCGTATGCATCCTGGGAAAAGACAGAAAACGGAAAAACCTACGATTTTGACCTCCGGGCCTATTACCTGGCCGCGGACAGCAAAGGCAAGGACATGCTCTCCCTTCGGGCTTACGGCCATGGGATTCCTTCTGTCCTTCCGGCGGATTCAGATTTTTACCTGGACCTGTTCCTGACCGGGGAAGTCTTCCCGAATTTCGCCCTGTCCGTCCGCGGAGGCACCCGTTCGGACGGCGCGGTTTCCATCGGAGTATACAAGCCTATCGTTGAAGGCAACGACCCGGTGGAAATCATCCGCCTGGAGGGCACAGTACAGACAGTGGATGCCCTGCATATGCCGCTGTATAAGCCGGGCTCCTGGATGTATAAGCGGAACATTTTCTCCCTGAACGACTCATCCATGTCCGAGTTCATCGAAAACGTGAAGGAACCGATCATCAAGGGCGCCCTCGGCTTCCTGATGGAAGTGCCCCTTTCCTTCTGCCAGAGCCTTATGGATGACCTCACCGACTCCGGCATTCTCAGCATGGTACTCGGCCATTGAGCCCGTTCCGGGCACAGCCGGGAATGCTTATTCCCACACCCCATCAAAAACAAATTCTGCCGGGCCGGCCATGATTACATGGCCGGTTTTTTCATCCCATTCGATATCCAGATTTCCGCCGTTCAACACCAGGGTCGCTTTCCGGTCCGTCAGGCCGTTCAGCACGGCGGCCACCAACGTGGCGCAGGCACCGGTTCCGCAGGCCATGGTTTCCCCGGCTCCCCGCTCCCACACGCGCATCCGGATCGTCTGCCTGTCCCGTACAGTGGCAAATTCCACATTGGCCCGCTCCGGAAAAAGCCCGCAGGTTTCAAATATCGGCCCGATCCGGTGGACATCAAAGGCATCCGCATCCTCCACGAAGGTCACGGCGTGCGGATTTCCCATGCTTACGCAGGTCAGGTTCAGCACTGTGCCGCCCTGTTCCGCCGGCACGTTCACCACAGGGTCCCCCGGCAGGATCGTGGGGATTTCCGCCGCCTTCAGCCGCGGCGCGCCCATATCCACGGACACCGATTCCGTCACGCCATCCCGAACCTTCAGCTTCATCTCCCGAATGCCGGAGCCCGTCATCAGGCGGATCTCCGTCCGGTCCGTCAGTCCCCGGTCGTACACATATTTCGCCACGCAACGGGACGCGTTTCCGCACATTTCCGCCTCGCTCCCGTCCGAATTGAACATCCGCATCCGGAAGTCCGCTTCCGCACAAGGCAGGATCAGCACCAGGCCGTCGCTGCCCACGCCAAAATGGCGGTCACTGATCTTTTTCGCCAGGGCGGAGGGATCTGAAACCGATTCCTCCAGACAGTTCACATAAATATAATCGTTTCCGAGCCCCTGCATTTTTGTAAAACGCATGATGTTCTCCTCCGTCCTTTTTTCAGTTCACGCTGCCTTCGGCTGCCAGAGCTTCTCCGGACGCTTCCGCAGGCTGCTCCTCTGCTTCTTCCTCATTGCGGATAAAGCGGTTCAGCTCCTTCAGCCTGTTAATCCGACCCTGCACCCGCATCCCGGTCAGGGCTTTGCTGCGGTATCTGTCAAACAGGGCCCGCACACCCATCGTCACGGGGATTGCAGCCCAGAACCCGGTCACGCCGGCAACTGCCGCGCCGACACCCATGGCGGCGCCGGTTTTGACCATCCTGTAAGCGCCGTCCTTGAGCCCGGTCATTCCGGGTTTTCTGCCGAGCAGCACCTTGCTGCCTTCGCTGGCAGAAATAATCACAAAAGGCAGCAGGCCG
>Ga0265298_10006811_pt1 | contig 14023 bp, 13 predicted proteins | sample AusTroGonzalo_MG_3_FD_193486 | JGI IMG/M metagenome (GOLD analysis project Ga0265298, IMG submission 193486) | Bovine rumen microbial communities from tropical cattle in Woodstock, Queensland, Australia - Gonzalo_01 | ecosystem: Host-associated > Mammals > Digestive system > Stomach > Rumen ...
GTGAGCGACTACAAAGGCACGGTAGGCACCATCACCGACGACAAACAGACGGGCAGGCGGCTCTTTTCCATCGACAGCCGCATGATTTCGCGACACAGGCTCGAAGCAAAAGGCAAGACAAAGGAGCTGGCAAAGCGCGAGAAGCACGACAAGAACACGGAGAACGAGGTGAAGTCGGAGGCACTCATCTACCAAATCGACGAAGACGGGAACTACAGCCCCGAGGACTTTGTAATGGAGCAGTTCAACGACACCTTCGACTATGAGTTCGACGAGGAGATGCTGCACTGCATCGTCGGCTATCAGCTGTTCTCCACAGACCGTGCATACGTCACAAAGAAGGAGCTGAAGGAACGGCAAAAAGCCAACGAGATGAAGATGACATACGAGAACATCCGCCAGTTCGAGAAGCAGAACAATATCCCTCCCCTCGCGCCCGTCATCGAGCAGGCGCTCGGGAAACTTAAATGACAGTTATGAGCCAGAGGCGAATCATAGAGCTTGACTATCTGAAGGGAGTCCTCATTCTGCTTGTCATCGGCTTCCACTTGGTGTGGTTCGAGCAGCTGCACCCTTTCGCCAAGCAAGTGGTCTATAGCTTCCACATGCCTGGCTTCCTGCTCATGTCAGGCTACCTGATGAATGTCGGCAAGCCGCCGAAGGACTTCCTGCGGATGCTCCTGTGGCTGGCCGTGCCATATATCGTGATGGAGAGCGGGTACATCGTCATGGCGTCCCTGCTCCCCATCAACGAGCACATCGACAGGCTCACGCCCGCAGTCTTCCTCGACCGCCTCTGCCTGCACCCCCTCGGCCCGTATTGGTACTTGCACACCTTGATTATTTGCGAAGCAATCTATTATTCAATTCATAATTCACTATTCCTTGAATGGTTCTTGGGCATGAAGAAGATTTTCGGGCTGCTTGGAAAATGGCCTTATTATGTTCTTGCCTATTTTGCAGTCTATTATGTGCTCGGCACCCTTCTCCCTCTGAAGGGGGTTGGGGGGGGCTTTTCCTTCTCCTCTGCCCTTTACTTCCTTGCAGGTGCAGCCATCCGTCAAAGGGGCATAGGGTTCATCGCCTTTTTCCACCCCTCATGGCTCTCTGTCCTCGCCTTCGCCATGCTTGTCTTTTTCATAGACAGCCCGAACCAAACAAGCTTCAGCGGAGCATTAATAGCCTACACAGCCATATCGTCCCTGCTCTTCCTGTTTAATCTTTTCACCTTTTCATCTTTTCACCTTTTCGCTTTTCTTGGCCGCAACAGCCTTGTGCTCTACATCTTCTCCCCCATCTTCACCATCCTCTGCAAGCATTTTGTCCCCTATCTGCAGTTCGACCCCACAGGCCTGCTGTTCCTGCTGGTCTCGCTCATCGTCTGCGTTGCAGGCAGCCTTGCCATAGCCTGGGCGATGGACTTCACAGGCACCTCCCGCTTCTTCTTCGGGAGGCGAGCCCTGTCTTGACATGTGTGGAAAAACTGTTTCGCGTGCGGAAACACTTTGTTTCACGGGCGAAACAAGTTGTTTCGGCACGCGAAACAAACCGGAAGAACTGCTTCCGTTTTCGGGTTAGATTGCTCTTACAATGCCTCTGAGGCAGGCATAACCTCTTTCAACATTTCCCTTGTCTTCTCGATGAGGGCAAAGACTTCTTCCTTTGTCTCGGCACGGAGCATGGCGATGCGCGTCTCGCGATAGTTGGGAATGCCTTTGAAGAGGGGCGTGGCGGCGAGGTGGCGACGGACATGAAGGATGCCGCGAAGTTCGGGCCCACCCCTGCCCTCCCTTAAAGGGAGGGAGTTCTTAGAGCTGGAGAGAGTTTGGGCGCGGTCGATGCTGATTGTCACCTGCCGCTTGAGGATGTCTATCTTCTCGTCGAGCGAGAGGGGCTGCTCGGGATGTGCTATCTCGTGGAATATCCACGGGCGGCCGAAGGTGGCGCGGCCTATCATCACAGCATCCACGCCATAGCGGTCGAACGCCTGCAGAGCCTGTTCTGCCGAGGTGATGTCGCCGTTGCCGATGATGGGGATGTGCATACGCGGATTGGCCTTGACCTGCCCGATGTACGTCCAGTCGGCTTCCCCGGTGTACATTTGCGAGCGGGTGCGTCCGTGAATGGTCAAAGCCTGGATGCCGCAGTCCTGCAAACGCTCTGCCAAATCGACGATGAAGGGCGTGCCGTCGGGCAAGAGGAGAGACGGCTCGTTCCAAGCCAAGCGTGTCTTGACGGTGACGGGCGTGTCGGGTACGGCATCGACGACGGCACGGGTGATAGCCAACATGCCTGGCACGTTCTGCAACATGCCGGCACCTGCGCCCTTGCCTGCCACCTTCTTGACGGGACAGCCGAAGTTGATGTCGAGGACATCTGGGTGCGCCTGCTCCACGACGATGCGTGCCGCCTCGCGCATGGCATCTACAACCTTGCCATAAATCTGTATGGCAACGGGACGTTCCTCTTCACAAACTTCAAGCTTCAGCAGGCTCTTGTTCACCATGCGGATGAGGGCGTCGCTCGACACAAATTCCGACCACACCATAGCCGCTCCCATCTGCCGGCAAAGCAGACGGAAGCCAATGTCGGTGACGTCCTCCATCGGTGCCAACAGGACAGGACGTTTGCCAAGGCAATTCATAATTCTCAATTCATAATTCATAATTGTTTTTCGCTTAGTTGCAGGGCGTAGCCTAATTATGAATTGAAAATTATGAATTATGAATTGATTTGAATGCGAGTGCGTACATCTTCATCTGCTTGAGCATTGCACCGAGGCCGTTGCTGCGAGTGGGGGAAAGGTGCTCGCGGAGGCCGATGCGCTCGATGAAGTAGAGGTCGGCATCGAGAATCTCCTGCGGTGTGTGGTTGGTGAGGACGCGCACCAGCAAAGCCACGATGCCCTTCACGATGAGGGCGTCGCTCTCGGCACGGAACTGCAACTTGCCATCAACAAGGTCTGCTTGCAGCCAAACGCGGCTCTGGCAGCCGTCGATGAGGTTTTGCTCCGTCTTGTATTTCTCTTCCAAGGGTGGCTGTTCGCTGCCCATGTCGATGAGCATCTGGTAGCGATCCATCCAGTCGTCGAAGTCGCTGAACTCGGCGATGATTTCGTCTTGTATCTCGTTTATTGACATCTGTCTATTTACTATTTGACGATTTACTATTTACTATTTATTTGCGATTTGGCTATTTATCTATTTGACGATATACTATTTATGTCGGGACACTATCATTCATTATATATCAGTTGGGTGATGGTTTGGCCGACGGCTTCGAGGACGTTGGGGTCGATGTTCTCGGGGGTGTCCTTGATGGTGTGCCATGTGGGGCCAAAGCTGCTGGGGCCTTCGCGGTAGTAGGGGATGATGTCGATGCAGGGAATGCCTGCTATCTCGTTCACGTTGACATGGTCGTCGGTGATGTAGCCGCCATCGTTGAGCGGGAAGAACTGTCGGAAACCAAGCTGCCCTGCCAGCTGCCAGACGCGGCTGACGATGGGCTGTGCCATCTGCATACTGATGCCTTCGCGCGAGAAGGTTGCGCCGCGACCGCCCACCATGTCGAGCAAGATGCCGTAACGCGCCTTGTAGCCGTCGGCTTTGGCACTTTTTGCCCAGAAGCGGGAGCCGAGGCACCATGTGTCGGAAGAGCCCAGACGGTCTTCTGCCCACTGCGGCGTGCCTAAGTCCTCTGCATCGAAGCATATCAGGTCGATGCCTGTCTGCGAAGGCTTTTGCTGCAGGAGGCGACATATCTCGAGCATGACCGCCACACCGCTGGCAGCATCGTTGGCCGCAAGGATGGGCGTGTGGTGGTTGGCTTCGTCGGGGTCGTTGTCTGCCCAGGGGCGGCAGTCCCAATGGGCGCACAGGAGGATGCGGTCGGGATTGGCGGGGTTGATGCGGGCGATGATGTTGCGGGCAGGGAGCTGGGTTCCGTCCCAAGTGGTGACGGTAGCCGTCTGCTCTTCCACCTCAGCACCAAACGCCTTGAAGCGTTCCACGAGGAAGTCGCCACAACGACGTGCCGCTTCGCTTCCCGTGACCCGCGACCCGAATCCGCATTGCTCGTTGATGTAGAGCATTGCGCTGTCGGCCGAGAAGTGCGGGCAGGGTGACAGGGCGATGGTGTCTGCTATGGTGCGGGTGCCCTTCCCGCTTTGCCCGCTGCATGAGGCAAAGAGGAGGAGGATAAAAAGAAGAGACCCCCCAACCCCCTTTAGGGGGAGTTTTATTATGATGTTCATTGCTTTTACGTTATTTCGATATTACGTTATTTCGATATTACGAAACTGAATCGCGATATTTTGCCGCTGCCATTGCCCGCAGGAAGTTCCCTCCCATGATGAGGCGGATGTCCTGTTCGGAGAAGTGGCGCTTCAAGAGGTGGCGCGTGAAGTTGATAATCTCGGAGGCATCGGCAAGTCCTGGCACGCCGCCGTCGCCGTCGAAATCCGTGCCGAGGCCGATATGCTCCACGCCCATTATCTTTGCCGCATGGCAGAGGTGCTCGATGGCATCGACAATTGTGGCTTGCCCATCTTTGCGAAGGAAGCCCTGATAGACTGTTGTCTGCGCCACGCCGCCAGCCTTGGCGAGTGCCCGCATCTGTTCGTCGGTAAGGTTACGCGGGTGGTCGCAAAGCGCACGGGCAGAGCTGTGGCTGCAAACGATGGGAACTGTGCTCAGTTCGAGGGCATCGTAGAAGCTCGACTCGGCGGCGTGGCTCATGTCAACAAGGATACCGAGACGGTTCATTTCCTGCACCACTTCGCGACCGAAGGGGCTCAGGCCTCCGTGCTCTGCCTGGCCTCGTGCCGAGTCGCAGATGTCGTTGTCGCCATTGTGACAGAGCGTCATATAGACGATGCCGCGCCGCTTGAAGTGCTCCAGCAGACTGAGGTCGCGCCCGATGGCATAGCCGTTTTCTATGCCGCGCAGGATGGCTTTCTTGCCCTCGGCCTTGAGGCGCAGGATGTCCTCCTCCGTCTCTGCGAGGCCGACGCGGTCGCTATTGGCAGCCACAATCTCCTCTATCTGCGTGAGCAGGCGGTTTGTCTTGGCTGTGACGACTTTGTAGGCTTCAGGCGTACGCTCGCCTTGCGGCAGGTAGGCCACCATGACAGAGGCATCGAGGCGACCCTCTGCCATCTTGGGCAGGTTGACAAGCACGCGGTCGGAGCGTGTGCCGAACATCGTGGCGTTCTCCTTGCTGTCGTCGGTGAAGAACATCGGCGTGTCCTGGTGGCTGTCTAATATAATAGATGTGTCGTGGATGTGCTTTGCCTTCGAGAACGTCTGCGCCTCGCCGGTGAGCCAGCGGAAGATGGGCATCATCGTCTCGTCGCCATTCAGGATGAAGCACTCGGGATGCCATTGCACGCCGAGCAACGCCTTGTGCTCTGTGCTCTCCACCGCCTCGATGATGCCATCGGGACTCAAGGCAGAGACGCGCAAATGCGGCCCTGTCTCGCGAACTGCCTGATGATGGAAGGAGTTGACGGCAAGGGTGTCGCTCCCGAAGATGTCGTGAAGAAGCGTCCCTTCCTCTATGCGCACCGTGTGCGAGGCACTGTATCGGGGCATGTCTTGGGAGTGCTTGATGGCCCTACCCCGTCCCCTCCCAAGGAGGGGGGAATTGTCTCCCTCTCCTTGGGAGAGGGTTGGGGAGAGGCCAATATCCTGCCAGACTTTGCCGCCAAGGGCTGCCGCCATTACCTGTATGCCACGGCAGATGCCCAACATGGGAATCTGCCGGTGGAATGCTTCGCGGACAAGAAAAAGTTCCGGCTCGTCGCGCTCGGGACAGACGCTGTGCAGTTGCGGCAAGGGTTCTTCGCCCAGAAGCAGCGGGTTGATGTCACCGCCACCGGAGAAGACAAGGCCGTCCAGCGTGTTGAGCAAGGTGAGCAGCGCCTCTTTGTCACGATGAGGAGGGATGACTACCGGTGTGCCTCCTGCTTTGAGCACAGAGAGATAGTAGCCCTGTGCCAGTTCGCATCCCTTCTCGCCGAAGTTACCTGTGATGCCGATGATTGGTTTTTCCATTGAACAGAAAACTTTATTATTGGAGTTAAAATGAGGAGTTAAAATGGGAAGTTATGATGCGGAGTTATGATGAGCCATTAGTAACGGCCACTTATAACTCCTCTTTATAACTCCTCATCATAACTTCTCCTTGTAACTTCTTTTTAACCTTGATGAGCTATGCCTCTTCGAGTACGGTGGGTTTCGTCTCGGCATGTTGTGCACCGATGGGTACTTCCTTCTTTATGCTCTGCTTCAGGGAGATGAGTGTCTCGGTGGAGACAACGCCGTCAATCTCCTGAAGGTAGTCGTTGAGCAGCGTCATAAGGTGTGCGTTGTCGCGGGCATAGAGCTTGACGAGCATCGTGTAGGGGCCGGTCGTGAAGTGGCACTCCACGATTTCGGGTATCTTTTGGAACTCTTCGACGACACGCTTGTACATCGACCCTTTTTCGAGCGTAATGCCGATGTATGTGCAAGTGTTGTAGCCGAGGCAGGCGGGGTCAACGTGGAAGCCGGAGCCAATGATGACACCTGCATCGACGAGGTGTTGCACGCGCTGGTGCACAGCAGCACGGCTCACGCCACACTCGATGGCAACATCCTTGAAAGGCATACGCGCATTGCAGGAAATCATCTCCAGAATCTTTTTGTCTAATTCATCTACTTTTACCATGATGATGAAGGTTATCGGGTTAGTGGTTATAGGTTATTGGTTATTGGTTATAGGTTATTGGTTATTGGTTATTGAGGCGGGTGGTTTAGGGCGGTATTTTGTTATTTTGATAGCAAAAGTAGCAATTATTTTTCAAAGTGCAATGAAAAAAGCAGAGAAAAAGCAGCTAAAGGCGTTTTTCCCTTGCAAAATGCAATCACGAGGTATGTTTCGAGAGAGAAAATTAGTTTCTGATGTTCCTCGGGTGGTGCTCAAGGATTTCCTGACGGAGGTGGCTCTTGTCGATGTGCATGTAGATTTCCGTGGTGCCGATGTCCTCGTGCCCAAGCATGGCTTGGATAGCGCGTAGGTTGGCTCCGCCCTCCAAAAGCTGTGTGGCGAAGCTGTGGCGGAAGGTGTGGGGGCTGATGTTCTTGCGGATGCCTGCCTTCTCCGCATAGTCCTTGATATAGACGAAGAGCGAGATGCGGCTCAGACGTTTGCCGCGACGGAGCGAGACGAAGACGTAGTCCTCCTCGCCAGGCTTGACGGAATAATTCTGCCGAACGACAAACCACCTGCGCAACTTCTCGATGGCATTCTCCCCGATAGGCACCAGACGCTCCTTCCTGCCCTTGCCGTGAACGCGGATGTAGCCCTCCTCTAAATAGAGCTCGCTCAGTTTCAAGCCGATAAGCTCGCTGATGCGGAGGCCGCAGCTGAACAGCACCTCGATGATGGCGAGGTCGCGCACGCCCTCCGGCTTGCTCTGGTCGATAGCCGCTTCGATGGCGTCAATCTCCGGCAGGCTCAGCACTTCTGGCAGATGCTTGCCTATCTTCGGGCTTTCCAGAAGTTCGGTCGGGTCGGTCTCCACCTCCTTCTCGATGGTCAGGAAACGGTAGAAAGACCGCACGCCGCTCAGGATGCGTGCCACCGAGCGCGGCTGCACGCCGAGGTCTTGCAACGTCTTGGCAAAGCGGTCCAACTGCTCCAGAGTGACCTTCCGGAAGTCGATGCCTTCGTCGGAATAGTAGTTGAGCAGCTTCTGAAGGTCCTTGAGATAGGCATCCAGCGTGTTCGGCGTGTAGGAACGTTCCAGCCGCAGGTATTGGAAGTAACGGCGCAAGATAGCGTTGCCCACAACATTGGTATTTGTCAGTTCATAGTGCATTTTTCATCATTAAAGGAAAAAAACTCCAACCTCTAATCCCTTATCTCTAATCTTTTTTATATCTTTGTAGCGAAAACTAAGACTTTTCGACAACAAAAGTACAACAAAATTATGAGAATCCAAATTATCAACGGCCCAAATCTTAACCTTTTGGGCGTTCGCGAGCCTGAGATTTACGGCAAACGCGCATGGGAAGACTACCTGAAGGAACTGCGTGCGCGTTTCCCCAAGGTACGCATCGACTACTTCCAGAGCAATCTGGAGGGCGAAATCATCAACAAGATTCAGGAAATCGGTTTCGACCGCGACGGCATAGTAATCAATGCAGGTGCATACACACACACCAGCATTGCCATCCTCGATGCCCTTAAGAGCGTGAGCACTCCAGCCGTGGAGGTGCATATCACCAATGTTTATCAGCGCGAAGTGTTCCGTCGCCGCTCCATCATCAGCCCGGGTTGTGTGGGCTTCGTCGGTGGCTTCGGTCTGGAAAGCTATCGCCTGGCCATTGAGGCATTGATAGAAAGAAGCGGCGAGGCGAAACCTAAAGAATGACACTCGACGAGTACATCCTCGGGCACATAGATGCCGAGGGTGACTATCTTCATGCCCTGTGGCGCGACACACAGCTGTGCCTTTCATACGGACAGATGGCAAGCGGTCATCTGCAAGGGCGTGTGTTGAAGATGCTCATTAGAATGACAAAGCCGCTGAAGGTGCTCGAGCTGGGCACCTTCAGCGGCTATGCTACTTTGTGTATGGCAGAGGGACTTGAAGAGGGAGCCGAACTGCATACCTTTGAAGTGTTTGATGAAAACGAGGACTTCCTTAGGAAGTGGTTCGACGGGAGTCCCTATAAAGAAAAAATACACCTGCACATAGGCGACGCCTTGCAGCTTGTGCCTCAAATGGAGGGGCAGTGGGACTTCGCCTTTATTGATGCCGACAAGCGCGAGTATGTGGCTTATTATGAGATGCTACTGCCACTCATGCGTTCTGGCGGCTACATTGTGGCGGATAATACCCTGTGGTACGGTCATGTCTTGGAAGAGGCACGCGAAAGCGATGTGCAGACGCGCGGCGTGCAAGCCTTCAACGACCTTGTTGCAGCAGACAGCCGTGTGGAGAAAGTCATCCTGCCTCTCCGCGACGGCCTCACCATCATCAGGGTTCTTTGACGCAGGGGCTTTTCATTATAACGTCATAACGTCATTCCGTTATAACGACATCCCGTTATGACGTCATTCCTTCTCCTTCTCAATCTTCCGGACGGCAGGTGCCCCATAGAGAAGCTTTATCGGTTCAGGCTTGATGGGTTTCGCCTGTTCGATAACCTCTGGTGGCGGTGCTCCGTAAAGCACTATCGCAGGCTCTTCCGGTTGTATCTTCTTTGCTGTCTTGCAGGAGCCAAAGCCCAGCAGGGTGATGAGCGAACCTAACAGCAGGTTCCAGAATGAATAAAACTTCTTTGCCATAATATCAGGTGTTGTTTATTTTCTTCATGTGGCAGAGCAGCAACTTCCCTTCATCGTCACGCAGATGCATCCCGCCGCCTTCGCAGTAGCGCCAATACTTGCAGTCCTTGCAGTCGTCGCGTTTCATCCAGTCGTGGTTGCGGTGAAGCTGGAAGCGGTGCTCCCAGACATCCATGAAGTCGTCCTCGTAGATGTTGCCCTGCTTGTAGTTGTGGCGGATGCTGGTGCAGGCGCTGATGCTGCCGTCCACAAGCACCGAGGCAACTCTTGTGCCTGCCTCGCAGCGGAACATCCAGTCGCGCACGTCGCCCTCATACGGCCCGAGGAAGCCTTCGCAGCCGTAGGAGGCATGAATCTTGCCCTCTCGGCGTGTCTGGCGGATGAAGTCGAGAAGCCCTTTCAGCTGCTCGCCTGTGAGCTGGAGGTCTTTGTCCTGGGCACCCCTGCCCACAGGGAAGATGGTCGCCAGCCGCCAGTCAGCGACGCCTTTCTCTATGAGGAAGTCGCGCAGTTGCGGCAAGGTGTCGTAGTTGTGTTGATGCACGACGGTCATCACGTCATAGACAATCGTCCTGTCCGCCACAATCATGTCGATTGCCTGGCTTGCCATGCGGAAGCAGTCGGGGTGCCGGCGCAGCCAAGTATGCTGTTCCTCCAGTCCGTCGAGGCTGACCGTGATGGAGCAGAGTCCGGCGTCTTTCAGCTTTCGGAACATTTCGGGCGTGAGGTAGAGGCCGTTCGTCACCATTCCCCAAGGGAAGCCTCTGTCCGCGATGCCTTGGGCGCACTCCACCACATCCTCCCTGACCAGCGGCTCACCACCTCCGAGGATGACGAAGACCTCGCCGGGCTTCCGCTTCGTGGCGATGTTGTCGAGCACGCGGAAGAAGTCCTCCTTAGGCATATCGGACGCAGATCCGTCCTTCCTACAGTCGCTGCCGCAGTGGCGGCAATAGATGTTGCAACGGACGGTGCTCTCCCAGAACACCTGCCGGAGCGTGTGCTCCTTGCGGATATTCCTGTTCAGCTGCCGCGCAGCCTCAAGTGCCAACGTCCTGCGGATGCCTAATTTCTCTGTTTTCATGCCTTGCCTCCAACATCCTTTTTGAATTGTATGGCGAGCATCGTGAGGTCATCGCTCTGCTCTGCGCTGGAAACAAACTGGTGCAAAGCCTCTGTTTGAAGCTTGATGAGAGTTTCCGTGTTACAGGGTTCGCCAGTGCGGAGTGTCTGCTGTGCGGTTTTGACCATACGTTGCTTGCCAAACTGGTCGTGCGAACGGTTCTCGGCTTCTGTCAGTCCGTCGGTGTATAGGAAGATGATGGTGCCCGGGTAGATGATTGTTTCCTGGCCTTCGTAGTTCCATCCCGGCATGAGACCAATGGGGATATTATTCTTGGTGGGTAACAGTCCGACGCTTTTGCCTACGAGTAGCGGCTCTTCGTGACCGGCATTGCAGTAGCGCAGCTGTCCCGTTGTGAGGTCGAGCACCCCAACAAAGAGAGTGACGAACATGTCCGACTCGTTCATGTCTGCGATTGCCTCGTTCATCGCCGTAACAATGGTTTCGGGCTGGTCTTCGTGAGCCGACACGGAACGGAAGAGGCTTCGCGTCACGGCCATCACGAGCGAGGCGGGAACGCCTTTCCCCGCCACGTCGCCTATGCAGAAGAAGAGCTTTTCGTCGCGTATGTGGAAGTCGTAGAGGTCGCCTCCGACTTCCTTCGCCGGAACGAGCAAGGCGTAGATGCCTACATCGTCTCGCTCTGGGTAGGGCGGGAAGGTCTTTGGCAACATGCTCTCTTGGATGGTTCGGGCTACACGCAGTTCGCTGTCTATGCGCTCCTTTTCGGTCGTTGCCTTCTGCAGCGAACGTGCGCTGCGGGCGGCGCGGTAGATGATATAGCCCAGCAGCACCAAGCCTGCCAGCATGAGCAGTGACAGGTAGAGGCTCACCTCGCGCAATTCAGCATAGATTTCCCTCTTGTTGCAAACGACGGACATCGACCAGCCCGTCTCGCCATCGACGGGAGCATAGAAGACGCTGACTTCCTCGCCGCCCAAGTCTGTGATGTCCTGGTGTCCACTCGCACCGCTCATCTGTTGCCTGTTGATGTAGCGGGTGGTGGTGTCGGTCGAGGAGGCTGTGATTTCCTGTATGGTGCTGCGCATGATGAGGCTTTCATCGGGACCGACCATCACCTTGCCTGTGCGCGAGATGACCACGTTGTAACTGGAAGGATAGATTTGGTTGGCGTTGATGACGCTGGATAGCCAGTTGAGCGAAACGTCGGCACCAAGCAGGGCAACCGTCTCTCCCTTGCTGTCGTGCACAGGAATGGTGTAGGTGCAGAGCATCATCTTTGCCCCTGCGTTGTCGTAGTAGGGTTCGCTCCACCTGCCGCGTCCGGCGCGGATGCCATTTTGGTAGAACTCCGCCTCTAAGTAGTTGTGCGAGGCACTGCCTATCTGCGCCTCCTCTATCGTGCCGTCGGAACGTCGTGCCACGTATGGCTCGAACCAGTGTCCCTTCTGCGGATAGTAGTCGGCACGAAACATCAGTCCTGCGCCCACGATGGTTGGGTTCTGCTCCACCATCCTGCGGCATGCGGCATAGAGCGAGTCTGGCTGGTCGAGGCTGCGTTCTGCCGCCCAAAGGGTGTTACTGATGGCTGTCTCCACAGCAACCATCACCTTCTGAATCTCCAGATTCTTTACGCGCAGCTCTGTCTCGGCTCTGTGCTCCACCTCTTCGCGAATGCCCTTGCGGGCAAACATGTACTCTACGATAAAGATAAGCTCCAGCAGCACGGCCACAGTTACAATGATGGCTACGCTCGACTTGGAGCGCAATGCCTCTGGCCAAAGCTTCTTCAGGATGGTGTTCATAATGTCCAGTTAGCGAACGTCTTGCAGATGTCCATAATATAGTCAAAGCGTTTGGCAATGCGTTCGCCGAACGCTGCCTGGCACTCCTGTATTACCGATTCGGGAAAAGAATCGGAGAGCGAGAGCCAGGTGAAGTTCCTGACGCACGACACCACCTCTATCTGTGCCTTCCGCTCTGCAATCACATCGGCTGGCAGACCCTCGAAATAATAGTCGATTGCCCGGTTCCAAAACTTCTGTCCCAGCTCTCGCGGGATGCCAATAATCTTCTCATAGTCGCCAATGAGACTCACCATCGACGAGTAGGCATGACCCAAGTCGAGCAGCGGGTGTCCGTAGCCTATCTCGCCCATGTCGATGAGCATCAGTTGGTTCTCCTGCTGGTTGTCAAACATTGCTTCGCCGCCTTGCACCATCGCGTTCTTCGTCTGCAAGTCGAGGTGGAGCAGGCGGTTCCCCTGAGGGATGCTGTCGATGATGTGGAGCAGCATGTCGGTATGCTCCTTCGGGAAGTAGCGGCGGATGTGCTCTATCTGCTGGCGTTCGCGCTCTATGGCGGACGGCACATTCCCTCCTTCTGGAACTTCTATCTGGTGCAGCTCGAAGAGGAGGTCGGCATACTTCCTTGCGCAGGCATCCAGCTCTTTCGGATGCTGTTTCAGATATGTGCTCAACGTCTTAGCCTTCAACAGTTCATAGACCAGGCCGTAGCACTCACGACTCCCCTCTGTCTCCCCCGAAGGGGCAACCTTTACCACATCGAACGAGATGGCGGTGGGCATACCCAGCACGAAGGCTTCCTTCGAGAGGGTTATCTCGCGGCGCACCTCATCCATCGTGGTGCCCTCGCGAAACACCTTGATGATGGTGTCGCCGTCCAGTCTATACACCTTCCCCACACCGCCAATGCCGATAAGCCTGCAACCCTCCACGCTCAGCCTTCGCATGGCTCGCTCCACGGTCATGATTTTCGTGAACCCTGTCGTTTCAAGCACTTCATAGACCTGCGGCTGGACATCAATCACGCGGAAACCTTTGTAGCGCTTCGCCAGCGAGAGCAGGATGCGCAGCCCCGAGCTTGAAATGTATTCCAAGTGCGAGGCGGCAACCGTGACTTGACAATCTGCCCCACCCCTGTTTGCCAGTTGGGAGTTAATCGTGGCGTTGGTCTCTGCCGAGGTTGCCGTGTCCAAACGTCCTGCCAGAATGATAGTCACCTCGTTGCCGTTGTGTCGAATGGTCGTAGTCATAGTTCATGTATTTTATAGCCGCACGCCGAAGTAGGTGTGGACTTGCCATTTGATATTATACACGGCGAGATTCTCCTTGTCGCCGATGTTTGTGAAGTTGAATACGGCGGAAAGGCCGAAGAATGTCTTGCGCATCTGGCGCACGACAGCACTGCGGCCTGTGATGATAACCTCGGGGAAGTGGTAGTGCAGTGGCACGCGGGTTTCGCCGATGCTCATGGAGGTGTTGCTATAGACGATGAATGTAGGCAGAGCCGAGATGTGCAACATCCAGCCGCGCCCGGGCACATAGTTGTAGCCATAGCCGCCGCCGATGCCGATGTTTGTCATCTTGAAATCCATCCCCTTCTCCCCGCTGACTGTGCCGTGCTGCCCCTGCCCCGAAGCTGCCAGCAGGAAGCTGCCGGCACTGCGCCGCTGGATGTAGCTTTGCGAGAAAGCGGCGGGATAGGAGAAGCGACGGCGGCTGAAGCAATAGTAGGCATTCACGTTCAGCGTCTTCAACGTGAGCAGGTCGGCAGGCAGCTGTCTCCTGTCTCCTCCCTCCG
>Ga0265298_10006812_pt1 | contig 14022 bp, 9 predicted proteins | sample AusTroGonzalo_MG_3_FD_193486 | JGI IMG/M metagenome (GOLD analysis project Ga0265298, IMG submission 193486) | Bovine rumen microbial communities from tropical cattle in Woodstock, Queensland, Australia - Gonzalo_01 | ecosystem: Host-associated > Mammals > Digestive system > Stomach > Rumen ...
GCGCCCCGGTCATGTAAACCACCGCGACCTTGTTCGGATAGGGCAGCACCTCCGCCAGCTGCTCCGCACCGAACTTTCCTTCCGCCACGTCAGCCCGCAGATTCCCGCCGTTCCACAGGGCGACAATATGATCCGCTTCCGCATCAATTGCGGTGTTTCCGGCGGTCACGTCATCCTCTTCGAAGAACTCGTTGATCTTCCCGGAAACCGCGAACCACCGCAGCGCGTCCGCCCACAGGTCGCCCAGGTTGGTCTCACCCTTGCGGGCAGCGTCATCCGCGCCGTACAGCACATGTTCAGTATAGGCTTCCAGAGAGTCATCCAGTTCGATTTCATTGCCGTGGGCATCCGTAAAGGTGGAAGCGGAAGCGGCGGCCGCCAGCCCGCAGATCAGGCACAGCGCCAGTGCCAGGCAAAGGACATTTTTCATCGCTTTCATCGGGATATCCTCCTCTTTGATTCATCGTTTCCCTTTCCGCATACAATAAAAGGCGCGACAATCCTCTTGTAAGGACCATCGGCACCTTCATGATACCGGAAAATGAAAAACCAGGTTAATGGATAACCCGCTTGTGCGAGCCTGCGTCAGCTTGTGCTGACAGGTTGAATTGTACCATGCGGCAAAACACCTGTCAATTGCTGCTCCTTCATTCCATTATGCTTCTTCTCCCCTGCTGCGGGCCTTGGCCCGGAGGGAGTGATCCAGCTGCCGCTTTCTCATCCGCAGATGCTGGGGGGTAATCTCCAGCAGCTCATCATCGTCGATAAACTCCAGGCATTCCTCCAGCGTCAGCGGATGTACGGAAATCAGCCGCATCGCGTCTTCCGAAGCGGAGGCGTTGCGCATGTTCGTCACATGCTTCTGTTTGCACACGTTGACCACCAGGTCTCCCGGCCGGGCATTCTGCCCGCAGATCTGTCCCATGTATACATCCTCGCCCGCGCCGATAAACAGCGTGCCGCGTTCCTGGGAATAGAACAGGCCATAGCTGGTTGTCACACCGGTCTCGAAGCAGATCAGTGCGCCGGCGTTCCGGTGCGGGATATCGCCCTTCACAGGCTCGTAGCGTTCGAACACGCTGGACATGATGCCCTCGCCCCGGGTGTCGGTCATGAACTCGCTCCGGTAGCCGAACAGACCGCGGGAGGGTACCAGGAACTCCAGGCGCACCCGGTCCATGCCGCTCATATGCTCCAGCGTGCCGCGGCGCCGGCCGATCTTCTCGATCACCGCGCCGGCGGAAGCCTGGGGCGTGTCCACGATCAGCCGCTCGACCGGTTCGCACCTGACTCCGTCAATCTCCTTATAAATGACCCGCGGCTTGCTCACCGCGAACTCATAGCCCTGGCGGCGCATGTTCTCGATCAGGATGGACAGGTGCAGTTCACCCCGGCCGCAGACCTCGAAGGAGTCTGTCGTCTCGGTGTCGTTCACCCGCAGAGAAACGTCGGTCTGCAGTTCGCGCATCAGGCGGGCCCGCAGATGCCGGCTGGTCACATACTGCCCTTCCCGTCCGGCAAACGGGCTGTCGTTGACCGAGAAAGTCATCGTGACGGTCGGCTCTGAAATCTTGACGAAAGGCAGGCCTTCCACGCAGCCCGGATCACAGACCGTATCGCCGATGGAAATGTCCTCCGCGCCGTACAGGGCAACGATGTCGCCCATCCCGACCTCCGTGGCGTTGACCCGTTTCAGCCCGTCATACTGGAACAGGCCGCCCAGCCGCCATACCGGGCTGGTCACGCCGGTTTCCAGGTTGGTATGAACCACGTTCATCCCCTCGGTAAACTTCCCGCGGACAATGCGTCCCACGCCGATGCGGCCCACATATTCGCTGTAGTCAATCGTGGAGATCAGCACCTGCGCCGGGCCTTCCGCGTCGCCTTCCGGCGCGGGAATGTACTTCAGGATCGCGTCAAATAAAGGCCGCAGATCCGTCCCAGGCTGTTCCAGATCCAGGGTCGCCGTACCCTTCCGGGCGGAAACATACAGAATCGGGTTCTCGATCGTGCTTTCATCCGCTTCCAGATCGATCAGCAGATCAAGAATCTCGTTGACCACTTCCTCGCAGCGGGCATCCGGCCGGTCCACCTTGTTGATGACGATCAGCACCTTCAGCTTCAGCTCCAGCGCCTTCTTCAGCACAAAGCGGGTCTGGGGCATCGGCCCTTCAAAACTGTCGATCAGCAGCAGCACGCCGTCCACCATCTTCAGCACGCGCTCCACTTCGCCTCCGAAATCGGCGTGCCCGGGCGTATCCACGATGTTGATCTTGTGGTTCAGGTAGTGAACCGCCGTGTTCTTGCTCAGGATGGTGATTCCACGCTCACGCTCCAGGTCGTTCGAGTCCATCACGCGGTCCACGGTCTGCTGATTCTCCCGGTAAACGCCGCCCTGCTTGAGCATCTGGTCCACCAAAGTCGTCTTGCCATGATCGACATGGGCAATAATCGCAATATTTCTGATGTCTTCCCTAACCATATTTACCTTTCTGCTGTTTCTGTCAGCTCCAGCCCTTCATTATTCTCACATGCCAGCCGGATGCTCCAGTCGTTTTCAAACAACAGCACATCCCGTCCCCGGCTGTCCTGCGCCCTTCCCGATGTGGACGTCAGTTTCAGATCCTCGATGGGCTTGGGTGTTTTCGCGACCCACCGCACATGCCGGAAGGGCATACCTTCCATCACGATCTCCGTCTGGTATTCCGTTCGCAGCCGGTGTTCCAGCACTTCGAACTGCAGCACGCCGACCACGCCGACCATAAATTCTTCCCGTCCGGTCTCCGTACGGATGAAAGTCTGAATCGCGCCTTCCTCCGCCAGTTGGCTGATACCCTTCTGGAACTGTTTGCGCTTCATGCTGTCCAGCGGCCGGACCCGGTTGAAGAATTCCGGCGCGAACACAGGGATATTCGCATAGTGGATCTTCGGTCCATCGCTCAGCGTATCTCCCAGGCGGTATATCCCGGGATCGAACAGGCCGATAATGTCACCTGCCCAGGCCTCCTCCACCGCTTCCCGTTCGTCCGCCATAAACTGCTGGGGCTGTTTCAGGGCAATCGTCTTGTTCGTTCCTGAATGCCATACCTCAAGACCTTTTTCATATGCGCCGGACACGATCCGCATAAAGGCGAGCCGGTCCCGGTGAGCCGGGTTCATGTTAGCCTGGATCTTGAAGATAAACCCGGAAAAGTACGGTTCCTCCGGCTTGATCATTCCTTCGTCGCTCTCCCGTGAAAGGGGCGGCGGTGTGAAGGAAAGGAACCGGTCCAGGAAAGGTTCCACGCCGAAATTGGTGACCGCGGATCCGAAGAACATCGGCGTCAGTTCGCCTGCCCGGACCTTGTCCAGGTCAAAAGCGTCCCCCGCCTCATCCAGCAGCTCAATTTCCTCTTTCAACCGATCACGGTAATGCTTTTCCAGTGCCTGATCCAGAGCCGGATCATCAATAGCAATATCGGTCTTCTCGACCATTTTCTTTCCATGGTCGCCTCCGGTGTAGAGCTCCACCGTTTTTGTATCCCGGTGATATACGCCCTGAAAATCGCCGTCCACCCCAATAGGCCAGTTAATCGGGCAGGAGCGGATCCCCAGTACCTGTTCAAGCTCCTCCATCAGGGAGAAAGGATCCTTTGCGGCCCGGTCCATCTTATTCACAAACGTGAAAATCGGAATATTCCGCATCCGGCAAACCTTAAACAGTTTGATCGTCTGCGCTTCAACGCCCTTGGCCGCATCCAGCAGCATCACAGCCGCGTCCGCCGCCACCAGCACCCGGTAAGTATCCTCGGAGAAGTCCTGGTGTCCGGGCGTGTCCAGAATGTTGATCCGGTACCCGTCGTAGATAAACTGCATCGCGGAGCTCGTCACGGAAATGCCGCGCTGCTTCTCGATCTCCATCCAGTCCGATGTGGCATGTTTGTCGGTCTTCCGGGCTTTGACGCTGCCCGCGCTGCGGATCGCGCCGCCGTACAGCAGCAGCTTCTCTGTCAGCGTGGTTTTACCCGCGTCGGGATGGGAAATAATGGCAAAAGTGCGCCGCTTCTCCACCTCTTCGTGCAGAAGTTCTTTGAATTCCCGTGTATCTCTCGCAGGCAGCATGTCTTTCCTCCCGTATTTCACCATAAAGCCTTCCCCTTGAGGGGAAGGTGGCGTGCAGCGCCGGATGAGGTGTCACCCGGCACAAAACACTGTATTTTATAATAGAGATCCTTGCATTGTCAAGGTTTTATGCTATACTGAGAAATGAACTTAACCTTTTGAAAGGAGCATATTATGGCTGTTTATCATCGGATCCTGCTGAAACTCAGCGGTGAAGCCCTTAAAGCAGATCATGATCTGTTTGACTTTGACAAGGTCAACGAGATCGCCGGAATCATCAAAACCATGCATGATATGGGAACGGAGATCGGCATCGTCATCGGCGCCGGCAATATCTGGCGCGGGCGGCAGGGGCCTTCCGCCAACATGGACGCCGTCACGGCGGACCAGATGGGTATGCTGGGCACGGTCATCAACTGCCTGTGCATGGCGGATGCGCTGCGCAAGGCCGGTCTTGATGCCGTGGTGGAAAGCGCTGTAGATATGAACCGCTTCGCGGAACCCTTCAACGCCATGTCCGCCCGGCGCCATCTGAAAGAAGGCCGGGTTGTTCTCTTTGCCTGCGGTACAGGTAATCCTTTCTTTTCCACGGATTCCGGCGTCGCCCTGCGCGCGATTGAAATGGAAGTGGATGCGGTCCTGATGGCCAAAAATATCGACGGCGTTTATACCGCCGATCCCGCAAAGGATCCCTCCGCCACATTGATCAAAGATATTACCTATTCCGATGCACTGGCCCGCGGGCTGAAGGTCATGGATGCCTCTGCTTTTGCCCTGTGCGCGGAAAACAAAGTCCCCATGGTCCGGGTTTTCGGCCTGGACGATCCGAAGAACCTGATCCGCGTCCTGGAGGGCAGCGATATCGGCACCTTCGTTCACCCGTAAGCTTAACCGTAACGAAAGCGCCGGGGCACTTTTCGCCCCGGCGTTGTTGTTTGTTTAAGCCACTTTTCGCTGCATTTGCGGTGAACATTCCCGCGTGGTCACCGTCTCCGCGGCAATCGCATGGTCCGTCTTGACCCAGTGCTGCTGATCCCTGAACTTGATCAGGCCTCCGACCTGCATAAAGGCACCCACAATCGCGTTGGCCACAAAGCCGCCGATCATCAGCGGAATCGTCCTGATGCTGAAGGCAATATGATTATCCATCCAATCCGCCAGATAGAACAGGAAGAAATAGCTGTAAGCCAGCACGCCTGCGCCGACCAGCACACCGTCCACGGAGAAATCAATCAGCGGCTTCGAGGGAACGATAAGCGAAACGGCAACCGAGCAAATCGCCTGGATAATCGACAGCGGCAGCGCCGCCACGCTGTACATATACGTCAGCAGGCTCAGGAACTCACCGAAGCTGATGCTGCCCGAGAAGAAGCTCTTAAACACTTTGCCCGTGTTCCGGAAGGTCACATACCACTGGCCCTGGCCCCAGCGCATCCGCTGCCGGATGGCAGCCCGGAGCTTCGTGGGTTTCTCGTCGTACACCCGGGTGTTGTGGTTCCAGAGAATCCGGCGGCCCTCCAGGGTCGCTTCCACCTGGATTTCAAAATCTTCCGTCAGAGACATTGTCGTCCAGCCGCCGCGCTTGTACAGATAAGCGGTGGACATCGCAAAGCCGGTCCCGCCGATGGGGCAGTTCAGGCCGAGGCGATGTTTCGCCAGATCAAAGAAACGATTGGTCAGCGTATAGCCCGTATAATAGAACCAGGCAACTACGCCCTCCTTGTTCTTCGCGCCCAGGTAGCACTGGATGAAGTCCGGTTTCCCCTTGTCCAGATACTGGCTGTTCACTTCACGGAACATATTGGTATCCATCAGGTTATCGGCGTCAAAAACCATCATCAGGTCGTACCGGTTCTGATAATCCCCCAGGGAAATCAAGGCTTTGCGCAGCGCGATCGGCTTGCCGGTCGGCGCGTCCGGGCCTTCCTTCCGGGTTTCGATCACGTTGGCCCCGGCTTCCCGGGCAACCTCTGCTGTCCGGTCCGTGCAGTTGTCGGCAATCACGTAATAATCATAAAGCTCCCGGGGATAATCCATGCTTTCCAGATTCCGGATAATGTCTCCGATCACCCGCTCTTCATTGTGCGCGGGGATCAGGACCAGAAACCGGGATTCAGGTTCATGGTCCGCGTAATCCTTTGTCTCTTTTTTAAAACCGAACAGACCGATTACGATCTGATAGAAGATGGAAAACATCAATAACAGTCCCGCTGCACCGCCAATGGTTTCCAGGACTATCCTGAGAATTTCCAAGCTGACTTACCTCCTCAACCGGGGCGCCCGCCCCGTCCCATTCCAAAACGTCAACGCGCCTATTAAACACCAGCCGCCCTTTTTTGTCAAGGCGGCAGGCGGTTTTTTCATGTCTTTTTTCTCAGTTTTGCAAACGTTTGCCGTTCAGATCGGCATACAGCAGTTTTTCGCCGCTGTAAACCAGTTTCAGTTCAAAAAACGGGATCCTTTCCTTCAGCAGCCGGTGAAAGATCCGGTCCCCTTCCCACTGGGGCAGGGAATCCATCTCCGCGATCCTGACCCAGACCAGTTCCCCTTCGTTGCAGTCAGTCATCCTGCCTTCAAAAGCTTCCGAGGTAAACAGGTGCATCCGCTCCGTCTCGTACTGATCGTTGATAAAGGTTACGATACCCCGATATTGCGGATCGGTCATCGTCAGGCCGGTTTCTTCCCTTACTTCGCGCAGCGCGCATTCCTCCGGCGTTTCCCCCGCCTCAAACCGCCCGCCCACGGCGATCCACTTGTCATGGTTCATATCGTTTTTCTTCCGCGTGCGGTGCATCATCAGCACCTCATCCCCCCGGATGAGGTAGCACAGGCTTGAATCAATCACAGCAGTGCCCTCTGGATCTTGCCGCTCACGGTCTTGGGCAGTTCATCCCGGAAGACCACGATCCGCGGATACTTGTAAGGCGCGGTATGCTGCTTCACGTAATTCTGGATTTCCTTCTTCAGTTCTTCCGTCGGCTCAGTGCCCTTCGTCAGCACGATGCTGGCCTTGACCACCTGCCCGCGCACCTCGTCCGGCGCCGCGCTGACGCCGCACTCCAGCACGTAGGGCAGTTCCATAATCACGCTCTCAATCTCAAACGGCCCGATCCGGTATCCGCTGGACTTAATCACGTCGTCCGCGCGGCCGACATACCAGTAGAATCCGTCCTCGTCCATCCAGGCCAGGTCGCCGGTATGGTACCAGCCGTCATGCATGGCTTCCTTTGTCTTTTCCTCATCCCGGTAATACTCCCGGAACAGGCCGATCGGAATCCCCTTCGAGATATCCACGCAGATTTCACCCGGCGTACCGGCCGGGACCGGCTTTCCTTCCGGATCCAGCAGTTCCACATTGTAGATCGGCGCAACCTTGCCCATGGAACCCAGCTTGTGATCCGCACCGGCCAGGTTGCCGATGATCATCGTGCTCTCTGTCTGCCCGAAGCCTTCCATAATCTGCAGGCCGGTCTGCTTTTCGATCTGCCGGAACACTTCCGGGTTCAGCGCTTCGCCGGCGCTGGTCGCGTGTGTTACCGAGCTCAGGTCGTATTTGCTCAGATCCTGCTTGATCAGCATCCGCCACATTGTAGGCGGTGCGCAGAATGTAGTGATATGGTACTTCGCGAACAGCGGCAGGATGTCTGCTGCATCAAAGCGGTCGAAGTCATAAATGAACAGCGCAGCCTCGCACAGCCACTGGCCGTAGATTTTGCCCCATCCGGCCTTAGCCCAGCCGGTATCGGAGATCGTCAGGTGCAGTCCGTTTGGATTCACGCAATGCCAGTATTTCGCCGTATGCAGATGCCCGAGTGGATGTTTGAAGCTGTGCGCCGCGATCTTGGGATAGCCGGTGGTTCCGGAAGTGAAGTACATCAGCATCAGGTCGTCGCCGCAGGCGCTGTCCTCGGTCCGGTGGTAGTGGGTGGAATACATCTGGTACTCCTCGTCGAAGTTGTGCCATCCTTCCCGCTCGCCGTTCACGATCAGCTTCAGTTCCAGGCTCGGCGCGTCCTTTGCGGCCAGATCCGCCTGGTGCGCGGTATCCCCGTCCGCGGTGCAGATAATCGCTTTGACGCCCGCGGCATTGAAACGGTACTCAAAGTCATGCTCCTGCAGCTGCGCCACCGCCGGAATCGCAATCGCGCCGATCTTCTCCAGGCCGAGAATCGCGAACCAGAACTGATAGTGCCGCTTCAGCACCAGCATGACCCGGTCGCCCTTCTTGATGCCCAGGGCCTTGAAATAGTTGGCGCAGCGGTTGGAGGCCCGCCGGATGTCGTTGAAGGTGAAACGGCGTTCCACCTTGTTGCGATCCAGATGGAGCATCGCCAGCTTGTTCGGCACTTCCTCCGCGATGGCGTCCATCACGTCGAAAGCAAAGTTGAACTTCTCCGTGTTTTTGAAGGAAATCTTCACGGGCGTGCCGTTCTCATCCTTCTCCACGTCCGCAAACCGGTGCCACACGCGGGTGCGGCCGTTCTCTGCCGGGAATTCCTGCAGGGCCGTGCCGGGCACCGCCTTTTCCGGCGTCAGTTCGGGAATCGGCGCGCCGGTCGGGTTCAGGACGATCGCATAAAACAGGCAGTCCTTCCCGCCCACGGCGATCATGCCGTGAGGCGTACCGGAATCATAGTAGATTGAATCGCCGGGGTTCAGCACGCTGATATGCTCGCCCACCTGCACCTTCAGCTGGCCCTCGATGACGATATCGCACTCCTGGCCCTCATGGGTCGTCAGCTTGATATCTTCCTTTTCCGTCTCGGCGCTCCAGGCCGCCTGCACGTACAGCGGTTCCGCGATCCGGTTCCGGAAGGAAGACGCCATGTTGTAATACACCATGTCGTGGGCTTCCTCGATCCGCTGCCCTTCTCCCCGTCTGGTCAGGGTAAAGGAATTCAGGTTCGGGCTGGAACCTTCAATAATATCGCCGACATCAACGCCGAAAGCCAGCGCGCAGCGGTACAGGAACGCAAAGTTCAGATCCGATCTGCCCATTTCGCAGTCGATGTATTCCTGTTCGGTCACGCCGGTCTTGTTTGCCATCTCAGCAATCGTGAAGTTTTCAATCTCCCGCAGCTCCCGAATCCGGTGAGCCATCTCCTGAATCTTGTAATTCAGCCCTGTCATCTGTGCCATACTATCACATCTCCTCTGAAGGTCCTGGGGTTTCGCACGCCCGGAAAGCCCCCAAGAAAAAAGCTCATCTCAAAGCCTGCTTTGAGACGAGCATGATCTCATACCCGCGGTACCACTCAAATTGCGGTATATCAATACCGCCCCTCATGAACCCCATCAGGTTCTTCGCCCTCACGCGGCGTGATCGGGAAGGCTCTACTCGCGTTTCCGCTTTCTTCCTTCCGGCTCGGGAGCGACAGCCAACAGGTTCTTCCCGCGGCTCGCACCACCCGCCGCGTCTCTTTCCGCCGAAACCTGCCGCCCTCTCCTTCAAGGCCTTTACGGGCAGTTTACGCTCTTTCCCTTCTCTTGTCAACGTTTTATTTCATCAGCTGCTTTTTCTTTTCTGCCGTATATTCTGCGATGTGCTCCCATAATGTAATCAGCTGTTTTTTATGCGTGCAAAGCTTTTCTGTACAGTTCTGGCAGCGAAGATAATCGTTTGTCTGTTCCGAAAACCGTTCCGGGTGCAGATAGAAAGTGACCTCCCAGCGGATCAGCAATGCGATCGAAAGCCCGAGCAGTCCCCAGGTATACGGTTTCATGACAAAGAAGAGCGGCGTGAACATCATCGCGTAATCCCAGTTATAGATCCTGCAGGTACTGCAGCATTTGTTTTTAAGCAGCCATGTCTGGAACGGGCAGAAAAACAAAATGCAGATCATGTCGCACACGGAATAGGCGCAGCTGATCAGCAGCATAATCCCGTCGTCGATCAGGCCCGCCATATAAACAGCGCCGATCAGGGCATTGAAACCGATCCAGATCAGCAGTACCAGCACGGTGCCGTTGTTGTCCTGGATCGCGATCTCAGTCTGGCCTGATTTGATGTAATTCCGGGCAAACTGCTTCTGGCAGCCCGGGCTCTCCAGCCGGGAAGGGAAAAAACGGAAGATCATCTCCCCCGCGAACAATATACAAACCAATGTAATAATCCAGGGTGTCCGTTCAAGCGAATCAAGAATGGCCGGGCCGTTATTGCATCTGTAAATAATATACAGCACCAGCAGAACAAGGAACATCACGGATCTGGAGACAAGGCGGTAATAGTGAAAAATACTCACCACCGTCAGCCTGCTTTTCCCTTTCACGCCTCATCGCTCCCTGTCTGCTACTCTTGATTTCCCTGTCATCATACCCCAAACTCGCCCCGCAGGCAACACAATCTGAAAACAATGTGAACAATGTGTACAGATTAAACGAATGTTTGATGATGTTCATTGTGAAAGATAAAAAAGCATGATACAATACGTTCAGGCTTTGATTAAAGCAATGAACAAGGAGGAATCGAGAATGAAAAAAATGTTTGCCCTGATGCTGACCCTGATGCTTGCGCTGGCAGGTATGTCCGCAGCCTTCGCTGAGGATGCCGCCGGTGCTCCTTCCATCCCCGTGACCCCGGCCGTTTCTTCCGGCGCCGGCACCATTGATCTTAAGGTCAACCTGAACGGGGATTTGATTTCCCAGCTCCTCGGCGCTTCCGGCAAGGAAGCCGCCGGAAAGGCCGCCGCGATTGTTGAGCTTCTGAACAACATGAGCATCACCATGACCAGCGACGGCGTGGACGCCGAAATGTTCATCAAGGTAAAAGATGAACCCGTGGCTGGCATGGCCGTACTCAAGGACACAGATAAGATGTTTATCCTCAGCGACCTGTTCCCGCACTACATCCTGAAGATTGATCAGAATGCCATGGGTGCTCAGACTGCAGACGGGCAGTCCGCCGCCGTCGGCATGCCGCAGCTTTCTATAGATCCGGAGCAGATGAACGCCATGATGGCGCCCGCGACCAAGCTTCTGAATGACATGATGGCAAAAGTCGGTCAGCCCGAAGCCGTGCAGGAAACCTTCTATGAAACCGAGTTCACCGCGAAGAGCCCGATCAACCTGACCACGAAGGAAGCGCTGCAGATGGTCCTGGGCGCCGCGAAGGATATCGTTTCCCAGGAAGGCTTTGCCGCCCTGCTCGAGCAGCTGAAGGCCAGCGGCATTACCGTCAATTTCAATGCTGAAGAGATCGACAAAAAGCTCGAAGAAATCAACAACGCCAAGGACGAAGACCTGCCCGTGCTGGATGCCTCGGTCTACAGCAATCAGGCGCAGGACGGCCTGTTCGTCATCAACGTGACCAAGAATGAGGAAACAGTAGAAGTTAAAACCGGTTCCATCAAAGGCGGCTTTGTGAATGAAGTCACTGTCCCCGGGAAAGCCCATGTCTTCGTTCAGGGTTCCCAGACCGACGGGTCTGTGACCATGAACATACAGTTTGTTCCTCAGAAAGGCCTGACGATCGATATCGACGGAAACTTCAAAGCCTCCGACGCAGGTTTCACCGGCATGTTTACCGTGAAGATGAACGGCGTCGTACTGGGCGTTGTGACCATCAGCGGCTCACCCGAACCCACCATGAGCGGTGCGTTCGGCATGGAAGACAAAACCGAAATTACCATTGCGGATCTGCAGGATCCCTCGGGTAAAACTGCGGAAGCCTTCAAGGCTGACCTCATGGCCGGACTGATGACGCGCCTGGCGAAGGTCGTCCTGGCCGTCCCGAATCTGTCTGAGATCATGCAGCAGCTGATGCCCATGAGCTCGCTTCCCTTCGGGAAATAAGTGAAACACATTGGCAGAATGTCACAGGCAAGGCAGCTGTGAACCCGCTTCACAGCTGCCTTTATTATCATCATTTTGTTTCTCTCCGGTTTATTTCATGCGTTATCTGCTTCAGCATGCAGGCCGCATAGTTCTTCGCCAGTTCCCGGTCATACCCGGCATCATCTCCGTTCTCATACTCCTGAAGTGCGGAACGGATCAGCGGATGGTACTGCTCCGGCAGGCATTTCAGTCCCCACACTCCGCCTTCCCGCTTGGACATGATCTTCTTCTCCTTCAGGTAGGCCAGGATTCTGGTCATGTTCAGGATCAGATACATGGGGTTTTCTGTGATCTCTTCTTCTGCGCCGGAAACATCGTTCCAGATGGAATCAAGATAATCCTGCTCCGGCACTTCGCCGAACATCTCCTGAACCGGCAGCCCGTACAGGCAGCGGCCCCTGCTCCTGATCACGGTAAAATGTGCAGCCAGATCCCTGTCTGTTCCGTTCATCTTCCGGATATAATCATCCGGATCTCTCCGGTACCATCCGGTATGCATCCGGGAATAATGCAGGATAAAAGGCGTCGGATAAACAAACGGATTGCAAACATCTTTTGTGACTATACTCATCTCGATTCCTTTGCCCGGGCATTCATGATCCAATTCAACCAGGCTGTCCATAAAGCGGCGTTTCTCTGAATCTGACAGCGCAGCGTTCACCACAACCAGGAAGTCCAGATCACTTTTCTTCGGCTGATAGCATCCCATCACCGCAGATCCATGCAGATAAATCCCCTCAAGGCGCCCATTCAAGGCTTCCTTTGATATCCCGACAAACCGGTTGATGAACAGTTCCTTCGGATCCTGCGGATCCAGCTTCAGTACCGCAACAGCTTCGTTTCCGTCCAATTCTCCGGTTTCTCTGAAGCCGAATGAAGCATACAGCTTTTTTGCCGCCACGTTCTCCGGTTCGTAAGACAGCCAGCAAAACTCCGCAGATCCGCAGGGCTCACTTGCAATATAATCCATGATCTGTTTCATGGCAGCTTTGCCGTAGCCTTTTCCCTGATACCGTTCGTCAATCATAAATCGCCACAGATTGTAATTGTTTTTTGCGATTGCCGGGGCATCCTCCCAGTCATCATCCGCTCCGAATCCAATCATGCAGAAACCTACCGGCGTCTCATTGTCATAGATTCCGAAAGGAAACGCCTGCCCGTGATGGGTGATTGCAATATATGCTTCAATAATGCTGACGTCATTCGGGGCAACAAAGCTTTTCTGTGCATCGCTGACACGAAGTTTCAGAATATCCCAGACGTTCTTCCCGTTGATTTCTTCCAGTCTGATCATTGTTCATGTTTCCTCGCTATTTGCAGAGTATTATGCAGAAACCGAGCAAGATATTTCCACATGCTTGCCGCTGAAAGCCAAGCCATAGCAGATCACAGGCTCAATTCCCTTTGATGACATATCTGAGTCATATCGCTTGTCTGCGATTTGTTGTAACGCGGCTTTAGCCAGTTCTTTCAAACCAGAAGCAGATGGATCGTTCCCGGATTTCAGCTCAAAGATAAAGCCTGGCAGTTCTTTGCTGATCGGCATCATTTGAATATCATAGCGTCCATCGCCAGATTCACGGTTTGACGTGATATAAAAGCTTTCGCGGAAAATTGCAAGCAAACCTACCATAAGTCCGTGATAAAAGGCTTCTGTTGTGTCAAAATAACTGACTGAGTCGAGCATCAGCTTTTCGATAAGCTTTTTCAACCGTGGTGTGTCTTTGTCAAAGATGGCTTCCTGGAGAGACGTAACCAAAGTCGGAGGAACGAACCGTTCCAGCTTGGAGATTATTTCCTTGTTGTAGACATAAGCGATTTCCTTGTTCGGCAAAGATACTTTGCAAATCAAATCTCCGGAAGGTGTAATACCGACTTCTTCAGCATTCAGATAACCAGCCACAAGAAGAAAACTGTAGACTGAGGATGGATTATTCTGAATCTGTGGATAAATAACGCTAGTATCTACAATGGTCGTGAATGAATCTCCCTGCAGAAGAGATTGCAGTCTTTTATATGTTTCTTCATCTGCGTGCGTCAACATTTCACCAATCACATCATTACTGCCTGTGGAAACCCAGTAGCAAG
>Ga0265298_10006814_pt1 | contig 14022 bp, 9 predicted proteins | sample AusTroGonzalo_MG_3_FD_193486 | JGI IMG/M metagenome (GOLD analysis project Ga0265298, IMG submission 193486) | Bovine rumen microbial communities from tropical cattle in Woodstock, Queensland, Australia - Gonzalo_01 | ecosystem: Host-associated > Mammals > Digestive system > Stomach > Rumen ...
CCGAGACCCAGTTTGTATCGGCTGACAGCCTGAAAAATACGCGTGGCAATCTTTTGAGTTTCATTGATGCCCAGCTCCGCCTTGCGGCCGCTGCCCTGGCGATGGCGGGCAATGACGGCATGAAGGTCATACTCGGTCAGGCCATACTGGCGATCCAATGCTCGAAAAGCATCCGTCCGCTTCTTGCCTTTGGGCATGCGGCAGACTTCCTTCCAAGCGGGATCCTGCCGCATTTGCCGCAGCTGTCCAAGAGCCGTATTGAGCGTGGCGTTATGCAGACAGCGGGCATACTCAAGCTTTCGCTCGATCGTACGCTGTTCGCCATTATCCGTTCGAACGGGAAGCTCGATAACAAAACTTGGGGTGCTCATACCAAAAATTGTATTTGAAAAATCGCATATTTAGAAAAACATAGTTCTCGTCCAGAAGTGAGTGCCCAAAATAATTCTTGTCAGGAATACTTGAGGATTCAACAGTAAGAATCCCTTTGTCGCATGATCAATTTGCCAAAGATTGAATGCAGTCTGCGGGCAAAAACCCGTTCCAGAAGCAAACGCGCAAGCACAACCGGAGAATTCACAAGCAGGCGATTCTCAAGGGCGGGGCGAGCAAACTCCACCAAGCCTCCAGCGAGGTCAGAGATTTTCGTCTGTTCGACAAGGCTCTCTGCCAGGGACGGGTAGGCTCTATCTTTGACCGCAGGTCGAGCGGCTACTTTGAGATCAGGGGATTGACGGCACGCACATTCATGCGGCTGTCTGATCGGACAGGCTTCGTCTCATCAACTGCAAAAGAATATTATTAACGGAGGTACGGCGCTCCTCCCCTGCATAAATGCAGAGGAGGAGCGCCTATTCAAACCTGTGAAAGCCCACCGCCCCTCGAGCGGAGTCACCACGCCTGCACGGGCGGCTGGCCAATCGGCGCTGTCCTCTGCACGCCCGAGCGCATGAACACAAATATCTGTCCGGCGGGGGTTCTCATGGCGAACTGATTGCCCTGGATGACGATCCAGTTCTGCCCCGAGGAGCCAGCCATCTGTCCCATGGTGACCGTGTAGTTGAGAACGCCCTGCCCCAGCGTGAACGTGCCGGCCTCAACCATCTGCCCGTTCAGGGTGAAGGTGTACTGGTTGCCGCGGAACGCCATCACACCCTGCCCCATCGGCAGGGTCGTGACCCAGCTGCCTTCAAGAGGCGTGGCGCCGACTCCGGGCGGAGGCTGCACAGGCGGCGGGACAGGCGCGGGATCCGGTGTCGGTGGCGGCTGCACTGACGTTCCGGGCGCGCCGCCGATGTTCGGCATGTTCTGCCTGCGAAGCCGCACGGTCTGGTCAAGAATCAGCTCGTCCCCGGAGAGGACAAACTGGAACGTAACCTGCTTGCCGTCCTGGAAGGACATGTTGAGCTTGTCTCCCTGAACCGACCAGACGCCGTATTTCTGCTGGCCGTTCAGAGCCATGCCGCAGGTGTTGCCCTGAAAGATGAGCAGCATCTGCTTCTGTCCGTTCTGCGCAAACCAGGCTCCCTGAAGCATCTGCTCGACACCCGCCTGCGCTCCGGGCACCGGAGTCGGGGGTGGCGCAGGAGTCGGAGTTGGCGTTGCGGCGGGCGCTCCGGCACCGATGGGCCCTGTGGACGCCTCGGGAGCCGTTCCCGGCTGCACGGAAGGATTGATCCCTCCCCAGCCTTCGTCAAACGTTTGTGCGCCAAGCCCCGTTGCCGCTGCGCAAAGCAGCGCTGCCAACCTGATCTGCAAATTGCTCTTTAGCATCTTCCCTCTCCTTGGCTGTGCCTTCTAGCGGCGCTTGAAAAAGATCGTCGGACGTTCAGGAAGGCTGAGCTCCATTCCCGAGCGCAGCATCCTGTAAGGCACGGCCTCGCGCTTTCCATTGTAGAACGTGGCGTCAAATGAACGGTTCTGAAGCCGCATGATCGCGGCAAGCTCGCCGTCTTCAACCCCCTTCAGCCAGAGCGCGTAGAAAGGCGAGCCTCCAACAGGCGCGATCACAAGCTCGACCGTCCGCCCCTCGCTCTGACCAACCCAGCTGCCGCAGAAGGGCGCGCCCGCCACGGGCTGAGCCGGAGCCGGTGCCGGAACAGGATCTGGAGCCGGTGCCGGAGCAGGATCTGGAGCCGGTGCCGGAGCAGGCGCTGGAGCCGGATCGACCTGGGGTTCAGGCACCGGGATCGGCACCGGGGAAGCTCCGGACTGGGTCTGAGCCGCGCCGGCCCGCTTCAGATCGGAAATCATGCCCTTGCCGTCGCTTCGCCTGGTGATGAGCAGCAGATGCGTCTTGTTTGCGTCCACATGGAATGCATACTCCTCGCCCGGCATGCCCGTCATCCTCACGATGTTCTCGTAAACCGAGTACCTTCCTCTGCCGGTGTGGCCGTCGCGCGTGAGCTGGACCGTGCCGTCCGTGCCGAAGATCCACTTTTCCGTCGGACTCTCCCAGGTTCCGGCAAAGCCGCCTTCATAGCTTTCGAGCGGATAGAGCGCCCAGCGGGTGTCCACATCCTCCTCGATCAGATACCAGACGCGGTTCCTCCCGGTTCCATTCAGGAATGCGTACCAGTTCTGCATCGTCGGCCCGACGGGCAGTCCCTTGATGTCCGGATCCATGTGCATCTTGAGCCGGGGCGTGCCGGCCGAGGACAAATACAGGAGCCGTCCGCTTCCCGTGACCTTTCCGGCCTTGGAGAAGGACCACCTGGGCATGGGCTGGCCGTTTTCCAGAGTCAGGACCTGGAAGGTCGGCAGGGCCGTGATCTCGCCCTTTGCGTTCTTGTGATACTGGATCATCGCGTAGCGGCCGAGCAGCTCTGTCTCCAGGTTCTTGCGCGTGTGCGAGATCAGCGTCTGCATCGTCTTGTCATAGCGCACGGGCAGCACCTGGCTTATGCCGAAGCCCTGCTTGCCGTCAACGGTCTGAGTCATCACGATGTAGCCAACCTTCTCGCCCTCGGGAATCGTGCCGAGCGTGAGATACGGCAGCTGTCCGGCAAGAGGCATCGCCCGTCCGGGAATCCGGTCGGTTCTGCCCTTGCTGTCGATCCTCTGGATGATGGGACGCAGCCTGCCGTCGTTCTTCAGTTCAATGCCGCGCAGCTGGTAGCCGCCCTGCTGATTCTGCGTGACGGCCTGGATGCTGATCGGAAAGCCGATCCGGTTGCTGAACGTGATCTGCAGCAGGACCTCCCTGCCGCCCAGGCTCTGGTCGGTGTACATGGCGTAGCCGATCGACGTGTTGTCGGCAAACTGGCCGGACGTGCTCAGATTCTCGATCGTGATCGGCTGGGCCTGATTGCCGCAGAGGATCATGTAGGTCTGGCCTGTGATTCCGCGCATCAGCGTCGTCGTCCCGTCGCGATAGACCGGAGAGATCGAGCTGAATACGTTGGTCGGCTGCCCCTTCTTCGTCTTGTTCTTGGACGAGGTGTCGGAGACAAACTGCACGTAGTGCACATATCTGTCGGAGCCATGCAGCGAGAACTCGATGAGGTGCGTCCAGAGAATGTTCTTGCCGGTGACATCGAAGCGAACGACCCGGTTGGCGAACGGCCTGATGTCCTGGGCTGGAACGATGTCGAAATCCGAGGGATCGGTCGAGTTGCGGCCGGACTTCAGGCGCGGAACGCCCATTTCAATGTTCGCCACCCGCGGAGTTTCCTTTCCGGCGAGCTCCTGGGACGAATAAAGGGCGGTGAGGAAATCCGCCATGCCGGACTGTCTGGAAAAGTCCGTGGCGCGGTAGCGCTTGTTCTCGTACTCCCTGCGAAGCGGCAGATAAACAGTCACGCCGCGGCTTTCCTGATAATTGGGCGTTGCCTTGGTGTGGTAGACGAGCCTTCGAAGCTGCTCCCTGAGCGCGCTCACCGTGGTGGGCTGTATTCCGGGCACTTCATTCTCGAGGCGGTCGAGCCAGTCATAGAGATCGACGGACGACACGCTGTACTGCCCGCGCTTCAAGTCTTCGATGAGGTTGTCGTAATGCGTTGCAAAGCAGATCGTGCGCGTGAGCTCCACGTACCGGCTGCTGGACAACGAGGCGAGTTCGCGCGAGAAGTTCCGGTAACTGTTCATCACGCCGGTCATTGCAGGCAGATAGAACGCGGAGAACGCTGCCTGCCGGCCCACCTGCTTGTAGTACTCGATGTTGCTGTCGACCATGCGGCGAACTATCTCATGCACCGGCAGGCCCTGTCCAAAAAGCGGAACCACCTGCTGGTAGTCCAGTCCCTGTCCGGGAATGGTCGGGGCGCTTGCCAGGGCATAATCGGCAATGCGCTGCGTCGGATGCATGACATCGAGCTGCCCCATCAGGCAGAGCTCGTAGATGATGAGGTCGAACTTGCGCTTGGGCAATACCTGGGCGCCGACCGATGCGGCGTTCACGAATTGCTCGACCGTCATGCTGCCCTTGCCGGAGCGGCCGCTGCCGCCATCCTCGTCGCTCAGCATGCCGGTCCAGCCGCCGCCATGGTTCCACGGAATCAGCGCGTAATTCTTTGCGGGAAAGAGCGCGGCCGCCCTCTGGATGAACCGGGTGACATTGGCCGGATCGCTCATGTCAACCTCGCCCCAGTCCTCCACGACCTGCGAGTCGAAATCCGCAGGCATGGCATGATCGGCCAGCTGATTGGAGACTGCTGAAATATCGCGTTTTGGAGCCTTTCGCACGCGATAGAGCCGGGTGCCGGTCCAGTTGCCCATGGCCTTGGTGAATCCGCGATGGCGGTCCATCAGAACGACGATTTCGGTGTTTGGCGGGATGCCCTGCTCCATTTCCAGCAGGTCGGCAAGACCTGCGGCCTCAAGGTTGTTGTCAGCGCACAGATAGACCATGACGGTCCAGTCCGGCAGGGACGCCGCAAGGCAGACGCTGACGCTGAATACGAAAGAGGTGAATGCAGCAAGGACGGCTCGCGCCGAGCGCTGGAAGAATGACCGGAAGAAGCGTGCAGGCATGGGACACTCCTGATATTCCGAATGTCTGGAAAATTGAACTATAAGTTCCTTCCGGTACATTGTAATCGCACGAATAAAACGGCGCTAACCTCTCATTGCCGCCGGCGGCAGACTTCCTTGTGCGCGCCCTCAAGGCCACGGATTGCGTCTGCCCGCGCAGTGCTGGCGCGTCGAAAAAAAAGGCGGCTGCCGCAAGGCAAGCCGCCATTAAAGAAAACCCTCAGGATGGTCAGGCTCAGGCCTTCTCAGCGAGAAGCGTCCTGATGCAGTCCTCCACCTTGCCCATGTCGGCCGTCGGCTCAAAGCGCGCGACGACATTGCCCTTGCGGTCGACAACAAACTTCGTGAAGTTCCACTTGATGTCGGACTTGCTTGCCCAGTCGGGATCGGCCTTGGCGAACATCTCCTCGAGCAGCTTCCTGTACTCGTGATCGTCAAACCCGGCAAAACCCTTCTGCGCCTTGAGGAACGTGTAGAGCGGCAGCTCGTTCGCCCCGTTCACATCAGCCTTCTTCATCTGCGGGAAGGTCGTGTTGAAGTGCATCGTGCAGAACTCGTGGATCTCGTCGTCACTGCCCGGAGCCTGCCCGCCGAACTGGTTGCAGGGGATGTCGAGAATTTCAAGACCCGCCTCGTGGTAGTCCTTGTAGAGCTTTTCGATCGGCGCGTACTGCGGGGTGAAACCGCAGCCCGTCGCCGTATTGACGATGAGGATCACCTTGCCGCGGTACTCCTTGAGCGAGAGCGTTTCGCCCTTTCCGGTCAGAAGCTCAAAATCGTAGATCATGTCAGTCTCCTCAAAAGCAGATATTGGACGCGGGAAAGTCTAGCGCACGCACCCCCGGCAAAAGGAAACCGGCCGCCCGAGATTGAGTCAGGCAGCCGGTCCGGCGTGGCGCTGTTTGTCAGCTCAGGCCCTAGAAGGCCGGCACGACAGCGCCCTTGTACTTGTCGACGAGGAACTGCTTGACGGCGGGCGTGGTCAGAGCCTTGGCAAGCTTGTCAAGCGCTTCGCGCTTGTCACCCGTGCGGACGGCAACCACGTTGGCGTACGGAGAATCCTTCGGCTCGGAGAAAATGGCGTCCTTGGTCGGATTGAGGTTGGCGCCAAGAGCGTAGTTGGAGTTGATCACGGCGATGTCCACGTCAGCGAGCGTGCGGGGCAGCGTTGCGGCCTCGAGCTCAATGATTCTGTAGTGGTTGACGTTGTTGATGATGTCGGCGACGGTCGCCTTCACGCCAACGCCGGGCTTGAGGTCAAACAGGCCCGCCTTGGCGAGGATGGCGAGCGCGCGGCCGCCGTTGGTCGGATCATTCGGAATGGCGATCGCGGCCTTCTTCTTGAGATCCTTGAGGCTCTTCACCCTGTTGGAATACACGCCCATCGGCTCGATGTGCACGCTGGCCAGAACGGAAAGCTTCAGGCCGCGGCTCGCGCAGAAGGACTCCAGATACGGAACGTGCTGGAAGAAGTTCGCATCAAGCTCCTTGTCGGCAAGGGCGATGTTGGGCTGCACGTAGTCGGTGAACTCGATCACCTTGAGCTCGATCCCCTCCTTCTTCAGTTCAGGAGCGACAAAGTGCAGGATGTCTGCATGGGGCACGGGCGTGGCGCCGACCCTGAGCAGGGTGTCTGCGGCAAAAGCCTGGGCGGAAAAGCCTGCGACTGACACGGCCAGAGCAGCGGCGGCAGCGGCAAAAGTACGGCGATTCATGAGATTAGCTCCTTGATCATTTGAAAAATTCGGTTCAGCGCATCAGAACAAAGCGCGAAATTTTGAGCATTGTACGGGATCTTCGCGCCTTGCAGCCCCCTTTTCTGCGTTGATGGTTGACGTATTACACATCAAGCTCGACATCGTCGCCATGCAGCTCCATCCAGCTGCGGCGGCCGCTTGCCTCGCCCTTGGCCATGAGCAGCTGCATGACGGCGTCGGTCTGCGCCTTCTCGATGCCGCCCAGCGTCACGGGAAGGAGCTTGCGGGTGTCGGGATGGAACGCGGCTTCAGCCAGCTGCTCCTCCTTCATCTCGCCCAGGCCCTTGAAGCGGGAGATGTTGAGCTTGTCGGTGTTGTAGCCGTCCTTGGCAAGCTTGGCCAGGGTGCGCTTGAGATCCTTGTCGTCACCGCAGTACACCTTCTTTTCGGCCTTGCGGCCCTGCTTGGGCACATCCACGCGAAAGAGCGGCGGCTGAACGATGAACACGTGCCCCTGGCGGATGAGCTCCGGGAAGTGCCGGTAAAAGAGCGTGAGCAGCAGCACCTGGATGTGGCTGCCGTCGACGTCGGCGTCGGCCAGGATGCAGACCTTGCCGTAGCGCAGGCCCTTCAGGTCGACGTCTTCGCCCGCCTTGTGGGGATCGACGCCGATCGCGACGGCAATGTCGTGAATCACCTGCGAGGCGAAGATCCTGTCGCTGCCAACCTCCCAGGTGTTGAGCACCTTGCCGCGCAGAGGCAGCACCGCCTGGCACTCCTTGTCGCGGCCCTGCTTGGCCGTGCCGCCTGCGCTGTCGCCCTCCACAAGGAAGATCTCGTTTCGCGCGATGTCGGTCGATTCGCAGTCGGTGAGCTTTCCGGGCAGAACGGCCACGCTCGAGCCCTTCTTCTTTTCGACTTTCTTGCTCGCCCTCTGGCGGCTCTGCGCCTGGCGGATCACGAGTTCGGCAAGCTTCCTGCCCTCCTCGACGTGATCGTTGAGCCAGTATTCAAACTGCGGGCGCACGAAGCTCGAGACAAGGCGCAGCACGTCGCGGCTCGTGAGCTTTTCCTTGGTCTGGCCCTGGAACTGGGGATCGAGCGCCTTGGCCGAGAGCACGAAGCTTGCGCGCGAGAAGATGTCCTCGGGCAGAAGCTTCACGCCCTTCACCATGAGGCCGTGCGCCTCCATGAAGAGCTTCAGTGCGCCAAAGAGCCCTTCGCGCAGGCCCGCTTCATGCGTGCCGCCGTCAGGCGTCGGAATAAGGTTCACGAAGCTTTCGCGGCGCACCTGCCCGAACTCGGTCCAGGCAACGACCCAGGCGGCGCCTTCGCCGGCTGAAAACCCTTCGGTCGAGTCATCGGCCCAGCCGCTCTGCTCGAAGGGTTCGATGAAGGGCTGCTCGGGAAGCTCCGCAAGCAGATACTCCCGCAGCCCCCCTGCATACTGCCAGCGCTGGTGCACGCCGCTTTTTTCGTTGGTGTAGAACACTTCGCACCCTGGCAGCAGCACCGCCTTGCTGCGCAGCAGCCGCACAAGGCTCTCCTCGGGGATCGTCGCGCTGTCAAAGTACTTGGGATTGGGGATGCAGCGCACGCGCGTGCCGGTGCTGCTCCTCGCCCTGGGGCTCTTCTCTTCGGTGAGCCTGTCAACGACGAAGCCGTCCTCAAAGCCGATCGTGTACTGCCTGCCGTCGCGCCAGACCGTGACGTCCATGCGCGAGCTGAGGGCGTTCGTCACCGAGACGCCCACGCCATGCAGGCCGCCCGAGAAGCTGTATGCGCCGCCATTTGCCTTGTCGAACTTGCCGCCCGCGTGCAGCTGCGTGAAGACAAGCTCCACGGTCGGGATGCCCTCGGTGGGATGGATGCCGACGGGAATGCCGCGGCCGTTGTCCTCGACCGTGATCGAGCCGTCGGCGCCAAGCGTCACTTCAATCTTCGAGCCGTAGCCCGCAAGCACTTCGTCGCTTGCATTGTCGACCACTTCCTGAATGATGTGCAGCGGAGTGTCCGTCAGGGTGTACATGCCGGGACGCTGCTTGACGGGCTCCAGCCCCTTCAAAACCCGAATGGATTCAACCCCGTACTCAGAAGACTGCTTGCGAACTGCCATGACGCTTGAAAACCTTTTCTGTACGCACAAAAGGCGCACACCCGCTACATATGGGATTGCGCGCCGAATTTCAAACAATAGTTCGTGGGATTTTATCGAAAAAATCCCCTCAAGTTGCATGCCCGGAAACTCCCCCGCCGCAAGGGCGGATCAGGATGGCTCTCAAGGAGCGGACAGCCGCGATGGCGAGGTGCCGAAAGTGCAAAAATGCAGGCCCCGCCACAGCGTCTGCAGCGGGGCAGAAGGAGCGGGCTATTCCGCAGGATCAGGAAGCAGGCCGGGGTTCGCCTCCGTCATCCTCCTCCTGTTCGTCGGCATGCACGGGCAGTTCCCCGTCGACCTCTTCGGGCTCTCCGCCCGCCCCCTTCGTGCGTCTCAGCAGGTTGGGATTCTTCGTCCAGTCCGAGAACATGGCGATTGCCGCAGCAAGCAGGATCGGCCCAAGGACCAGGCCGAGGAACCCGAACGAGATGATGCCGCCGAAGACGCCGAGGAACACGAGCGCAAGCGGCAGCGTCGTGCCGCGGGCGATGAGGACGGGCTTGAGGAAGTTGTCCACGCTGCTCACGGCGGCAACGCCCCAGACCACGATGAAGATCGCCATGCCGACATGCCCCGTGGACCAGAGCCAGAGCGCAACGGGCCCCCAGACGAGCGGCGGCCCGACCGGCACCACCGAGAGGATGCACACGGCAAAGGACAGGAGCAGGACATTGGGCACGTCCGCGATCATGAAGCCCACGGAGGCAACAAGCCCCTGCCCGATTGCGGTGCCGATGATGCCGAACACCACCGAGCGGGTCGTGTTGACGAGGATCGAGTTGAACTCCTTGGCCAGCCCCCCGGAGATTCGGTTCAGGAACATCGAGACGCGCCGGGCGAGCGTCGTGCCGTCGCGGTAGAAGAAAAACGAAATGAAGGCGACGAGCGCAACCTGAAAGAGCGCGTTGCCGACCCCGACGGAAATCGTGACAACGGACTTGGAAAGCGGATCGATGGCCTTTTGCAGAACTTTTCCGAGCGCCTCGGGATCAACGCCGACATGGTAGGAGTCGGAGATGAAGTCCCCGATATAGGGAAGCGTGACGATCCAGTGCGGCAGGGGCATCCCCTGCGCAACCCAGCTCTTCACCCATTCGATCAGAATCGGGATCTCGCGGCCGATGAAGATGGCAAGCACCGTCAACGGAATGAGCACCGTGATGATGAGCACTGTCACAAGAAGCCCGGCTGCAATCGTCTTGCTGCCCCGGCACGATTCAATCGCATGAATGTACAGCGGCCAGGTGACGACGCACAGGATTGCGGAAAGGAGAATTGCCGTCAGAAATGGCTGGATCACAAGAAAGCAGCCAATCATGATCAGCGCCCCGAACCCGAGGCGCAGAAGAATATCGACACGGTCTCTGAACATGGACATGGGAGAAACGTACTGCAGTAAAAAATGAGTTTGTTCAGCTGGGCAGTATACGACAAAGCTTCCGCCGGCAATCGACTGGAGCGCTCCTCGTTCCCCGCACAGCCATCTGGACTGGAAAAAAATCGCCCGAAAGCGTAAAAGTCTCCTCGTTTAATCGTCGCAACAGGTTTTCAGATGGCACGCCAGTCGCTCTGGATGATCGCCGCCACGTTCTTGTTCTCGGTCATGTTTCTGCTCAGCAAGCTCTGCACCGCTGAGGCCAGTGTGTTCGAGATCATGTTCTACCGGACGGCAGTGGGACTTGCCTTCATCTCGGCTCTGATGATCCGCAAGGGAATCAGCCCGAGAACGAAGCACCCCTGGGCGCACGCCCGGCGCTGCTTCTGCGGCATCACGGCATTCGGAAGCGAGCTCGTCGCCCTGTCCTTCATTCCGCTTGCGCTCGAGCAGATGATCACCTACACCGCCCCTCTTTTCTTCTGCCTGTTCCTCAGCATCGAGTGCCTCTTGCTCGGACGCTCCCTTGACAGAATGCTCATAGCCGCCGCGGCCCTCGGCTTTGGCGGGACTCTGCTCATCATCCGGCCGGATGTCTCTGGGATCAATCCCGCGGGAACGCTCTTCGCCTTTTCAGGCGCATTCTTTGCCGCAGCGGTCGGCATGTGCCTCAGGAATCTTGCAAAGTACGGGGAGCCCACGGAGCGGACGGTGTTCTACTTCATGCTCTCCGGGGTGATCGTCGGCTTTTTCGGCACGCTCGCGACGGGCGGCTTTGAGCTTCACTCGCCGCTCACGACGGCGCTTCTGGTCGGCGTCGGGATCGCGGGCGGCCTCGCCCAGATCATGGTGACGATCGCCTGGACCTACGGGCATGCGCTTCTGAACGCCATCTTTCAGTACTCGGGCATTCTCTTTGCCGTGGTCTTCGGGGCGATCTTCTTTGCCGAGAGTCCGGACGGCCTCTCGTGGCTTGGCATGGCCGTTGTCTGCACCGCCGGAATCGGCGCGGCGGTCCGGCAGAAAAGAACACAGAGTTGCTGAGCACCGGCCGTGTCCCTCGGTGCCGGAGCAGTTGCAGAGCGCCATGTCCCCGGCAATCATGAGAATGCCGACGATGCCGGCCGGCGCAAGGATCTCGCAGCAAAGGAAATCAGAAATCAGGGTGAGAGCCAGAGCGCCGGCGCCGACTGCAGGTCGCATGCGCGATGCCGAGCGGAATTGTCTCAAGCAGGCGAGAAAAGACACAGGCCGCAGGCGGTTCCGCGCCGCAGCCCCCCTTCCCGCCTAGGCCACAGCCTTGTACTGCATCTGGTTGCGGCCGCCCTCCTTGGCATCGTAGAGCGCATCGTCGGCCGCCTTGAGCAGCTTCTCGATGTGATAGTCCGCGCGGTTCACCTTCCAGCTTGAGCCGCCGATGCTGAGCGTCACATTGCGGTTCGAAAGGTCAGAGTCGCCCCGGACGGCTTCAAGGAGCTTGTTCGCGGCCTCAGCGACGGCCGCCTGATCGGCCTTCGGAAGGATCGCGATGAATTCGTCGCCGCCGTAGCGGCCGGCGACGTCCGTCGTGCCGATCGTTCTGCGGATCCAGTCGGCCACCTGGTGGAGCACCTCGTCGCCGATCTGATGGCCGTAGGTGTCGTTCACCTGCTTGAACTTGTCAACGTCAATGAGCAGCAGGCCAAGCGCTTCAGGCGCCTCGCCCTTCGGAGCCAGCTGGCCAAGGATCTCGCCGATGTGCCGGCGGTTGAAGAGCTGCGTGAGGAAATCAACCTGGGAATCATGAAGAACCTGCTGGTTGAGCTTTTCGAGCTCCTGATTCTTCTGATTGAGCGCGAGCTCCTTCTTTTGAATCGCCAGGAGCAGCCGTTCGTTGGTCATGATGACCACGATCTGGCGCAGGCACAGCAGCAAAAAGAGCGATATCGCCCAGAGCGAGGGCAGATCCGTCATTTTGTGCTGCGCGAACACATAGCCGAGAATCGAGAACGTCAGCACGTACGGCAGGGCCACACGCACTTTCTCAAGAACCGAGCGATCGAGAACCTCGGGATCGGCCTCGTTCTTCGCTAGAGCGGCTTCAACCTCACAGTCATAAAGGCCGGCAAGCGCAAGGACCGGCATGATGGTGCCCCAGAGCGGATCCAGGTATACGCCCACGTCAAGCTCATAGATGTCGTTGATGAGGCTAACCTGGTCAGCAAGCAGTGAAATCAGGCAGTGCAGCCCCAGCAGGGAGTAGACCTTCCTGTACCGCGCAAGATGCGTCGTGTTGAAAAACAGGATGAAGAAGATCACGAGCAGCAGAATGTCGCCGATCGGGTAGCAGATCTGCACGAGCACCGAGATCATGGACTCGTTCGTTTCGTGAATGATCGGCAGGACGACCGCAATGAAGATGATGCCGGCCGAGGCAAACGCCGAGAGAAACACGTCAAAGGACAGGCCGACGAGATTGACCTTCTTGCTCTGCAGAAGGTAGACGATGAAGGCGCCGATGCCCACGACCGTGTTGCTGATGTAGAAGATGTCGCAGACCGATGGGGTGTCAGGGTCGCCCGTGGTATGAGCGAAGTACGCCCAGAGCGCATCCCCGATGAAGAACAGAGCCGACATCAGGAGGAACAAGATCCAGGGCAGCCTCGTTTCAGGCTTGTGCCGGGACACCACGTACGCGAGCACCGGAATGGAAATCGAAGTCCCACAGACAGAGATGATGTCGGAATACTTGAGGATCGGGTGATTGAGCAGGATGAGGCCGTAAAAGCCGGCGACATAGAGCACACAGGCCCAGATCAGAAATTTCTTCAATCGTGTTGTCGTCATGAGCACTCCTCAGGCAAAAGCATCACGATAAAGACACGCAAACGTACGCTATACCCCGGGGAAAAGGACATTACCCTATCGTCGGAGTATACGATCTGAAAAGGTGCCGTGCAAGAAATCCCCAGACTCTCCTGCGCCCTCAAGGCAACGTTCGGCTCTCCGAGATCCTGGCCTCAAACTTGTCCACAGGAATCGGCCTGGAGAAGTAGTACCCCTGGAAGTGCCGGCATCCCATCTTCGTGAGGATCTCAAGCTGCTCGACGCTCTCCACCCCTTCGGTGATCACGTCCATGCCGAGGATTCCGGCCATGCCGATCACGGACTGCAGGATGATCCGGCTGCGCTCCTTGTTATGAATCTCATGCAGGAAGCTCATGTCGATCTTGAGTATGTCGGCCCGGATGTTCTTCAGAAGCCCGAGCGAGGAATACCCCTTGCCGAAGTCGTCAATCTCCACAATGAACCCGGCCTGCCTCAGCCTCGAGACGATGTCGCCGGTCTTTTCGGGCTCGACAAGCAGCGCCGTTTCGGTGATCTCAAGCCGCAGCCTGCCCCTCTGGACGCCGTACCGGTCGGCAAGCGTGGTGAGCGTCTCGTACACGTCGATGCTGAAGAAGTCTTTCGCGGACATGTTCACGGAGATCGTGAGGTCGTCCTTGTCCGTATTCTTCCATTCGCTCAGCTTCATGACGGCAAGCTCCCAGATGCGGACGTCAAGCTTGTGGATGAGTCCTGCCTGCTCGAGCGTCTCAATGAAGTCGCCCGGCATGATGATCGTTCCATCGGGACAGACCCAGCGGGCGAGCGCCTCTGCGCCGATCACCCTGCCCGTCTGGTCGACAAGCGGCTGCAGATGCATCCTGATCTGACCTTCCTTGAGCGCCTGCTCGAGTCCGCCGATCACCTTCTGCTCGAGCAGAAGTTTCTGCTGGATGTTCTCGTCGAAGTACGCCACGTTGTGCATCAAGTCATCCCGGATCGTGGCGTACTTCGAC
>Ga0265298_10006815_pt1 | contig 14021 bp, 10 predicted proteins | sample AusTroGonzalo_MG_3_FD_193486 | JGI IMG/M metagenome (GOLD analysis project Ga0265298, IMG submission 193486) | Bovine rumen microbial communities from tropical cattle in Woodstock, Queensland, Australia - Gonzalo_01 | ecosystem: Host-associated > Mammals > Digestive system > Stomach > Rumen ...
AGCAGCTGCAAAAAAAGATCAAAGGTCATTGCAAGAGGCATTATCAAATTATAAAATTACCGTGTACAAAAACAAGAAAAAGGTAGCACACAAAAGTGGTAGCGGAGCGGTTGAATTAATAATGGATTAAGATAGTTATATAGTAACAGAAAATGCTGTAGGTTTAAGTTAAACCTGCAGCATTTTTTTTCACAAATTTTTTACATTTGAACCGTTGAAAATTATGAAATGTATGTTATAATATTTATATCAAAAACAAATGATTTTTTTGAAGGATAAAAATGAAAAAGCTAACACAATTAATGATAAAAAAAATATTGGCATTATTTGTAACAATATGTTTCGTTTTAAGCATAACAAACTTACCCGTATATGCAGGAACAAATACAATATTGACATCAAAAACAACGGATGCCGTTCTTGCACAATCTTACACAACTCCTTTACAAGCCTCAAAACAAACAACAAAAAAAACTGTAAGTACAAAAAATACAACAAAACCTAAAGCAACAACTTCTTCGCTAACAACTAAAATAATAAAAGAATATACTAAAACGGGTTTAACCGTTTTGAAAAAACTTGCTTCAAAATTAAGTTTAACATTACAGACGGTATATGATTCTTTTGTAGAATTAGGTGTAACAAAAGAACAGATGGGTAAGGTAGGAACAACTTTGTCAAATTTAATGGACAAAGGAGAAAATTTTGTTTGTTGTGCATCCCTTGCGGTAGCAAGATATTTGAACATAAATATAAATTTGGCGGCATTACAAAATTTAGCAGCAGATATTTCATTTAACTTTTTCCCTTCTTCAAATGGGTTTAGTGGAACAACGGGTGAAGCTACGGTAAAGGTAATTGCTTTTCATGGTAAGAAAAATGTAGACAATTTAACATGTACATATGAAGATTTGATTAATGGCCTAAACAAAGGAAAAAGAGTTATGGTTGGAATAGATTGTTTAAATCGCAGCGGAGATCGAGTTTCAGGTCATGTAATAACGGTTATAAAAGAACAGTCCGGTTATGCGGTATATGATACATTATCAAATGGCGGTAACAAAGTAATATATAGTGCAACCGAATTTAAAAAATTTATGAACGGAAAGAAAGCAGTAGGAAGAACGGATTCCGGAGCCAAAATAGTAAAACCTGTGTATTACACCGATACTTCAAGCGGTGTTATTCGTTATAAAATAATAAATTCTTGGGGAATAAAAGTATCGGCTGATACAACTAAATTTGTAAGTTACTCCGTAAGAAGTTCATATAACAAAAGCATATCCATAATTAAAAAGTTTTCAAAAAATAAAACAATTAGCAAATGGCTTAAAAAAGAAAAAAATTCAATTAATAAAATTATAAATAACGGTAATAAAACAAACAGTCAGAAGGGACAATTGCTTGAAAAAGAATTTTCAATATTAAATTTATACAAAAAAAGTATTAATTCAATAAACAGTCTTTTAAAAACAAAAGGATTAAGCAAAACAGCAAAAAACTGGCTTAATAAAGCAAAAAATTTAATTGACAAAACAATAGGCGGTAACAAAAGCAATTCTGCTAAAGAAACATGGCTTAACAAAGTAGTTTCTGCACTTAAAACAATTTCAAATCAAAAAGTTTCAATGTTGTCATTGGCAAAACAAACCGTTTCCGGAGTATTTTCTTCACTCAAAAATGTTTTGAAAAAAAATTTAACATATAAAATTTATGCTAAATACGGTGATGCCGGAACAAATTTAATAAGCGAATTTGCTAAAAAATATAATTTAAAGCAAGAAACATTATATAATAAATTTGAAAAAGAAGGAGTATCAAAAGCACAAATATCCGATGTAACAAATATTTTAAATAAAATTAAACAAGCTGAAAATTCTTTAATTGAGAACAAAAATGAATCTTTAATGAGGACGGAAATTTGTAAAAGTTTAGAGGAACTTAATTCTTCATTTAAAAATTCGAAAATAGGAAACATTATAAAAGAATTAACGGGAAATAAAGTAGAAGATGTTGTTTATAATGAAAAGATAAAAAGTAATATTTATTATAAAATGTATAAAAGTTACGGTTATGAAGGCACAGATTCAATGGTTTATATTTCTAAAAAATATAATTTAAGTTTGGATAAAGTATATGAACAATTTATAAAAGAAGGTATTGCAAAAGAAGAAATGACAGAAATGGCAGATGTTTTAAAATCAATCGCATCGGACGAAAAAGTTGTTAATATAGTAAAACAAGATTCGGATGTAAATATATATAAAATAAAAAAATATTATCAATTAAAAGAAAATAATACCTTGTTTCAAAATTCAAATATAGCAAAAGTTTTAAAACAGTTGAATGTTCCTGTTGAAAAAGAATTTTATAATGAATTTATAGAGAACAATTTGAATTATAAAATATATGCACATTATAACGATAGCGGAATAAGTTTAATAAACGGCCTTTCCGGTTATTTTGATTTGAGTCAAGAAGAAATATATAATCAATTTATAAATGATAATGTTTCAAAAAATGAAGTATCAATTGCCGCTCAGCATTTGGTAGGCAATATGGGAAGGATAGAATATTATCTTTTTGGAAGTAATATAGATAACAGTTTTGCGGAATTTAAAAGATTATTTAACTCCAAATAAATAAATTGTCAAAAAATTTAAGTTTCTTTATATATACAACAATCCCTTTTTTATTTTCAAAACAAATATAATTATCTAAAATATTTCAGATAATTTTTTTCTTGATTTATCAATGAATTTTGAATATAATAATAGTTTAACAATGAAAAAATTAAATTCTAAAATTATAAAACTTTTTAGCAGGCAGCAAATAGAAAAAAGAGTTGCCGATATAGCAAAAAAAATAAATAAAGATTTTAAAAATAAAAAATTGCTTATATTGTCGGTACTTTCCGGCAGTGTTGTGTTCTGTAGTGATATAATAAGGAAATTAAAAATTGATTTTGAAATTGATTTTATAAAAGTGTCGTCATATAACGGTAGACAAAGTTCAAAAAAAATAGCCGTTAAAATTAAAAATAATGTTGATGTGAAAAATAAAGATGTTCTTATAATTGACGATATATGTGATACCGGAAGAACTTTATATTATTTAAAAAATTTAATTTTAAAAAATAAAGCAAAAACAGTAACATTGTGTTCGCTTGTTAACAGAACCGTTAAAAAATATAGAGGAGTTTCAGTTAAATATAAAGGCATAGAAATAAAAAATGGTTTTTTAGTGGGCTACGGTTTGGATTGTGACGGTAAATACAGAGGCTTACCTTACATAGGAATTTTAAAATAAGAGGTTGTTTATGAAAGCTAATAATTCGTGGGGCTTTATATTTTGGATAGTCCTGTTTGTAATATTGTTGTCGTTTATGCAGTCCGCAAGGCACAAAAGCAAACAGCAGGATTTGCCGTATTCCGATTTTAAACAAAGTATCAGACAGGGTAATGTTATAAATGCTTTAATTTCTCCTGATATTATTGAAGGTGAAATGAAAGCCGCTGACGGAACAGTTCAGAAATTTAAAACTGTGCGGTTGGAAGACCCTAAACTTGTTGAAGATATGGAAAGCAATAAAGTTGCGAAATTTGAAGCCAAACCTCAAAACGGGTGGATAGGGCCGCTTTTAATGAGTTGGGGCCCGATAATACTTTTAATTATATTCTGGATATGGATGATGAGGGGCTTTCAGGTTGGCGGAAAACAGGCAATGATGTTCGGTAAAAGCAAAGCAAAACTTGCCGGTAACGATAAAAATAAAATAACTTTTAAAGAAGTTGCAGGCTGTGAAGAAGCAAAAGAAGAACTGCAGGAAGTGGTTGAATTTTTAAAAAATCCTGCAAAATTTCAAAAGCTCGGAGGAAAAATACCGAAAGGAGTTTTGCTTGCGGGTGCCCCCGGAACCGGTAAAACTTTACTTGCAAAAGCTGTAGCCGGTGAAGCCGGTGTTCCGTTTTTTTCTTCAAGCGGTTCGGAATTTGTTGAAATGTTTGTCGGTGTAGGTGCTTCAAGGGTAAGGGATTTATTTGATCAGGGCAGAAAACATGCCCCTTGTTTATTATTTATAGACGAAATAGATGCCGTAGGCAGGCAAAGGGGTGCAGGCCTTGGCGGCGGTCACGACGAAAGAGAACAAACATTAAACCAACTTTTAGTTGAAATGGACGGCTTCGATTCAAAAGAAGGTGTAATTATAATAGCCGCAACAAACAGACCCGATGTTTTAGACCAAGCACTTCTCAGGGCAGGAAGGTTTGACAGGCAGGTTATGGTAAACACTCCCGACTTAAATGACAGGGAGGCAATTTTAAAAGTTCATGTGAAAAATATAAAAATGGGCCCCGATGTGGATTTAAAAGTTATTGCAAGAAGAACTTCCGGTTTTGTAGGTGCCGATTTGGCAAACCTTGCAAATGAGGCCGCCCTACTTGCGGCAAGGCAGAATTTGGATAGTGTCAATATGAAAAATTTTGAAGCTGCAATAGATAAAATTCTTGCAGGACCGCAAAAAAAATCAAGGGTAATATCCGACAGAGAAAAATCTGTTATTGCTTACCACGAGGCGGGCCACACCATAGTTGCAAAAGTTATTCCGAATATGGACCCTGTCCACAAAGTTACTATTATGGCAAGCGGCAGGGCATTAGGTTATACTTTACAGCTTCCTTTGGAAGATAAATTTTTAACATCAAAAACGGAAATTGAAGGCAGGCTTGCAATATTTATGGGTGGTAGGGTTGCCGAAGAACTTGTATTTAACGAAATAACTACCGGTGCACAAAACGATATTGCAAGGGCAACCAAAATTGCAACAAGAATGGTTACCGAATTCGGTATGAGTGACAAAATAGGAACACTTGCTTTGGAAAAAGACAGTGAAGAAGTTTTTTTAGGCAGGGATATTTCAAGGTCACAAAAACATTCCAATAAAACAGCCGAACTTATCGACGACGAAATAAAAGCAATTATAACAAAAGCAAAAGATACCGCAAAGAAAATTTTGGAAGAAAACAGAGATAAACTTGATAATTTGGTTAAAAGTTTAATTGAAAAAGAAACTTTAACCGGTGAAGAAGTTGACAAAATAATGAAAGGTGAACCATTGGAACCAGAAAAAGAAGAACCTGTAAATGTTGCACAAGCAGAAACTGAACAAACGGTTCAAAAAGAAGTTTCTGAGCAAAATATTCCTTCGGAAACGGAAAAAGTTGAGCTTAAAGAAGTTGAACCCGAACAAGAAACATTGGCAAAAAATACGGAAGTAAAAAAAGAAGATTCCGAGCAGCAACATTCAAAAACAAGGAAACCGAGGAAAAAAGAACAACCGTCCCAAAATGATTTGTTTAATGTATAGTGTAGAATGTAAGATGTATGTTCTTTAAAAACATTTTCTCTTTTTTTTGTGCTGGAACCATTCACTCATATTTTTTAGGTACGGGCTCCAACTGTCATTTTCTAACAACCTAATGTAACGAAAATGACCACGAACATGGTCGCCCTAAGAATTAAAGTAAAAAATTCTTACCTAAAAAATATTTCGTTCATAGACGGTTCCTAAGGCACTGTCAAAAAGAAAAATATTTTTAAAAGTCTTTCGTCGTTAATTATAAATTGTTATAAAGAAGAAAAAAATGAAACAGAAAACAAGAAAGTTTAATAAACAAAAATTTCAAAAAGCAGTATCAATGATGTTGGAAGCCTTCGGTGAAGATACAAAAAGAGAAGGTATAAAAAGAACTCCCGAAAGAGTTGCGGAATTTTATGAGGAGTTTTTTACAGGTTATAACGAAAATATTGATAATTTGATATCCGTTCATTATCAAACCGAAGAATATGAAGAAATTGTTATCGTTAAAGATATTCAATTGTATTCGATGTGTGAACATCATTTGTTACCTTTTTCCGGAAAAGTTCATATAGCATATTTACCTAAAAAAGGCAGAATTGTCGGTGTTTCAAAATTGGTTCGGGTAGTGGAAGCTTTTGCACACAGGTTGCAATTACAGGAAAGGTTATCGGAGCAAATTGCAGATACAATAATGAAAACCGTTCAACCCAGAGGTGCAATGGTTGTAATAGAAGCCGAACACTTATGTATGACGATGAGAGGTGTTAGAAAACCCGGTGCAAAAATGATAACTTCCGCAATGAGAGGAATATTCCTAAAAGATGCAAGAACCCGTTCCGAAGCCCTTTCTTTATTAAAATAAAATGATTGTAAAAAAAATAAAAGCAGATACCATAAAAGATGCAATAAAAATAATTGCAAGTTCAAAATGTGACGAGTGTGTGCATGAAAAACTTGCAAAAAAAATTATAGGCAATTCTTTTATTGTTGAAAATATTGATAACAGAGCTGCAAATGTTTTAAAACAGGAAGCACTTGCTTGCGGGTGTGATGTTGCCGTAAGCAAAGATATTTCTTTATTTAAAAAAGGTAAATCAAATATAGTTATTTGTGCAAATGCAAACCAAATAGAAAAGTTAATTTTAAAAATAAACAAGCAACCTTTCGGACTTAAACTTTTAGCACAAAAAATAAACGAAATAAATTCATTTCAATCAAAACAAATAGTTTGTGCAAACAGAAAAATATCATTAAATAAAACTCTTGTTATGGGTATAATAAATTTATCACCCGATTCTTTTTTTCAAAACGGAATAGAAAATGAGGCAGTTGCCGTTGAAGCTGCTTTACAAATGCAAAAAGACGGTGCCGATATTATTGATGTCGGTGCTGAATCTACAAGGCCCGGTTCAAAACCTGTTTCCGTTAAATTCGAGACGGAAAAAATACAAAAATTTTTAAAATTGTTCAGAAAAAAATCAAAAATGCCTGTATCGGTAGATACTTATAAATCTGAAGTTGCACGGGTTGCATTAAGTGAAGGTGCTGATATTATAAACGATATTTATGCACTGAGATATAAGAATAAAGAAATGGCAAAAACAGTTGTAAAAAATAAAGCTGCCGTTATTTTAATGCACATGAAAAAAAATCCTTTGACGATGCAACAAAATATAAGATATAATAATATGTTAAGTACCGTTTTTAATTTTTTATCCGAACAAATTGAGTTTGCTTTGGATAACGGAATAAAAAAAGAAAACATTATTGTCGACCCGGGTATAGGTTTCGGTAAAACCGTCGACGATAATTTACTTATAATAAAAAGATTGTTTGAATTCAAATCTTTGAATGTTCCGTTGCTTATCGGACTTTCGAATAAAAGTTTTTTGGCTGAAATAATAGGAACAAAAAATTTGAATGAAAGGCCTGCAGCAACAATTGCCGCAAATATAATTTCGGTTATAAACGGTGCCGATATCGTCCGTGTGCATGATGTTAAAGAAACAAAAAAAGTATTAAAAGTTTTGGAAAAAATAAAGGAAATTTAAAATGGACTTTGTTTCAACAATTTGGTTTAAATGGATTGTAAACATATTGGATATATTTATAGTATATTATATTTTTTACAGAATAATTTTGGTTATAAAAGGAACACGGTCTTTACAAATTGTTATAGGTCTTTTGATATTAATGTTTTTAACTCTTATTGCAAAAGATATATTACATTTGCAAACCGTTGCATGGTTGTTAGGTAAATTTTGGATAGGTGCCGTTGTAATACTTGCTGTCGTCTTTAACGATGAAATAAGGTTGGTGCTTGCAAAATTAGGGGCAGGTTTTTCAAAATTTCATTCTTATCATTCTTCCGTAAACAAAGAATTTGATTTTTTGGAAGAGCTTACCGAAGCCGCAATTGAAATGAGTAAAGCAAAGATAGGCGGTTTAATTGTTCTTGAAAAAGAAATGGGTTTAAAAAATTATTCCGAAACGGGAATTACTATAGATGCACAAATATCACAAGAACTGATACTTTCAATTTTTAACACCAAAGCTCCAATTCATGACGGTGCAATAATAATAAAAGATGCAAGAATTCATTCTGCCGGATGTGTGTTGCCTTTAAGCAATACTATTGAAAATAAACATTTGGGAACAAGACACAGAGCAGGTTTGGGGCTTGCTTCAATAACCGATTCCGTTATAATAATAAATTCCGAAGAAACGGGAAATATTTCCGTTGCTTACGAGGGGAAAATAGAAACCGTAGAACATGAAAATTTACTGAAAAAATTAAATAGTTGTTATTCAAAAAAGGTAGAATTATAAATTTATGATTAAATTTAACTTTAAAACAATTAAAGAAAGTTTAAAGAAAAATTGGAAACTGAAGCTGATAGCTTTGTTGTTGGCGGTTTTGTTTTGGTTTTATGTTACATCAATATCTACAGAGGTAATGTTATGAAATTTTTCGGAACTGACGGAATAAGAGGTAAAGCAAACGAATTTCCTTTTGATAATAAAACGGTTGCACTTATAGGTTATGTATTGGCGGAAAACCTTGATAAAAAAGGTTCCGGTATTTTAATAGGCAGAGATACAAGACAGTCGGGAAAAAGAATATTAAAAGCTTTACAAACAGGTATTAATGCAGCGGGAGTTAAAGTTGTAAATTTAGGGGTATTGCCTACACCTGCCGTTTCTTATTTATTAAAAAATAACAATTATCAGGCAGGTATTGTAATATCGGCTTCACATAATCCTTACACCGATAACGGTATAAAATTTTTCAGCTCAAAAGGTTTAAAATTGCCCGATAAAGTTGAAGCAAAACTTGAAAAAAATTTAATTAAATATATAGAACAAAAAAAAGTTTTAAAAAACAATTCAAAAATAAAAAATTTATCCGGTAAAAATTTAATAAAGCAATATGAAAAATTTTTATTATCACTTGTTCCGGCAAATTTATTGGCAGGTAAAAAAGTAGCAATAGATTGTGCAAACGGAGCCTCTTCGAAAATTGCGGTTGATGTATTTAAAAAATTAAAAGCAACAGTTATTGTTATAAATAATAAGCCTGACGGTAAAAATATAAATTTTAATTGCGGTGCATTACACCCGGAAGTTGTTGCGGATGTTGTTAAAAAACAAAAAGCTTTTTGCGGTTTTGCATTTGACGGAGATGCGGATAGGGTAATATCGGTTGATGAAAAAGGTAATGTCCGTGACGGTGATTATTTTTTAGGTGTTGTTGCAAAATATTTGAAAGATAACGGTAAACTTAAAAATAATACACTCGTTATTACCGTTATGGCAAACCTTGGGTTACTTAAAGCCGCAAAACAACAGAAAATAAATATCGTTACAAGTAAAGTCGGTGACAGGTATGTTTATGAAGATTTAAAAAAATATAAAGCAATTTTGGGCGGGGAACAGTCGGGACATATTATATTTAAACAACTGCTTGATACGGGTGACGGTATTGTAAGTGCATTACAGCTTTTAAATATTCTTATCAAAGAAAATAAAAGTTTATCTTCAATTTGTTCATGGATAAAAAAATATCCGCAAATACTTATAAACCAAAAAGTTAAAACAAAAATTCCTTTGGAAAAATTACCCGCAACAACAAAGTTTATAAAACAAATTGAAAAAAAATTGGGTTCCGACGGCAGGGTTTTGGTTAGATATTCAGGAACCGAAAATTTATTAAGGGTTATGATTGAAGGCAAAAACAAAACGGAAATTAAAAAACTTGCACAACAAATAGCAAAGATTGCCGTTAATGAAATTGAAAGAGTGAAAATTTAGTTCTTTGGTTTAAAATTTTCTTTTGAAGCAATTAATTTTAAAAATATTTTTCTTTTTGACAGTGCCGAAACTACAATTTATAATTTACAATGTAGAATGTATAATTAACTACAATGATAATTTTAAAAATTTCTTTTGAAGCACGACTTGGAGCCGCTTATGAGTGCAGAAAATTTTAGAGTAGAAAACTATAAATTTTTAAAGTTTTTTAAAGCGACACTGTTTGAAGAAAAATCCGTATACATTTAGATGTTAGGATTTTTCAAGTTGTCGCTTGGCTTTAAAATTTTCAAACGAATGGCGACACTGAGTGCGAAAAAGAGAATTTTTAAATAGCATCACTGCACGGAAAAAAGAGAAAATATTTTTAAAGAGCAAACTATGCTGAGTGCGAAAAAGAGAAAATATTTTTAAAAGAACTACATAAAGGAAAAATAAATGATAAAACTCGGTGTAAATATTGACCATGTTGCAACTTTAAGGCAGGCAAGAAAAGAAAATTTTCCAAGTCCGCTGCAGGCTGCTTCAATTTGTGAAAAAGCCGGAGCAGATTCCATCACTACACATTTAAGGGAAGATAGAAGGCATATTCAGGATAAAGATGTTTTTGATATAAAAAATACTTTAAGAACAAAACTTAATTTTGAAATGGCGGCTTGCGAAGAAATAATAAATATTGCACTTGAATTGCAACCGTATTCGGTTTGCATAGTTCCGGAAAAAAGACAGGAAGTTACAACCGAAGGCGGGCTTGATGTTGTTTCTCAAAAAGAATATTTAAAATCCGTAGTTAAAAAATTAAAAGAAAAAGATATCATTGTAAGTATGTTTGTTGACCCTGTTATTGAACAAATACAGGCATGTTCTTATATAGGTGCAGATGCCGTTGAATTACACACCGGTCGGTATGCACAAGCATTTAAAACACAAAATAAAGTTTTGGACGAAATAGAAAAAATTAAACAGGCTTCAATATGTGCAATTGAAAATAATTTAATTGTTAATGCCGGGCACGGGCTTGATTATCAAAATGTTTCAAATATAAGTTCGTTGGGATATTTCAATGAATTTAATATAGGCTTTGCAATTATTGCACAAGCAATTTTCGACGGACTTGAAACCGCCGTTATTAATATGAAAAAAATTATAAACAAACAATCATGAAATTTTTTAGGACAATAATTGCCGTTTTACTTTTACCGTTGCTTGTTGTTTGTGTATATAATTTTATAAAAACAATTTTTACTTTTGCCGGAACAACAAATTTAAGTATGGTTCCGTTTTGGCTTGGAATAATTATTTATTTTATATTCCAGGCTGTTTTTTTTAAGCCTATGCGAACTTATGTTTTCGGACACGAATTTACACATGCTTTAACGGGGCTTTTAAGCGGTGCAAGAATAAAAAAATTTAAAGTGTCTAAAAACAGCGGCAGTGTTTCACTTACAAAAGACAATATTTTTATTACATTGTCTCCTTATTTTATACCGATATATTCGTTGATTATAATAATTATATATTTGTTTTTGGCATGGTTTATTGATGTAAAACCGTTTTATGCATATTATTTATTTTTATCAGGTATTGCACTTGCTTTTCATTTTGCTTTAACTTTTTATGCAATAAGCATAGGTCAGTCGGATATGAAAGTTTACGGAGTATTTTTTTCTTTGGTTATTGTTTGTTTAATAAATGTTGTAATGGTTTCAATCGTTTTGGTTTTAATTTTTCCGCATAACATAAGTATTATCTCATTATTTTCAAATATTTTAAAAGATACCATAGCAATTTATAAATATTTATTTTTTGACCTGTGGCATTAATTTAAAAAAATAAAAATTTTTTTGTTAAAACTTTTCAACTTTTCAACTTTTCAACAAAAATTTGCCTTGCAAATTTTTCCAATCCTCAAATCTTCCAAATTGCCTCGCAATTTGTTATTTGTTATAATATAATATTGTATTTATTGATTTAGAGGTTTTTGTTTATGGCAGGTTCGAAAGTTAAAAATATAAACAGGTTTTTTATAGCAACAATTTATTGTATTGTTGCATTTCTGTTGACTTATTGTTTTGTATTAACAAAAGAAACAGGTATTATAGGCAAGGCTGCGGTAAATATCTTAATGAATATTTTCGGATATGCTTGTTACGGAATACCGGTTCTTTTTTTTATTGCCGGTATAAAAAGGTTTATACCTTCGGTTAAACTTATGCCTAAATTGGAATTTGTTCTTTCGTTGTTTGTTGTAATTTTTTTATCTGTATTGTTACAACTTTTTAAAGTGTCGGGCGGTTGGATCGGTTCGAAATTGGCACCTTTTTTCGTTGAATTTGTCGGTTTTCTGATTGCAGTTATTTTGGTTTCTTTACTGATTTTATTTTTATTTATAAAGCTTTTAAGAATATCAATTAAAAGGATTATTGCAAGTTTTTGGGTGTCTTTAATTGATGATATAAAAAGTTGGAACGATAGGAAAGCGGGAAAAGAAAAGCCGACAATAGTTCAAAAAAATAAAAAAGAAGATAAAGATGATGAAGAAACAGCTTTTGAACAAACCGAAAAACCAAAAATTATAGACAGCAGACAAAACAACAAAAAAGAAGAAAAAGGTGATTTTGTTAAGGAACAAATTAAAGCCGCACAAGAACAAACAAAATTAAAAGAAGAAAAACCGGAAATTAAAGAAAAAAAAGAACCTGTTGAAAAAGTTGATACAAAAACTTTTAAATATACATTGCCTCCGGTAAATCTTTTAAGAGAAGGAGCTTTAAATACACAAATAAACGAAGCAGAACTTCAACAAAGAGCCGAGGCTTTAAGAGAAACATTAAAATCTTTTAAAATAGATGCTGTTGTGCAGGAGATTATACCGGGGCCTGTAATTACAAGGTATGATATTGTGCTTGCACCCGGTGTAAAAATTCAGTCGATAACCAATATAAAAGATAATATTTCTTTGGCAATGAAAACGGCTGCCGTAAGAATAGAACAAATTCCGGAAAAATCTGCAGTCGGCATAGAAATACCTAACCCGAAAGCATCTCTTGTAAGTTTAAGGGATATTCTTGATACGTCTGAGTTTCATAATTCAAAATCACTATTATCTCTTGCAATAGGAACAAAAACGGACGGCAGCGGTTACATTTCAAATTTGGCAAAAATGCCGCATTTACTTATAGCAGGTTCAACCGGCTCGGGTAAAAGTGTCGGTGTTCACAATATAATTTTATCCATACTTTATAAAGCAAGACCGGACGAAGTAAAATTTTTACTTATTGACCCTAAAAGAGTTGAAATGACGGCATATAAAGATATACCTCATTTATATAATCCGTGCTGTATGGCAGAAGATGCCGATGTTATAACAAGGCCTAACGAGGCTTCCGAAGCTTTAAAAAGGCTTGTTAAAGTTATGGAAGACAGATACGAAAAATATGCACAAAATATGGTTAGAAATATTGAAGATTATAATAACAAAATGGCACAGGAAGGACAGGATAAAGATTATTATATAGTTGTTATTATAGATGAGTTGGCGGATTTGATGATGGTTGCTTCAAAAGAAATTGAAGATTCAATTCAAAGGCTTGCACAAATGGCAAGGGCTGTAGGAATACATTTGATACTTGCAACACAAAGGCCGACGGTAAATGTTATTACAGGGACTATTAAAGCAAATTTCCCCGCAAGGTTATCTTTCCAAACGGTGTCATCGGTCGATTCGAAAGTTATACTTGATACAATCGGTGCCGAAAGTTTGATAGGTAAAGGGGATATGTTATTTTTACCGCCTTCGGAACCCCGCCCGGTAAGGCTTCAGGGTGCATTTGTATCTTCAAAAGAAATTGAACAGGTTGTAAAATTTATAGCAGACCAAAATTTTCCTAAAATATATGAAGCTCTTGAACAGAATTTCAGTGAAAATGCAATAGCAACTGCAGAAGATAAAGCCGAAAAAGATTTAATTCCCGCATTAAAACTTATTCTTGAAAGAAGAAGAATTTCACAGGATTTATTAAAAGCAAATTTCGGCGGTTCTGCCCGTGCAACAAATATTTTAAGCTTTTTGGAAATAAGGGGTTTTATTCATAAACCCGAAGGAACAAATAAGTGGGAAATAAATTATAATTTGATAGAGGAATACTTACAACAAAACGGGTAGGTGAAAATTATGAAAAAAATTATTCTGATGTTTTTTATTATGTTTGCCGGAACCAATTTGTTTGCTCAAGAAGTATCAATAGATCAAATACTTGCCAATATTGAGAAAAAGGACAGTTCCATACAGGATTTGTCGGTAGATTATACTCAACTTATAAATTATTATTCTGTTGACGAAAAACAA
>Ga0265298_10006816_pt1 | contig 14020 bp, 13 predicted proteins | sample AusTroGonzalo_MG_3_FD_193486 | JGI IMG/M metagenome (GOLD analysis project Ga0265298, IMG submission 193486) | Bovine rumen microbial communities from tropical cattle in Woodstock, Queensland, Australia - Gonzalo_01 | ecosystem: Host-associated > Mammals > Digestive system > Stomach > Rumen ...
ACCCTGCAGCCAACCACGACTTCCATATCACTCAGCGGCCGGTTCAGGCTTTCGGAGATCCATGGCTGTACCACAAAATCGTTCTCCGGATCGAAACCGATGATTTGAACTCTGACGGAACAGCAGTCAGCTTTCATGGAAGACAGAAAGACCTGGGCAGAGGCCTTCCAAACGCCTTCCGTTTCCTGGACTTTTTCCAGCGTTGAAGCATCCATATAAAAGGTGCCGATCGTTCCCTGCAAAAGAAGATTCTTCATACTGACCTTTGACTCCGCCTCGGCCGGCACCACAATGATATCGGCCCCAAGGCGGTTTTCCATGCTGTTCAATCCCCGACGTAATGAAGAAACAACCACCGTTCCGCAGAAAACGGATATTGCAAGAAAGGTTGTCAGAAGAATCAGAGCCAGGGTTCTTCCCGGTTTTCGGGTCAGGTTCCGGATCATCAGCGAGAAATGCTTCATGCTCGTTCTCTCCTGATCTGATTTCTTTCAACGATTATCCCGCATACAGAAGCAATCAGTTCAAAAGCAAAAAGAATCATCATCGCCGGCCGCATGACAGCACGGCAATGCATGGTGTCCATCCTGCAGAGCGGAAAGATTGTTCCGGGAAGCACAATCCCTACAGCGGCAACACACAGCGAGATGAAAAACAAAGCAATCCGGATGGAAGGTTTGCGAATGAACAGGATCAGCGCCGCCAATACTGCCAGTATGCATCCGGCGCAAAGGACAGCCCTGCCTGCCCTGGTGCAAGGCGCTTCACTTCCGTCCTCATGAACACATGGACCAAGCACTGTGACAGAGCCTATCGCAATCACAGCGGCCAATATCAGCAGGATTCCGCAAAACACGTTTTTTTTCATATCACATGATCTCCTGACAGGCAGTTATCGATTCTTCGCCCATTCTTTCTGCTGCTCTTCAAAATGTTCATTGATCACTTCCCTGGCTACTTTACCGTGTTCCAGAACGATGGTCCGTTGTGCAGCATCCGCCACTTCCGGATCATGTGTTACCACAATCAGTGTTGTACCCTCCGCGTGCAACTGAGCAAACAGGTCCAGGACAATATTTTCATTTGCTTCATCCAGGTTTCCTGTGGGTTCGTCTGCCAGGATCAGTTCCGGATGATTAATCAAAGCACGTGCGACACAGACCCGTTGCTGTTCACCGCCGGACAGCTGGCTGGGTAAATGGTGCGCCCGTTCCCGCAGACCAACCCGGCCCAGCGCTTCCAGTGCTTCCTGTTCATCCGGCATAGAATGGTAATACTGGCTGACCATGATGTTTTCAACAGCGGTAAGATAGTTCACCATATGAAACTGCTGGAAGATCAGACCGATTTTGTCCCGGCGGATATCCGTCAGTTTTTTACTGCTCTCCTTCGCGATATCCACGCCATCCAGTAAAACCTCACCATACGTTGGCCTGTCCATACAGCCGATGATGTTCATCATGGTGCTCTTGCCGGAGCCGGACGGACCCATGATCGCAACCCACTCACCTTTATCCACGTGTACATTCACATTGTCCAGGGCCTTCAGGTCTCCATAGATCTTCGATACATTCTTCAATTCGAGCAGACTCATCATTCACGTCCTCCGCAATTTCAATCGGCGCGACTCCCCACCGGGGAGATCGCTTGTTTCAATTGACCTCACAAGCGATGATATTTCCGCCACAGGCGGTCATCGCTTATTCGCCCGTATTATCACTCGTCTTTGAGCACGATCGCAGGATCAATTGCGACCGCGCGCTTAATCGGCTGCAGGCAACTGAGCGCTGCCACCCCCATGGAAACGATCACTGCTATCGGCAGCAGCAACGGCTGGAAAGTGATTGAGGAACCAAACACATTGACACTGACCACCTGTGCAAATACAAAGCCCAGGATTGCTCCCAGAATGCCGCCAAGCAAGCCGAGGAACATGCCTTCGCCCAGGAACTCCGTCCGGATGCTCCCATCAGATGCTCCAAGGGCTTTTCGCAGCCCGATTTCACGCCGCCGTTCAGAGACCACAGCCATCATGGTTGTGGAAACACAGATCATTGTCAGAATCAGTACGACAGCCGTTACAAGAAACACCAGGCTCTGCAGTTTTCCAAGCACTGCCGTCTCCGAGCGGGTAACCCGTTTCACCAGACGTGCCCGGACACCCTCTGCGTTTTCGGTAATCTGTTCCGCATAGGTTTCAAGCGCTTCCGCAGACGCACTGACGCTCAGCTCTGCCACGTCCACAGCATCACTTCCCGTCAAACCCGCCATATCCTCCAGACTCATAAAAACATAGGATTCCTCTTCACCGCCGGTTGCCAGGATTCCGGTCACTGTATACTTAATTGTATTTGCCGTCCCGGCGCTTTGGGTATTGCGCGCGGTGTTCAGGGCTTCCACTACGGCTGTGGAGGTGATCGTCGCGCCGCTCAGCGCATCCACATCTTCTCCAAGGGTCAGCGGAAGGGACTTTCCAATAAACTGTCTGTTAAAGGATTCGTCCGTCTGTGCCAGACCGCCAATTTCCGGAGTCTGAGTGCCCGCATCAACGGTCAAGGAAGCAATCCTTGAAGAATCGTCCAGTTTTACAGTGACGTAGACTGTTCCGCCGCTCCAGCCTTCTGCGCTCCCGCTGAGGACTGCTCCCGGTTGTCTGTCTCCTGACGGATCGCTTTCTTTTTCATCTGTTGCCGGTTGCCAGGTCAGTTCCATACCGGAGCCTTCCCGTATCCCAATGATTTCGGCAATTTCTTTTCCAACCAGAACCTCTCTTGGGTTCTCCGGATACCGACCTTCTATGTTGAAATATGGACTGGTTTTTGTGATCTGATCAAAATCGGTTCCGGCAGCAGTGAAGGATTGTTGCCGGGTGGTCATATCAACCCGGACATAACGGTACGGTGCGGCTCCCACCAACTGATCAGTCGGGATGCTTTCCAGTGCTTTATCCATCTGATCTTTGGACATGCCTTTTTCACCATCAGACAGTATCAGCATGTTTGCGCCAAAGGATCTGAATTGAGCGCCCATCTGCCGGGGTACATCCACATAGATCGTTACAAGTCCTGCCAGGATGGTTGCGCCGATCCCGATTGACAGAAGAGCGATCAGCATCCGGCTCCGACGCCTGAGCAATGATGCGGTAATCATCCGCAGAAACATTCTTCTTTTTGTCATTTCAATGACCCCCGTGCAACACTTCGGCCGGACGCAGTCTCAATACTGTCCGGATTGCTGGCAAGCTGCCGGCAAGAGTCACCACAGCAACAAGGCCTGCTACGATAGGTATGACTGCAGGTTTCATTTCAACGGCAGCACCGAACACACTGCGGCCGATCAACTGGGCAAACCCAAATCCCAGGAAATACCCGGCAACCCCGCCCAACAGTGCTGTCACCATGATTTCTGTCATAATGACGCCGGTGATCGAATGGTCCCGCGCGCCGATGGCTTTGAGCAAACCGATTTCCTTTGCCCGTTCCATCACGCTGGCTGTTACCAGGTTGCTGATACCCAATGCGGAACCGATCAGACTCAGTGCGGTGATCAGGATCATGAGCAGCTGCGTTTTCTCCAGCACAGCCCCTTCCCCTTCTGCAACTTTCCGAACCGCGGAGGCCACAGAACCGGGAATCGCTTCCTGGATCTGATAACAGATGGCGCTTACATAAGCCGTGCAGTACCATGTTTCATAATCTCGTCCGGAAAGCGCAGCAGGGTTCTTAGCTGCCCGGCGCGCCAGCTCATTATCCGGCGTGGTAATGGCGGAGACTTCCACTGATGCAACCTTTCCCGCACGGCCTGTCAGTTCCTGTACCAGTGCCAGCGTGCCAAAGATCTGCTCATCTTCATCGCCGCCCGCGTCATAAATACCGGCAATGGTAACGGCTTTCTGACCTTTTGACGCCTTCAGTACGACACGGTCACCGGCTTTCCAGCCTTGATCCTGTGCAATGGTGGCTCCGGCCATGATTTCCTCGTTGGCATTCTCATCCTTCTCATCCAGCCAGCGACCGTCTGTGATATCCCACCAGGAACGCATACCGACTACGCCGGCATCAAGTTCTTCTCCGGTGGGAAGCGAGAGATGATGATTGAACCAGCTTCCGTTCAGCTTTACAGCGCTGCCGTCCGGAAGTTCAGCCTGCGTATCCAGGAGTGGAGCAAAATCCACAATATTGAACGCCCAGAAAATGGTTTTGATCTTTCCCAGGTCGGATTCATTCAACCAGGCTGTATTCAGTTCTTCTCCACTTTCACCTACATCATAGATATCAGCCAGAAGGGAAGAATCCTTCGGCTTCACCACAATGTTTGCGCCATAGTTTTTAAGTTCCTGGTTCACCTTGTCGCCCACGTCCATCATTACATTCAGCATGCCTGTGGCTAGGCTGGCTCCGAGCGCGATCGTAAACGCGATCAGCAGCATTTTGCCCTTCTGGTGAAACAGTACGCCGCGGATCATTCTGAACAGCATCTGTACGCGCCCTCCTTACCTGAATTCCTTTTCGCCGGCCAGCAGGTCTTCCAGCCGGAATACCAGATTGCCGCCGCTCACTTCATAGGCCAATGGAATCGGATTGCATCCGCCCTTGAAGCCGATGGTGTTGATGTTCATGACCACATCGCAGCGTTTACAGACCACCTGGCTGCCGCGCTCATAGTATCCCGCGCTGCCGCAGACTTCGCATGCGTCAAAACCAACGCCGAAGCTGGCTGAATTCGGTTTCTTCACCACAATCCACCGGATTGTCACATTCCGTTCCGTCGTATACTCGAAGCGATGCAGGTGACCGTCGTTGACCGACTCTGCCGGGATCAGGATCGTGTCTCCCTCGATGGTGTAAACCTCCGGTGCAGACAGTTCCACTTCTTTTGTGTCATATGCTTTGACAACCGTCAGGATCAAAACAAACAGGAAGATCATCACCAGGGCCATGATCGCCAGTCGTCTCCGTTTTCGGTTGCCGGCCTTTAGTTTACGCAGCTGTGCCGCGTGTTCATATGGTTCTGTTACCCGCGTGTTTTCCAGCAGGAACAGGACAGCGAGCAGCGCAGCCAAAGCTGCACAGATCCAGATAAACACCATTGCGTTTGTCGCAGTCCACATGCTGAAAGAGCCGATCCAGCCATACTCGGCTTCCGTGTATTTCACCGGCCATTTCAGCCATTTTGCCCGGCTGATCCAGGGTACAAAGAAACGACCGAGATAATCGATAAAACAAGTAAGCAGACCCACGCGAAGGACACTGCGGAGGATACCGGTTTTCCTGATATGAACAGCGCAGCCATAGAGGATGCGCGAATAGACAAACAGTAACAGAAGAGCGAGCGCCCAGCCGCCCAGCCGCTCCATATAATAGCCGGAAAAGAAACCGTTTCCCATGGTGTTAAAGCTAAAGGGATAGAGTAAAACCGTTGGCAGCCTGAAGAAGATCATCCCCGCGGAGACTGCCGTTCCGCAAAGGATCAGAGAAAAACCGCTTTTTCCGGTCTTTCCTGTTTTGTCTCCCCTGATCAGAGAACATACAAAGAATGCCGCAATGGAGACCATCAGAAATGCGTATGTCCAATGATTCCAGTGACTGGATATAATCAGTTTGGTTGTTTGTTTGACTGCGGCCAGCGCCGTACCTGCCGCGATCCCGGCACAGATGCCGGCGATATGCCCCCTGCGTCCGGTCCGTCCGCATAAAAGGCCCAGTACCGCATGCATCAGCGTTACCATTGTTACCGTAAAGAAAAGATCTTCAATAACAGTCCAGAGATAATACAGCAAAACGCTTTCCCCCAAACAGAATCAGCAGATGCAACCTGCCGGCACGGCATCCCCCGCGGATGCCGCGCCGGCAGGTCAGGACACCTTCAAATCAGGAATGGATTACCACTGCTTGACGAACTTCCAACCGGTCCAGGTCGCTTCCAGAGGCTCGGTCCAGAAACCATCCTTGGCGTCAACGCCGGTCTCGGAGTCCACATGCAGCAGATATCCGTTTTCAGCCGGGCTCTTGATGTACAGCGTGATGGAGTATTCGCCGTCGGCCAGTTTGATGTTGTTGCCGTAGTGGGGGCCGTCCGAAGCCGCCATGGGCATCATGGAACCGGAGCATACTTCTTTGCCTTCGGTATCCTTGATCACGAAATCAATGGTCAGATAGGGCACCCACTGATCCACCGGGAAGGCATAGCCATTCTCCTTGGCAGTCAGGTCCACTTCGATATGCAGGTCTGTGTTTTCCTTGGCGGTCGCCTGATCAACGGGCGCCATATCCACGGGCTGGAAGTACACCATGCTCATGGTCATGAAGCCGACATCCTGTTCGCCTTCAACACCCAGTTCAAACTCATCAAAACCGGCTCCGTCCTCAGCCATCGCAACAGCGGAAAGGCTGAACAGCATCATTGCGGCCAGTACCAGAGAGAGCAGTTTTTTCATGTGTAGGTTCCTCCTTCATTTACAGTACGTTTGGTATTTTCCGGGGATGGTATTCTTCAGCACGGTACGCGGGGGGCACCATGCGAAAAATCTCAGGATTGTGCGGCTGTCAGTTCCCTTCTCTGCGCTTCCAGCTTGCCGCGGTAATGGGCGATCATAAAGGTGATCAGCAGGATGATCGACAGGATCAGCTGGGGTACCAGCGTTTCCAGATACGGATAGATTCCGAAGACCTGGAGCACGTCGTTTTCCGGAATCCCCGGCACCCGAAGCGTCAGATCAAACAGATTGCCTTCCGCCAGTTCCTTGATACCGCTGCCGAGGAAGCTGACGCACATCACAGCCATCAGGATCGAGGTAGCCGTGAAGAACACCTTGATCGGCAGTTTTATGGAAAGCTTTGTGATCGCCAGATAGACAAATACCAGAATCACAACGCCTGCTCCGAAACCGGCCCAGACCATACCGGCATTTCCTTCCTGCAGCATCGGCTGATAGAAGAGCACAACTTCCGCGCCTTCCCTGAAAACGGACAGAAATGCTGTGAATGCCAGCGTGAAGGCAGAACGTTTTTCCACGCCGGAGCGCACCTTGCTGTCGATATATCCCGTCCAGGAGGCCGCCTCTGCCTTGGAGATCATCCAGTTGGAGACGTAGAACAGTACACAAACGGCGATCAGGGCTGTGATCCCTTCAATCAGCTCCTGTGCCATACCGGCTCCGGCTACAGCCTGCTTCACAAAGTGCAGCACAGCCGCGGCGACAAAGCTTGCCAGGATTCCCGCCAGAGCGCCGAGGTAAACATTCTTCAGGCTCTTTCCGTTCCCGCTCTTGACCAGATAGGCAATGATCGCTGCAATGACAAGGATGGCCTCAAGACCCTCCCGGACAATGATTCCAAAGGCGCCCAGGAAGGTGAGCCACTGCGGACTTGCCTGTTCCGCGGGTTCCGGTTCAGTTTCGGATTCCGTTCCAACAGGTTCTGCTGCTTCTTTTTCAGCTGCGGCTTTTTCATCCAGTGCTTTTGCCTTTTTCAGCAGGATTTGCTTGGTTTTGTCGCTGGTGGTGCGGTATTTGTTTTTCTGATACTTTTCGTTTCCGGTGTTGATGAGGCTCCGAAGGGCTGAAAACTGGCTTTCGGTTTCCTGACGATCTTTTAACCCCAGATCCGAGTAGATCCTGTGGGATAGTCCCGATTCCTCATATACACTGTAATAAGCCGTGTTCAGATTATCTTTTGCCGCTTCGAAATCCTTGTCCAAATAAGCCAGATACGCTGTGTCCAGCAGTTCTTTTGTCAGGTTTGCCGCCTCATACCAGCTGGCATATTTTGCCGCAGCGTTCGGATCCGGAGAGTATTCGGGATACGGATCCGATGAGACAGGTTCTCCGTTTTTATAAAACTTGTTTTCACTTTGCGCTCCACCCTGCTGTGCAGCCAGCTTGTTTCCATCCTCACGGATCATGCTTTTCAGTTTGAACAGGGAACTGCGTACAGAAACGATTGTTTCCTGATCGGTATTGTCTTTTTTCACTGCCGCTTTACAGGAAGAAAACTGCATTTCCACTGCGTTTTTGCGGACCCCGGAAATATAACTCATGGTCTGACGTTCGAATCCGGTTGTCTCATATACCCGGAAATAAGCATCATTCACATTGTTGTAGGCAGCATCCGTATTTCCGGCCAGAAAATCCTCAAAAGCCGTATCCAGGTACCGATCGATTTCGTCCGCTGCATCCGCCCAGCGCGTACTGACCGTCTCACTGAAGACCGGAAGACACTGCAGAACCAAAAACAAGCCCAGGATCCAGCCCAACCCCAGCCGTAATACTTTCTTCACAATGCTTGCCTCTTTCCGTGGTTATTCAGTCGTTAGCCTCGCCTAACAACAGAAAGTATATTAGCATAAACTAATCGAATTTACATGTCTGATATTGACTATTTAGAAAAAAGCAATAAAAACGCTTGTGTAAAGCAACAAAATATTTGATTCAAAAATTAGTCTATGCTAATATCAATTGGATTTAAGCGAATGGAGGGAGCAGCAATGATGCAGGAAGACCGGATTACCGCAGGGAAACGTCTCGCGTTACAGGCTGCCTCCTACATCCGTGAACACAGCGAACAGAAGTTCTCCCTGTCAGAGATAGCCGGTGCGCTTTTCGTGAACAGTAATTATCTCGCGCGTGCATTTAAACATGAGACCGGTCATACGCTGCTGTGGTACCATAATGCGATCCGCTGCGAAAAAGCAAAAAGAATGCTGACGGAAACAAATCGATCCGTAGCTGAAATCGGTACTGCTGTGGGATATGTTTCACCGGCTCATTTTTCCCATCAGTTCAAGAAAATGACAGGCGTTTCACCAAGCGACTGGCGGATTGCGCCGGCAGAATCATCATACATTGAAGATCCGATTGATTTCAGCCGGCTGATATGATACATTCTTTGACAGAGCAGTGAAGTGATAGTACCGGAAGGAAGGATAGACATGAATATCTACGAATCCGCAGAGGATTATCTCGAACAGATTCTTATTCTGCTGGAGAACAAAGGATATGCACGGTCAACAGACATTGCCGAATCCCTCGGTTTTACGAAGCCTTCCGTCAGCGTTGCAATGAAAAAGCTGAGGGAGAATGGTTATATTTCCATGGAAAGGGGAGGATTGATTTCGCTGACGGACAAGGGCTATTCCATTGCCCGGCGGATCTATGACCGCCATCTCACCCTGACGCGGTTTTTCGTCTCGATCGGCGTTGATGGAGCGACCGCCCGCAAAGATGCCTGCAAAGTTGAGCATGATATTTCAGAAGAGACTTTTTCCATGATCTGCAGGCAACTGGAAAAGCATTAATCAATCCAAACGCTTCTCATGAGAATCAGATGCTCCATTCAGCGCTGGAAGCCTGAAGGTGAGCCATCCTTCTGAACATGCCGCTTTCATTTGCGAGGAGTTCAGCTGGTTTTCCGGTTTCAGCAATCTTCCCCTCCGCCAGTACCACAATTTTATCCGCACCGCTGACCGTACGCATCCGATGGGCAATAACGATCACCGTCTTGTTTCGGATCAGTCGGGATAATGCCTCCTGGATCACTGTTTCATTTTCCACATCCAGGCTGGCGCTGGCCTCATCCAGCAAAATGATCGGTGCGTCTTTCAGGAACGCGCGGGCAATGGAAATGCGCTGGCGTTCACCGCCGGACAACTCACTGCCGTTCTCGCCGATCATCTCATCGTACCCATGGGGCAGTTTCAATGCGAATTCATCGCAGTTCGCGAGCTTTGCTGCCTGTAACACTTCTTCATCCGTGGCATCTTTTCTGCCGATCCGGATATTCTCGAGGATGCTGTTGTTAAAAAGCGTAACGTCCTGGAAGACGATGGAGAATACACTGAGAAGGGTTTCCGGATCGATTCTGGAAATATCCTCTCCGCCCACGGTAATCGTCCCGCAATCAGGATCCCAGAAACGGGCGGCAAGCCGGGAGACCGTGGTCTTTCCTCCCCCGGAGGGTCCGACCAGCGCCGTCACCTCGCCCTGTTTTGCCGTAAAGGAAACATCTTTCAGTACGGTCTTTCCGTCGTCATAGGAAAAACCGACATTCTCAAAGCAAATATCATAGCCGTCGGGATGAAAATCCCGCGTTCCCGTCTGTTCTTTACAGCCCGAGATCTCATTCATGCGTTCCACGGGAATGGCCAGCAGGTTCAACATCCCCAGATTGATCAGATTGGCGCTCATCGGTTCATAAAGCCGGGAGGCAAGCAGCAGGAAGCTCAGGAATTGCATAACATTCAGCTGTCCCTTTACAAGCAGGATACTTCCAACGACGGCCACTGTTCCGATACCGATCTTCAGGATCAGCTGAGCGGATACAATGAAGACAGCCTGGCCCAGTTCAGCGCCGATGCTTTTCTTTTCCACATCGTCAATCTTCTGATCCAGTTCGGACAAATACACATCTTCAGCATTGCAGCTCTTCAGATCCCTGGAGGTTTCGATAAACTCCTGCACTGCATCGTTCAGCTGTACTTTAGAGTCAGATTGTTTCCTGATATAACGTGCCTGGATATGACGTGAGAAAAAAACGATGAACAGTGCGACCGGAATGGGCCAGACAGCTGCCAGCGCCATTTTCCAATGGTAGAACAGCAGCATGATGCAGATCAGGGAGGTTGAAATCAAGCTGGCATAAAACTGGGGAATCTGATGAGACCCTGCATGTTCCAGCGTTTCGCAGTCCGCCATAATGGTACTGGTCAGGTCCGCCAGATCCTTCTTACCGAAGAATGACAGGGGGAGTTTTCTCAGTTTTTCTGCCAGCGCGATACGGCGTTTCCCGGATTCTTCATAGGTAGCATAAAAAGTTGAATTGTACTGAAAATAATTCGGCAGCAGGATCAGAATCAGACACACTGCCGTTCCTGCCAGCCAGAAGCCCCAACGCTGCGCCGCCGTACCCGCCAGATAATCGCCGGTGAAGGCGAAAAGCAGCCACACGGGAATTATCAGGGAAAGATTGGAACAGGTTGAAATACAGATTGCCCTGATCATATCTGTCGCGCCTTTTTCCGACATGGCAAACTGTCTCATCAGAACTTTTTTCATGCGGTTTCACCTACCTTCCAGTTGACCGTCTTCTGATATTCTGTCCACATGGAAGCGTATAGTCCGTTTTTCTCCAGCAAAGCCTCGTGTCTTCCTTCTTCCCTCACTTGACCGTCCTGCAGCACATAAATGCGGGCTGCATTGCGGATTGTGGACAGCCGGTGCGCGATCATGATCACTGTACGGCCCTTGGCCATTTCCTGGAATGCCTTCTGCACCTGTGCTTCGCATTCCGGATCCGCAAAGGCACTGGCCTCATCCAGAATAACGATATCCGCGCCTTTCAGCATGGTTCGGGCGATCGCGATTCGCTGCTGCTCGCCGCCGGAAAGATAGGTTCCTCTGCTGCCCAGAACCGTATGAATACCGTCAGGCAAGCGCTCTATAATATCTGTACACTGCGCTTTCCGCAGCACTTCCGTTAGTTCCCGGTCCGTCGCGTCAGGCCTGGCGATTCTCAGGTTGTCCGCAATGGAGCGTTTCAGTAGCCTGCTGTCCTGGAACACATAGGCTACGTGCTTCATCAGGGTTTCCTTGGAGATTTCTTTCACATCCGTGCCGCCGATCAGCACTTGTCCTTCCTGCGGATCAAAGAAACGTGAGATCAACCCCGCGACAGTGGTTTTTCCGCTGCCGGAAGGACCCACCAACGCGATGATCTCATCCCTGTCCGCCTTCAGGGACAGACGGGAAACTGCCGGTGCAGCATCCGGAGAATACCGGTACGTCACATCCCTCAGTTCCACTGAAGATCCTTTGGGTTCCTGCGGATGTTCCGGCTCGGGCAGCGGGCTGAGATGCAGGATATGATCCATCCGGCCGACTGCGTCAGCTGCCTTGACATTGTTTTCTCCCATGAACATCACCTTGTTCATGGATGTGGCAATGGCCGGGGTGAAGATCAGGTAAAACAGGAAGTTCAGCAGGATATCCGTCTGGTAGTTCTCTCCCCGGATCAGGAAAAGCGTCAGGCAGAGAATGAAGGCAAAGGCACTGTTGATCAGCACAATATAGGTCAGCATAGGTCTGCGCATCGTCTTTGTATAATGCATGCAGAAATCACGGTAGTCATCAATGGAGGCTTTGAACCGGTGAAAGGAAAAAACCGTCTGGCCGAAAGTTTTGACCACAGGTACTCCCCGGACATACTCCACCGCCTCATTGCTCATTCTTTCCAGGGAATTCTGGTACAGGCGGATATCCTCTTTCATGGCGGGGCCGGCCATTTTCATCATCGCCGCAAATCCCAGCAACACCGGAATCAGGCAGGCGATCCCGTAACGCCAGTCATACAGAAAGAGCATGACCACCATGCTGACAGGCAGCACAACCGCCGAAGCCATATCCGGCAGATTGTGCGCAAGAAGCGTCTCCGTCGAGGAGGTAACATCTGTCACCGTCCGCCGTACACGACCGGAACCCATTTCATCCGAAAATCCGACAGGCAGCCTGGCAATATGTTCCATCAGGGCTTTTTTCATGTTGCTTGCGGTTCTGAACGCTCCGCCATGGGAACAGACCAACGCGGCAATATATACCAACCAGGACAGTACGGCAAACAGCACTGCCATCCATCCGTTATGTACGATGCCTGTCGCCTTAGAGAAATCAGGCTGTACTTCCAGTACTTCCTTAATAATCTTCCATAAATATACGAAGGGTATAAGGGACAGTATGCTGCTCAGGCCTGACAATAACAGAGACTGGTATGTCAGCTTCCGGAAGCTGCCGGCATATGACAGCAGCCTGCTCAGGGCAGATGGTTCTTTCTTTTTCATAGTGGGTTCTCCTTACTTTCTCGCCAATACTGTGATCCAGGGTTTTGACGAATGATGCTGTGTTTTTGTTTCAGAAAAGCCGGCTTTTTTCAGCGCTTCTTCAATCGCTTCCACTGTATGTGCTTTCATGCCGTCAATGATCTTTTCGTATTTGATTCCCGCCGCGTCTGTGCCGTCGGATTCGTTGCAGATCAAAAAATACCCGCCGGCCCTCAGGATTCCGGCTACTTGTCGAAAGCACTTTTCCAGTCCCGGCCAGAAGTAGATTGTCTCAAAAGCAGTAGCAAGGTCATATGATTCAGAAGGAAGCGTCAGGGCGGATACGTCGCCCTGCTGCACCGTGCAGCGTCCGGACGCAACGGCGTCTTTGTTATACTTTCTCGCTGTTTCTACAGACAGATCAGAATAATCAAGAGCTGTTACTTTTGCGCCTGGATACCTTTTCAGCAGTTCTCCGGCATTTCGGCCTCCGCCGCATCCAAGATCCGCGGCCATGACCGGTTTAATCTCGGGAAGAAATGACAAACCCCAATCCGCCATCTGCGCGTGGCCGGAGTTCATTCCGTTCAGCATAATACCGCCAAGAAACCCTTCCGGTTTTTTCGTCTGGCTCACGAACTTCTTAAATATTCCCATGTCTGCAGGATCCTCCTTCTGCTATTGTCACCTATCGGCTGGTTAACTTGGATTAGTTTAAACTAACCCTTGGTGGAAGAGTATATCACCACATCTTTCAGAAGAAAAGGCAGAAATAGTTCGAAAAGATAAGATGCGCTTGTCTAATACTGACAATGTTTGATTGTCGCTAATGTGGCGGCAATCTTTTTTGTCAGATATTGACTATAAATCAAAAAACATTGCAATCTTCCCATGTTGGCATATAATTGCATAAGTAAGTTTTAACTAACTTGCTAAGGTGGAGGTGGACGCATGAAAGGGTACTTGTCCGTAAAGGAAGTGGCCCGCAAATGGAATATTTCCGTGCGATGGGTCAATCAGTATATCCAGGAAGGACGCGTCCCCGGTGTGGAACGGTTCGGAAAATCGTGGGCGATTCCGGAAGGTGTTGTGAAGCCGGAAAGGTTAAGGCCCGGGGCAAAAAAACGAATTCAGACAAACGATTAGGATACTACAGCTTTGGTGAGACAGAGCCAATAAAGGAAGGGGAAAACCATGAAGGTCTATATGCCTG
>Ga0265298_10006817_pt1 | contig 14020 bp, 7 predicted proteins | sample AusTroGonzalo_MG_3_FD_193486 | JGI IMG/M metagenome (GOLD analysis project Ga0265298, IMG submission 193486) | Bovine rumen microbial communities from tropical cattle in Woodstock, Queensland, Australia - Gonzalo_01 | ecosystem: Host-associated > Mammals > Digestive system > Stomach > Rumen ...
TACTGCCGATACCATTGTTGTTGACACCATCAAAGCCGACACTGTTACTATAGATGATACCATCGACGAGGGGAAAATGATAAATGACGGCAAGGATGTAGAGTCTGAGATCAACAATAACAAAAAGACTGAGACCACCAACATCGGCAAAACCGAGAATCCGAAAGTGCAGGTTACAGAGGGCAGCACCACTAAAGTCGTTACCGATCCACCGAAGCCAGTGCACAGAGGCAACCTGAGTTTTGGCTCATGGACGGGTAGTATTACTGGAGGAATGCCCGATGGACAAGGAACGCTGACTGTTACGGCGACACATCGTATCAAGTGTTTCAATGGAAAAGCGATTTTCGTGAATGCCGGTGATCGGATTGAATCAGCAGAGTTCTATGATGATGGTACACTATATCAAGGTACATGGATTAAAGCTAATGGAGATAAAGTGGAAATATTACCCTGACAATGCTATAAGCCGACTTATCATAGGTTTATTCTTCTTTACGATTAGCCTGCAGGATGTTTGTGCCCAGACTTTCAACACAGCTGTACTGCAGAGAATAGCTGAACAGGCGGGTATTGTAGAGGAGTTGCGTGACTTGCCGCCATCAACGAAAACAACCACGACTACCGACAATGGTATCACCGTGGTGATGCGTACAGGTAGTGGCGGTCAGGTGGAACATATCGGTTTGTTGCTTTTCGGGGATACCATCAGGACGATGCAGCCCTCGCCCGTCTACGACTGCATAGAGCGCGCCGCTTTGGAAGAGCTGCTTCAAATGGAGGATGTTATGCTGCTCCGACAAAAGATTATTCTGCGCAAGGGCAGCTGGCCTACGTTGCTTAACCTGCAATCCACCGACGAATGTAGCCTGAACACCATCGACGACAGATTCTATCAGATGGAGTGGCGACAAGACGGACAACTGCTGCTGTCGGTTGTCGTTCCTATCGACTACGAGCTGCTTAATGGCAGCAGCAGGAAAGAGTTAGAAGCGAATTTCATTACTGCACTCACCCAACATGTTCCCACCAAAGAAGTAACCTCTTCGCCAGTAAACAGCTCACTGCTCCGTCGCTATGGCGATACACCACTGCTGGTGCTGCCTGTAGATACATTTCTCACTGCTGCTTTAACCCGTAATACCTACTATAAACTGATACAGGGAGCCGACACGTTAGCTGCCGGCGATGCCGACATACACATTGTCTGTGATGCTGCCTATCCTGCAGAGACACTGGCCAATCTGCTGTTGGCGACCGACCCTTCACTGCCGGTGCCGATGCTTGAGATAGAATTGCAGTTAGCCAACCGCTCCGTCCAGCAAGTAACCATCAGCCTGAACCAGTGGATGTCGTTCTGCGAAGCCCAGGGCTGTACTCCTTATTATATATTTAATGAGAGCGACGACAACACGGTCAGTGGCTCGTTGCTTATGCGCAACCAACAGCAAGGCTATAACCATCTGCTGAACCTAAGCTGTCCTGTTGGACAACTTACAGGACGAGAAATCACCATTAGCGGGAAGGCATACCTTTACATTCCCGCCGTCAAGGCAGAGCAAATCTACGGTGATTCCACAGGAAAGACCGGAAGAAAGAAATACAAGATAGCAGACAGATCTACTTCACGATAGTCTTCTTTCCATTGATGATATATATACCGGCAGGTAACTGGTTCAGCACCTTGTCGGTGGTGTCTGTACTGCCTGCATACACTTGCTGGCCGGCAAGGTTGTAGACTCTTGTCATCTTCGGAGCATCTGCACCTATGATATCTTCTATGTCTGTTGATGCCTCGTCGGCAAAGTCGATGTTGATGAACTCACGACTGTTGGCAGCGCCGCCGTCGAAGTAGGCTTCGAAGGGTCTTATGGAGCGAAGGTCTCTGATGAAGATACTGCCTGCCGTCTGCCCACCTGTTACCGACGAGTAGTCGCCCGTGGCGTTGATGGCAAAGACACTATTGCTCTTTGCCTTCGTCATGAATGTAGGAATAAATGTCTTCCCGTTATAAGTCACGGTGGTGAGGCTGCTGTCATCGGTGTTCATCACGGTGACGTTCGTGGCGGAGAACGTCACATTGCCGTTCAAGCAATAATCTGTGCTGTATGACTTGTTATTTGGCATACTGATGAGGTAAGGCTTGTTCGCCTCTATTGTCTTCGCCTTCACAAAACCGCTACTCTTCAGCTCGTAGAGCCAGAACGGCTTGTCGTTGCTACCGGCATTGTAGTTGGCAAATGGTATCAAGGTGCCTTTTGTGGCATGCGTGAAGGTTTTCACAGTGAATGGCAGGGCTAAGGTTTCCCAGCCAGCAGCACTGCCTTTGCCCGTGGTCATGTTGAAGCGATGGGCCAGTGTTGCGCTTTTGGCTGTAAATGCCTGTATGCAGTAGAACGGTTTGTTGTCCTCCAGAACCACGCTCTCTGCCGTTCCGTTTACCACCACATTTTCCAATCCTGTCGTGGGTAGCACACTCTCGGTTTTTACAAAGAGCAACATGTTGGGCTGCGATTTCTTGAACGTCGACACCTGAGTAGTAGTTAGCTTCGTATTGCTCTCCCATTTTAACGACAGAATGCCCGTGCTGTTGAAGGCATCGTCCGATACAGTGGTGATTGAGTTGGGAACAGTGATGTAGGTCAGACTACTGCAATAACCAAAAGCGTTTGATTCGATAGACTTGACAGAAGAGGGGATGGTGATGGCTTCTAAGCTGCTGCAATTGTAGAATGCCGTTTTAGCGATGGTTGTCAGTCCGGTGAAGTACTGTAGCTCTTCGAAGGTACTGATGGCTTTACCCTTGAACACAGTACCCAGGTTCTCTACTGCTGCGGCTTCAGCTTTCGACAATTTACCGTCGCCGTTGGTGTCCCAGTTCTCTACGCAGATGGATCCTACGGTGGCGTCGGCGAAGACGATGTTTTCTACCGGCGTATCGCTGTTCGGATCCTTAATCTCCTTAAATTCTTTCCATCCACTCAAAGCCTTATACTTAGTAATTGTACCAGTAGGAACGTAGAGCGTTATGTTGTAGTTAGAGAATACATTATTGTTAATGGCAAATGGTACTTGTATCTCTGAACGTACTTCTTTCAGGCTGGTGCAACCGGAAAAAGCGTATTCTCCAATGCTTGTCACAGAATTCGGGATGGTGATAGTGGTCAGGCCGCTGCAATTCTTGAAAGCATTTTTCCCAATGCTTGTCACGGTGCTGGGGATGGAGAAGGATGACAGTCCAATACAATTGGCGAAAGCACTTTCCCCGATGCTCTTTACATTGCTGTTGCTGCCAATAACTGTGCTCTTACAGCCTACCACTAATTCATTGTTATTTGTCTTGACAATAGCATTGCAATCACCTCGTGAGTCGTAAACGGTATTCCCCATTTCTATTCTGATAGAGGAAAGGTTTGTTGCAGAAAAAGGATTAATACCTATGACTGTCACAGATTTAGGGATAAAGACGGTGGTCAGGCCGGTGCATTTGCTGAAAGCATTGTCTCCAATGCCTTTCAGTGCGCTGGGGAAAGTGAATGAGGTTAGACTGCTGCAATTATAGAAGGCATTTTCTCCGATGGTCGTCACGGCATTGGGAATAGTGATGACAGTAAGATTGCTACAGCCGGAGAATGCATTGCTCCCGATGGTCGTGAGACTGGTGAAATATTGCAGTTCGTTGAACGACTTGATATTCGTGTTGTTCTGGAACACTGTTCCCAAATTATTCACCGCTGCGGCCTCTGTCTTTGCTAACTCACCGTCGCCGTTGGTATCCCAGTTTCTTACGCAGACGGATTTGACATTAGCGTCAGCGAAAGTGATGTTCTCTAAACCAGTCTCTCTGATGGTCTTAAATTCTTTCCAGCCAGTCAACGCCTTATACTTTGCCGTTGTGCCAATAGGAATGTAAAGCGTTATGTTGTAATTAGTGAATACATTGCTGTTAATCTCAAATGGAACCTCTATCTCTGAGCGTACTTCTTTCAGACCGGTGCAATTGGAAAAAGCATATTCTCCAATACTTGTTACGGCGTCAGGGATAGTAATGGAGGTTAGGCTGCTGCATTTATAGAAAGCATGATCGCCAATGGTCGTCACTGAGTTGGGGATAGTGATGGAGGTCAGGCCTTTGCATTCTGAGAATAAATACTCTCTGATACTTTTCAAAGAATTGGGGAGGATGACGGAGGTTAGGCCGCTACAACTGGAAAATGCCCCTCCTCCGATACTCGTTACAGTGTTAGGAATGGTGATGGTGGTCAGCTTGCTACAACCAGAGAATGCTTGGCCTCCGATACTTGTCACAGCACTGGGGAAGACTGTGTTTTTGCAGCCTGTGACTAACTTGTTGGTCTTTGTTTCGATAATGGCATTGCAGTTATTGCGAGAGTCATACACAGAATTCCCGCCTTCTACTTTGATGGATTGTAAACCAGAGCAGTTAATAAAGGGGTTTACACCTAAATTAGTTACTGATTTAGGGATAGTGATGGTGGTTAGGCTGATGCAAGAGGTGAAAGCATAGCTTCCAATAGTCGTCACGGCGTTGGGAATAGTGATGGCGGTAAGGGCACTGCAGCTATTGAAAGCAGATTCTCCGATGCTTGTCACAGCGTTGGGAATAGCGATGGCAGTAAGATTGCTGCAGTTAGAGAAAGCATTGCTTTCAATGGTTGTGAGACTGGTGAAATGCTGCAGTTCGTTGAACGACCTGATATTCGTGTTGTTCTGGAACACAGTTCCCAAATTATTCACTGCTGCAGCCTCTGTCTCCGCCAGCTCACCGTCGCCGTTGGTGTCCCAGTTTCTTACGCAAACGGATTTCACAGTAGCGTCGGCAAAGGTGATGTTGACCAAACCAGTCTCTTTGATTGTTTTAAAATTTTTCCAGCCGCTTGCTGCCTGATACTTCTTCATTGTGCCGGCAGGGACATAAAGCGGAATGTTGTAATTAGAGAAAACGTTGCTGTTAATGTCAAATGGAACCTTTATCTCTGAGCGTACTTCTTTCAGACTGCCGCAATCTGAGAATGCAAACTCTCCAATGCTTGTCACAGCGTTTGGTATGGTGACGGTGGGCAGACTGCCGCATTTGTAGAAAGCATAGTTTCCGATGCTCGTCACGGAGTTCCCAATCGTGACTGTGGTCAGGTTGCTGCAATAGCAGAAAGCTCCGTATCCAATGCTCTTTACAGAGTTGGGTATGGTGACGGAGGTCAGACCGCTACAATTCTCGAAAGCTAATTTACCAATGCTCGTCACAGAGTTGGGAATCAACAAGTCTTTTACCTCTTCTCCATTAAGAAATAGATGATGGGCATAGTTAAGCGGATTAGAATCAGAGGAATTAAAGGAAATGTTGCACCATGACGCTAAATTGGTAATGTGAACCTCCTTCAGGCCGCTACAATTAGAGAAGGCTGAGTTTTCGATGCTCGTCACTGCGTTGGGGATGGTGATAGAGGTTAGGCCGCTGCAATCAGAGAAAGCGCTGCCCCCGATGGTTGTGAGCCCGGTAAAGTATTGCAGTTCGTTGAACGACTTGATAGTTGTGTTTTTTTGGAACACTGTTCCCAAGCTTTTCACAGCTGCGGCTTCAGTCTTCGCCAGCTCGCCGTCGCCGTTGGTGTCCCAGTTTTTTACGCAAATGGATTTGACAGTAGCGTCGGCAAAGGTGATGTTGTCTATTGGCGTGCCCGTCTCCTTGATGGTCTTAAACTCTTTCCAGCCGCTTGCTGCCTGATACTTTGCCTTTGTGCCGGCAGGGACGTAAAGCGGAATGTTGTAATTGGAGAAAACATTGCTGTTTATCGCAAATGGAACCCATATCTCTGAACGTACTTCTTTCAGTCCGCTGCAATCTGTGAATGCATACTCTCCAATGCTTATCACGGAGTTCGGTATGGTGATGGTGGTTAGGCTGCTGCAACCTTCAAAAGCACTATTTCCAATGCTCTTCACAGAATTGGGTAAAGTGATGGTGGTCAGAGCGGTGCAATAATAGAAGACGACGTTTCCAATAGTCTGAACGGAATTGGGAATAGTGATTCTGGTCAACGCTTTGCAATTATAGAAAGCTGCATTGTCAATTGAAGTTACACTATTAGGTATAATAACAGAGGATAAGCTGCTACAATCACAGAAAGCTAAGTTTCCAATAGAAGTTACACCATAAGGGATGTTGATTGAAGTTAAACTGCTACAATCTTCAAACAATCCATTTGCTATCTCAGTTATGTTCTCCGAAAGGGTCACAGAGATTAGGGATCTACAGCCATAGAAAGCATCCATATTGATGGTTATCACAGACTCTGGGATAGTGATGGTGGTCAAAGCGCTACATTCAGAGAACGCCCATTCTCCAATACTTGTCACGGCGTTGGGGATAACCACTGAGGTTAGGCTGGAGCAACCAGAGAATGCATAGTCTCTGATAATGCTCAGGCTGGTGAAATATTGTAGTTCGTTGAACGACTTGATACTACTATTGTTCTGGAAAACGGTGCCTAAATCTTTCACGGCTGCGGCTTCTGTGATTGACAGTTCACCGTCGCGGTTGGTGTCCCAGTTCCTTACACAGATGGATTTGACGGAGATGTCGGCAAAAGAAATATTATCTGCAGCCATCTCTACAATGTTTGTGAATGTGTTCCAGCCTTTCCTTGCCTGATAGCTCGCCTTTGTGCCGTTGGGCACGTAAAGAGTAGCAGAGATATGCTTAATGCCGTTGTCTTCATATTGGAACACATTGTCGTTGATGTCAAAGGGTGTCGCAATCTTTGAGCGAACCTCTTTCAGGGCATTGCAGTCGAAGAATGCCCTGTTGCCAATAGATTTCACGGAACTGCCGATAGTGGCGGCTGTCATTGCTTTGCAGCCATCGAAGGCACTGGCACCAATGGAAGTGGCGGCATCGGGGATGACAACGCTTGTGAGGCTGCTACATCTGTAGAAGGTTCCCTCTCCAATGGTTATGATACTGTTAGGAAGGGTTATGGAAGTGAGACTGCTACAGTCTTGGAAAGCTCTGTCTCCAATGGCTGTGACAGCATTGCCAATAGTGATGGCGCTTAAACTCTTACACCCGTTGAAGGCCTTTCCTCCAATGGTTTTGATGCTGTTGGGAACGACGACTTTGGTAATACGGTCGCAACCATTGAAAGCATTTGCGGCGATAGCCGTGACCGTATATCCGTTTGCATTGCTGGGGATGGTGACGGTTCCCGCCACATCTTGATCAATGCAATACGACTCCACCTCACAAGTCTTTTGACTGGAATTGGTGATGACAAACGTCATCTTCACTCCTTCAGCCGTGTTTATCTCAATATCGCCTGCATAAACGGAAAGTGGCAGGGTCATCATCCACGACAGGATGACGACTGCAAGGGCGGTATGTATGGTTTTAGGGTTCATTGCCATGATGATATGATGTTGTTACAGTTGTCTTCTTGTTGTCTGGGGTAGTTCATTGTCGCCTTCGCCGGGTATCGGAGTGTCAGCGCTTTGAGTTACGTTGATGGTGATGGTCTTGCCAGCTCCCTGTATGGTAATCGTACCTTTCCGCTCGGCTGTACCTGTGTTCTTGGTGGCTGTCAGCGTGATGGTATCATCGCCGGTGCCATCATTCTTGCTACACGACAGCCAGGTGTTGGTGTTGGTGATACTCCACGATGTGTTCGAACTGATGTTGAACGACTTTGCATTACCGTCGACGGCAATTGTGATGGCAGTCTTATCGACGGTGAGGTACTCCTCGGCTGCACGCTGTGTCAAGTAAATGGTGAACGTCTTTTGGGCGCCAGTGATGGTGAGCGTGGCTGTTTTGTTGCTGGTTGTGACGTTGTCTGCAGTCACAGTGATGGTCACGGTGGCATTGTTCGACCCCTGGCCTTCTTTGCTGAGCATGAACCACGAGGTGTCGCCGCTCTTGGCAATGGTCCACGTCGTGTTCGAGGCGATGTCGAATGTCGTTTTCGAGTCTTTGCTTTCTGCCTTGAAGGTCATGGATGTCGTCGAGGCGATGTCTGTATTGTCAACGGCCAGTCTCAGGAAATCATCAACAATAGCTGTTTTTTGCTTCACTTTGACGGTGATGATTTTTCCGCCACCCTCAATGGTTAGGATGCCGTTTCTTTCCGAGTCTGAGGTGTTGTCGGCGGCTGTCAGTGTGATGGTGGCATCACCACTACCGTTGGTGTTGCTGCAGGCCAGCCATTGGTTCGAGTTTGAGATATACCACGACGTGTTCGAGGTAATCGTCAGTGTCTTCGACTCCCTGAATGCCTCGAAGGTTATTTCCGTCGGGGTTACCGTCAGCGTTTCCATGTGAGGTTCTGGGGTAATGGTTTCATCAGCCGAGAACGGATAGCCATTGCCTGAACAGGCTGCTGTTAGCAGGGCTGCCATTGCGTATATATATATGGTATAGCGTCGTTTCATTCGTCTTGTTCGTGATAATCGTTTAATCGTTGTTGTTATTAAAAATCATAGCCCAAGCTGATGCACAGGCAGCGGTTGCGGTATTCTGCGAATCCAATCTCATAGGTGACGCCGGCAAAGATATGGCGTGCGAACTGCGCACCTCCGCCTAATGACACACCATAGTCGAAGCCGTTGTAGTATTTGGTAAAGTCGGTCTTCCCCTTGCTCTTACTGTCGATAGTGCCGCCGATAGCGAAGCCGATATACGGTCCGGCCAGCAGTTGCAGCGAGGCGCTCTGTCCGATAGCGAAGCGGGGAGACAAGTGGATGGGTACGGTAATGTAGGATGCGGAGCAGGTCTCGTCAATCTTGTCTTTCTCGTATTTGTATCCCTTTCCCGAATAGAGCAGTGCCGGTGCGAGGTAGAAGCCGTTGGTAAGACGAATGCTGGCTGTGGCACCAATGTGGAAGCCCATGGTCATCGACGCTCCGTCGTAAGGACTTTCAAACTGTGTGGTGGCCATGTTCAGTCCGGCACGGATGCCGAAGGTTATGGCAGGCGCTTCACTGGTAGAGGACTTCTTCCTGCTTTCCGTGGTGGAAGAGGTTCTTTCAACTGGAGTGACCATAGCCTTCTCCTTCTTAGCTTTGCTGCGCACTAACGATCCCGTCAACGTGCTCTCCTCGTTCTCCTTTATGGTGATAGTGCCTTTAAAGGTTTGGTAGCCGTCGCGACTGATTTCTACATTATGCTGGCCTACGCCTATGTCGGGAACGATACGCGGGCTCGTTCCCATCTGCCGGCCATCAATGCGTATCTCGCTGCCCGTAGGCTTATAGCTGATGTTCACGGACCCCGTCCGTTCCACTAAGGCGGGAATGATTACTGTTTTGCTGCTTGCGTCGGTGATGGTAAGCGTGAGCTCTTGTGTCTGGCAGCCTTTTTTCTCTCCTTTTATTATATAAGTGCGCGGCGAGAGTTTGACCGTGCAACTGTCGGAGCCCTTGTTCTCGTTGTTAACCGAGATAAGCGTGCCCGGTGTGGTGGCGCGGATGACCACGGAAGCAGCAAGCGATTGCAGGGTGATGCGCATCGGTTCACTACCGGCAGCAAAGCTAAAGGTTTTGCTGACGGTCTCATAGCCGGGCGCCTGCACCTGTACGGTGTGTGTGCCGTAGGTTAGTACCTCGTTAACGGTTCCCTCGTCGGGGTCTACGCTGCACGGCTGTCCGTCGATGGTGACGGCAGCGGTCTTTGGCGTAACCCACAGCGTCAGGTAGTCTGCCGTCTTCACTTGTCCTTGGTTGCCTGTGGGCGCCGAGACCACAAGGCGATAGACGCGATTCCCTTCGGCACCGTCGATATTGTAGTCTCTGAAGTTCACTACTAAGGACTCGAAACCGCGCTTGAAGAGGGTGAGACGATAGCGCCCGTTGGTGACATAGGCCCATGTCTCTGCACCTCTACGCTTCACAACGAAAGCACCGGCGATGCTGTCCACCTCGGCACCCTGCAACTTCACCAGGGCACAGGGCTCATTGTTGTTGTCTAACTGGCGGTCGTCGGCAGCAATAATCTGGTTGACTGCCTGGAAGCTGCTTACCGAAAGTTTCTGGGCCAATGATGCCGCGGCTGTCAGACAGACGATCATCGTCAGCAGCAGTCTGCGCCGTAAGACTGTCAGGCCCGTTATGTGAGGTATGTGGTTCATCATGTCAATGTTTCGTTTACTTTATTTTAGCAGGAATGTCGAAATCGCGTATGTTGATGATATCCCTTTTGCTCAGCGGCTCGTTCCCTATCTTGTCGGGCTGCCATGTGCGTACGTGGACAATGGGCGGCTGCCCGTTGTCACGAAACTCCCAGAGCAGGAACACATAGCCGTCGTCTTCGTAGTTGTTGGTTTTCCAGTGCTGGTGCAGGCTTACACCAAAGAAGTTTGGGTTGTCGCCAGAACGCACCACTTCGGGGTCGCTGAAGGTTACCTTCACATACTTCTTCGACTTGAAGATGTTGTTAAGACGCGTAAGATACTGCTCTTTGTTCTGCGTGTGATAGACAATCTCCGGGCGCAGCTGGGGCTGGTCGCCCTTCTGGTCGCGCTTCATGACGACGGTACCCGTGATGATGAGTGCGTCGTCGCTGAATACCTGTTTGAGCGACTCAATGTCTTTTTCGTCGTAATGGCTGCGGAAGTCTTCAACAAACTTCAGTATCTCCTGGCGGCGCGCCATGTCAACAGCATCGCCGGTTTTCATCACTTTTGAATAGGCCTGGTTGTCCAAGGCCATGCGTGCGCCAGTAATCTTTCCCTCTGGGCTTAGGCTGACGGTCAGCTCACGATCTAGCTTGCCGTCGTAGCCGCTGATGACAGGCACCACCCGAATGGCGATGTTACGTAGCTGATAACCGTTGACGCTGGTGTAACAGCGTTCAAAGATTTGTGCATCTACACAGTTGAACCGCAGGTTCTTCCAGAGCATGGAGAGGGAGCGCTGTGCGTTTTCCGAGATGTCGATATTGTTGAATCGCAGGTCGCGGCGCTGACGGCAGGCCAGGTTGATTTCCGTAAGCAGGTCAGACACGTTCTTTTCCATCGACGCCCTCAAAGTGCGGTTGCTCAGACCGTCGGTAATGCGGAAATCCACATCCGACTGTGCCTTGGCCACCACGCCCGAAAACAACAGCAGACAACAGAGAAATGCTGCTCTGCTGATCTGTCTTGCGTGGTTAGTGTATTTTGTTGTCATCATACTAAAGTACCTCATCTCTATTGTTACGTTGAAAGCATACAAGGTTAATATGTAGATAATTGGTATTATTGTGCAAAGGTAAAAAGAAAAAATGAAAATAACAAGTTTTTTTCCTTGTTTTTTTATTGTTACCCGTTAAAATATGATTGTGGCAATCAGGGAGATGGTGATGAGGCGATCAGTCGTGCAGGATGAGTGCCGATTGTGGGCTGACGGTGGTGCTTCGTCCGAAGATCTTGTTGGTAGACTGTTCGTCGATGCTGCCGTCGTGACAGACCACGGTGTACATGCCTTTGGGTATGGAAACGGTTTGGGCTGTGCGGTTGGCGTTAAGGATGACAACGATGTTTCTCCAGTCGTCGCGGCCGGCATAGTCTTTCAGGCGGAAGGCGACCACTCCCTGTGGCGCATTGAGGAATTCCAAATGCTTACGCACCAGATTGGCGTCGCCCAGCCGGAAGGCAGGGTGATGACGGCGCAGGGCGATGAGGTCGCAGTAGTACTTGAAGACCTGCGGATAGCGCTCCATGTTTGTCCAGTCTATCTTGTTGATGCTGTCGGGCGAACAGTATGAGTTGTGTACGCCTTGCTTGGTGCGTAGCAGCTCTTCACCGGCCAGCATGAAGGGCACGCCCTGCGAGGTCATGACGGCGGTCTGCGCCAGCAGGTCGAGGCGCAGCAACTCCTCGTCGTTGGTGGTGACGCTGGCACGCAGGCGGTCGGTGAGGCACATGTCGTCGTGACAGCTCACGTAGCTGATCATCTGTGTAGGCTCGGCAGCCCAGGCTGTCTTGGTGTAGTTTACCTTCGAAAGATCCACCTGTGGATGGCTGATGGCTCCGACAATGCCGTATTTTATGCTTTCAGTAGCAGTGTCGAGGTCGGTGCCGGTGATTGTGGCGCCGAGCCAGCCGCTCTTGCTGTCGTCGCTGAACGGGCCGCGGAGTGCATCGCGCAGCTCGTCGCTGAAGGCGGCGATGGCGGGCATACGGCTGATGTTGGCTTTCATGGCAAGCTGTTCGGTGGGCAGGGCGCAGGCTCCGGCGCTCCATCCTTCGCCGTAGATGATGATGGAGGGATCGATGGCCGACAGTTCACGGCGCACGGCGTTCATGGTCTCTATGTCGTGTACACCCATGAGGTCGAAGCGGAATCCGTCGACGCGGTACTCCTTGTACCAGTGCTTGACCGACTCGATGATAAAGCGGCGCATCATGGGCTGTTCCGATGCCGTTTCGTTGCCGCAGCCGGAGCCGTTGGAATACGTGCCGGGTGCGGAGAGCCTGTAGTAATAGTTGGGGAAGGTGAGTTGGAAGTTGCTGTGGTCGATGTCGTAGGTGTGGTTGTACACCACATCGAGGATGACGGCGATGCCCTCTTTGTGCAGCGCCTGCACCATTTGCTTGAACTCCAGTATGCGGCAGACAGGGTCGTAGGGGTTGGTGCTGTACGAGCCTTCGGGTACGTTGTAGTTTACCGGGTCGTAGCCCCAGTTGTATTGCGGTTCGTCAAGGCGTGTCTCATCGATGGAACCGAAGTCGTATGACGGCAACAGATGTACGGCGTTAATGCCGAGTGCCTTGAGGTGTGCAATGGCCCATGGCTCGGTGAGCGCAAGATACTTGCCGGGATGGTTGGCGTCGGGGCGGGCGATGGAGAAGTCGCGGTGGTGCAGTTCGTAGATTACCAGGTCGGCCGGCGACTTGATGACAGGGTGCTGATCGCAGCACCAGTCGTCGGGCATGGTCTTCAGCTCGTTGATGATGGCGCCGCGTCTGCCGTTCACACCTACGGCTTTGGCAAAGACGCCGGGCGTCTCGCCGTGTCCAGTGTCGAAGGTGTAGTATCGCCCCAGCAGGTCGCCCTTGACGGTGGCTGTCCAGATGGCGCCGTTGTCGCTGCCGTTGCGCTTGGATACGCTTGGCTTCATGCTGGCGGTCTTGATGGCCTTGCCGCCCAGACCGTCGCGGTAGATGCGCACTTTTACCTGCTTGGCATTTGCGGGAGCGAATAGCTTGAAGGTAGTCTCATCGGGCGTGTATTCCATTTCGTTGAAGTCGAAGTCGGTGGTTTGTGCTATGCCTGTGGCAGGCAACAGCATGGACAACAGGCTGGCCAGAATGGTTTTTCTCATGGAATGGATGGTTTTAAGCGTTATTGTTTTTAGTTATTTCATTCTCCATTTGCCGTCGCGGCTGACCATGGGCACCACGATTTCCTCGTTGGTAGAGTCGCCGAAGCACACCACGAGAAAGACGTTGACGTAGGGCAGTTTCGTTCCGTCGATAGCAGTCAGTGTGTCGGCTTTGGCGTTCATGATTCTCACGTCGCGTACGCCCGCATGTTCGCGGTTCATGCGTGCCACGAACTGTTTGTAGGCGGTGAGTAGTTCTTCACGGTAGTCGGCGGGCATGGTACTGTCGGCATCTGCACGCCCTTCGATATACTGCTCAACTTCGCCCGCCACTAAGTGCCGGTAGTAGCCCTTGGCCGCTAATGACGCCATCTCTTCGGCTGTCGGTGCGCTGCTACAAGAGGTTAAGTAATTAAGAATTAAGAATTGAGAATTAAGAATTATGATTACCGCGCACGCCCGGAAACAGGCGCGGCATCTGCTGATGCTGCCGCCGAGACGGCCGCGCTCCCTACTGCTGCCGCTGAGACGGCCGCGCTCCCTGCTGCTGATGCCGCCTATAGAAGTAATCATAATTATTAATTATTAATTCTTAATTCTTAATTTTCATTTCTGTCTGACGAAGACGTTGATGGGCGAGCCGGTAAGCGTCCAGTTCTCGCGGATTTTGTTTTCGAGAAACCGCTTGTAAGGCTCCTTCACGTA
>Ga0265298_10006818_pt1 | contig 14020 bp, 10 predicted proteins | sample AusTroGonzalo_MG_3_FD_193486 | JGI IMG/M metagenome (GOLD analysis project Ga0265298, IMG submission 193486) | Bovine rumen microbial communities from tropical cattle in Woodstock, Queensland, Australia - Gonzalo_01 | ecosystem: Host-associated > Mammals > Digestive system > Stomach > Rumen ...
CTGTAATCGCTATTGTGAACGAAGGTGCAGGCCTCCTGGGCGGCACTTTGGTTAGCGCCATTGCCCGCCCTGCCGATAAAGTTGCCGCTGTCAGCACCGCCAAGAAGATTATCACGGCACACCCAGTTGGGATCATCCCCGCTCACAACGTTGAGGTCGATGTTTTGTACCTGCATTTCCAGGATGTACTGGGGCTTGATCGGCATGTCGTAGCGGTCCGTATTGTCGGGATCGTTGGCTACTCCGGGTTTGAAATAATAATTGCCGGCCACGATATTGTTGACCATCTCGATGTGTGTTCCGCCATTGCGGAACATCACGGCGCTCCAGGGAGTAGATGTGGCGCTGGAGCCGTCCCGCCAGTTGACGTTTTCCACGATGGTGTTGTTGGCAAGGTATGCCTGCACACCGCCTTGCCCATGAACGGCGCCCGTATAGCCATATTGTGCGATGGAGGCGTTTCCGCGGATGAAGCAGTTGACGATGGTCATCTTTGGTTTATATCCATAATTACCTCCAACGAAGATAGCGCCTCCGTGGGCATCCGCCTTGTTGTACTCAATGATCGAGTTTGCCAGGAAGAGCTCTTCCACGGAGTGATTGCTCGCGTTTGTAATGCCGCCGCCAGGGCCATCATTGAAGCAATTATGAATCCAGCAGTATTCGACAAACAGCCTGCCGCTGAAGACAATGCCGGAGCCCAGGCCGTTACGGATTTCGAATGCGGAAAGAGTGGCATTTCCGGTTCCGTCATAGTTCACGCATGTCTGCATTTCTTCACCGTCTATGACGCTTCTGTGGCTGAGGTCCTGCTCGGAGAAATCGTTGATCCATCCGCCGCTCATCCTGACATCATCCTTGAGGAAAATGGTACCTTTGAATACGGCATTGGCGGCGACGCGGACTTCGGGGATATCTTCATCCGCATGGACCTGGTCGATGGCCGCCTGCAAGTCTTCCCCGGCTTTTACGGCGATGAACTTCGGCTTCATCCGCATGGAGAAGTAGCCACTGGTTATGGCATTTACGTTGTCTGATACCGAGAGGATCGCACTGGCGCCGATCGTTCCGTTCACGAATTCTCCGGCCAGGGCACTGCCATCAACGGTAAGGACAAGTTTTCCGTCTAGAATTTCCTTCTTCAGGATGGGAAGCTCTGCTTCATCGCCGGGCGAGGCCTTGGTAAGAGCGGTATAGGCTACGCCCAGCTTGAATGCTCCCGCATCCATATCGGCGAGCGCTGCTGCGGCTTCTTCGGGGAGGATGGAGAAACGCATTTTGAATTCTTTATCAACGGCGCCTACGAAGCCGTCGGACCAGTATGGAACCGCCGTGATCGCCCTTACGCCGTTCGCGCCGCGGCTGAGCTTCAGTTCGGTGCCGTCGGCCAGGGTGACGTACACGAAGTTCTCATCATAGGTCACCTTTTTGAAAAAGGAATCCCCTGAGGTGCCGGGATCGCCTGTCGCCTGGCCGGCGTCGGTCCAGGTTGCGCCATTATCGGTGGAGACAAACCAGTGGCCGCTCTCGATCTTCATCTGCGGCGTGATGCCCGGAGAGCCGGTCTCGCCGGTCGCACATATCTTATTGCCATTTTCATCTAGCAACCACTGCCCGTCGATGGTCCAGCAATAGTCGCCGTGGTCGTCCTTTTTCACACCGACGACCGGAGAATGACCGTCCGTACCGTTCTTGAGCGTGGCGGTCTTGCCGTTCGAGAACTTGATTTCATAGCCATCGGAGATTTCTGTGACGGAGTTCACGAAGATGGCACCGTTAAGGACCGAGGTAAGGGTCTGGAGGGCGGTAATGTTCTGGTTCGCCGTCTGCACCAGCGATTCGAGCTTCGAAACGCGCCCGTCAAGGCCGCTGATCTTGCTCCGGATATCACTGTCATCGTACTTCTGGCAAGCCAGCGCTGAGATGACGACCAGCGAAAACAATAAAAGTCGGAAGATTCTGTTCATTTTGCTATGATGGTTTGATTATATGATCCTGTCCTGAACGGCACGCAAAAAAAAAGACTTATACGCTGGCTTGGCTGCTCAACGATTTTTCAAATATACAAAATCTGCCGGACAATGCCAAATGTGTCTCAGCCGCGCAGAATCATCTTTTGCCGAGAATGGCGGTGATTTGCGTGCGGCTGAGGCCGAAGGTTCTCGCGACGTGACTATGATTGGAGACATCGCCAACGGGCAAGGTCGCAACTCTAAAATACGACCCTGCCCGTTCTGCTGCGGGACCTTGCCCGAAAAAGGATTTTTACGGAATAATCTCCAGCTTCCTGAACACTTTCGTCAGCTTGTCGATGGCTTCGTCGAGCTGCTCGAAACTGTGGGTCGCCATCAGGGCGAAACGCACGATGACCGAGTCTTCGGGAACGGCCGGCGGGATGACCGGCGTGATGAAGACGCCTTCATCCAGCGCCATCTTCACGGCCGTCAGGCATTTCTTGAGGTCGCGGACGAAGAGCGGGATGATCGGGGACTGCGTATGGCCGATATCGAAGCCGCGTTCCTTGAAAGCGGCATGGGCGTGGTTGGTCAGTGCCCACAGATGCTCGATTCGCTCGGGCTCAGAGAGCATGATGTCGATGGCCCGGCTGACGGCGGCGACGTTGGCCGGTGGCATGCTGGCGCTGAAGATCAGGGAACGGGAATTATGCTTGAGGTAGTTGATGACTTCATGGTCGCCGGCGATGAATCCGCCCAGCGAGCCGAATGACTTGGAGAAGGTACCCATGATCAGGTCCACCTTGTCGGTCAGGCCGAAATGATTGGCCGTGCCGCGTCCGTGGTCGCCCAAGACTCCGAGGCCATGTGCGTCGTCGATCATCAGGGAAGCATTGTATTTCTCGCAAAGAGCCACCAACTCCGGGACGGGCGCGATGTCGCCTTCCATGGAATAGACGCCGTCCACCACGATGAGCTTCGGCACCTCGACCGGAGCAACTTGCATCTTCTTCTCAAGGGCTTCCATGTCGTTGTGGGGGAACTTGAGCACGCGGCTGAACGCGAGGCGGCTACCGTCGATGATGCAGGCGTGGTCCAGGGCGTCGAGGAAGATAAAGCCGTCCTTGAATCCCAGGCAGGAGACGACCCCCAGGTTGACCTGGAAGCCGGTGCTGTAGGTTACGGCCTCTTCTTTTCCCACCAGTTTCGCCAGTTTCTCTTCCAGTGCGAGATGGATGTCAAGCGTTCCGTTCAGGAAACGGGATCCGGAACAACTGGTACCATATTTCCGGATGGCTTCGATAGCTGCTTCTTTCAGGCGAGGATCGTCGGAGAGTCCCAGATAGGAATTGGAACCGAACATCATGACGTCCTTCCCCTGCATCTTTACGACAGGATCCTGTCCGGATTCGATGGGACGGTAATAAGGATATATGCCCATCGCCTTGACCTCATCGGCCAATGTGTATTCTGCACAAATTTTGTTCAATAGACTTTCCTTCATAGGAAATGATTAATACAGTAACTCGCAAAAATAACAAAAAAATGCTGTCGCTGTACTTTCGGTCCGGGTTACTTCTTGTCGTACTGAACTTTCCTGGCCGCCTTGCGGGCTTCTTTTTCCTGCCGTTTGGCCTCGGCGGCTGCCTCTTTCGTGTGGTGGGCGCCTTTCGTCGTGATCAGGATCACGCCATTGGCGCCACGTACGCCATAGATGGAGGAAGAGGCATCCTTGAGTACGTCAACGGAATAGACGTCATTGGGACTGACGGCTCCCAAATCAGTGATTTCCACGCCATCGAGCAGGATCAGCGGCTCGTTGGAGGAATTGATGGAGTTGGTGCCGCGGATCCGGATGGAATTGTCCGGACCGATGGTCACACCCGTCACACGGCCGCGCAGATAATCGTACATGTCGCTGTAGCTGGCGTCCTGTTCCGTCATTTTGACCGATGCGACGGAATAGGTCAGGTTATCTTTGTCGGTAGATCCGTAACCAACGTTGACCTGCTCGTCCCGGGCAGGTGATTCAGCGGTCCTGCCTGAGGAACCGCAGGAACTGAGGAGAAGGGAAACCAGCAGGAATCCCGTTCCGAGATACCAGAGTGTTTTCATATGGGTAATGCTTCAACTATACAAAGATTGCCATTTTTTTGTATATTTGCAAATGTTACCAAACTCAACAAGATCATGCGGAACAGATTCCTTCAGTTTATTTTCATGGCTGCCGTGCTGATTCTGGCCGGCTCCTGCAGTGAAGATTCCAAAACGGTCAAGAACATTTATGACAACTGGTGGCCCATCCATGCGACGGGGTCAGAGGAAAACACATATTTCAAAGCCAATTGGAACGGAGACCTGAACGGCCAGGGAGCGATTGTCGTCACTTTTGTCGACAAAACGGACCCGAATATCAAATACAACGAATCCAGATACTACAAGGCCCTCGCTTTCAACAAGGACCGCAAGCATTTCAACTATATCGACATTTCCACGTTCGACTACACGGCCAGCAAGCAGCTCCTGTTCTATGTCAAGGACGGCAAGATCTATTTCGAAAAGGCCAATGATGCAGGCCGGGGGACCGGTGATTACGGAGAGGGCAAAGACATCTCTTTTCCGGACAAGGACCACATGATGATCGACGGCGTCACCTATGAGCGTTTCTCCGTATACTACGAGAAACACCGTCCGTATGGAGACAAGGAGCAAGTCCTCACGGAAATTCCGATCGCAGTTTACGAATAACATGGCGCAGAAACCATCCATTCCGAAAGGAACCCGCGATTTCGGCCCCGCCGAGATGGCAGGTCGCAATTATATCTTCCAGGTCGTCCGCTCCGTTTTCCGGAAATACGGCTACCAGTGCATCGAGACACCCTCAATGGAGAATCTCAGTACCCTGCTGGGCAAATACGGCGAGGAAGGCGACAAGCTTCTGTTCCGCATCCAGAACAGCGGCGAGAAAGCAGCGCTGGCACCGGAGAAGGGTCTTCGCTATGACCTGACCGTACCGTTCGCCCGCTTTGTCGTCCAGCACCAGAACGAGATCTCCTTCCCTTTCAAGCGCTACCAGATCCAGCCGGTCTGGCGGGCCGACCGTCCGCAGAAAGGACGCTACCGTGAATTCTACCAGTGCGATGTCGACGTGATCGGCAGCAAGTCGCTACTGAACGAGTTGGAGCTCGTCCAGATCGTGGACGACGTGTTCGGGCAGATGGGCGTAAGGGTCTGCATCAAGATCAACAACCGGAAGATCCTCTCGGGCCTGGCGGAAGTTTCCGGACAGCCCGACAAAATGGTCGATATCACCGTGGCCATCGACAAGATCGACAAGATCGGCATCGATGCCGTGAAAGCGGAACTGCGGGAAAAAGGCCTGGACGAACAGGCTATCGCCGTGATCGAGCCTGTGCTGACCTTGTCCGGTACGACGCAGGAAAAGCTCGCGCGGATGCGCGAACTGCTCGCTTCTTCGGAGACCGGCATGAAAGGACTGGAAGAAGTGGAGACGCTCTTCGGCCTGATTGCCGATGCGGGTATCCGTCAGCCGGTGGAGCTCGACCTGTCACTGGCCCGCGGCCTCAACTATTACACGGGAGCCATCTTCGAGGTCAAGGCACTCGATTTCGCCATCGGCAGCATCTGCGGCGGCGGACGCTACGACGACCTGACCGGCATCTTCGGCCTGCCGGGCATGTCGGGTGTCGGCATCAGTTTCGGAGCCGACCGTATCTACGACGTCCTGGGCGGCCTCGATCTCTTCCCGAAAGACGGCGCGGCCGCTGCCCGGGTCCTCTTCACCAACATGGGAGAGCGGGAGATTGCCTACACGCTGCCCATCGCCGCCAGCCTGCGAGCTGCGGGCGTCGCCTGCGAAGTGTATCCCGACAACACGAAGCTCAAGAAACAGTTCGAATATGCCGACCGTAAAGGCATTCCTTACCTGGCCATCGTGGGAGACCAGGAAGTGTCCGAAGGCACCGTCACGCTCAAGAACCTCGCCAGCGGCGAGCAGCGTAGCGTGCCCAAGGATGAGCTGCTTTCCTGCTTCCGGCAAGCATAATTATTCATCAACATAAAGAAACCATGAAAAAGCTGATACTCTCGGCCATCCTGTTGTGTTCGGTGGTGGCCTCGTTCGCATGCACGAACCTGATTGTCGGAAAGAAAGCTTCCGCCGACGGAAGCGTCATGTGTACCTATAACTGCGACAGCTTCGGCTTCCTGCAGCCGCTCGACTTTTTCACGCCTGGCAAGCATGCCGAGGGCGAGATGATCGCCATCCGCGGCTGGGGTCCGCAGGCCACGGAGCGCTTCGTGGCCCAGGCGCCTTATACTTACGGCGTGGTCGGCCTGATGAACGAGAACCAGGTGGCCATCGTCGAGACGACATGGGGCGGACGTCGTGAACTCATGAACCGTGAAGGCTACCTCGATTACTTTACGCTGATGCACCTGGCTCTGCAGCGCAGCACCACAGCCCGCGAAGCCATCGCTGTGATGCATGGACTGGTGCAGGAATACGGCTACAACGCATCGGGTGAATCGTTTGCCGTCTGCGACAAGAACGAAGCCTGGATCATGGAGCTTGTGGGCAAGGGACCCGGACGCAAAGGCGCCGTCTGGGTGGCACTGCGTGTGCCGGACGACTGCATCTGCGCGTATGCCAATTCCAGCCGCATCCAGCAGTTCCCCCAGGTAAAGAAGGTTTCCAAAGTCGATAAACAACGTGGCTACTGCGAGATTCCCGGCGAATGCATGTACAGCGCCGACGTGGTTTCGCTGGCCCGAGAGCTTGGCCTTTATAAGGGAGCCGATGCGGATTTCAGCTTCCGGGAAGCTTACGGACCGCTGGATTTCAGCGCCATCCGATATTGCGAAGCCCGCGTCTGGAGTTTCTTCCGCCATCACTATGACAAAGCCGAGATGGACAAATACCTTCCTTTCATCAATGGGAATACCGATGTCATCGACCACCTGCCGCTCTGGATCAAACCGGATGCCCCGATTTCCGTTCGTGAGCTGATGAACGATATGCGCGATCACTACGAGGGAACGGCCTTGGACATGACGGCCGACGTGAGCGCCGGTCCCTGGGCTTCCCCGTATCGCAACCAGCCGGTGAACTATTTCAGCAGCGACTCCACCGCCATGTTCCGCGAGCGGCCGATCGGCTGCCAGCAGAGCGGCATGACCATGGTCTGCCAGATGCGGGACTGGTTGCCCGACGCCGTGGGCGGCGTGACCTATTTTAATATGGACGATGCCACGATGGTAGCTTATGTCCCTGTTTATTGCGGCATCACCCGCGTCCCGGAGCCGTTCCGCCGCGAGAACAACAACATCACGGAATTCAGCACGGAGAGTGCCTTCTGGATGAACAACTTCGTGGCCAACATGGTCTATCCGCGTTGGAGCGCCATGATCGGCGACCTGCGCGACGCGCAGAAAGAGCTGGAAGACTACTACGCTGACGATCAGAAAGAAGTCGAGGAGAAGGCTTCGAAGATGACGCCTTCCGACCGGGCCGCCTTCCTGACCGCCAAGACGGAATCTTATACCGACAAGATGATGAAGCGCTGGGACAAGCTCGCCCGCTTCCTGATCGTCAAGCACAACGACCAGACCATGCAGCCGAGCGAGAATGGCGAGATCGTCCGTGGCCGCCGTACTTCTCCGGCGTATGCCCCGGCCTTCATCGACGCCGTGAAGTCCGTCACGGGTGACCGTTACGTCAAGCCCGCCGAGAAAAAATGATAGCGATGCGCTTTCGACATGTATTGTCCAGCGTTACCTTGATGGTGACGCTGGTCCTGTTTTCAGCCTGTGACCAGAAGGAGGTACTGACCGGCGATTTCTCACTGGTGAGTCCGTTGCCGCGGATCATCGTTCCCGACGAGACGATCGATACGCCGATGGTCATTTCCTGCCGAACTTTCATCGGCTATCCCGAAGGGAATGACGCCCTGCGGGATGCTGCCGAAATGCTGGCGCAACAGTTGGGATCTATTCTCGGTACACCGCTCCGGACCGTACCTTCCGGCAAGCGGCCAACGGGAATCCGGCTTCGGATCGATCCGGAACTGGGTGCCGGACTCGCAGATTTCCAGCAGAAGGAGTGCTATCGCATCATGTCGGATAGAGATGGGATCAGCATTAGCGGCGGCAGTATTCTGGGCGTACTGCACGGCATCCAGACGCTTGTCAAATCGCTACCGGTTCCGGATGCCCCGGCTCGCTGCCGTTTCGCATTGCCAGCCGGAACCGTCTTTGACTATCCGGAGTTTCCCTACCGGGCTTTCATGCTCGACTGCGGACGGCATTTCTTTCCTGTCGAAGATGTCAAGCATGTTATCGACATCCTGGCACTCCACAATCTCAACTACTTCCACTGGCACCTGAGTGAAGACCAGGGCTGGCGGCTGGAGATCAAGAAATATCCGCGCCTGACGGAGGTCGGTTCCTACAGGCCGGGCACCCGGGATCCGCAGGATGTGCTGGACGGCATTCCGGTCAGCGGTTTCTATACGCAGGATGAGGCGCGGGAAATCGTACGCTATGCGGCAGAGCGGGGCATCACCGTGATTCCGGAGATCGACCTGCCCGGCCACACGACGGCGGCGCTGGCCGCTTACCCGTCGCTGGGCTGCACCGGCGGACCCTATGAAGTAGCCACCCGCTACGGCGTGCTTGACGATGTGCTGTGTGTCGGAAAGGACGAAACGATGACCTTCGTCAAGGATGTTCTGACCGAAGTAATGGAAATCTTCCCGTCGGAGTACATCCACCTGGGCGGGGACGAGTGTCCGAAAGTTCGCTGGGCGGAATGCCCGGACTGCCAGCGGAAGATTCGGGAGCTGGGACTCAGGGATAACGGCGATAAAACGAAGGAAGAACTGCTGCAATCGTGGTTCACTTCCGAACTGGAAGCCTATCTGGCTGAACATGGCCGGCGGATGATTTGTTGGAACGACGTGCTCTGTGACTGGGGCGACCATGTAGTCGGCGAGCCCTCGAAGCGGACGGTCATCGCCGGCTGGATGCGTCCGGCCTCAGCGGCCATTGCCGCCCAGGAGGGCTATGACGCCATCCTGTGCCCGGTCGGCCACTTCTATTTCAGCAACGCCACAAACAACAAGCTGGAAGGTCTCGATCTCATCCGTTCGGTCTATGATGTCTCGGTCATTCCCGAAGGACTGACACATGAAGAAAGCCGGCACATCCTCGGCGCCGAAGCCTGCATATGGACCGAACGCGTCGCCGACAGGAGCGATCTGGAATGGAAACTCCTTCCCCGACTCTCGACATTGGCCGAACTCCAGTGGTCCGATTCCTCCGCCCATGACCTGGACGCCTATCTGCTCCGCCTCCGCCACATGACCGACCTCTACCGCTCCCACGGCTGGAATGCCCGGGAGCTTATCCTTCCCTGAAACGACGTTGAAGCATTCGGACAAGGTCCCGGCCATGAAATTAGACCTTGCCCGATGTGGCCGTGGAGGAGGGAAGGCAGGGCTACTTCTCCTTTTCCCAGAGGACTACGTTCTGGATGCGGACGCTTTCTTCGTGGATGACGCTGAAAAGGGAGCGCAGGAAACGTTCGTCCAGGCCTTCCCGTTCGCCTTTGCGGACCATGTCGTCGAGGAGGGCATCCCAACGGCCCATCTGCAGGATGGCGATGTTGTGGTCTTTCTTGTAGGCACCGATTTTTTCAGAAACCGACATGCGGGACTGGAGGATCGACAGCAGGTTCTCGTCGATGACGTCGATGCGGGCACGCAGCTGGTCGATGTTGTCGCGGTAGTCGGCCGATTGACTGTCAGCATCGCGCACAACGATCTGCTCACAGAGCATGGCCCGGAGCTCTTCGGGCGTAAGCTGCTGCTTGGCGTCGCTCAACGCTTGCGAAGGATTGCAGTGCGATTCGATCATCAGGCCTTCCAGGCCGAGGTCCATGGCCCGCTGGCTGAGTTCGAGCAGGTATTTCCGGTCACCGCCCATGTGTGAGGGATCGGCGAAGAAGGGAAGTTCGGGGAAACGTGTGCGGAGCTCGATGGCGATGCGCCAGCCCGGATCATTGCGGTAGGTAGTGGACTGAAAGGCGGAGAATCCCCGGTGAATCACGCCCAGTTTCCGGACACCGGCCCGGTTGAGGCGTTCCAGGGCCCCGATCCAGAGCTCCAGGTCGGGACTGACGGGATTCTTGACAAGCACCGGAATGTCAGTACCTCGCAGGGCATCGGCGATTTCCTGCATGAGGAAAGGATTGGCGGTGGTCCGGGCTCCGATCCAGAGCATGTCGAGGCCATGATCGAGGCAGGCTTGTACATGGTCACGGTTGGCGACCTCGGTGCAGACGAACATGCCATAGGTTTCCTTCACCTTCTGGAGCCATTTGAGCCCGGGCATGCCGATCCCTTCAAAACATCCGGGGTGGGTGCGGGGTTTCCAGATGCCGGCCCGGAACATATGGATGCCGAAGCTGGCAAGACCTTTGGCTGTTTCCATTACCTGTGCTTCGCTTTCTGCGGAGCAGGGGCCCGCGATGACCATCGGGCGGGGGAGTGTGAAGAATCCCCATTCAGTTATCGGGATCAGATCGAGTTTGTCTGCCATGATTGTCAATTGGATTAACGGATGATTTTTCTGATGCGGTTGGCTTCTCCGATCAGGGAACGGATCTTGTCCTGGTCGTAATCCGCGATCGCATCGCGGAAAGCCTTCATTTTTTCAATGTATGTATCAATGACCCGGAGCACGTTGTCGTGGTTCTGGGACAGGATCGGGACCCACATGTCGGCGCTGCTCTTGGCCAGGCGGACCGTGGAGGAGAAGCCACCGGAAGCCAGGTCGAAGATATGCTTTTCGTCCTTTTCCTTGTCGAGTACGGTCAGGGCGAGGGCGAACGAGGTCACGTGCGAGATATGGGAGACATAGGCTGTGTGTACGTCGTGCGAAGCGGCGCTCATGAAGATGAGGCGCATGTTGAGCACGTCATAGAGCTGTTCGACGGTCTTGAGGGCCTTGGGCGAGGACTCTTCCTGGTTGGCGATGATGCAGGCCCTGCCGTCAAACAGGTTGGGCATGGCCGCCCAGGGTCCGGAATACTCGGTACCGGCCATCGGATGTGTAGAGACATATTGTTCGCGACGCGGATGATACTGGGTCGACAGGTTGATCTGTTCCTTGGTGGAGCAGACGTCGATGACGATCTTGTCGGGCGTATCTGCTTTCTGGAAATGATCGAGGATGTCGCAGACCATCTTGACCGCCGTCCCGACGGGAACGGCCACGACGACGATGTCGCTGCGGTCGAGGCATTCTTCATAGGGAACGATCTCGTCGCAGAGTTGCATCTTGAGGGCGGCCTCCGCATGGAAAGGATCGGCTTCCACGCCCAGGACGCAGGAAGCAAAACCTCTTCGCTTCAAGTCGATGGCCATCGATCCGCCGATGAGCCCGAGTCCAATGATTCCGATTGTCATACGCTAGCAAATCAGTTGTTGAGGATGCCCGCAATCTGTTTCCGGGCCTGTACCAGGACTTCCTCTTTGGCACAGAGGGAAATCCGTATGTAGTTTTCTCCGTTTTTACCGAAAATGAAACCGGGAGTGATGAAGACGCCGCTCCGGTAGAGGACCGTGTCGGAAACACGTTCGCCCAGGCTCTTTTCCCCGGCAGGGGTCAGAGCAGCATAAGGATTGTCGTCCGACACCCGGCCCCAGAGGAAGAGGCCGCTCGAATCCGGATCGTAGCGAACGCCCAGCAGGTCGAAGATGGCGCCGGCCAGGACTTTCCGGCGGGCATAGACGGCATTCAGTTCGCGGAACCATTCCGGTCCCTGCTTCAGTGACTCGACGGCAGCCAGCTGCAGGGGCTTGAACATGCCCGAATCCATCTGCGACTTGACCTTCAGTACCTGTGCGACCAGTTCCCTGTCGCCGGCGATCATGCCGATGCGCCAGCCCGACATGTTGTGGGCCTTGCTGAGGGAATTGAGCTCCAGGCAACACTCCTTTGCCCCCGGCGTGGCGAGGATGGAGAGCGGATGGTCGTTCAAGATGAAGCTGTAGGGATTGTCGTTCACCACAAGGATGCGGTGACGCAGCGCAAAGTCCACGATTTCCCGGTAGAGCTCGGGAGAAGCCGATGCGCCGGTGGGCATGTGGGGATAATTGACCCACATGAGTTTGACGCCGGAAAGGTCCGTCTGCTCCAGCGCAGCGAAATCCGGCTTCCAACCCTTGTCTTCCCGCAGGTCATAGCGGATGATCCGAGCCTGTGTCAGCAGTGACGCAGAAGTATAGGTAGGGTAGCCCGGGTCGGGGACCAGAACGCTGTCGCCTTCGTCCAGGAAGGCCAGGGCGGTCAACAGGATGCCTTCTTTCGAGCCCACCAGCGGCTGGATCTCGCAGGACGGATCCAGCGTTACACCGTAGTAGCGCAGATACCACGCTGCAAAGGCTTTCCGCAGTTCCTCGATGCCCACATAACTCTGGTATGCGTGGGTATCTTTGCGCCGGGCGCTTTCCGTCAGGGCAAGGATGGCATCGGCCGGCGGCATGCCGTCCGGCGCGCCGATGCCCAGGTTGATGACGGACGCCAGTCCGGCGGCGGCTTTCCGTTTGTTGATTTCTGCGATCTCCTTCAGTTTCCGGGAGAAATAGTATTCCTGGACTGATCCGGTCCGTCTTGCAGGTGGAATGATCATAGGGCTGCGGAATATTCGCCCAGGACGCGCAGGTCGTCGATGAGCGGCCGCACGGCAGCAAGGGCTTGGTTGTAGCGTTCGTAACTGTCGAACAGGATGTCGATATAGAAGAAGTATTGCCAGCGCTTGCCGGGAATGGGAAGTGACTGGATACGCGTCAGGTTCATGTCGTAGAACGACAGGATGGTAAGGATGTGGGCCAGGGAACCGGGCTTGTGGGGCAGCGTGAAGCAGAGCGAGGACTTGTTGACGGCTTCCTTGGCTACACGGATGGCGTCGTCCAGGATGAGGAAACGGGTGAAATTGTCGTGGTAGGTTTCGATCTGCGAAGCGAGGATTTCCAGTCCGAATTCCTGGGCGGCGAGGGATGAGGCGACGGCGCCCACGCCCTCCAGCCTTTCGCGGGCGATGTCTGCGGCGCTCTTGGCCGTATCTTCGCTTTCGACCATCTTGATCCAGGGGCACTTCCGTTCAAAGAAGGCACGGGTCTGGTTGATGGCCATGTAGTGCGTGCGGACTTCCCGGATGTCTTCCATCTTCTGTCCGGGAAGCGCCATCAGGTTCTGGTGGATCTGCAGATAGACTTCTCCTTTGATCTTCTGGGGATTTTTGCGCAGAAGGTCGAAATTGGGCAGTAATCCACCGGATATGGTGTTCTCGATGGCCATGACGGCGGCGTCGGCGCGGCCCTGTGCCAGTGCGCTGAACAGGTCGTCGAACGTGGCACATTCCACGATGGCGATGTCTTCATTCTTGCCGGACCGGTAGAAATCGCGGGCTGCCTGCTCGTGGAAACATCCGGAAAAACCTTGGATGGCTACCCTTTTCATGCTTGTTTCTGTTGCGCCATCTCCCGGACTTTGCGTCCGAAGATCACATGGGTATCTTCAGCCAGCATCTCCAGCGGTTCCAGCATCTGCGCAGGATTCTTGAGCAGCCGCTCCCAGTATTTCATGGCGCTGACAAAATAGAAACCGTCGCAGAAGCGCTCGTCGGTCACGATCTGGACAGGCATCCGCTTCCCGACGACGATCTGGCCGTCGCCGTTGACCACGGGAACCTCGGACTCCTTGCCCATGGCCATGAAGATGCCGGTGGTGCCGAAGTTGTAGAGATGGTGGAAGATCGCAGGGCCCTTGATGGACTTCATGTTGGTCAGGAAAAGGGAGGTATGGAAGGGGCTGAGCTTAATGATGGCGTTGGGCAGGATGCTGTGCTTGTCCATGAACTTGATGATCCCGACCGACCATTTGATCAGGAAATTGGGCGTCAGCGTCAGCAGCCGGGCAATCTTGTCCGTTCCGTTGTTGGCCTCCAGATTGTTGTTGGCCTCGATTGCTTCATCGATCTT
>Ga0265298_10006820_pt1 | contig 14017 bp, 11 predicted proteins | sample AusTroGonzalo_MG_3_FD_193486 | JGI IMG/M metagenome (GOLD analysis project Ga0265298, IMG submission 193486) | Bovine rumen microbial communities from tropical cattle in Woodstock, Queensland, Australia - Gonzalo_01 | ecosystem: Host-associated > Mammals > Digestive system > Stomach > Rumen ...
ATTACCGGAAAGCATAAAAAAGCAAAAAGCCTCAAAAGCCTTTTGTTTACTTGCTTTTTCTTTGCTTTTGTTTTCCTCTAAAAATCAAAGACAAACTTTCGTCTGCAAAGATAGCGAATATTAAGGGAAAATGGTTATCTTTGCAGATAAAAAAGCAAAAATAATTGGATTCTTGTGTTATAATTTAAGGAAATTTTGTATCTTTGCACCCATGCCAAGAGAAGAATGAAACAGACAATATACATCTTATTATTATTTATTGCAATGGTGGCGACGTCTCAGATTGCGACTGCGCAGGACGAGACCATCGTGTTCACGCCCCAGTGGACGGCACAGGCCCAGTTCGCCGGCTATTACGTGGCCGAAGCAAAGGGTTTCTATCGCGAGGCAGGGGTGAAGGTGAAGATAGAACATCCGTCGGCCACTCAGCCCGCCATGAGCCGCCTGCGTAAAAACAAATGCCAGGCCACGACACTACAGCTCTGTCAGGCAATGGAGATTGTGGATGAAGGTATCCCCTTGGTAAACATCCTTCAGACGTCGATGAACAATGCGATGGTCATTGTCTCTGCTCGCGACAAGGATCCGCTGACGCAGAAGGGAGCCCGCGTCGGTATCTGGAGCGTCGGCTTCGGTCAGTTGGCCATCTGCATGAGCATCAAGGACCATCTGGACTATCAGTGGGTGCGCTTTGCCCAAAACGTCAACCTGTTCGTGGTCGGTGCCCTCGATGCCACGCTGGCCATGAGCTACAACGAGTACTACCAGCTGGTGCAGGCAGGCATCAAGATGACCGACAAGAAGGTGTATCGCTTCTGCGACCACGGCTACAACGTGCAAGAGGACGGTGTCTATATGACCCGCGACTATTACGCCCGGCATAAGGAGCAGGCTCGCCGCTTTGCCCAGGCCAGCCGTAAGGGCTGGGAGTGGGCCGCCCAACATCCTGACGAGACTCTGGACATCGTGATGCAGTATGTCGATAAGAACCAAATAGCCACCAACCGTGTGATGCAGCGGCTGATGCTTCAGGAGGTGCTGCGCCTGCAGGTGGACCGCGAGTCGAAGAAGCGCGAGTTCCGCTTGCGTCCCGACATGGTGCAGCAGGCCAGCCGTCTGATGGTGGAGAACCAGATGCTGAGTCGCGAAGTGACATACAACGAATTAATTGACAATTGATCATTGACAATTATGAAAAGACTCTTAGCATATATCCGTCGCAAACTATCCGTCAGGGTCAGCCTGTGGGTGGTATTCTTTGCTGCCATTATCTTCAATGTCGCTCTCGGCTTCCTGTTCTATCAGGCCCGTGAGGCTGTGCGTCAGGAGGCTGTCAGCCGTGCCACACAAATCCTGGACAAGACTTCATTGCGCGTGGAGGGCATCCTGAACCGTGTGGAGGTAGCCTCGAATATGACCAAGTGGCTGGTACTGCGCCATCCTAACAAGGCCGACTCGATGTTCGTCTATAGCCGTGGCCTGTTGCAGAACAATCCCGACTTCTACAACTGCTCCATCGCCTTCGAGCCATACTACTTCAAAGACAAAGGACGCTACTTCTCTGCCTATACCAAGCACATCGGTGATTCGATTCGCACCATCCAGGGCGGCAGCGACAGTTACCAGTATTTCTTTACGGACTGGTATCTGATGCCCCAGCTACTGGAAAAACCGTGCTGGACGGAACCATATATGGACCTTGACGTGGCTACGAACACCAGCGAGATGGTGACCAGCTACTGTCAAACCATCAAAGACAAACAGGATCAGATGATAGGTGTCATCAACATCAGTCTCTCACTGAACTGGCTCTCACATACCATCTCAGCGGTCAAACCCTATCCTAACTCATACAGCATCATGATAGGGCGTGGTGGTACCTACTTCGTGCATCCCGATACGATGAAAATCACTCGCCAGACCATCTTCACACAAACGCTGGAACAGCCTGACACAGCCATGACCGCTTTGGGCTATGCTATGCAGCATGGCGATGAGGGCATGAAGCACATGAACATCGGCGGCAAAGACAGCTATGTGTTCTACAAGCCCCTCGGCCAGACAGGCTGTTCGATGGCCATCGTCTGCCCGGAGAGCGACATCTTCAGCGGCTTCGACCGTCTGCGCCGCACCGTCATGACCATCGTTACCGTTGGTCTGTTGCTGATGCTCTACTTATTTATCCGTATCATCACCCGCGAACTGAAGCCTCTGCGACGACTGGCCCATGAGGCCGAGACCATCGCCTCGGGACAGTTCGATGCCGAAATGCCCGACTTCCAGCGCATCGATGAGATAGGACAGCTGAGCCACTCATTCGGAAACATGCAGCAGTCGTTAGTGAAATACATAGAAGAGCTGAAGGACACGACTGCCCAGAAGGCCTCGATAGAGAGTGATCTCCGTATTGCCAGCGACATACAGATGGGCATGCTGCCTGAAAAATTCCCCACCAAGGCCGACCGTGACGATGTGCAGCTCTATGCCTCGCTGACCCCTGCCAAGGAGGTAGGCGGCGACCTGTTTGACTTCTATTTCCGCGACGAGAAACTCTTCTTCTGCATCGGCGACGTGTCAGGCAAAGGTGTACCCGCCTCGCTCTTCATGGCCGTCACCCGTTCTACCTTCCGAACCGTATCGGCCCACGAATCGATGCCGAATCGCATCGTGACTACGATGAACAGGACGATTGCCGACATGAACAAGTCCAACATGTTCGTCACCCTCTTTGTCGGCGTGCTCGACCTGCCCACAGGACGTCTGCACTACTGCAACGCCGGCCACGATGCCCCGTTGCTCATCGGAGCAGGCGTAGGCGAACTGCCTTGCGACGCAAACATCCCCGTCGGCTTCATGCCTTCATGGGAATATTCGCTACAGGATGCACAGATCTTCACCGGCACCACCATCCTCCTCTTCACCGACGGACTCACCGAGGCCATGGATGCCAACTATGAGCAGTTCCAGATGGAGCGTGTGAACGACGTGGCAGGACGCGCTTTGACTAACCAGCAACAGGAGCCCCATCAGCTTATCGCACAGATGACCGATGCCGTCCACCAGTTCGTGGGCGATGCCGAACAGAGCGACGACCTGACCATGATGGCCATACAGTATATCAAGCAGCAGAGTGACGTGAAAATGCGGAAGAGCATTGTGTTACCCAACGACACGCAGGAAGTGCCACGGCTGAACGCCTTTGTCGAAGACGTTTGCCAGAGTGTAGGATTCGACCCCGACGTCACCATACAGATAAAAGACGCCGTCAAGGAGGCTGTGGTCAACGTGATGAAATATGCCTATCCGCCGGAAAAGTCTGGTGATGTAACGATTGAGGCTGCCACCAATGACGTTCGACTGAAGTTCACCATCATCGACAGCGGCAAGCCTTTCGATCCAACCGTTCAGGTTGCTGACGACCAGCAAAACATCGGCGGACAGGGTATCCATATCATGCGTCAGAATATGGACTCCATCAACTACGAGCGCATGGACAACCTCAATGTGTTGACGCTGAGAAAGAAGTTCATATAATTGATAGATGATAAAAAAATCAATAACTAACATCACAAAAGCAATGAACAAGAACGAGCAATTTGTCATCACGATTAACCGTGAATTAGGAAGCGGCGGACGTACCGTTGGCCGCCTGTTGGCAGAAAAGTTGGACGTGCCCTTCTACGACAAGGCCGTCATCAAGGCTTTACAGGAGAAGTATAACCTCACAGTGGAAAGCATTGAGAAGCTAAAGGGCAGCAAGCACAGTTGGTGGGACGATGTAGTGCGCATCTTTGACGTCGGATCGGGCATGAATAGCAACTTCTACCTGCCGAACAAGGCTGGTGAGGCCGACTTGCCAACCACCGACGAGATGTTCAAGACCGAGACGCTGATACTGCAGAACCTCGCCGCTGAGAAATCATGCGTCGTAGCTGGCCGCAGCGGTTTCCACGTGTTCCGCGACCATCCCAACCACCTGAGCATCCTCATCCAGGCCTCAATGGACTACCGCGTGGAGCGCGTCATGCGCAAGCAGGACATGACCGAGGACGAAGCCCGCAAGACCATCGAGCGGGTTGACAAGATGCGTGAGAACTACGTCAAGAAGTACACCGGCACCTCCCGTTACGACACCCACAACTACCAACTCGTCATCGGCGCCGACGGCAAGACAGAGGAGGAAATCGCCGACATCATCATGCAGTACATAGGGTAAGATGCCAGATTGTGGTATTTCCAGCAAGCTGACCAAGAATTAGCGGATAAAACTAAGATTAATTGAGGATATTTTTTGGAGATTTCATTTTATTTCTATAACTTTGTCCCGAAAATCAATTAACTACTTAATCTCTATAGCATTATGAAGAAAACTATGACACTATTTGCAGCCATGACACTGATGCTGTCGAGCTGCATGACAACGGGAACTGGAACTACGACTAACACCAATTCAACTGGCGATGTACTGACCAGTGTACTTGGTGCTGTATTGACTAATGTGTTGTTCGGTGGATCGTTATTTGATCAGTCAAGCATGCTGGGTAACTGGAACTACAATGCTCCAAGTGCTGCCTTTACTACTGAACAGACTCTGACAAGGGCTGGAGGTAACGCTGCGGTTACCAACATGACTTCGTCGCTGGCAAGTAACTACAACAACATCGGTATAAATCGTAGCAACACTTCTTTCTCGTTCCTTGCTGGTAACAAGTTCTCGGCTAAAGTGAATGGTATCCCATTCAGCGGAACCTATGCCTATAACGCCCAGAACGGTGAAATCTCTCTCAAGACATCTACTGAGACCATTAAGGGCAACGTCATAAAGACTCAGAAAGGAATGGGTCTGATGTTTGACGCCACGCAAATGGTCAACATCCTTCAGAAAGAAGGTAAGGTCAGCAACACTGCTGCTGTTCAGGCTGTCAGCAAGCTCGCCAAGAGTGCCGACGGTGCTCGTGTAGGCTTTGAACTTACAAAATAACAGAACCTAAATCTTCTAACTATGGAAACAACATTAGTATTATTGAAGCCTGGCTGTGTACAGCGACAGCTGATAGGCGAAGTGGTGAATCGTTTTGAGCGTCGTGGCTTGCGTATTTCCGGCATGAAGATGATGCAGCTGAGCGATGAAATCCTGCGTGAGCACTATGCACATCTGACTGACAAGCCGTTCTTCCCCTCACTCCAAGCTTCCATGCAGGCTTCGCCTGTGATAGCCTTGGCACTGACAGGTGTCGAGGCCGTTAAAGTGGTTCGTCAGATGGCTGGTGTCACTAACGGCCGCGAGGCAGCTCCAGGTACCATTCGTGGCGATTACTCGATGAGCAACCAGCAGAACATCGTACATGCCTCAGACTCTGTGGAGAATGCTGCAATAGAGCTGAAGCGTTTCTTCCGTCTCGAAGAGATCTTCGACTATACCAGCAATGCCCAGAAGTATATCTATGGCGACGGTGAGTGCAAGTAAGATTGGCTACAAAAACGTTTATGAAAAGGAAACTGATGACCTTCGGGCTTTCGGCAGCGGTCCTGTCGACGTCCATGATGCAGTTGACAAGCTGCACGGAAACCCAACGTGAGAACCCGCTGCTGCAAGAAAGCACCCTGCCGTTTGGGGCTCCTGACTTCAGCAAGATTCAGCCCTCGGACTATCTGCCCGCCTTCGAGGCCGCCATCCAGCAGAAACGCGATGAAATCGCCCGGATTGTGGAGAACAAGGACTCGGCCACTTTCGAGAATACTATTCTTGCCTTCGAGGAAAGCGGAAAGACCCTTGACCGTGTAAGCCGCATCTTCTTTGCCCTTGTCGAGGCCGATAAGACTGACGAGATAGGCCAGACCGAGGAGAAGGTGCAGCCGATGCTGACGGATCTCGAGAACGAGATATCGTTCAACAAGCCGCTTTTCGAACGTATCCGGCAAGTCTATGACCGTGAGCACGACACGTTACAGGGCGAAGACCAGAAACTGTTGGAGGAGATCTATAAGGAGTTTGTGCGCAATGGTGCGTTGCTACCTGACGACAAGATGGCCCGTATGAAGGAAATCAACCTGCGCATCTCCGAGCTGCAGACGCAGTGGGGCAACACACTGCCCGATGCCACCAACGACGCTGTGGTGTGGGTCGACAAGAAAGAAGACTTAGCCGGACTGAGCGAGGCCGACATTGCCCAGTGTGCCAAGGATGCTGAGAACAGGGGAGGCAAGGCTCCCTACGCCATTGTCATCGTCAACACCACACAGCAGGCACCGCTGGCCAGTCTCGACAACCGCGAGCTACGCAAGAAAGTCTATGAGGCCTCCATCCACCGTGCCGACGGAACGGGCAAGTATAACACATTCCCACTGGTTGTCGAGATTGCCAAGCTGCGTGCTGAGCAAGCCGAGATCATGGGCTATCCCAACTACGCTTCCTATTCGTTGGAGAATACGATGGCCAAGACACCAGAGAACGTCTATACCTTCCTCAAGAATCTGATATCTCAGTACACGCCGAAGGCCCAGGCTGAGACGAAGGCCATCGAGGACTATGCCCGCAAAACTGCGTCCGACGGTTTAGCCGTCGGAGATTTCCAGCTTCAGCCCTACGACCGCTTCTACTATTCTGCCAAGATGAAGAAGGAACTGTTGGACATCAGCGACGACGAGGTAAAGCCCTATTTCAACGTCGACAGCGTCTTGCTCAACGGTGTGTTCTATGCCGCCAACCGAGCCTACGATCTGACGTTCAAGGAGCGCACTGACATTCCCACCTACCATCCTGATATGAAGGTGTTCGAAGTCATCGACAAGGACGGCACGTCGAAAGCCCTCTTCTACTGCGACTACTACCGTCGTCCCACCAAGCGCGGCGGAGCATGGATGGACGGTTTCCAGAAGCAGAGCCGTCAGCGCCAGCAGCTGCCTATCATCTTCAATGTGTGTAACAGTGCGAAGGCACCTGAGGGCCAGCCATCATTGCTCACTTGGGACGAGGTCACCACCATGTTCCATGAATTCGGTCATGCCCTGCACGGCATTCTCTCCGACTGCCAGTACTACACGCTCAGCGGCACCAGCGTAGCCCGCGACTTCGTGGAGATGCCATCACAGTTCAATGAGTCGTTTGCAGCCATCCCTGAAGTTTTCGACCATTATGCCCGCCACTATGAGACAGGTGAGCCCATGCCTGCCGAACTGAAGGAGCGCATGCTGAAGAGCATCACGTTCCAGACGGCCTACGCCCTTGGCGAAAACCTGGCTGCTACCTGTGTTGACCTGGCTTGGCATATGCTCGCTTCGAAGGACATTCCCACTGCCGACCAGGCTGCTGCCTTTGAGACAGAAGCTCTGAAGAACATAGGACTGCTCGACCCACAGATTCCGCCCCGCTACTATACCAGCTACTTCAACCACGTGTGGGGTGGCGGCTATGCCGCAGGCTACTACAGCTATCTGTGGACCGAGGTGCTGGCCGTCAATATTGCCGATGTCTTTGCTCGCCGTGGAGCCTTGAAGCCTGAGACAGGTCAAGACCTTCGCGACAAAATACTCAGTCGCGGCAATACAGGCGACTTGATGCAGATGTTCACCGACTTCACTGGCATGAAGAATCCAGACCCCTCAGGACTGCTCAAGGCAAGAGGACTCTAAGACCACGACAGACGGCGGAACGTCGTACATGACGCGGGCATGGTTGGTGCGGATAAGCTGGGTGTCGAGCACATTGCCAGTAGTACGGTCGACGACGTCGCGGTAAACTTGGCCGTTACGATAGACAATGCCCTCTTCACGAGAGAAGAATTCGTTCTCAGCATGGATGTGGAAGGTGTGGGACTGGAGTTCTATAGCGCGAAGTTCGCCACAGAGATATTCGTCATCCACCCAGAGACGGAGCTGATAGGTGTTGGCAGTGTCGTTCTTCACGCGGTAGTCGATGTAGTTGTACGAGATGCTGGTGCCTGTGCCGAAGGGAATCTGTCGGCCAAAATCGGGAAAGAGATCCAACCCGTCGTGATGATGATGTTCCGTAATGGTCAAATCGCTGTGCAATACTAACCAATGAATGAGGTTCGACAGCTGGCACATGCCTCCCCCGATGCCTTGAGACGGTTGTCCTTTTGCGATGGTAAGTCCCACTTTGTAACCCTTCCGTTGGGTAGTCCTGCCTATCTGTTTCCAAACAGAAAAGGTTTCGCCGGGACGAATCAGCAGACCGTCGATGTGGGTTACTGCCAAGGCAAGATTGGTGGCCTTGTTCTCCTGCAACTGCATGTTGACATTGCCGAGCCGGCGCCGGATGAGGGAATTGTGCCGATAGATGACAACGGGCAGCGAAGTCTGGGTTCGCTCAGTAGCAAAAACGGTCTTCTGAAACAGGTCTTTCAAATGACGCTTCAGAATCTCTTTCTCCATCGATAGGCGATAGGCGAAAGGGGACATCTCACAAAACAGTTTCCTCTTCATTCTTATCTCTTAATTAACTTCGGGTGGCTATAGGTGTAGATGGTAGGTGCCTCCAGCCATTGGACGTATGACGCCTTTCATTTCTAAAGAGAAAAGGGTGGCCGTGACCTGATGGACGGGCATATTGGTACGTACACTAATGAGGTTCAGCTGTAGGTCGTTGGTTTGCTGTAGCAGGTTGACAATCAGCTGTTCATCGGGGGTGAGATCAGGGAAGAGCTGCCGCTCAACGGCCTTTGCCTGGTCTTGGACGGTCTGCCAACGCATGGTTTCCAGAAAGTCTTCTGCCGACGTGACGAGTGCTGCCGTGTTGTTACGAACCATGAGGTTGCATCCTTCACTATAGGTTGCACCCACGGCTCCTGGGAAGGCAAAGACGTCGCGACCATACTCCTGGGCAATGCGGCAGGTAATGAGGCCACCACCCTTGATAGCACTCTCAACAAGGATGGTTGCATCGGAGATGCCTGCCACAATGCGGTTGCGCTGGCGGAAGTTGTTGGGCAGTGCTTCTGTCTGTGACATGTATTCGGTCAGCAATCCCCCGTGTTTCACCATTTCCCTGGCAGTCTCCGTATGGCGGAAGGGATAAATCTGGTCAAGCCCGTGAGCCAGCACGCCTACGGTCTCAAACCCCTGTTCGAGTGCATGGCGATGCGCACAAATGTCGATGCCGTAGGCCAGTCCGCTGACAACGAGCACATCAGGACATCGCTGACGCAGCTGACTGAGGAAGTTGCGAACGAGATCCTGTCCGTAGGAGGTGCAGTGGCGGGTGCCTACGATGTTAAGTACATAGCGCTGATTCAGGTCGGCACTGCCACGATAGTAGAGCACAAGGGGTGCGTCAGGACACTCACGCAGGCGTTGGGGATAGTCGGGGTCGGAAGGCAGGAGTGCCTGGATGTGGTGTTTAGTGACAAACTCCATCTCGACGGCAGCACGGCGGAGCGCCTCATCCCAGTTCTTCATGGCCTCGCGCAGACGTGGTGTCGAGTCGGGCATGATGTCGCCCAGGTCGTTACGATGTTCATAGACGGCCTGTCCACTGCCTAACTCCTGATAGAGCAACAAGGCAGTTGCGGTGCTGAGACCTGCTATACGCGTCAGCGCCATGGTATAATAAACGGATTGCTGGTTCATAGGTATCGTGCAAAGGCTTGGTTATAGTCGTCGCTGTCGGCAAGGCGTCCGTTGACCAGACACACGAGTGTGATGTCGGCGCGGAAGCAGAGGGCTTCGTCGGAGGCTCGAAAGATGTCTTGATGGAAGATGTACTTAATGCCCTGCTTCTCTAACCACATGCGTGACAGGAACTCGTCGTCGCACCGCAACGGAGTCTTATACTGCAGGTTCATGCGGGCAACGACGGCGTCGACACCCTTACGGTGCATCTCGGCGAAACTCAGTCCACACTGTTTCAGAAACAGGTGGCGGGTATGCTCAGTATAATGGAGGTAATTGGCATTGTTGACAATGCCTTCGATGTCACACTCGTAGTCGCGCACCTCCATACGGGTTTCAAAAACATATTGCTTCATTCTTTTAACTTTTTACTTATTTACCCTTTTACCTTTTTCTTGAGGTATTCATAGCCGATGCGGCAGCGGAGGCAGTCGCGACGGTCGCAGTATTCACGCTTCAGCTGGATGAGAGCCTGCGAGTCACCAGCAGTCGTAACCTGGAGTCCACACTCCTGCCACATGCGGACGATATGGTTGTTCTCGGCTTTCAGCTGTTCTAAGAAGTCGAAGGCACGGTCGCATTGTTCTTCGCGTGAGGTATGTCGGCCGTAGGCGAAGAGCATAGGAATGCAGGTGTTGACGATGAGCAGGTTGATGCTGTAGGGCGACAGGTGCTTGGCATTGCGGAGGCTCTCGGATCCGAACGTGTAGTGTGTCTCCCAGTAAGGTGTCACCTGGGTGTGCAGTCGTTCACAGAGGCTTACCATATCAGTACACTCCATGAGTTGCGACAAGCCTGCCTTCTGCTGGTAGTAGAGGTTGGCCAACTGCGAGAGGCGGATATGCGGGAAGTTCTGTGGACGCAGACGGAGAAAACGCCACCGCTTGTAGTCCATCGGCTCGAGCGAAAACTTACGAGCTAAATACTGATACTCGTTGCGCAAACGGGCAAAGTAGCCTTCGTTCAGGGCATCCTTCTGGTAACGTTCCGGTACGGCCTCTAATTCCAATAATCCTGCCTGTCCCATGAAAACAGCTTCTATCTGGAACAGGTTGTCGCGGTGCTTGCCAATAGCACTGAGAGGGATGTGACGTGCCCACTCCTCGAAGGCGTCGCCATTGATGCCGAAACCGAAGTTGCGGGCCAGCGTGGTAAAATAAGCCTGCTGCCACGAGCCGTTGGCATAGTCAGCCCGCTGGCGGATGGCGATGGTCTTCTGTTCTAAGCGTTCCGTCTGCAGAGCAGCCATCCACGAGTGGATGGTCAGCCGCGTCAGATCGGGAATAATGCGGTAACAGGGTGGATAGGAGTCGGTCTTCAGCAATTCCTCGTAGTTTTCTTGGATTGACGGTGGAACCGTAAGACACAATTGGGGGAGGAAGTCACCCTTGGAGGTCTGCACCTCACGATCGGCCTGGCCCACCACGTGCAGCACCACATTGTCGTAGTTGGCATCGTGGTCGTGACCGTGCAGGTACCAATCGCTGGCCTTGTCGTGTATCTCGACATTACCCACCCACAGCGTGCCGCCGATTATCACCTTAGCGTTGAAGAAATCGGGACCTGCGTTGTGGTTGTGGAGCCCTGGATCGACAACTTCCACGAGTCGTCCGTCAGTGGTTTCCATTCCACCCAACGGCCACATGCGGTGTTTCCAGCAGTAATGTAATAACTGTTCCATGGTCTTTATTCTTGCTGTGTTATCGTTGTCTTTGTTGACGAACTAATACATACTTGCTCTGACGGCGGACAATGTTCAGGACGGACTGCCCTGCTGTTCGCACAATTCCATCCAGCCCGTAACAAATGCCTTCAGGAGAATCGGCCTGTGGCGTCACTCCTATCCCGTCAGGGTTGACAACACGGAAAGGATATTTTTCTTTTGTTGCCTCGTCTTCGTTATAGGTGCAGTAACAGCCTTGCGCCAGGTACACATCGGCTATCATTTGCGAATAGAGTCCACCTGAACACTTCAGCGTGCCGCCAGTCCAGGTATAGACATTCCTTTTGCCAGCCATCTTACAGTCGGTAATGGTGACGTAGGCATTTGAGGCACAGCACAATCCGGTGCCTTTGTTCTCAATGATGCCGCCGCTCACCGTGGCATCGCCGTTGAAGCAGAGTGTCTGTGACCTGGAGTCGTTGCTGAAGACTCCACCTAAGATGAAGGTCGTGCTTTCCTGGGTAGACCACACACAACGGCGGTAGTCGGTGTCGCCCACAGTGGCTGACTTGTTGAGCAACTCACCACTCTCAACCCACAACTCACCATAGTTGCTGATGATTCCACTGTTTCCTGACTTCAGAACTAATTTCCCGGTGCTATTGGTATTGGTGTCAGTGACGGTAAGACGGCCGTAGTTCTTGATACCATGGTGGACGACAGTGAGTGTACGGCCGTTGAGGTCGAACAGCACATCGCTACCTGCCTTAATCTTCTCATTGCTGACAGAGGCATCGGTCGTCATCTTGATATGCGTCGCAGCACCGTCGGTGGATGCTATGGCGAGGGCGGCCCGTAACGAAGGTACCTCGTAGGTGTCGTTCACGATGGCCACAGGTGGAAGCATGGTGGCAGGCATGCAGTCGAAATAGGCTTGTTGCGAACTGGTATAGTCCTTCTTGCCTGGCTTGAGCGCATCCAAAGCGAAGGCACCGTTATGATTACCTCCCCATCCCCAGTTAATAAGGTAGTAGTCCTGACTGGTATAGCCGACGAGCAGGAAGGCGTGGCCGCTCTCGTCCTCGGAGACAGCACCGCGGTAGAGCACGGGATGCAACTTGCCGAGTTGTGCTTTCAGCATGGTGTTCCATTCGTCGTTGGTATAGTCTTCCTTATACTGCCGTGTTCCAGGATTGAATCCGAAATGGCTGAAAATCCCTTCGTGGTTTATATTGGCCGTCGTCTCGCTGGCACCATAGTTAGACTGGATAACTGCACCGATGTCGGCCATCAATTCTGCCACGGCATCAGCCTCTGCCTGTGTGTATTGGCCTGCGGGATACTCCAAGGGCATCAAGTCCCAATGGTACGCGTGTTCCAGGTTCCTGCCAGGCACCACGACGCCGTTGCGCTCTACGATATAACTGTCCGTGGTCCCAGTGCCGCCTGACGGATACTGATAATACTTCATCAGGATGGCGTACGCTGTAGCCACACAGCCTGTCAGACAGCGGTCGCCGTTTTCAAGCGGACACTGTTGGTTGAAAGGATCTTGCTGCTTCCATAAGGCTGTCTCTAACTGTACGATTGTCTCGTCAGCATCAGGAGCCTGCCACAATGCCGCCGTCTCAGCACTCTGCTGTATTCCAAGACTGCGCGCCTGCTGTATCTGTCGTTCCATGTCGTCTAACCACTCCTGCATGTTCAGCGGGAACTTGCTGTCATCGGTCATCGTTCCGTCAAGGGCATAGCCCAAGACGGGTCTGGCAATGTCATCGCCGGAAACTATGACAAAGCCCCCAGTGTCAGCAGCCCTAAATATGTAATAGGTAGGAGCTACCGCAGACTGTTCATGGGAATGTGCAGCACCAGAACTCCTGTTCTCATGCAACACCAGCTTCCCAGGTGCGATACCCTTTGCTATCAGGAACCTCTCAGCCACAGCCGCCGCCCTGTTCGGGGAGACGCTCTTGGCAAGGCCTGCAGCGCAAAGAACCAGCACAGCACAGATGGTGCTCAGAAACCTCTTTTTCATCTTTTCACGTACGCTGTTTGTTCTACATCGTTGTCTTCGTATAGCCAAAGGTACTACTTTTCTGACAAACCACCAAACTTTCGGATGTTTTTATTGGTAATTCGAAGAAAAAACACTACTTTTGCACTGAATTTAGCGCTTAATGCTTCATTCTTAACGCTTAATGCATATATGGAACAGACAGAAAGAATCAAGATCATGGAGCAGCGAATGGACCGTGCTTCACAAGCTGTCATGACGCTCTCAGCAGCTCTTGACCAGTATGAGGCCGCGCACGACGACATCAAGGCGCTCAGCGACTATTACGGCAGCGAGACATGGCGTCAAGATTTTAAGGACGACGAGGCTGGACGTCTGCCCGCCGACTTGAAACGCGGCGTTCTTTCAGAGGACGGCGTATGGAACCTGCTCGCCGACAACCGCGACCTGAGGGACAGGTTGTTGAAACTCTGCATGACGATTCTGCTCTTATTCGTCACACTGGCAGGGCAGGCCCAGATACAACCAACAACAGCCTTGGTAGGGTCGTGGTCGGGTAAGCTGCAGGTCGGCGGGATGTCGCTGACGCTGGTTCTTCATCTGGAACAGGCAGACGGCTTCGTGAAAGCATCACTTGACAGTCCTGACCAGGGAGCCAAGGGCATGAGTGCGGAAAAGGAATACCTGTCGGACGACTCACTGGCCGAGAT
>Ga0265298_10006822_pt1 | contig 14016 bp, 8 predicted proteins | sample AusTroGonzalo_MG_3_FD_193486 | JGI IMG/M metagenome (GOLD analysis project Ga0265298, IMG submission 193486) | Bovine rumen microbial communities from tropical cattle in Woodstock, Queensland, Australia - Gonzalo_01 | ecosystem: Host-associated > Mammals > Digestive system > Stomach > Rumen ...
CCACTCTCCACATCAACATATTGCTCTGTGCAATAATGAGAGAATGTTGTCGTGCCACCTTTTGAAACAAAATAAGCAAGACGTGCATCAACATGATGGATTTTTATACCTGGAAGTGTAGGAAGTTTTGCTTCAGAATTACCATTGGTAACATCAAATGCATTTAATCCTAACGGAGAATAAAATTCAATTAAATAATATTCATCAAAAACAGTTCCGTTCCAAGAATCATTAATCAAGATTAAATCACCATTTGTAATTAAAGGTTTAATTGTAATTGAGCAATTATTTTTAACATGATATGGTCTAGCCCAGTTAAGCATCATTTTGCTCATAGCAGAATGATCTCCTATGGAACTATCCATCATATCAATCATTCCAGATGGTTGAATAACTTTATTTGAAGCAGCTTTATCTGAATTTTTAGGATAATAATCAACTAAACCAAAAAGGTGTCCTACTTCATGAATGAATGTATGAGCATCTGGCTCACCAGTTATGCTTATAAGCGTAGAATATGACGACCAAGAAATTGGTCTACGTTCAAATGTGTATGCCCAGAAAAAGTCACTATTTCCAGTATCATCTGAATTGTATGGAGCGGTATAAACAAGATACATCGCAACCTCACTATTTGGATCTTCTGGGTTGATTCTATATTCATCTATGGATTCTCCATAGGTTTTCTCGTACCACTCGATAATTTTTGGGTATTCATTATAAACATCATCTCTTGTATGAGAGGTGTATTCATTAAGTATATTAAAAGCTACAGAGAATCTGTAAAATTCATCACAGACCTTTCCGCTAATTCGTAATTTTCCATAACTTGAGCGATTATAATATTCGGCAACAGAAACGTATTTATTATTTTTGGCTACGCCAAAAAATGCTTTATTTAAATTTTCGATATATTCGCTCTTTTTAACGTTAAGATTATCGCAAGTATAACCATAAAAATCGACTGGAATAACTAATAACTTTCTATCTCCAGTAGATTCAAGTATTCTTTTACCGGCTTTTTTATAGAAAGTATTGTAGAAAGAACCGAAATTTTCGTTTTCAAAAACTTTGTTTTTGGCAATATAATCTGCGTATTTTCCATATTTAACGTATGCTCCATCATCAAAGCTTTGATCTTCATAAATATCATAAACTTCTTCGATAGGTTTAAACGCTTCAAAAGCATTCTTGTCTTTACATGCGCTTATGGCAAACACACAACCCATAAGTGAAATAATTGTTAGAAAATTTCGTTTGAAATTCATACCACTATTATACTTAAAATTTCAAAAGAAAAAAGGTTGCCATTTAAATTTTGACAACCTTTTGTAATTTTATTCGAGATCTTCTGGTCTATCGTGAACTTCAACGTATTGATGTTTGACTTGTCTCATCTTTTCCTTAACGGAGAAATGAGATAACATCTCATCAGCTTGAGATTCACTTAATAAACCTGTACCTGCTGGAATAAGTTTACCAGTAATAACGTTCTCTTTTAAGCCATGGAGTGTATCGGTCTTTTCTTTAACAGAAGCATCGGTAAGAACTCTTGTTGTTTCTTGGAAGGATGCTGCTGATAAGAATGACTTAGTTTCAAGAGCAGCCTTGGTAATACCAAGAATGAGTTGATGTGCAACTGCTGGACGTTTTCCTGAGAAGAGGGCGTCTTGGTTACGTTCTGTGAACTCTTCAATATCTAAACGAGTTCCTGGAACCATATCGGTGTCGCCTGAGTCAACAATAACGACCTTCTTAAGCATTTGCTTAATGATAACTTCAATGTGCTTATCTGAAATGCCAATACCTTGAGCACGGTAGACTTTTTGAATTTCCTTTAAGATATAGTTTTCAACACGGGTGTTGTCACTAACTTCAAGGAGTGCCTTAGGTGCAATAGCACCTTCGGTAAGTTTTCCACCGTTTCTAACTTCCATACCGACCTTAGCTCTAAGGTGGGCACCATAGCTAGAAATGTATTGTTTTTCTTCAAGATCATTTTTAACGGTAATGATGTATCTTCCACCGCTTTCTTCGACCTTGATGACTTTACCACTAATCTCGGAGATGAGAGCTTCACCTTTTGGATTACGTGCTTCAACAAGTTCTTGAACTCTTGGAAGACCTTGAGTAATATCTGAGCCCGCAACACCACCGGTATTGAAGGTTCTCATTGTTAACTGAGTACCTGGTTCACCGATTGATTGAGCGGCCATAATACCAACTGCTTCACCCTTCTTAACGAGTTCGCCAGTAGCAAGGTTTTTACCATAACAGTGTACACAAACACCATTTTTGGTTTCACAGCCAAAGAGTGATCTAATTTCAACTTCTTTAATACCTGCGTTAACGATTGCTTTAGCATCAACTTCGCTAATAAGAGTATTAGCTGGGACGATAATTTCGCCAGTAGTTGGGTTTACAATCTCACGTAGTGAGAATCTACCTGTAAGTCTATCTTCAAGTGGGACGATGACTGTGTCTTTTGAAGTGTCTCTAATTTCAAACACTACGAAACCATGATCTGTGTGGCAATCATCTTCTCTAACTATTAAGTCTTGAGAGACGTCAACAAGACGACGTGTTAAGTAACCTGAGTCAGCGGTCTTAAGAGCTGTATCAGCACCACCCTTACGGGCACCGTGAGTAGCAATAAAGAACTCAGAAACGGAGGCACCTTCACGGAAACAGGATTTAACTGGGGTTTCGATAGCTTCACCTTTTGGGTTAGACATTAGACCACGGACACCTGATAATTGAAGTACGTTAGAGATGTTTCCACGAGCACCTGAATCAGACATCATGTAGATTGGGTTACGTTTGTCAGCATTGAATTGAACTTCAAGCTTTGCTTGAGCTTCGCTACGAACATCAGTCCAAATGTTGACGATTTCTTTATGGTGTTCTTCTTCAGTGAGAAGACCTTTGTCATAAAGTTTATTAATTTTAATAACAGCTTCATCACCTTTCTTAATGATTTCTTCTTTACCTTTAAGAAGTGGAATATCACTAAGTGAAATAGTGAAGCCTGCGACTGTTGAATACTTAAATCCTTGGTCTTTGATTTTATCAAGAACTGCGGATGTCTTAGAAGTTCCATAACGATGATAGATTTCGTTAATGATATTACCGAGATCTTTCTTCTTCATTGGTTTACGAAGTGGAAGATTATGGATGTATTCTTTGATATTTGTTCCCATAGGAACAAAGTATTCAATTAAATCATGTTTAAGATTCTCTTTATTTGAATCATTAAGGTATGGGAATTCGGCTGGGAAGATGAGGTTGAAGATAACTTTACCAACAGTTGTGATAAGGTAAGACTTATTCATTTCATCAGTAAATCCAGTCTTCTTTAAGGCAGCACCTTTGATGGCGATACGAGTGTGTAAGTGAGCTTGTTTTGTTTGGTAAGCCACTAAGACTTCGTCAACGCTACGGAAGACTTTACCTTCACTTTCACCGTAAACGGTGAATAATTCATATTCTTCGATATCACCTTTTGCTTGTCTACGACCTGCACGAGCAAGTAAGTCTTCTTTTGTTTCTTCTAAGGTAAGGTAATAGTTACCTAAAACCATGTCTTGAGATGGAGTAACGATAGGTTTTCCATCTTTTGGACCTAATATGTTATTTGATGCAAGCATCAAATCAAGAGCTTCTTGTTGAGCGGCTTTTGAAAGTGGGAGGTGGACAGCCATTTGGTCACCGTCGAAGTCAGCGTTAAATCCAGTACAAACAAGTGGGTGAAGACGAATTGCACGTCCATCAACAAGTTTTGGTTGGAATGCTTGAATACCTAAACGGTGAAGTGTAGGAGCACGGTTAAGAAGTACTGGGTGGTCAGAGATAATCTCTTCGACAATGTCGAAGACAATTGGCTCTCTTGCATCAATAATTCTATCAGCAGCCTTATGAGCGCTTACGTGTCCTCTTTTAATTAATAAGTTTGCGATATATGGACGTAAGAGTTGGATAGCCATTTCTCTTGGAAGTCCACATTGATACATTTTTAAATCTGGTCCAACAGCAATAACTGAACGTCCGGAGTAGTCAACACGTTTACCAAGTAAATTTTGTCTAAAACGTCCTTGTTTACCTTTTAAGCTAGAGCTTAAGGATTTAAGTGGACGGCCAGATGGACCTTGGACTGGTTTGTTTCTACGACCGTTATCAATTAAAGCATCAACAGCTTCTTGAAGCATACGACGACCGTTCATTAAGATAACGTTTGGTGCGTTAAGATCAATAAGCTTTTTAAGACGAGCATTACGAGTAATGACTCTACGATATAAATCGTTTAAGTCACTTGCAGCGAAACGTCCACCATCAAGTTGAAGCATTGGACGAAGATCTGGTGGAATAACTGGAATTACATCTAAAACCATCCATTCTGGTCTATTTCCAGATTGTCTGAAGGCTTGGATAACCTCAAGACGTTTGATGGCTTTGGAGCGTTTTTGTCCAGTTGAAGTTTTGACTTCTTCTGAAACATTGACGAATTCTTCGTCGAGATTAACTTCTTTAAGTAATCTCTTAATTGCTTCAGCACCTTCTCCGAATTCAGCACCGGTATATTTGGTGATGAATCTTGAAGTTGTTAAGAAATCAAATGGTTCTTGTGGAAGAGCGAGTTTCTCCACCATTTCTTTTGCCTTTGTTGCATCCAAGGAATTTGGATCAATTGATGGCATAATTTCTTGAATAACTGCAATAAAGATTTCACGGGCTGTCTTTTCATCTAAGAATTCTTTGTATTGAAGTACTTTGGAATTACCTGGATTAAGACAAATATGAGAAACGAAGTATACTACTTCCTCAAGTTGTTTTGGAGGCACATCAAGGACTAAAGAAATTCTTGATGGGATACCTTTTAAATACCAGATGTGGGTACATGGTGAAACAAGTTCAATATGACCCATTCTTTCTCTACGAACATCTTTTGAAATAACTTCAACACCACACTTTTCACAGGTAATACCTGCGTAGCGGATTTTCTTATATTTACCACAATGACATTCATAGTCTTTTGAAGGACCAAAGATCTTTTCACAGAAAAGACCTTGCATTTCTGGTTTTTGTGAACGGTAGTTAATGGTTTCAGGTTTTGTAACTTCACCATGGCTCCATTCACGGATTCTATCTGGGGAGGCTAAGCCAACTTTGATACTTGCTAATTTTGATACGTCAAACATTGTTTTTTGCCTCCTTTCTAATTAAGTCTCTCATCGACTTCTTCTAAGTCGCGAATAATCTCGACTTCGTCGTTATGAGATTCACCTGTAAGGTTACGAATTGCAGAATTAATCTTGCGTTCTTCTTTTTGTGCTTCTCTTGCAAGAGCATCTGTATCGATCTTACGACCATCTTTATCGATAAGTCTAACATCCATACATAACGCGGATAATTCTTTAACAAGAACATTGAATGCTTCAGGAATTCCTGGTTCTGGAATGTCTTGTCCTTTAATGATAGCTTCGTAAGTTTTTCTACGTCCGACTCTATCATCAGATTTGATGGTTAAGATCTCTTGGAGGGTATGAGCAGCACCATAAGCTTCAAGTGCCCAAACTTCCATTTCACCGAATCTTTGTCCACCATTTTGTGCTTTACCGCCTAATGGTTGTTGTGTAACTAAGCTGTATGGTCCAGTTGCACGGGCGTGAATCTTATCATCAACCATGTGGACAAGCTTAATCATATACATAACACCAACGGAGATTCTTTCGTCGAATCTTTCGCCTGTTCTACCATCGTAAAGGACGGTTTTGCCGTCAGCATCTAAGCCTGCTTTCTCCATAAGATCGAAGATTTCCTTATCGGAAATACCATCGAAGACTGGAGTTGCAATCTTAATGCCAAGTTTTCTACAAGCTAAACCAAGATGGATTTCAAGAATCTGACCGATGTTCATACGTGATGGAACACCAAGTGGGTTAAGCATGATGTCAACTGGAGTACCATCGGCAAGATAAGGCATATCACATTCTGGTAAGATACGTGAGATAACGCCTTTGTTACCGTGACGTCCTGACATCTTATCCCCTTCGGAGATTTTTCTCTTTTGAGCGATGTAGACACGAACAGACTTCTTAACTCCTGGAGGAAGTTCATCGCCTGCTTCGCGGCTAGCAATCTTAATATCTACAACGATACCTGCACCACCGTGTGGAACACGAAGTGAGGAATCTTTTGTATCTTTTGTTTTTTCAGCAAAGATGGCCATAAGAAGTTTTTCTTCTGGAGTTGGTTCGCTTTGTCCTTTTGGAGTAGTTTTGCCAACTAAGATATCGCCTTCTTTAACTTCAACACCTTTTAGAATAATGCCGTCAGCATCTAAGTAAGCACGTGCTTCTTCGGAAACGTTTGGTATATCACGAGTGATCTCTTCTGGACCAAGTTTGGTGTCACGGCAATCAATTGTGTATTCTTCAATATGAATTGTTGTATAGGTGTCGTCTTTAACGAGACGTTCGCTCATAATGACGGCGTCTTCGTAGTTATAACCTTCCCAAGTCATAAATGCGATGGTAACGTTTTGACCTAATGCGAGGTCACCGTCCTTCATTGAAGGACCATCTGCAAGAATGTCGCCTGGTTTTACTTTATCGCCAACTTTGACGATTGAGTGTTGGTTAATACATGTACCTTGATTTGAACGTTGGAATTTTTGTAAATCATAGATACGTTTTCCTTTAGCCTCTTTAACGATGATTTGACGAGAATCAACGTATTCGACTGTACCTTCACTTGCGGAGACAACTGCTAAGCCAGCATCTTTTGCGACTCTAGCTTCAACACCTGTTCCAACATATGGAGTTTCTGGTCTAAGAAGTGGGAGAGCTTGACGTTGCATGTTAGCACCCATAAGAGCACGTTTTGCGTCGTCATTCTCAAGGAATGGAATACAAGCAGCAGCGATAGAAACAATTTGTTTTGGGCTAACATCGATAAAATCGATTAAATCTGGACTTACTAAGACGTTTTCGCCATTGTGTCTTGCAACAACTTCTTCGTCAAGGATGTATCCATCCTTATCCATTCTTACGTTAGCTTGAGCAATGTAGTGATCTTTTTCATCATCTGCTGAAAGATACATTGATTTATCGGTAACTTTTCCGCCTTTTTCGACAATACGGAATGGGGTTTCGATAAATCCATATTTATTAATCTTAGCGTATGTCGCTAAGTTGTTAATAAGACCGATGTTTTGACCTTCTGGAGTTTCAATTGGACAAATACGACCGTAGTGAGTTGGGTGAACGTCACGGACAGCCATAGATGCTCTATCACGGGTAATACCGCCTTGACCTAAGGCAGAAATACGACGTTTATTTGCTAACTCAGAAAGTGGGTTAGTTTGATCCATGAATTGAGAAAGTTGTGAACTTGCAAAGAATTCACGGATTGTTGATGTTAATGGTTTAATGTTCATCAAAGATTTGATTGAAGAAGTCTTCATATCAGAAATTGACATCTTTTGTTGAACAGTCTTAACCATTTTGGTTAAACCGATTCTAAATTGGGTTTGAATAAGTTCACCAACACATCTGACACGTCTATTTCCGAGGTTATCGATATCATCGACTTCACCAAATCCTGCCATAATGTTCATTAAGTAGGAGAAAATAGCGATGATGTCAGAGAATGTTAAACATTCGACGGTAAGATTAAGGTCTGTACCAACGACGTTTTGAACTTCATTCATCTTTTCATCAAGGTAAACCTTGACCATATTAACTTTTCCAGAGAAGATTTGAGTAATTTCTGGATCAGCTTTACCTTTTGGAGCAGCTCTATCGAGTGCTTCAAGAAGGGCCTTGTTTGGTTTAACTTCAATTTCGTGAGCACCATTTTCGAAAATTTCTTTGTCCATTAAATCTAAGACGTCTGCTTTAGAAATGTATTCGCCTTTTGCCTTAACGATTTCACCATTGCTATCGACTAAGTTTTCAGCTAAGTAGCGACCTGCTAAACGGTTATAAATGCCAAGTTTGCTGCGATATTTAAATCTACCAGCACGTCCTAAGTCATAACGTTTATGATCAAAGAACTTTTGAATTAAGAAGTTTGCTACACCTTCAGGTGTAATTGGCTCGCCTGGTTTAAGTTTCTTAAAGATGTAAACAAGAGCATCAAATGGAGTAACAATGTCTTTGTCCTTTTCAATTGTTGCATCAAGCATAGCGTTCTTGCCGAAAAGTTTGTGAAGAATCTTTTCATTATCAAGACCTAAAGCTTTAAGAACGACTGTAGCGGCCATCTTCTTTTGACGGTCAATACGAACGTTAATTAATCCTTTCGGATCTGTTTCAAATTCTAACCATGTGCCTCTTGTTGGGATAAGGTCGGCATTATAAATCATCTTACCGTTCTTATCCATCTCTTTAGAGATGTAAGCACCTGGGGATCTAACAATTTGGGAGACGATAACTCTTTCTGCACCATTGACGATGAATGTACCAGAATCGGTCATAAGTGGGATATCACCCATAAAGACTTCTTCTTCTTTCATTTCACCATCATCAACGTTACGTAAACGTAATTTAACGTAAAGTTTTGATGAGTAAGTGTAATCGTGATCTTTACATTCTAAGAATGTGTGTTTTGGTTCTCTAAGTTCACATGAAACGAAATCAATGAATGATGTTTCAGTGTATGAAGCAATTGGGAAGACTTCTTTCATTACTTCCTCAATACCAGTTTCAAGGAACCATTTGTAGGAATCCGTTTGGATTTCTACAAGATTTGGTAATTCAAGACTTCCAGAAATCTTGGAGAAGTTAATTCTGCCACTTGGAAGTACTGGGTAATCTTTGTAAGTTTTGCTCATTAATAGGCTCCTTTCATGCTCACTTTATTTAGTAGCTTTCAAGATGTAGTAGCCTTTTTCTCTAGCTAGAACAGTTACGTTTCCGAACAACTCTTCTAGGTTGTCTTTCACGCTTAATGCACCTTGTTGCTTACGAACAACAATATAAAGTGAACCGCCATCAATTAAATGCTCTAATGCACCTCTATAGATTTCGTAGGTAACCTTTTTACCAGCACGAATAGGTGGATTAGACACAATTGAATCGAATTTACCTTCAATCTCTGTATAGATGTCACTTTGAAGGATAGTGACCCGTTGACTTAACCTGAGCTTTTCCGCGTTTGCGTTACACAAGCTTAGCGCGCGCGTATTCACGTCTGATAATAAGACGTTTAGACCTGGGTGGAAGTAGGCTAATGTTAAGCCAATGACGCCTATCCCGCATCCTAGATCTAGTAAGTTTCCTCCAAGCGAGTTAAGAGGAAGGAGCGTCTTAATAAGAAGCTCACTTCCTTTATCTAATTCGCTTTTGGAAAAAACCCCAATATCCGAATCTAAAGAGAAGTCTACTCCATTAATTTGGAAGTCTACTTTTCTTGGTTTTGAGGCCAAATTATCATCATTAATAAAATAATGAGACATCTTTAGTTTGGATATTGTTAGAAGTTATTAAATAACAAATTATTTAATTTCGACTTCTGCACCAGCTGCTTCAAGAGCTTTCTTGTGTTCTTCTGCTTCGACTGGTGAAATCTTTTCTTTAATGTTAACTGGTGCACCATCAACAAGTTTCTTTGCATCCATAAGTCCGAGACCTGTGATTGCTTGAACTGCTTTGATGACTGCGACCTTTTGCATACCACATGCTTTGAGGACGAGTGTAACTTCACTTGGTCCTTTTGCAGTTTCTTCTTCAGCTGCTGCTGCTGGAGCGGCTGCTGCTGCGACTGCTGCTGTGACACCAAATTCTGCTTCTACTGCTTTGACGAGTTCATTGAGTTCGAGAACTGACATTTCTTTTAAAGAAGCGATGATTTCTTCATTTGTTAACTTTGCCATAATAAGTTCCTCCTATAGGCATTAATTTCTGCTATCCGCAACTGCTTTGACTGTAGCAGCGAATTTTTGGATAGGTGCATTTAAGCACGATAAGAACATGGATAATAAACCGTTCTTGTCTGGTAATGTTGCGATTGTCTTCATTCCTTGAGCATCTTGGACTTTGCCTTCGGCAAGACCTGCTTTAATTACTAAACATTCATTTCTTCTAGCAAATTTTGCAAGTACTTTTGGTCCAGCATTGATTTCTTTGGAGAAGACGAAAGCATTTGAACCAGTTAAGTATTGGTTTAAATCTTTGTAACCAAGTTCATCACTAGCTTTTGTAAAGAGTGTGTTCTTGTAAACATTGAATGTTGAACCAACGGCTTTAAGAGATCTTTTGAGTTCGCTGATTTGAGCGACTGTTAATCCACGATATTCAACAATTGTCATAGATGCTGATTCTTTTAAAGATTCTTCAATCTTGGCAACGATTTCTTTCTTGGATTTAAGAATTTCTTGATTCATCTGTTCTACCTCCTTTTTTTAATAGTCAATTAGAGGCACCAATATATTGGTTAATACACCTCGGTAACATTATTAAGCCCCTTGGCCGTTACTGTCTTAGATATATTGTGCTCTTTTACATTCCTTCAAATACGAAGCGAATGGATGGGCCCATTGTTGTATGAACAACAGCGGTTTTGATGTAAGAACCTTTAACTGCGGCTGGTCTAACTTTAACAAGTGTTGAAGTAAGAGCCTTGAGGTTCTCAGCGAGTTTGGCACTTTCGAAGCTAACACGTCCGATTGAAAGGTGCATATTTGCATCTTTATCTAAACGATATTGAACTTTTCCGAGTTTGAATTCCTTAACTGCTTTAGCAATGTCAGGTGCAACTGTACCAGCTTTTGGGTTTGGCATTAAGCCTTTAGGACCTAAGATTCTAGCGGCTTTACCAAGTTGACCCATCATATCTGGGGTTGCAACGATTAAATCGAATTCGAACCAATTCTCTTTAAGGATTTTATCGATTAATTCAGCACCACCGGCGAAATCCGCACCGGCTGCTTTTGCATCCTCAACCTTGGATGTAATTGCACAAATCTTTTTGCTCTTTCCGTTTCCGTTTGGGAGTATGAGAGTACCTCTGACTTGTTGATCTGCTTGTGTTGGATCAATATCGAAATGGAATGAGACATCGACTGTTGCATCAAATTTAACGGTTGATGTTTTCTTGACAAGTTCGCAAGCTTCTTCGATTGAATAAAGCTTTCCTTTCTCAACGAGTTCTGCGACCTTCTTGTAATTCTTAGAATACTTCATAACAATTATTCGTCGATCGTGATACCCATATTACGGCATGAACCGGCAACGATTTTCATTGCTGCTTCAATGTTGTCGCAATTTAAGTCAGGTAATTTGTATTCAGCGATTTCCTTGAGTTGAGCTTTGCTGATGTGGCCAACGATAACTTTTGGGTTAGCTGAGCCTTTTTTGATACCAGCAGCTTTGAGGATTAAACCTGCAACTGGGGAAGTCTTGATTACGAAATCGTGTGACTTGTCTTCATAAGCTGTAATGATAACTGGAACAATTTCACCTTTTCTGTCAGCAGTCTTAGCATTGAAGTCTGTACAGAACTTTGGCATAACGACACCAGCTGAAGCAAGTTTTGGACCTGGTTTAGCTTCGCCGCCTGGGAGTTCCATCTTAACAACTTTGACGATTCTTTTACTCACGTGACATTTCCTCCTTTTCTTTCTAGATTTGTCCGTGCCGTGGTCTTTTATGGACTGATCGTGTAGCCCTACCACAGTACGTATGCACTTTTGCACGCTCTCTCATCAGCGAACAACATGCGAGTGGTATTTTACAGGAACATATACGCGTAAGCAAGAAAAAATTGCAGTATCTAAACTGCAACTTTTACTATAATACTAAGTATTATCTTTATTTAATTTTTCTGTAAATTAAGAGTAATGAATTTAGCGTCATGAGTACAGTCAAGCCTGTATCTGCAAGTATGGCCACGAGCATTTCTGCGTGTTGGAGCACACCAGTGAGGATGAGCGTGATAACTGCAACTTTGACTGCTAAGGAGAAGACGATATTGAAGATCGCAACCCTTCTTGTTTTCTTGGCAATTTGGATTGAATCGTAAATCTTAAGTGGGTGGTCTTGCATGATGACAACATCTGCATTTTCAACCGCCACATCTGAGCCAATTCCACCCATTGCAAAACCAACATCTGCACGGATGATTGAAGGTGTGTCATTAATACCATCTCCAGCGAAGGCAACAAGACGTCCATTTTCGCGATTTTCTATGGCTTTTTCCACGAATTTTGTCTTTTCTTGCGGTAAAAGTTTGGCATAAAATTCTTTGATTCCAACAGCGTTTGCGACCTCTCTAACTGTGCTTTCTTTATCACCAGAAAGTAGGACAACTTTAATGCCTAATTCATCGAGTTTTTTGATGAGTTCTTTTGCCTTATCACGAACGATATCTTTGAGCACAACATAACCAATAAACTTACCATTTTTGGCGACGTAAATTGCTGTGCCTGGAACCTCGACTTCTTCAACTTTAATTCCGTTATTTTGAAGTAAGTCGACATTGCCTGCTAAAATCTCATCTCCATCATAGATAGTTTTAACACCTAATCCAGCGATTTCTTCATAGTGAGATTGCTTTAAAGCAATGTGTGATACATTTTGGTGTAGACAGATAGCTTTTGCAATAGGGTGATTAGAGCGAGATTCGGCTGCTAATAAAGCTGTTTTTAATTCTTCATCACTTACACCATTTGTAACAAAATCTGTAACTTTAAAATCACCATAAGTTAATGTTCCAGTCTTATCAACAAACACTGTTCCAATCTTGCATAAACTGTCTAAATAGTTCGCACCTTTGATGACGACACCACGACGAGAAGCTAAGCCAATTCCAGCGAAGAAAGCAAGTGGTACAGAGATGACGATTGCACATGGACAAGAGACAACTAAAATCGCAAGTCCACCAAAGATTGATTCAGCCCAATTTTGCGTAAAAAGTCCGGAAATTACCGCGAATAATATGCCAATTGCGAAAACTGATGGTGTGTAAATTCTTGCAAATTTTGTGATGAATTTTTCAGCTTTTGCTTTGCGTTCTCCACTACTTTGGACAAGCTCTAAAATCTTGGAAATTGTAGAATCAGCGAACACCTTGTTGATGCGAATTGTGATTGATCCACTTCTTAATATTGAACCACTTAATGCGTTCATGCCAACAAGAGCATCAACTGGCATTGGTTCGCCTGTTAATGAAGATGTATCTAAAGTTCCTTGTCCATCAATAATTTCACCATCAGCAGGTACAATTTCACCAATTCTAACAAGGATCTTGTCACCAACCTTTAAGGTTTCAGGTTTAACTTCCACAACTTTGTTGTCAGTGATTAAGTTTGCGGTATCAGCACGTAAGTCGATTGCATTTGAAATAGCATTTTTAGATTTGCCAGTTGCAATATGCTCGAATAGCTCACCAACTTGATATAAAGCAATAACCATAACACCATCCATTAAATCGATATCAAAGCCACCTTCTGGCAATACACCATAATGAATCAAAATAGATAATGTAAAAACCCCAACACACGAGATTGTTAAGAGTAAATTCATATCTACTGGATTGCGTAAATGAATGATGTTTTGAATAAGTTTCCAAACAATGTCATAAAGGCAAAATAGTGCGGAAATCCCGTATAAAATGATTTGTAAAACGAATTTCTCTTCAGGAACAAAGATGCGAGTAATTAGCATCAAAACTAATGTAAAAACGATACGAGATAAGTTGTAAATTGTCTTCTTATCAAATATCTTTTGTTGTGTCTTTCTTCCTTGTTGTAAACGTTCAATTCTAAGTGGATCACTTTCAACAGTTTTAATTACGTTAATGAGTTCTTCTGTTTGAAGTGGTTCATCTCTATAGGTGATATACATTCTTTCATTTGTAAAATCGATTGTAGCGTTTTGAATGTACTCTTCCTTATTTAAGAAACGTTCAACCTTTGCTGCACAGTTTGGGCAGTCAAATCCAGAGATGTGATAAATAACTTTCTTTGACATATTATCTTTCCTCCACGTGTTCTCTTAATAAATTAAGAAGTTCCTT
>Ga0265298_10006824_pt1 | contig 14013 bp, 8 predicted proteins | sample AusTroGonzalo_MG_3_FD_193486 | JGI IMG/M metagenome (GOLD analysis project Ga0265298, IMG submission 193486) | Bovine rumen microbial communities from tropical cattle in Woodstock, Queensland, Australia - Gonzalo_01 | ecosystem: Host-associated > Mammals > Digestive system > Stomach > Rumen ...
CGAAGAAGTGGCCGGCGGGGAAATCCAGATCAAGTCCGACTACAAACTCATCCACCTGCCCCTTTCGGCCATCCAATACATCGAGGGGCGTAACAACTATGCCTGTTTCCACCTGGACCACCGGGAGGATATCGTGTCCCAAATAGCGCTCAAAAGCGTGATGGACATGCTGCCGGAGGGGCAGTTCGTCCGTATCCACCGTTCCTACATCGTGCCGGTGTGGCGCATCGAGAAGCGCACCAGCGCCGAGGTCCAGCTGATGGGAGTGAAAGAAAAGCTGCCCATCGGCCGGGCATACAAAGACAATTTGAAGAATGGCTAAAGATTTTTATGCAACCCGGTCCACCGCCTGGTGGAAGGTGGCCATCGCCATGATCGGCTCCTGCCTGTCGGGGGTTACCTTCGTGTCCGTTCCGGGCATGGTGGGCTCTGTGGGATTCGGCTATCTGCAGATGTGCATGGGCTTTTTCCTGGGTTATCTGGTGATAGCCTTCGTGCTTACGCCCCTGTATTTCCGCCTCAATGTGGTGTCGGTGTACGAGTACCTGGAAAAGCGTTTCGGCACGGCCTCGCACAAGACGGGCGCCTGGTTCTTCTTTGTGTCCAAGATGCTGGGGGCGTCGGTGCGCCTGTTCCTGATGATTGCCACCGTGCAGCTGCTGGTGGCGGGTCCGGCGGGCATCCCGTTCTGGGTTACCACCCTCGTGGTGGTGCTGCTGGAATGGCTGTATACCGTGCGCGGAGGCGTCAAGGCGGTCATCGGCCTGGACATCATCAAGACGGTTTGCATGCTGGTGGCCGTGGTACTGTGCCTGGTGCTCATCGCCCGGGAGGTGGGCAAACCCGATACCTCGCTGATGCGTGTCTTTTACTTTGACGACGTCAACCATCCGCAGTTCTTCTTCAAACAGCTGCTGGGCGGTCTGTTCACCGTGGTGGCCTGTACGGGCCTGGACCAGGACATGATGCAGCGCACCCTGGCCTGCAAGAACGTGAAGGATTCCCAGAAAAACCTGATTGTGAGCGTGTTGCTGCAGATTGTTGTGATTACCCTCTTCCTGTTCCTGGGCGTGTACCTGTACCAGTTCAAGGTCCTGCACGGACTGGACGCTACCGGCGATGCCCTCTTCCCGGAGGTTACCTGGAGCGGCCTCCTGCCGGCTTCCGGGCTGGTGGCGGGACTGTTCATCGTGGGCCTGCTCATGGCGGGCTTCCCGGCGGGCGGCAGCGCCCTCACGGCCCTCACCACCTCGTTTACCATCGATATCCTGGGCGGGAAGGACGAAAAACGCCATTGGGTACATACCGGGATGGCCGTCCTGATGGCCGTTTGCATCATCGTGTTCAATGCCCTCAACTCTACCAGCGTGATAGACGCCGTGTACCGGCTGGCCAGCTATACCTACGGCCCCATCCTGGGCCTGTTTGCCTTCGGCCTCATCTGGAAACGGGAGGTGCGGGACGGATGGGTGCCCGTGGTGGCCATCCTGGCCCCCATCCTGTGCCTGGTGCTGGACCTCAATTCCGTCCGTTGGTTCAACGGTTACCACTTCAGCTATGAACTGCTGCTGATGAATGCCGTTTTCACCGTTGTCGGCCTGTGGCTCATTTCCCGGAAATAAGCTATGCGACTCGTTTTTCTAACCGACTTTTCCGAACAGTTTCCCTACCGTCTCCTGCAGGGAATCTACAAGTACGCGCAGGAGAATAAGCAGCATTGGACGGTGTGCCGCATGCCGGCCTCCCTAAGGGAACAGCACCCTTTTGAGGACTTTGTATCCTGGTGCAAAGGGTGGCGGGCCGACGTAGTAATCGGCCAGTTTACCCCGGATGTGGACCTGCAGCAGTTCCGCAAGAACGGCATCATCGTCATAGCGCAGGACTTCATCTCTCCCTTCCCCGACGTCCCCAACATTACGGCCGACTACCATAAGATGGGGGAAATGGCTGCTGAGCGCTGTGTAGCGCGCGGTTTCCGGGAATTCGCCTTCTTCGGGAACAACGGAATGTGCTGGAGCGACGCCCGCCGGGACGGTTTCCGAGATTATCTGGAGGAGGCCGGTTACGGGGACCATCTGCACATCTATAACCGGCAGCGTATCTCCAACCTGTGGTTTTACCGGCAGGACCTGTTGCAGGAATGGCTGCTCTCCCTGCCCAGACCGGTGGGTATTTTCTGCTGCGATGACAACCAGGCTCTCATCCTGGTGGAAGCCTGCAATGCCCTGGATATCAAAATCCCCCACGAGATGGCCATCCTGGGCGTGGACAACGACGAAATCCTGTGCAAAATGTCCAACCCGCCCCTCACCTCCATCGACGTGGATATCGAGCGCGGCGGTTATGAGGTGGCCGCCATGGTTACCCAGATGATGCACGATCCGTCCTACCAGGGCAATGACATTGTCCTGCAGCCCCTTCACATCGTCACGCGGGAATCCTCCAACATCATCACTACCAAAGACGTGCAGGTGCATCAGGCGCTCACCTTCATCCACTCCAACCTGGACCGGAAAATCCTGGTCACAGACGTCCTGGAGCAGGTTCCCATGAGCCGCCGCCTGCTGGAGCAGCGCTTCCTCAAGGCCACCGGAAAAACCATCTACCAGTACATTTCCGAGCAGCGCATCAACTACTTTGCGCGCCTGCTCCTGGATACCGACGAGTCTGTGGGCAACCTGGCCGCCCGCATGGACGAACCGGACCCCAAATCCCTTTCCCGCCGCTTCAAAGAACTGAAAGGCTGTACGCCTTCGGCATACAGGAAGAAAAATTTGCGCAAAACGGGACAATAATTGCGCAATCTCCCTCTTTTTAGGGTACCAAGTCATCTAACTTTGTGTTACTAACCGCTTAATCTGATGACTCTTGGTATCGACATCGGTGGTACGACCATCAATCTGGGACTCGTAGACGGCACCCGTGTGCTCAAAAAAGTGCAGGTTCCGTCCTTCCCCAAGACAGCAACTTTGGACGACACGCTCATCTATCTGGGAGACCGGATAGAGGATTTCCTGGTGCCCGGCATCCAGAAAATCGGCATCGGCGTGCCTTCGCTAACAGACCCCGTGAAGGGTATCGTGTACAACGCCGCCAACATCCCTTCCTGGGATGTGGTTCCCCTCAAGGAAACCCTGGAGGCCCGTTTTGACATCCCGGTGTACGTGAACAACGACGCCAACTGCTATGCGCTGGGCGCTGCCGTCAAGGTGGGCGGAAACCCCTCCACCGTGGTCACGGTTACCCTGGGCACCGGTACGGGCGTGGGCATTGTCATTGACGGAAAACTCTTCAGCGGCACCCACTGCGGAGCGGGAGAGATTGGAGCCATCCCTTACGAGGGCCTGGACTATGAGTCCTTCTGCTCCAAGAAATATTTCACGTCCCGCAACCTGGATCCCCGCGCCCTTTCTGCCGCTGCGGCTGCAGGGGACGAGGCCGCCCGGGCCCATTTCCGGGATTTCGGCCGCCACATGGGTATCTTCCTTTCCGTGGTGATGTATGCCTACGACGCCGATGTCATCGTGCTGGGCGGCGGCATCGCCCACACTTTCCCGCATTTCCAGGAAGCCATGTGGGAGGCGCTGCGCTGCAGCTATCCTTACCAGACCGCCCTGGACGATTTGAAAATCATTTCCATGCCCGACGAAGACACCGCAATGGTGGGGGCTGCCTCATTAAGCTAAGATTATGAAAAAGATTGTGCTTCTTACCACCGCTCTGCTTCTGGGCGTGAACGCCCTGGCCGGCCCCCTTACCCAATGGACCCTGCAGCGTAAGGGACAGAAAGAAACCTTCAAGGTCCAGGTGCCCTGCACCGTGGCCGGTGCGCTCAACGAGGCCGGCGTCTTCGGCCCGGATGTCCTGGACCAGGACCGCTACAAAGCCATCGACAAGAGCATCTTCGACGATCCCTGGGTGTTCACCACGCAGTTCAAGGCTCAGAAAGGCCTGCGCCACGTGCTTCGTTTCGAAGGCCTCAATTATTTTGCCGATATCGAGTTAAACGGGAAGCTCATCGCCTCCCGGGACACCACCTTCGGCCCCTACTGCGTTCGGGAAATTGACATCACCTCCCTGGCCAAGGGCAACAATACGCTCAAGGTAACCTTGTGGCGGGACCAGCCCGGCGGCCTCAACGCCGGATACGTGGACTGGAACCCCCGTCCCGTGGACGAAAGCATGGGTATCATCCGCCCCGTCACCCTCATCTCCACCCCGGACGTGCAGGTGCAGGACGTGTTTGTGAAGCCGCTGGTGAACCCGGCCGATTTCTCCCGCGCCCAGTTCGAGGTGCAGGTTACCCTGGTGAACCGCGGCACCAAAGCCGTGGAGGGCACCCTGGAGGGAAATTATGAGGGTGGCCATTTCTCTGTCCCCGCCCAGTTGGGCGCCGGCGAGACCAAGGTGGTCACCGTCACCGAGAATGTGATTAATCCCCGCATCTGGTGGACGGCCGAACTGGGTTCCCCGGAGCTGTATCATCTGGATGTGGCCTTCTGCAAGGGCAAAAAGGTCTCCCACAGCGCCAAGGCTACCTTCGGCCTGCGCAGCATTGAGAGCGAGATTACCGCCTTCGGCCACCGCCAGTTCATCCTGAACGGCAAAAAGGTGCTGGTCAAGAGCGCCGGCTGGACCGACGACATCTTCATGCAGGACACCCCCGAAAGCATCGAGGCCCAGGTGAAGATGGTGGCCGATATGGGCCTGAACAGCATCCGTTTCGAGAATATCTGGGGCAAGGACCACACGGTCTATGACCTCTGCGACCAATACGGTCTCATGGCACTGGTGGGCTTCAGCTGCCAGTGGGAGTGGGAAAACTACTGCGGCCTGCCCGAGACCAAGGGCTACGGCTGCATCAACGATCCCGCTTCCGAGGCCCTGGCCGTCCGCTATTTCCACGACCAGGTCATCTGGCTGCGCAACCATCCCAGCGTCATCGGATGGCTCACCGGCAGTGACCGCATCCCCAACAAGCGGCTGGAGACACAGTATCTGGCCGACTATGAAAAACTCGATTACCGCCCCTACGTGTGCAGCGCCAAGGGGCTCCGCAGCCTGGCCGGTCCTTCCGGCATGAAGATGGAAGGTCCCTACGAGTACGTGGGACCGGACTACTGGTGGATTGACAACCGTTGCGGCGGCAACTACGGTTTCAACACGGAAACCGGCCCGGGACTGCAGATTCCGCAGGTGGAATCGGTGAAACGCATGGTGGGAGAGAAGGACCTCTGGCCCATCGGCCCCAACTGGGCTTACCACTGCACCGCTTCCTCCTCCGTGATGAACAACACCAGCTTTCTGGAGCACGCCATGAAGCATCTTTACGGCCACGCCGATGAACTGGAGGATTTCATGCACAAGGCCCACGCCATGGACTATGACGCCACGCGTTCCATGTACGAGGCTTTCCGCGCCAACGTGCCCGCCGCCACCGGTATCGTCCAGTGGATGCTCAACAGCGCCTGGCCTTCCCTGTACTGGCAGCTGTACGACTGGTACGGCATCCCCACGGCCGGTTATTATGGCGTAAAGGCCGCCAACCAGCCCGTCCAGGCCGTTTACAATTACGGAGACGGCAGCGTGTGGGTGGTGAACGACGGCGTTCCTGCAGCCAATTATACCGTACGCATCCGCGTGTATGACAAGCACAGCAAGCTGGTAAGGGATGAGAAAGTGAACGTCACTTCCCGTCCCCGGGATCCCTGGAAGGTGGCCAGCGGCATCGAAGGTCCTTGTTTCCTGGCCCTGGACGTGAAGGGGAACGGCTACAGCGCCTCCAACTTCTACTGCGTGGCGGCCGGACTCAACCGCTACAAGTGGCACCGGGCCGACTGGTGGGGCATCCCCATCGACGAGTACGTCGACATGCGCTTTGTGTCCCATCTTCCCAAGATCCACCTGGACATGCAGGTGGTGCCCGCAGGGGACGGCTATGACGTAACCCTGGTGAACGGGGGAGAGGTGATAGCCTACCAGAATATCCTTAAGGCCATGGATGCCCAGGGTCAGCTGATCCCCGGTACCTTCTGGTCCGACAACTTCTTCACCGTGCTGCCCGGTGAAAGCCGCACGGTGCACTGCAGCCTGCCGGAAGGCTGCCAGAAAGCCGAGATCGTCCTCTCCGGATGGAATGCAAGATAATAACTTGACTATGAAAAACTTCTTTATTCTCTGCGCACTCCTGACTACGGTTACGGTGCAGGCACAAACCCCCGATTCCCTGGACCGGGACCGCTCCAAGTATGCCACCTATTCCTTCTCCAAGGACGATAAGTACAAGGTGGAAACCCCGTACGAGACGGTGAGCGTGAAACAGCCCAAGGGCAAGAAGATCAAGAATGTCATCTTCATGATCGGAGACGGCACCGGCGTTAGCCAGTGGAGCGTGGGCTGGGTGGCCAACGGCGGCGCCCTCAACGTGGACCAGATGCCCGTCCTGGGCTTCTCCCGCACCTATGCCACCGACAAACTGGTCACCGATTCCTGCGCCGGCGGCAGCGCCCTGGCCACGGGCGTCAAGACCAAGTACGGCTACATCGGCCTGGATCCCGACGGTAATCCCGTGGAGTCCAGCCTCCAGTATGCCAAGCGCGTCCTGGGCAAGAAGACCGGCGTCACCGTCACTTGCCGCATCAACGACGCCACTCCGGCCGATTTCTGCATCCACGGCCCTTCCCGCAAGGATGAGGAAGGCTTGGCCGCCCAGTATATCGATGCCGACGTAGACTTCATTTCCGGCGGCGGCACCCATTTCTGGAACCAGCGCTCCGACGGCCGTAACCTCATCGAGGAGATGAAGGCCAAGGGCTACACCTATGTGGACAAGCTGGAAGACATTGCCGGGGCCGAAGGTGACAAATTCCTGGGTCTGTACGACGAATACGACCTCAAACCCGCCCTGGACCGCGGCCCCATCCTCATGGAAAGCACCATGAAGGCCATCCAGATGCTGGACAACAAGAAGGGCTTCTACCTGATGGTGGAAGGTTCTCAGATTGACGACTGGTGCCACCGCAACAAGGTGGGTTACGCCATCGAGGAGCTCTTCGACTTCGACAAGGTGATCGGCGCCGTACTGGAATGGGCCGAGAAAGACGGCCAGACGCTGGTCATCGTAACCGGAGACCACAATACCGGCGGCCTCACCCTGCTCAAGGGCAGCATCGAGGAACGTGAGGTGAAGGTGCATTTCTCCACCAGCGGCCACGATGGCATCGCCCTGCCGGTGTTTGCCTATGGCCCCGGTGCCGAAGCCTTTGCCGGCGTGCACGAAAACGGTGATATCGGGCAGATCCTATTCAATCTCCTCAAGAAATGATCAAACTGCTAACCCTCATATTGGCGCTGGTCCCGCAGCTGATTCCCGCTCCCGCAGAAATGCAGGTGCGGGGCGGCTCGTTTAAAGTGGACGGTGAAAAACGCATGGAATTCGTGCTGGACGCCAAGGCCGATATCCCGGCCGAAGGCTATACCCTGGAAGTGACCCGTTCCTCTGTGAAGGCGGTGGCTTCCACCGAAGCCGGCCTCTTCTATGCCCGCCAGACCCTGAAGCAGCTGGAAGAGAACGGCCGCATTCCCTGCGTGAGGATCAAGGATGCCCCCCGCTTTGCCTGGCGCGGTTTCCACATTGACCCCTGCCGGCATTTCCTGCCGGTAGAGGAAGTGAAGAAACAGATTGACATCCTGGCTTCCTACAAGATGAACGTGATGCACTGGCACCTCACCGACGACCAGGGCTGGCGCATCCAGATTAAGCGCTACCCCCGTCTCACCGAGGTGGGCGGCACCCGGGAAGAGTTTGACGGTACGGTGCACGAGGGCTACTACACCCAGGAAGAGATTCGTGAGGTGGTGGCCTATGCGGCACAACGCCACGTGACCGTGGTGCCGGAAATCGAGATGCCCGGCCATGCCCTGGCGGCCATCCGCGCTTATCCCGGCCTGTCCTGCACCAAGGAAACCGTCCGCACGTTCTACACCTGGGGTTCCCCGGATATCGTCATGTGTCCCGGGCAGGAATTCATGTTCCAGTTCCTGGAGGATGTCATTGCCGAGGTAGTTCAGTTGTTCCCCAGCGAATACATCCACATCGGCGGGGACGAGTGCAAGAAGAACAAATGGGAGCAGTGCCCTGCCTGTCAGGCCCGCATCCGGGCCGAAGGCCTGGTGGCCGATGAAAAGGGTACCGCCGAAGAAAAGCTGCAGAGCTATGCCGTGCGCCGCATGGAAGGCATCCTGGCCAAGTACGGGCGCAAGCTCATCGGCTGGGACGAGATACTGGAAGGCGGCCTTTCGCCCAACGCCACCGTCATGAGCTGGCGGGGAGAGTCCGGCGGCATTGCCGCGGCCCTGGAGGGACACGACGTCATCATGACTCCTTCCAAGGAGGGCATGTACCTGGACCATTACCAGGGAGATCCCAAGATTGAGCCCGTGGCCATCGGCAACTATACCACCCTGGAAAAGGCCTATGCCTACGATCCGGTGCCCGAAGAGCTCGTTAAGAATGGCAAGGAAGGCCATGTGATCGGCTTGCAGTGCAACCTCTGGAGCGAGTACATCTACTCCCACGCTCACCGGGAATACATGCTGTTCCCGCGCGCCTTCGCCGTGGCCGAGACCGCCTGGACGCCCAAGGACAAGAAGGATTGGGAAAGCTTCCGCGTGCGGGTAGACAAAGCCTGCCGGGACCTGGACCGCCGGGGCGTCAACTACCACATTCCGCTGCCGGAGCAACCGGGCGGATCCTGCGACCGCCTGGCGTTCACGGACAAGGCCGAGGTGGCATTCACCACTACCCGTCCCGTGGCTGCCATGGTCTATACCCTTGACGGCACCGACCCCACCCCGGCATCGGCCAAGTATGACAAGCCGCTCGCCTTCACGGAGAGCGCCGTCCTCAAGATTGCATCCCTCACTTCCTACGGGAAGCTGAGCCCGGTGCGCACCATTACCCTCACTAAGGAAGAGCCCATGGAAGCCCTTCCCGCCGCCGCGGTGGAGAGCGGTATCCGCGCCCGCAGGGCCGACGGTCACTTCGCCCGGGTGGCCGACCTGGCCGGGGCTTCCTGGAGGGAACAGAAGCTGTCCAAGCTGCGCGAAATCAGTTCCCTGGAACCGCTGGACCGCAATATGCCCGACACCCTGCGCTTCTTTGCCGTTGAGGCCGAAGCCTGCTTCAACGTGAAGGACACCGGGGTGTACCGCTTCTCGTCGGACTGCGACCAGGTGTGGATAGACGGCCGGCTGATGATAGACAACGACGGGGAAGTGAAGCGCTTCTCCCGCCAGGATGCCGAGGCTGCCCTGGAGGCCGGCCCGCATCGTGTGAAAGTACTATATATATATAATGTAACGGGAGGCTGGAATTCCATCCGGAACAAGACCGACGTGGAAATCCGCCGGCAAGGCTCCGAAAAATGGAGGAAGCTGGAAATCCTGTAAAACCCAGAAACCACTATGAAGAAACTATTTTGGATGATAACCCTCTGCCTGTCGGCAGCCCTGGTCCTTGGTTCCTGCACCAAGAACGGCGGCTCGTCCAACAACACCCTTCCCCCTCCTCCGCCCGACAACGGCGGCCAGAACGGGAACGGCAATGGAAATGGGAACGGGGATGACAACGGCAACGGGAACACTAACCCTGGCGATGACGGCACCCACTGCACGGACATCGGCCAGACGCCCATCATTCTGTCTTACTTCACGGAATACAATGAGTCCCTGCCGGAGGTGACGATGCTCACCCACATCAACTATGCCCACGGACGTTTTGCCGACCCTGCCAACGGCACCGGCGGCATTGTGATCACCGAGTCCAAGAAGGCTACCATCGCCCAGGTGGTGGCTCTCAAGAGCCAGAACCCCAAACTGAAGGTGTGCCTGATGATCGGCGGCTGGGGCGGCCATGCCGACGGCTTCTCCATGATGGCCCGCGACCCCGCCAAGCGCACGGAATTCTGCCAGAGCGTGAAGAGCTTGCTGGACCAGCACCAGATGGACGGCGTGGACATCGACTGGGAATATCCCACCCAGAGCGCCGACGGAGAGACCGGCTGCGACCCCATGGATACCCAGAATTTCAACCTGGTCCTCAAGGAGTTGCGCGAGACCCTGGGTACCGGCAAGATCATCTCCTTCGCCTCTTCCTCCAGCGCCAAGTACGTGGACTGGAAGACGGCCATGAACTACCTGGACTATGTGAACGTGATGACCTACGACATGGGCGCCGCACCCAACGGTCACAATTCACCGCTCCATAAATCGGCCAAGTTCAACCAGCGCAGCTGGGACGAGAGCGTGGAAGCCCACCTGAAGGGCGGCGTGCCCAAGGACCGCATGGTGATGGGCATCCCCTTCTACGGAAAGGCCGAGAAGAGCCCTTCGGCCTCCGAGAAGATTTTCGATTACTCTGTGAAATATTACGAGATTCCCGACATCCTGAACAAGGGAACCTATAAGGGAAAGAAGCTGGCCCGCAACGTTACGCGCATGTGGGAGCCCACTTCCATGGTCCCGTACCTCCAGGACGACGCCGGCAAGAACGTCCTCTCCTATGACGACCCCGAGTCTGTGGAAGCCAAGGGCGCCTATGTCAAGAGCAACGGCCATCTTGGCGCCATGTTCTGGGAATATCGTTACGACACCTCCGACCACGCCCTCCTGAAGGCGCTGGTGGAATCTCTCTACGGAAAAGAATCTGTCTTACAATAAGATACAATCTATCATAAACTATTAACTAAACTAAACTAACCAATGAAACAGAAAGTAGTCCAAATTGCAAGACTGGCTGCTGTGTTGTGTCTCCTCCTGGGGATGTGGGGTCCTACGGCCCTGGCCCAGAAGAACCTTACCGTGAGCGGTAGGGTGGTGGACACGGACGGTTTGCCGGTAATCGGTGCTGGCGTTACCCTGAAGGGGACCACCACCGGCGTGGCTGCCGACTTGGACGGTAATTTCACCATTACCGTTCCCGGCGAGACTGCTGTGCTGACGGTTGCCGCCCTCGGTTATGCCACCGAGGAAGTGACGGTTGGTAAGCAGCGCAACATTACCGTTGTGCTGCGGGACGACGCCCAGTCCATCGAAGCGACGGTGGTGGTGGCGTACGGTACCCAGACCAAAGCCACGGTGACCGGTGCACTCACCACCATCGACACCAAGGCCCTCATCAAGGCGCCTGTGGCCGATGTGACCAACGTGCTGGCCGGTCAGATGCCCGGCGTAGCCACTGTTCAGGAAACCGGCCAGCCCGGTGAAGACTATGCGAAGATTTACATTCGTGGTGTCGGCTCCCTGTCGGAGAGCGCATCCTCCCCGCTCATCCTGGTGGATGGCGTGGAACGCCCCCTGAACACGGTAGACCCCAATGAAATCGAGAACCTGTCCATCCTGAAGGACGCCGCCTCTACGGCTGTGTTCGGTGTGCGTGGTGCTAACGGTGTTATCATCGTTACCACCAAACGCGGTGACGCCGGCAAGCCCAAGATCTCCGTGAGTTCCATCACGGGTGTCCAGATGCCCCTGTCCTACATCAAGCAGAGTAGCGCTTACGACTTTGCCCGTTACTACAACGTGTACCAGTGGAACGACGGCAAGGAAGACAAGAGCCTGTACTTCACTCCGGAAGCCATCGAGGCTTACCGCACGGGCAGCGACCCCATCATGTTCCCCAGCACCGACTGGAACGAGGTGATGTTCCGCAAGGCCTTCATCCAGACCAAGAACAACATCAACATCTCCGGCGGTTCCGACAAAGTGCGTTACTTTGTGTCCATGGGTTACATGTTCCAGAACGGTCTGCTCAAGAGCATCCCCGGTGTGAATTACGACAACAACTACACCTACAACCGGTATAACTACCGTGCCAACCTGGACTTCAAGCTCACCGAAACCACCGACATGCACTTCAACATCAGCGGTGTGATTGGCGACACCCACGAGCCCTATACCGACCGTGACAACATCTGGACCCTCACCATGCTGTGGGCCCACCCGGTGGGCAGCCCCGGTGTTGTGGGAGACCAGACCTTCACCAGCGTTTCCACCAGCGCCCTTCCTTCGGGTCTTACCAAGTGGAACGGTTGGGAATACTACTACATGACCGGTTATACGGACAAGTACAAGACCACCCTGGGCATGGACCTCTCCATCTCCCAGAAGCTGGACTTCATCACCGAGGGCCTCAGCGCCAGTGTGAAGGGCAGCTACGACGCCTCCATGAGTATGACCAAGAAGAGGGTCGGCGGCAGTGGTCTGCACTATACCTATGAATATACTTCCTGGAACGACGACTCCGGCCTGTCCATCTCGGACCCCGACTTCGACAAGACCATCGAGACCGTCATCTCCGGCAGCGAGGCTCCCCTCAGCTGGAGCGACCCGTCCACCGACGATGACAAGAGCTGGTACCTGGAAGCCCGTCTGGACTACAGCCGCAAGTTTGCCCGCAAACACGCGGTGAGCGCCCTGCTGCTGTACAACCAGTCCCGCGACTACTATCCTTCCCAGTACTCTTACCTGCCCCGTGGTTACGTGGGCTTCGTGGGCCGCGTCACCTATGGTTACAAGGACAAGTACCTGGTTGACCTGAGCGCCGGTTACAACGGCTCCGAGAACTTCGCCCCCGGCAAGACCCGTTACGGTCTGTTCCCGTCGGCCTCCATCGGCTGGGTCATCTCCGAAGAGAAGTTCATGAAACACCTGCCCTTCGTGGATTACCTGAAGATCCGCGCCTCCATCGGTAAGGTTGGTAACGACCTGGGTCAGTCTTCCCGTTTCATGTACATGGAAGGCACCTGGGACGAGGCCGGCGCCTACTACTTCGGCGTCAACAAGTCCGACGGTGTCCCGCGTTATCAGCTGGGCACGCCGGGCAACCCGGGCATTACCTGGGAGACGGCCGTCAAGAGCAACATCGGTTTGGACTTCGACCTCTTCAACAAGCGTCTGCACTTCTCCGGTGATATCTTCCAGGAGCACCGTACCGGTATCCTGGTTAAGCCTAACTCCCTCCCGGGCGTCATCGCTTTCACCCCTCAGAACATGAACCTGGGTGAAGTGGACAACAGGGGTTATGAAATCGAGCTGGGCTGGAAGGACCATATCGGAGACTTCACCTACGACCTCAACGCCAACGTGACCTTCGCCCGCAACAAGATTATCTTCATGGACGAAGTTCCTGCCGAGATGCCGTACCAGAACCAGACCGGCGGTTCCACCAACCGTCACCTCCTGTACCAGTTCGTGCGTCTGTACCAGAAGAGCGACTTCTACTACGACGCCGACGGCGTGATGCGCCTGAACCCCGACCTTCCCCAGCCCAGCACCACGGTTTATCCCGGTGACTGTATGTATGCCGATATCGGCGGTAAGCTGGACGAGAACGGCAACCCCATCCCCGATGGTATCGTCGATGGCCGCGATAAAATGTACGACGGCTATCCCGACCGCCCGGAATATGTGTTCGGTTCCAACTGGAAGTTCGGCTGGAAGGGCTGGAGCCTCTCCCTCAACTGGATTGCCGCTACCAACGTGAGCCGTGTGTGGAACGCCGACTACCGTATCCCGTTCACCAACTCCGGTCACCGCGGCCTGCTGCAGATGTTCGCAGAGCGCAGCTGGATTGACAACGACAACCCCTGGGCTCCCGGACGTGAAGACGGTGACCTTCCCCGTTTCACCAAGACCAACTATCCCTGGAACTCGGAAGACAGCACCCTCTGGACCGTGGACGCCAGCTACATCCGCCTCAAGAGCGCCAGCTTCGGCTACACCTTCCGCCACAACAGGCTCTTCGACAAGCTGGGCGTAGGCTCCGTGGGCATCATGTTCACCGGCTACAACCTGCTCACCTTCTCCAAGATGACCCTGCAGGATCCCGAGGCCAAGTCCAGCAGCTCCAAGGGTACCTACCCGCTGGTGAAGACCTACAACCTGTCCATCAACATCAACTTCTAACCTGGCTGCACCATGAAAAAGACCATACAAATACTGATGATTGCCCTG
>Ga0265298_10006825_pt1 | contig 14011 bp, 11 predicted proteins | sample AusTroGonzalo_MG_3_FD_193486 | JGI IMG/M metagenome (GOLD analysis project Ga0265298, IMG submission 193486) | Bovine rumen microbial communities from tropical cattle in Woodstock, Queensland, Australia - Gonzalo_01 | ecosystem: Host-associated > Mammals > Digestive system > Stomach > Rumen ...
ATGAAGGTTTTGACCCTTTTTATGGTGCCCCTGTTATTTTGATAGTTCTTGCCGAAAAGGATTGGCGAAACAGAGTTTATGATGGTAGCCTTGTTATAGGCAATATGATGCTTGCAGCTCACTCATTAGGATTGGGAAGCATTTGGATACATAGAGCAAAAGAAGAGTTTGAAACGGATGAATATAAAAAATTGTTAACAGATATCGGTATTAAAGGTGAGTGGGAAGGTATAGGTCACTGTGCAATAGGATATATCGACGGAGATATTCCAAAACCCGCCCCAAGAAAAGAAAACAGAGTTTATTTTGTAAATTAAAAAGCTTAAATTTATAATTAAATAATAAAAAAGACAGGAAGAAAAAAACTTCCTGTCTTTTTTGTATTTTTAGTTTTAGAAAATTACAAATTATAAATTAAATTTGTAACCTACATTGATTCTAAATGCAGTGTATGTTAAATCATCTTCAACACTTCTAATAAGTGTTTTGTATTTTTGTGTTGCATAGTTGCAACCGTATATAAATTCAAGAATTATATTTTTAAATTCACCGCCTACACCTAAGCCCCAATAAAAACCGCCACTTATTTCAAAATCATAAGCGGAACCGCTATATTTCCATCCGGGTAACCCTATACCCAATTGAACTAACGGATAAATAAAGCAAGGATCATCTTGAGAATCATTTATCAAAAATTTATATTTTACTGCTGCATAAAGATTAGTAAATCCGATTTCATTGTCCGAATTTTTTATAACTTTATGATTTTGTCCCCATACAAGACCAACACCTAAAAAGAAATTATTTTCCATATCAAAAAACAAATCCGCTCCTATTGAAATTGCGGAATCTGAAGATTCGGAAACATTTTTTCCATTAACTTTTGTCGTTATTTCCGGTGAAAATAAATAACCTATTTTAGGAATTAATTCCAAATTTGTGTCACTTGCTAAAGCCGGTGCTACCAATGCTACTGCCAACAACAATGCTGCAAAAACTTTTTTCATTTTACTCTCCTTTTTATTATTTTAAAATCTATTATATAATTATACCATAAATTAAATTTTTTTGTGAGCTTTTTTCCAATCTTTAATTTGTTTTAACCTTTCTTTGTATTTTGTTTCCAAACCTTGTTCGGTGGGGCTATAATAAATTTTGTCTTTTAAAGAGTCCGGAAGGCACTGCATATTTGTAAGTTTATCTTTTGTATCATGTGCATATTGATAACCTTTACCGTAATTTAACTGTTTCATAAGTTTTGTCGGTGCATTCCTTATTACTAAAGGGACAGGCTCTGCAAGATGTTTTCTTGCATCTTCGGCAGCAAGATTATAGGCAACATACATTGAATTTGATTTAGGTGCCATTGCCATATAAACAACTGCTTCGGTTAAATGAACGGTGCATTCGGGCATTCCTATAAAATGACATGCATGGTATGCTGCTACTGCAATTTCCAATGCACGCGGGTCGGCAAGCCCGACATCTTCACTTGCAAATCTTGTAACTCTTCTTGCAATATATAAAGGATCTTCACCGGCTTCCAACATTCTTGCAAGCCAATAAACAGCAGCATCGGGGTCCGAATTTCGCATGGATTTATGAAGTGCCGAAATTATATTGTAATGTTCTTCACCGTTTTTATCGTATAACAAATTCTTTTTTGAAATACATTGTTCCAAAGTTTCTTTTGTAACGGTAATTTTACCGTCTTTATCCATATCCCCGTTTAAAACTACCATTTCCAAAGTTGAAAGAGCCGTTCTTGCATCGCCGTTGGCAAATTCCGCGATAACGGAAAGCATATCGTCGGATATTATAACTTTTTCTTTACCGAAACCTCTTTCATCGGTAACTGCTCTTTGTAAAAGTTTTACCAAATCTTTAGTTTCTATCGGTTTAAAAACAAAAACTTTGCAACGGGATAAAAGTGCGGAATTTATTTCAAAAGAAGGATTTTCCGTTGTTGCACCTATTAAAATAATGCTGCCCTTTTCAACAAACGGTAAAAAAGCATCCTGTTGTGCTTTGTTAAAACGGTGAATTTCATCGACGAAAACTATTGTTTTCTGACCGAATTTTCTGTTATTTTCGGCTTGAGCCATAACTTCTTTAATATCTTTTATTCCGCTTGTAACCGCAGAAAAATCTATAAATTTCGAATTTGTTTTATTGGCGATAATTCTTGCCAAAGTTGTTTTGCCTATTCCCGGATTTCCCCAAAATATAATGGAAGAAATTTTATCGGTTTCTATAAGTTTCCTTAAAATTTTACCTTCACCTACCAAATGCTGCTGCCCGACAAATTCTTCCAAATTTCTCGGCCTTAACCGCCAAGCCAACGGTTGGTTAGTATTATCTTCAAATAATGATTTTTCTTCTATAATCATACTATTTCTATTTTTTCGTTAAATTTTACCGAACTGCCTTATTCATTATATCAATTTTAAAAATATATTATTATGGATAAAATTTTTTATTTTAAACTTTTATAAAGTTCGGCAACATCTTTTAAAAGTACCGGTATATCAAGTTTTTGCGGACATTTGTTTTTACATATTCCGCAATTAATACATTTATCGGCTCTGTGTTCTTCTTTAATTGCTTCATAAGCTATAATAAATCTGTCTTTTCTTTCGGTTGCTTTATATTGGTTATATATCATAAAATTTTTAGGTATATCTATTTCTACCGGACAGCCTGTGCAATATTGACAATATGTACATGAAATTGCACCTGAAGAATTATAAATTGCTATTGCATTTGCAAGAACATCTTGTTCTTTTTCGGTTAACGGTTTAAAATTTGTAAAAGTTTTGACATTATCCGTAACATGTTCCATTTCACTCATACCGCTTAAAACGGTAAAAACATTCGGAAGTGTTGCGGAATATCTTAAAGACCATGAAGACGGTGAAGTATCCGGATTTTCTTTTTTTAATAATTCAACCGCATTTTCGCTTAGTGTTGATAACTGTCCGCCTTTTAACGGATTCATTACAACAACGGGAAGTCCTGCTTTTGTTGCTATTTCATACTGTTTTTTTGCATCCACCGCTTTCCAATCTATAGGATTAATTGGTAATTGAACAAAATCCCATTTATAAGTTTGGACAACTTCTTCCAAAAGTTCAGGTGTATCATGAATGGAAAAACCTAAATATTTTATTTTACCTTCATCTTTTTTTTGAGTTAATTGTTCATAAACATTGCAATCTTTTAAAGTTTTCCATTCTCTTTTATTTATATTATGAGCTAAGTAAAAATCAAAATAATCCGTTTGACATTTTTTTAATTGTTCCTCAAATGTAGGTATAACTTCGGATTTATCCTTTAATATTCTTAAAGGCATTTTATCCGCTAAATAATAGCTGTTTCTGGGATATTTTTTCAACACTTCACCTGCTGCAAGTTCTGATTTTCCTCCATGATAAAACCAAGCGGTATCATAATAGTTTATACCATGTTCCATTGCATAATCTACCATCTTTTGAGTTTCTGCAACATCGGGTTCTCCGTTTTTTTGCGGAAGTCGCATAAGCCCGAACCCTATAATTGAAATATCAAGGTTTTTAAATTTTCTTGTTGAAACTTTTTCAATTAATTTTTTTGTTTGTGAAGTAACTTTATTGCAAGCAGATAATACAGCAGCACCTATCGTAGTAAAAAGAGCCGACTTTAAAAATTGCCTTCTGTTCATAAAAAACCTCCGGAAATTTTGAAGAGTTGAAGATTAGAAGAGTAGAAGAATGGAAGTAAATCTGTAAAAATCACAAAGTGATTTTTGATAAACAATTAGATTTTTTGCAAAGCAAAAAATACAACTTTTCTTCAAATCATCAAATCTTCCAATCATCTAATCTTCTATATTGTATCAATTAAACTAACCATAATGTCAAGATTTTATAAAATTTTAAATATGTATTAAACTCCTTATGTTAGGTCTAAATACATTTTGCCAATCATTCAATCCTCTAATCTTCAAATCTTCAATTGTGTTGACACACTATAAAAAAATGGTTATAATTTTCAAATGAATTTATCTCAAGGAGGATAAAAAATGAATTTTATTAAAAAATTTGCAGTTTTTATGGGAGTTATTTTATGTTCGGGAGCTTTGGTTTATTCAGCACAACAAAACCCTGCCATAACTCGTGATGCTTCAGGTGCTTATGTTTATGAAACAACAATAGGTTCTCTTGTTCAAAGAGGAATGTTAGAAGATATTAAAGTTATAAATAATTCTTCTTATCCGCTTGCTTATTTAACATGTAAAATTGTAATTAAAGGTAAAGAACATGCCATGAAACCGATTGCATATTTAAAAGTTGCCGACAGTGAAGGTTTTGACGGATATTATGAAGATGATATGAACAGAGAAATTCCTAAATATTTCGGTAAGGACGGAAAATTTTCCAAAAGCAATAACAATGCTGTTAAATTTGTTTTACAAATGAAAGAAAATGCCGATAAAGTTGCCATAACTGATGTTTATGACAGTAAAGATGATTTATGTTTTATAATTTCAGACTTACAAGAACAAGCCCCGCAGAATGTTCCTGCTGCTGTTGTTCCCGTAGCTCCTGCAGCACCGGCAGTTGTTCCTGCTGAGCCAGCTGCACCTTCTGTTGCACCTGCAGAACCGGCTGCACAAGAGGTTGCTCCTGCTACGGAAACACAAAAAAGCAACGATGATGCTACGGTTGTTATTGACGGTAAAAAATATTTGCTTCATAACGGAAAAGCTTACCCTGTACAATAATGAAATAAGGAGTTTGTATGAGAAAAAATTTCGGTAAGCAAACATGGTTTTATCCTATGCCGGTATTAATAGTTGCTGCTTACGATGAAAAAGGTAATGCCAATGCAATGAATGCGGCTTGGGGCGGAATATACGACGAAAAAAAAGTTATTGTTTGTTTGGATGAAAGTCATAAAACAACAAAAAATATAAAAATAAAAAAAGCTTTTACAATAAGTTTTGCAACCGCAAAGTATGTTAAAGAATGTGATTATTTGGGAATAGCTTCCGGTAACACTGTTTCAAATAAAATTGAAAAAGCAGGTTTTTCCGTAACAAAAAGTTCTTTTGTCGATGCACCTGTAATAAACGAATTGCCGATGACTTTGGAATGTAATTTAATAAAATTTGACGACAACGGAAATATTATCGGTGAAATAGTTAATGTAAGTGCAAAAGAAGAAATTTTAAATGATAAAGGGCAAATTGATCCGTTAAAGTTACAGCCTATTTGTTACGATAGTGTCGGGCATAAATATTTAAAAATAACCGAAATAGCAGGAACGGCATTTTCTGACGGAAAAGCAATAAAATAAATTTTAGAGGCAATGATGTTTAAGCCAAAAGTTTCTATTATAGGTTGCGGAAATGTAGGAATAAGGTATGCTTATTCTTTAATGCTTAACGGTTGTGCACGGCAAATTACACTTGTAGATTACTTTAAAGATAAAGCCGAAGGTGAAGCACTTGATTTATCACATGGGGCACCTTTTACACCGCCGGTCAATGTAACAGCCGGAGAATATAAAGATATCAAAGATTCCGATTTGGTTGTTGTAACCGCCGGTAAAAAACAAAAACAGGGGCAAACAAGAATAGATTTACTAAAGGACAATGTAAATTTATTCAGATCAATTATTCCAGAAATTATAAAATATGCACCTAATGCAATTTTATTGATAGCATCAAATCCTGTAGATATTTTAACTTATGCCGCTTATAAAATTTCCGGAAAACCTGCAGATAAAGTTATAGGTTCCGGAACATTACTTGATTCGGCAAGGTTTAGATATGAAATAGCAAAACATTGTAATATTGATGCAAGAAGTGTTCATGCATATATTTTAGGTGAACATGGTGATACCGAATTTCCCGTATGGAGCAAGGCAACAGTCGGTGGTGTAAATATAGAAAATCATTGTATGTTATGTGATAACAAAAAAGATTGTAACCATACGGAAAAACTTACATCAATTTTTGACAATGTAAAAAATTCCGCTTATACAATAATAGAAAAAAAGGGCGAAACTTCTTACGGAATAGGACTTGCACTTACAAGGATAACGGAAAGCATTTTGCTAAACGAAAATTCCGTTCTTCCGGTATCCGTATTTGTAAAAGATTTTTACGGAGTTAATGATGTGTATTTAAGTTTACCGTCGGTAATAAACTCCGACGGAATAAGGCAAGTTCAACAAATAGAATTTAACTCCAAAGAAAAAGAATCTTTTATTAATTCCGCAACAATTTTAAAAAATTTATTAAAAGAAATCGGCATTTAATTAAAATTTTGAATTTGAAAAAATAAAATATTTTTATAATAACTAAGTATTAATCTTTTAATATTATGAGTACAATAAAATCACTAAATAATCAAACATTAATAAAAAATATAGAACAACTTATTCTACAGGCAAGAAAACAAGTTGTTTCTTCCGTTAATACCATTATGGTTTATACTTATTTTTCAATAGGGAAAATGATAGTTGAAAACGAGCAAGAAGGAAATAAAAGAGCTAAATATGGTGAAGTAACATTAAAAGTTTTATCTCAATATTTAACAGATAAATTCGGAAAAGGTTGGACGGTAGAAAATTTAACATTAATGAGAAAATTTTTTATTGTTTATTCTGATAATAAAATAAATAATAATATAAAAAAAGATTTGGTAAACACTGTTTACCAAATTGAAAAACAGTCTAAAAATACAAGTTCAAAATTCGTAAACACTGTTTACGAAATTGATACAAGCAACAGGTTTACATTAAGTTGGTCTCATTATATTATTTTAATGAGAATAGAAAATATTGCTGAAAGAAATTTTTATGAAATAGAATGTGCAAAACAAAACTGGAGTGTTAGGCAATTAAGCAGACAAATAAATTCAAGTTTATATGAAAGATTGGCATTAAGCAGAAGAAAAGACGATGTACTAAAACTTTCAACAACAGGTCAAGTTATAGAAAAGCCTTCCGATATAATAAAAAATCCGTTAACATTGGAATTTCTTGGATTGAAGACAGATTCTTCTTATACGGAAACAAAATTGGAACAAGCTATAATAAATAAACTTCAAGAATTTTTATTAGAACTTGGTAAAGGTTTTCTGTTTGAAGCAAGACAAAAAAGATTTACTTTTAATGAACAACATTTCTTTGTTGATTTGGTATTTTATAATCGCTTATTACAATGTTATGTTTTAATAGATTTAAAAATTGATAAATTGACACATCAAGATTTAGGTCAAATGCAAATGTATGTAAATTATTATGATAGATATGTTATAAAAGAAAACGAAAAACCTACAATAGGAATATTGTTGTGCAAAGAAAAAAACGATGCTTTAATAAAATTAACTTTACCTAAAGATAGTAACATTTATGCACAAGAATATAAATTATATTTGCCTGATAAAAAATTACTACAGGCAAAGTTAAAAGAATGGATAAAAGATTTTGAATCTGAAAAAGACAAAGAAGAAAAAAATTAGGTTTATCGTTGTTGGGGCGTCATTGCGAATCCTTTAGTGTGTGGCAATCTATGTCGTTAAAACTGCAAAACTTTAAGCTATAAACTAAAAAACAATTATTATCAAATTCAATCATTTTAAAATATTACATTTCCCATTCCGTCAAGATGTTGTCTGGATAATTTTATAAAATAAAAAGTATATTTAAATTTCCATAACAAAACCGAATTTTGTAAAATATCTAAAAATAAAAAAGGAATAAATCTTGGCTATAAAAATTGAAATTCCAAACAAAGAAGAAAAACTAAAAAAATTAAATTCACTTATACAAAAATTTGCCAATAACATACAGGAATACAAAAATCCAAACTACAACGAAGCAAATTTAAGATTAGAATTTTTAAACCCGTTTTTTGAACTGTTAGGTTGGGATGTTAGAAATGAACAAAACTTTCATATAAATTATAAAGATGTTTTGGTAGAAGAAAGAATAGATGTTTACGGTTCAAGCAAAGCTCCCGATTACACATTTAGAATAGGCGGGCAGACAAAATTTTATATTGAAGCCAAAAAGCCGTCGGTAGATATAAAAGGTTCTCAAGATGCAGCCTTTCAGGTAAAAAGATACGGACACAGTGCAAAATTAAGCATATCCGTTTTAACGGACTTTGAAGAATTTTCTATTTACGATACAAGAAAAACTCCACACAAAAATGACAAGCCGATAAAAAACAGAATAGCCTATTACACATATAATCAATACATAGAAAAGTTTGACGAAATATATAATTTTTTATCTAAACAAGCAATATTGCAGGGCAGTTTTGAACAATTTGAAAAAGATGATAAATACAAAAAAGGTAACGAAACCGTAGACGAAGGCATACTTGAACTTGTAAGCAATTTCAGGGAAAAACTTGCAAAAAACATAGCAAAAAACAACAAAAATATAGATGTTTATTCTTTAAACAAAGCCGTAATAAAAATAATAGACAGAATTTTATTTTTAAGAATAGCCGAAGATAAAAACATAGAAAAATATAAAGCACTTTTAGATATTGCCGAGCAACAAAACATTTATAAAAACTTAAAAAAGTTTTTTGTTCAAGCAGATGAAAGATACAATTCCGAACTGTTCAAATATTTTAAACAAATAGACGACCTTATAATAGAAGATAAAATATTAAAAGAAATAATAACAGCATTATACGAAGATTGCCCTTACGAATTTTCCGTAATACCGGTATCAATTTTAGGCAGTATGTATGAACAATTTTTAGGAAAAACAATACATATTACACCAGGCAATTTAGTAAAAATAGAAGATAAACCGGAAGTGAAAAAAGCCGGCGGAGTATATTACACACCGGAATATATAGTAAATTATATTGTAGAAAACACCGTCGGTGAAAAGATAAAAGGTTTAACACCGAAACAAATAGAAAAAATAAAAATATTAGACCCTGCCTGCGGTTCGGGCAGTTTTCTTATAGGTGCATACCAATATTTGTTAAATTATCATTTGAATTATTATCTTAAAGAAGAAAATTTTAATTCTGCAAAAAAACAAAAACTTATAAAACAAACAAAAGACGGTTTTATATTATCCATACCTGAAAAACAAAGAATATTAACAAACAACATTTTCGGTGTAGATATAGACCAACAAGCAGTAGAAGTAGCAAAGTTTTCATTAATGCTAAAACTTATGGAAACAGAAAAAAAAGATTTACAAGACCTTATCCCGTATGCTCAAATGTATAGTGACATAAAAATGTTACCGAACTTAAACAAAAATATACAATGCGGTAACAGTTTAATAGGAACAGATTATTACACCAATGCGGATATGGCACTTATAGACCAAGAACAAATACAAAAAATAAATCCGTTTGATTGGCAAAAACAATTTTCGGAAATTTTTAAACAAGGCGGGTTTGATTGTGTTATCGGCAACCCACCGTATATTAGATATGAAAATATAAATCAAGAAACTATAGAATATTCTAATAAATATAAAACAGCAGTCGGTTGCTTTGATATATTTCAATTGTTTTTAGAAAAAGCATATATATTAACCAAAGAAACAGGTTTCTTTAGTTTTATTTTTCCTAATCTATTTCTAAAAGGAGTGAATTATAAAATATCAAGAGAATTTTTTTATAAGAATTCTTGTATAAACATAATTAGAGATTATGGAGATAATGTTTTTATTAAAGTTAAAATGCCAACATGTATAGTTGTTTTTAATAAAAGAAAAATGAATGACACACAAGTTGTAAAATACTATAAAAAACAAAATGATAATTTTAAATTAAATATATTGAAACAACAAAATTTTAATAACAAAGAATATACTTATTCATATACCAATTGTTTTGATAAAGTATACAATGAATTTAACAAATTAGAACATATTGTTAATATTACAAGGGGAATTGAAATAGGTAAAAATAAAATAATAGCCAAAAAAACAAATTGTGTTCCTATAATTTTTGGAGAAAATATTTCAAGATATATTATAAAAACAAACTCTTTTATTGCAAGGGAAACTTTTGAGCAATTTAAAAAGAATGATAATATTTTTAAAACAGAAAAACTTATAATAAGAGAAACAGGGAATAGAATAACTGTTACTTATGATAATAGTGGATTTTATACAAATCGTTCAATTTATTGTATAAGAAGTAATAAAATAAATTTAAAATTTTTATTAGCAGTTTTAAATTCAAATTTTATTCAAAATTTCTATGTTAATTTCTTTAAATCAAATACAAATATTTTCCCAAAAATAAGAATACAGCAAGTCAAACAACTTCCAATACCTATAATAGATTTAACAAACAAAGAGCAAAAAGATAAGCACGATAATTTAGTAAAATTAGTTGATAAAATGTTGCAAGTTCAACAAAAAATAAATTCCGCTAAAACCGATACGGAAAAACAATCTTTTCAAAAAATAGCAAACTCAATAGACGACCAAATAGATAAAATCGTTTATAGTCTTTATAATCTTACCGAAGAAGAAATAAAAATTATAGAAAACAATAATTAAAAATCAATAAAAAAAGAGAACAGATAGTCGTTATGACTTGTGATCTGTTCTCTATAAATACCAAACGTGAGGGCGCCCAAGTCCTCGTAACAAAGAGATTAAATCTCAATGGGCATCCGGGCTTCATGCTCTTCCGTTTGGTAAAGAAGCTACAATCCCGGCGAGCTTTTGGGTCACTCAATTCCGGATACTGCCCAAACTGTGGGTAAACCATCAGCTGAGAGTGTAGCTAAAAATTCATAATTTCAAAACCCCCTAAAAGCAATTGGACAGGTCGCTTTTACCCAACTTCACAAGTTGGGGTGCAACCTATCCAACAATGATATTATAACCAAAGAACCAAAAATTGTCAAATGAAAAATCCCCGCAGGGTCTTGGGGCCAGTAAGCTGCAAAGCAGCTGGAACCCCCCACTACACGGGGACAATGTTAGTATAATCAATTTATCAAATTATGTCAAATGAAAAATCCTCATCCTTTCCAATAAGAGACTTTTCGAAAAAAGAAGCTCATTGAAACTCGGATGAGGACACTGTTAGTATAATCAATTTATCAAATTATGTCAACTAAAAAATAAATACATTTTAAAAATATTTTATTTTAGAAAACTCCGAAAATTCGGGAAAATCTAAAATAGGGAAATTTTATCAACAACTCCATAAACTTAATATCCGGATAAATTTACAACAATGATATCATAACCGCTTGGTATTATAGTTATATCTCAGATAAAAATTTTTCTGCTTGTTTGGAGAGTAAATCAAGTTGTTCTTTTGTAAATGTAACTTTGTTTGTTACGAAAGCATCGGGATTAACGGCAATTCCCGTTCCTTCACCGGCAATAACCGTCATTTTAATAAATTCCAATAATTCTTTAAGATTTTTTCTCATACCGGCTGTTGCAAATTTTCCGCCTGCACCGCAAATTGTAACTTTTTTGCCCGTTACTGCGGTTCCGCTTGAAAAATCATTTGCTTTTAACGGTCTTGATAACCAATCCAATAAATTTTTTAAAACTCCCGGTATTGTAAAATTATATTCGGGAGAGCATATCCAAATTGCATCTGCTTGTTGAATTTGTTTCCTTACATTTGCAATTGCTTCCGGTGTAGGAAATTCTATATCTTGGTTCATTAAAGGAACATCTTTATAATCAAGGTAAAAAACTTCCGTTTTGGAAGAAATAAGTTCCTCAACTTTTTTTGCAAGCTGAATATTAAAAGACTCTTTTCTTAATGAACCTACTATTATGCAAACTTTTTTCATTTTAGTTCTCCGTATATTATTCTTCAATTAAATATTTTATATTTTTGTAAATTTTTTCTGCAATTAATTTATAACCTAAAGAGTTAGGGTGAATTTCATCGGAAAACAAAGTTCTGTCATTCCAAAATTCGTTTAATATTCCGTCTATGAAAAGAATTCCTTTCTTTTTTGCAATATCTTTGAACATATTGTAATAATTTCTTAATTGAGTATCTTCAGTCGACACAAGAACAACAGTATCTCCTGCAGCTTTTAATTTATCAATGATTTGCTCCATATTTTTTTTAGTTACGGTTAACGGAATTTGTTGAAAAAAATCATTGGCTCCGAACTCAACTATTACAAGTGCATTTTTTATCTTTAATATGTCATCTATTCTGTTAAGCCCGTCTTGTGAAGTGTTTCCGTTAATGCCTTTGTTTATAACTGAAATATTTGTTAATTGTTGTAAAAAATAAGGATAACTTTTACCTTCGGTTGCTTTATAACCATAAGTTAAGCTGTCACCGAAACATACTATAGAATCTATTTTTAACTGTTTATTGTTTGAACAAGATGTAATCATAAATAAAAAACATAAACACAAATAAATTTTCTTTAACATTTTTTTGATTATATCATATTCTTACAAAATTTTTCTGCAAAATGAAGTAAAAACAATGAATAAATTTGATGAAAATTTATATAAAACAAAAGATAGGCTTTAACAATGTTAAAGTCTATCTTTAAAAATAAACTTACTTTAAATTAAGTATTTATTTTAAACTTTTATATAATTTGGCAACATCTTTTAGCAAATTAGGAATATCAAGTTTTTGAGGACATTTCGGTTTACATATTCCGCAATTAATACATTTATCGGCTCTGTTTTCTGCCTTAACACTTTCATAAGCTGCAATGAAATTTTCTTTTTTGTTATCGGCTTTATACTGATTATATATATTGAAAGTTTTCGGAATGTCTATTCCTACAGGACACCCGGTACAGTATTGGCAATATGTACATGTAATTGCACCTGAAGATTTATATACCGCAATCGCATTTGCAAGAACTTTTTGTTCTTTTTCCGTCAACGGTTTAAAGTTTATAAAAGTGTTAACATTATCTGTAATATGTTCCATTTCACTCATACCGCTTAATACACAAAAAACATTTTCAAGTGATGCAACATATCTTAAAGACCATGATGACGGCGAAGCATCAGGATTTTCCTTCTTCAACAAATCAACCGCCGCTTTATTAAGTGTAGATAACTGCCCGCCTTTTAACGGATTCATTACCACCACCGGAATACCGGCTTTCGTTGCTATTTCATATTGTTTTTTTGCATTAACACCATACCAACCGCTGCTATCGGTTTTTTCCCAATCTATAAGGTTTATGGGAAGTTGAACAAAATCCCATTTATAAGTTTTAATTACCTCTTCCAAAAGTTCAGGTGTATCGTGAATGGAAAAGCCTAAATATTTTATTTTGCCTTCTTTTTTCTTTTGTAAAAGTTGTTCGTAAACATTACATTCTTTTAATGTTTGCCATTCACCTTTATTGATGTTATGTGCAAGATAAAAATCGAAATAATCTACCTGACATTTTTGTAATTGTTCGTTGAAAACTTTTAAAACCTGTTCTTTGCTTTCAAGAATTCTTAACGGCATTTTATCTGCCAAATAATAACTGTTTCTGGGAAATTTCTTTAATACTTTACCTGCTGTAAGTTCGGATTTTCCGCCATGATAAAACCATGCGGTATCAAAATAATTTATACCGTGTTCCATTGCATAATCTACCATTTTTTGAGTTTCGGCAACGTCGGGTTCACCGAATTTTTGCGGAAGTCTCATAAGTCCGAAACCGATGGCTGAAATATCAAGATTTTTAAACTTTTTAGTGTAGACTTTTCCTATAACTTTTTTTGTTTCTGCAGTAACTTTTTTGCATGCGGATAACACAACAGTACCTATCGTAGTAAAAAGAGCAGATTTTAAAAATTGCCTTCTGTTCATAAAAATCCTCCGGTTTTTTAGGTTATGGGGTTATTGGGTTATAAGTTTTTTTAGTTGCTGTTTGTCGTTAAACCTATAATCCTATCACCCTATAACCCTATAAACTATAAATTATATTTTATCAATTAAAGTAACTCTAATGTCAAGGGGAAAAATAATAAATTGTTATTAAAGTTGCAACTAATCAATTTTTTTGAC
>Ga0265298_10006826_pt1 | contig 14011 bp, 15 predicted proteins | sample AusTroGonzalo_MG_3_FD_193486 | JGI IMG/M metagenome (GOLD analysis project Ga0265298, IMG submission 193486) | Bovine rumen microbial communities from tropical cattle in Woodstock, Queensland, Australia - Gonzalo_01 | ecosystem: Host-associated > Mammals > Digestive system > Stomach > Rumen ...
TGTCGGTGCTCTGACGGCAGGGCGAAACTTAGGAGATAAGGTCGCGTTTAGGGCGTTCGCTCCCTTGCACGGCTCGAAAACCAACAGCGGAATAAGCATGTAGAAACCATGGGGGTTCCTTGTTTGGACGAGGGTTCGACTCCCTCCATCTCCACTTGTGGGCACAAAACGAGCTACTGAGTTTCAGTGGCTCGTTTTTGATTGAGACGCCTTCTCTACCAACCATTTCCACCAAATTGAGCCTATTCGATGCCGAAAATTGCAATATTTGTGCGGACTTGCCCGAAAATTCCCTAATTTTGCGCTTCATTTTTTACGACTATGGAAATCAGCAGCAAATACAGCCCTTCGGAAGTTGAAGGCAAATGGTACGAGCATTGGATGGACAAGAACTACTTCCACTCGACCCCCGACGAACGCGAACCTTATACCATCGTGATCCCGCCACCGAATGTGACTGGCGTGCTTCACATGGGCCACATGATGAACAACACGATCCAGGATATTCTCATCCGCCGCGCCCGTATGCAGGGCAAGAACGCCTGTTGGGTGCCCGGCACCGACCACGCCTCCATTGCTACCGAAGCCAAGGTGGTGAACAAGTTGGCACAACAGGGCATCAAGAAGACGGACATTGGCCGTGAGGAGTTCCTGAAGCACGCTTGGGACTGGACCCACGAGCATGGTGGCATCATCCTCAAGCAATTGCGCCGTCTCGGTTGCTCCTGCGACTGGGAACGCACCTCGTTTACCATGGACGACATCCGCTCGAAGAGCGTCATTCGCGCTTTTGTCGACCTGTACAACAAAGGCCTGATTTACCGTGGTGTCCGTATGGTCAACTGGGACCCGAAAGCCCTGACCGCCTTGAGCGACGAGGAAGTCATCTTCAAGGACGAGCATAGCAAACTGTTCTATCTCCGCTATTACCTCCATGAAGACGATGGCACGGGTGCCACGGGTGCTGAAGGTGAGATTATCCACACCGACGAGAAAGGTCGCCGTTATGCTGTGGTGGCCACCACGCGTCCTGAGACCATCATGGGCGACACCGCCATGTGCATCAACCCAGCCGACCCGAAGAACCAATGGCTGCGCGGCAAGAAAGTCGTGGTGCCGCTGGTCAACCGCGTCATCCCCGTCATCGAGGACGACTATGTCGACATCGAGTTCGGTACGGGCTGCCTGAAGGTCACTCCTGCCCACGACGTGAACGACTACATGTTGGGTGAGAAGCACAACCTGCAAAGCATCAACATCTTCAACGACGACGCCACCTTGAGCGAGGCTGCCGGCATGTATATCGGCATGACCCGCGAAGACGTGCGCAAGCAGATCGTCATCGACCTGAAGGGAAACGGCCTGTTGGAGAAGATCGAAGACTATAATAATAAGGTGGGCTATTCCGAGCGCACCAACGTGCCGATTGAGCCGAAGCTCTCGATGCAGTGGTTCCTCAAGATGGAACACCTCGCCGACATCGCTTTGAAACCCGTTTTGGATGGCGACATCAAGTTCTATCCTGCGAAATATGTCAACCTCTACCGCCACTGGTTAGAGAACATCAAGGACTGGTGCATCAGCCGCCAGTTATGGTGGGGCCATCAGATTCCAGCCTACTACCTGCCCGAAGGCGGTTTCGTGGTCGCCGAGACACCCGAAGATGCCTTGAAATTGGCCATTGAGAAGACGGGTAACAAGAATTTGACCCTCAAAGACTTGCGTCAAGATGATGATGCTTTGGACACTTGGTTCAGCTCATGGCTGTGGCCCCTGTCGCTCTTCAACGGCATCCTCGACCCCGACAACGCCGAATTTAAATACTACTACCCCACCAACGACCTCATCACCGCCCCTGACATCATCTTCTTCTGGGTGGCGCGCATGATCATGGCCGGTGAGGAATACCAAGGCGAAGTGCCGTTCAGGAACGTGTACTTCACGGGTATCGTGAGAGACAAGTTAGGCCGCAAGATGTCGAAATCACTCGGCAACTCGCCCGACCCGATCGAGCTCATCGACAAGTTCGGTGCCGATGGCGTGCGCATGGGCATGATGCTCAGTGCCCCTGCCGGTAACGACATCCTCTTCGACGAAGCCCTCTGCGAGCAAGGCCGTAACTTCTGCAACAAGATCTGGAACGCACTGCGTCTGGTGAAAGGCTGGAACGTGGACGGAAACGCCGCCCAACCCGAGGCCGCCAAGATGGCCGTGAAGTGGTTTGATGCCCGCTTCAAACAAGTGCTGGCCGAAACCAACGACAACATCGACAAATACCGCTTGAGCGACGCCTTGATGGGCATCTACAAACTCACCTGGGACGACTTCTGCTCGTGGTACCTCGAGATGGTGAAGGCCCCGCAAGGCCAAGGCATAGACCGCGTGACCTACGACGCCACCATCAAGTTCTTCGAGAACCTGATGCTGCTGTTGCATCCTTTCATGCCGTTCATCACCGAAGAGATTTGGCACGCCATCGCAGACCGCAAAGAAGGCGATGACATCATCATTGCCCAGCAACCCAAGTTCCAAGGCTTTGACGAGGCTATCTTGAAGCAGTTCGAGTTCACGCAGGAAGTCATCAACAATGTCCGCAAGGTGCGTTCCGACAAGAACATCGCCTTCCGCGACGCCATCCAGCTCGTGGTGAAGGGCAATGTCACCAAGGATTTCGACTGCGTCATCGCCAAGCTCTGCAACGTAAGTGAAATCAATTATGTGGCTGAGGCTCCCGCCGGTGCCTTTGGTTTCATCGTGGGCAGCACCGAGTTCTTCGTGCCGCTCACCGGCAGCGTCGACGTGGAGGCCGAAATCAAGAAACTGGAAGAAGAGCTGAAATACGCCCAAGGCTTCCTGAAGAGCGTGGAGGCCAAGCTCTCCAACGAACGCTTCGTCAGCGGCGCTCCTGCCGCCGTGGTGGAGAAAGAGCGCAAGAAGAAAGCCGACGCCGAGGCCAAGATCGCTGTGATTGAGCAACAGTTGGCAGGGTTGAGGAAATAATAACGACACACATTCCTAACCGCCTCTCATCTACCTATGGGAGGCGGTTTTCATAAAAAAGCAATACCATGAGCAACACATCCACCATCCATATCAAAACCGATTTCGATTGCAAGGTCTATGACTACGGCCAAGAACTTGGCTCAACCAAAGCTGACACCTATTTCAATATTGAGCTTCGTAAAGGCGAGCATGAATTGAGGTTTGCTTTTGTCGAAGATGAAAGCATCTCAAAATCCAATAATTATACGGTTGAAGAAGCGGATTGCGATTATCGGCTGATTGTTGAAATCGCAGAGGCTTTTTGTGATAAGGCTAAACAAGAATTTGATTTAGGATTTCAATGCCAACACACAACACCCATTAATCAAGACCTCGCTAAAGAGCACTATGCAAAATGTGTGGAATGGTTCACTAAAGCTGCCGAAAAAGGAAATCCAAATGCGCAATACGAACTCGGGGGATGCTACTATAGTGGTACTGGCGTAAAGAAAAGCATAACTAAAGCCGCAGAGTGGTTCACAAAAGCTGCTGAACAAGGTGTAGCATGGGCGCAATACTATCTTGGATTTTGCTACTATATCGGACATGACATGAGAATAAACCATAAAAAAGCCGTGGAATGGTGGACCAAAGCAGCTGAACAAGGTAATGAGTTTGCGCAATACCATCTTGGACGATGCTACTATGCTGGAGATGGGATTGAAAAAGATCTAACCAAAGCCGTAAAATGGTGGATTAAAGCAGCAGAACAAGGTATTGATAGTGCACAAAATAGTCTTGGAAACCGCTACTATAAAGGAGAAGGTATAGAAAAAGACCTTATTAAAGCTTTTGAATGGTTTAGCAAAGCTGCTGAGCAAGGAAACTCAAATGCACAATGCAATCTTGGAGACTGCTACTATAACGGAGAAGGTATAGATAAAGACCTTGTCAAAGCTTTTGAATGGTACAGCAAAGCAGCTAATCAAGATAATTTAAGAGCTCAATACCTTCTCGGAGGGTGTTATGAAAACGGAATTGGAGTGGCAAAAGACCTTACTAAAGCAAGAGAATGGTACAACAAAGTAGCTAAGCATGCAGAGCGGGAACAAGATTGTTTATTTGAGCATTTTGCTCATGAAGCATTAGAACGCCTCAAATCAATCGAAGCAACGCCAAATGAATAGTTGCGAGTTTAAGCGTGCTTTCAATTCTATGCCAAATCGCAGTCACACTGAAATGCATCAAGGAGATGCGGAAATTGGGCTGGATTTGAGAGATAAGCTGCGCAACTCATCATTTTTACCTTAATTTCGAAGAAAATCCAAAAATAACCTGCGCAAATAGCATCAAAAAGCACCATTTGCGCAGAAAATCTGTCAATAAACTGCGCAATTATGGAAATTTTTACCCTTTTGCGCAATTTATCGATAAAACTCTATGTAAAAATATATAAAATTTTGATTTTTTCCCAGAGTTTTATCAAAAATGACTATTTTTGCGGGTAAAATGAAGCGTTATGGAAAGAAAAGTGATGGCCGAACTGGTCCAATGGAAAGACAAAAAGAACCGGATGCCGCTCATCGTGAACGGCGCGAGACAGGTGGGCAAGACCTATATCCTGAAGGAATTTGGAGCCACCTGTTTCGAGAACACCATCTATGTGCATTTGGAAAACCAAGTGGCCGTGGCTGCGATTTTTGAAGGCGATCTCAACCCGACAAGAATCATACAATACCTTGAAGCCACTTACAATCAACCGATTAAGGCGGGCAAAACTCTCATCATCTTCGATGAAATCCAAAGCAATGAACGGGCATTGATGGCATTGAAGGTCTTTTGCGAGGAAGCACCTCAATATCATGTAGTGGCGGCTGGAAGTCTACTCGGTGTGGCTGTCAATAGAGAGAAATATTCCTTCCCCGTCGGAAAGGTCGATGAAATCAACATGTATCCGCTTGATTTCGAAGAGTTTCTTTGGGCAATGGGCAAGCGGTTCTTTGCCGAGGAAGCCAAAAGCCATTTCGCTGACAGCAAACCCTTTGAAAATGGCATTCACCAGATGTTGATTGAGTTGTATCGGCAATACCTGATTACAGGAGGTATGCCTGCCGTGGTGAAGCAATTTGTTGAAACTCAGAGTTTCATCGATATTGTAGACATCCAAAGCCGCATCGTCAATGAGTACTTGGCGGACATGGCCAAATACGCCACGGCCTCTACTTCGGTCAAGATTCGGGCATGCTACAACTCCATTCCGACGCAATTAGCCAAGGAAAACACAAAATTCCAATACAAAGTGGTACAAAAAGGCGGTAGTGCCACGCTATTCGGCGAGTCCATCAATTGGTTGGAATCGGCAGGCATCGTGCTGAAATGCCAAAAGACCACACAAGGCCTTATGCCCATTGCGGCCTATGCCGACCTCTCCGACTTCAAACTCTACATGGCCGATGTGGGTCTGCTCACCATGAAATCAGGTCTCGCCTATCAGACTATCATTTCCACAATAGAGCAAGATAACAGTTTTTTGGGAGCCTTGGCAGAAAACTATGTAGCACAACAATTTAAGGCCAACCAAATTCCCCTTTACTACTGGAAAAACGACAATACCGCAGAAGTGGATTTCGTGCTTCAACTCGGCACTGACATCATTCCTGTGGAAGTCAAGAAAGGCAAACGCAACAAGGCCATCAGCATGAACTTGTTCGCAAAGAAATACAATTCTCCATATTCAATACGAATCTCGCAAAAGCATTTCGGCTTCGACAACAACATCAAAGCCGTACCGCTTTATGCAGCATTTTGTATTTCAAAATAGAAAACTCTATGGAAAAATCATAAAAAATCAGATTTTTCCATAGAGTTTTGTCAAAACAATAGAGACGGTGTGACACCTTCTCTACAAATTATTCATCACTTACACCCCTCACAACCACCTTCGCAGTCGCCACCGCAGCCGGCACAACCGCCTGCACCGAAGTCTTCATCAGTGGATTCGCGCACATCGAGGATTTCGCCCGAGAAATGGAGGTGCTTGCCCGCCATATCATGGTTGAAGTCCATCTTCACGTGCTTGTCACCAATCTCGCGGACGATGCCGGCAATTGGGCGACCGTCGGAGGTCTGCATCATCAGCTGGGCACCAACTTTCACCATGTCCATCAACACATTGTTTTGCATGAACATGTTCTTGTCGAGGTCCATCACGTAGGCCTCATCGCGCTCGCCGTAGCCCTCTTCAGGGGTCAGATGGAAGGCATACTTGTCGCCAGGCTCCTTGCCCATCAGGTTCTCCTCGAACTTGGGCAGCAGTTGGTGCATACCGAAAATGCACACAAAGGGGTTCTCTTTGGTGGTCTCCTGCAAGATGGGACCGTTTTCGTCGTTCTCACGCAAGACGTAGGTCATGGTGACGACGGATTGATCTTGAATTTTCATAATGTGTTAGTATTTAAAGATTTAAAATTTAAAATTCAAAATTGAGTTTCCCCTTCGGGGAATGGAGTATACTCCTTTTGTTTTTGCGGCGGCTTCAAACAGCATCAAAATCGTCGAATCCTCATGCCGCCGCTCTAAATAACATTTTCCTCTTCCATTCCCCGCAGGGGAATCTCCCTCTCTTCTCATCAATAACTACCAAACATTTTCCGCAACACCCATTCTAAGGCAGCCAGACCGATGAGGACAAAGAAAATCCATTTGGAATGAATCAGGTCCTCGAAACGGCTCTCGTGGTGCTCTACGGAGGTGATGCGCGTGTCGTTGCGCAAATCCGCTGCCAGTTGGTCGAGTTGGCGGGCGGTATAGCAGTTACCATTGGTCAGGCGAGCCAAAGTGCGCATCCGGTCGATGTCCGCGGTGAGTTGTTGTGCCTCTATGCCAATAGCGACCACACTGAAAGTGCCGCTCACACTGATTTTGCGCTCACCCATCTGCGCCTGCACCTTATATATATATAAACCCTCGGGCAGCAGGCCGGCATTTAGTTCATAATCGTGGTCGCGCTTCGAGAAGGTATAGTCGTAGGTCTCACCCGTCAGTTTGTTCTTAATCTGAATGGTCATGTCGGGATCGGTCACCAACTCATTGTTCGGATTGCGCAACTCGGCCGTAATGATGACAGGCTCGTTGCTATAATAGGTCTCCTTGGCATAGATAGCCGAGCCGTCATTGGCCGACAACAGCAAATATTTCAACGACTTGGAGAACATCTCATCGAACACGTCATGGTTCTTGTTTTGGTAATACTCGAACAAACGCCAACGCCATACGTTGGTGCCGAACAGGAAGGCCATCTTGCGTCCATCTTGGGCGAAACTCAACAGTGGCAGCCCTGACTTGATGCCCATAACCTCCTGCAAGAGCAGGTCGTCGTGCGACTTCAATGCGTTGATTTCCACATGCGGCAAGGCCAAAGGCGGGTATTTCGCGATAAGTTGCTCTGACTTAGTATCAAAGGTGAAGGTCGAGAAGGCTGTATTTTGGTGCGCCTTGACATCCAACTGGGTGTTGGTCGCGCCAGAATGCAAGGCAAAGACATTCTGCAACTTGTTCAGCATCTCGCGGTCGGTGTCGTTGCCAACGATGAAGAAGACAGGCAGTTTCACATTCTTGTCCAATTGGGCTTTCAAAGCGTTGAAATCCGTTCGCGCCGAGGGCACCTGATGCAGGATAACCAAGTCGTAGTTACTGAACTCGGGTAAGGTCTCCTTCCCAAAGCAGAAGTCCATCTCGTAGTTGTCGTTGAGCACACTGCGCAAAGCACCCAAGTCGGGATGCGGCGAAGCCGCCACGCACAGGAGTTTGTATTTCTGGTCAAGCACTTCGATATAGATATGCCGTATATTGTTCAGCAGTTGCTCCTCCTCGGCGATGCCGCTCACTTCGATGTCGAGGGCCATCACGCCTTTCTTGGTGGCATCGAGCATGAAATCTAGCTCCTTGGAGAAGCGGTTGGACGGAATCTCAATGTCGCGCTTTTCGATGACGCGACCACTTTCCTTGAGGGTCAGTTGGGCCTTGCGTCCAGCCAAGTCGCGGGCGGTCACCGTCACACGGACGGGGAAAGTCGCGCCAAGCGACACCACCTTATTATAATGCACATCGCGGACGGCAAGATCGGGATAAGCCACCGTGTCGCCCAAGGCCACGGTATGGATGGGATACGGGAAGTTCTCGGCCAACAGTTCTGGCTCGAAGCCACGGTTATAGATGCCATCGGAGAAAAGTAACACTGCACCGACGTTGCGCTTATAGTAACGACGGTCGAGGGTGTTCAGCAGAGAGGAAAGATCGGTGAGTTGGTCAGAGAAATCGAGTTGCTCAAAATCTCGGACTTCCTCACCGAACAGGTATTCATCGACCTGGAAATCCGCATTCAAGTCTTTTCGGAAGGTTTCAAACTGCGCCAGATAGTCGATTTTGTAGAACGCCGAATCCTTGCAAAGGACGACGGACGAGGAATTGTCGTGCGCGAGGATAATTGTCGGGGTCTCCACCGAACTAAACTTCTGCCGTATCAGTGGGTTGAAGAGTAGCAACACCACCAAACCCACTATCAATGTTCGTAGCGCAAACAAGATGATTGTCAACGCTTTGCCGTAGTGTTGTTTCTTGTTTCGGACATACAACACCGTAGCCGCCGCCAGACCCGCCAGCAGCGCCAAAGCCAACATCCAGATAGGGATTCCTGCATTCATCTATTGCTCAAATATGTTTGCAAAAAGCCCTTACTTCTTGAAAAGTTTTGAATGTGAACCCACACGGACGAGTTTTATAGTATCGCCGCTTTTCTCAAACCAAATCAAAAGCATATCGGGACGAAGATGGGCTTCCAAATTGTCCTTGTACTTGCCTTTAAGAGGATGCGTAAGATATGGATCATAAGGCAACGTGCCTGTTGATGCAAGAATACCCAAGGCCGTCTCAAGAAGTTTGGTATCAGAAGGAGAAAGCGCCTTGTAGTCTTTCTTGAATTGGGTTGACGATTCGAGGTTGTACATGGGTCAGTTCCTGAGATAGTTCAACATATCCTGCAAGCTTGATGCCTTATAGGTTTTCCCAGACTTTACCTCCTCGATAGCCTTTATTGTGGTTGCATTAGGCTCGTCGTCCTTCAAAATCTTGAAAACTCCAAGACTCTCTAAAAACTTGACGACAGCTTGTGCCGTTTTGTTGCGCTCGTTATAGCTTAGCGTTATTGTTGTCATGATGTCCGTTTTGGGTTAATGCTGCAAAAATAAGAAAAAATCTCCGAATCTGCTTTGCTTTTCCGATTTCTTCGTATATTTGCAGCGGTTCTTTTGGCGGACTTTGTGCCGCCAACATAAAGAAACACGAAGCGTTATGCTCGCCTTGTTGATGGAAACGTGAGAAATTTTCGCAGGCAAGTGAGTATAGTGGTTCGCGCATTATGCGTGGGCTGTTATATTTACATCTTCCTGCAAAGGTAATTCTCACGACCTCCATCAAAAGACGTGGTATATCAGTGCCACGCTTCTTTTGTATAATTCGTCCTTTTGGTTGCTGGAGGGCAAAAAGAAAACTAATAAAATGAAGAAACTGGTTTTCATTATTATGATTAGCCTTGCGGCGCTATCAATGCAGGCGCAAAAATGTGCAGTGCTTGACTTTCAGATTGGTAACAACATCACTGAAGAAGAAGCTGATGGATTCTCTTACACATTCCGTTCGAACTTTAATCCGACAAACTATACGGTTGTAGAACGCATGATGGTCAATCGTGTCATTAGTAACTTCGGCTACACTCGTACAGACATGACAAGACAGCAAATACTGCGAGTCGGTCGCGAACTTGAAGCCCTTGTTGTCGTGGTTGGTACCATGAACAAATTCTTGGACGAATATAGCATGGATGTCCAAATCATTGATGTTTCCACAGGTACTACCATTGCCACAGAAGGAGCAGCATTTCAAAAGTCAGACTATAGAACAACGCTAAACTCAATTGCCCAAAAACTCGTTAAGAAACTAAACAATGGACAATCGTCCTCCCATACCCCTCCAACTAAACCAACTACTGAAGGCTACACCGATCTTGGCCTGCCAAGCGGAACAAAGTGGAAAAACGTTAACGCTACGGGTTTCTATATTTACAGCGAGGCGGTCTCGCAATTTGGAGATCGCCTCCCTTCAAAGGTGCAATGGGAAGAACTAAAAGCAGAGTGCCAATGGACATGGACTGGTAACGGATACAGAGTAACTGGGCCTAATGGCCAATCTATCACGCTGCCCGCTGCGGGCATTCGCAATTGTAATGGAAGTGTGTACAGCGTAGGAACCAGCGGTAATTATTGGTCGTCCACTCCCTCTACTCCGGACTACATATGGACCTCTTACTTCAATTCAGGCACAGTTCTCATGAATTACAGCGATCGATGTGGCGGGAGATCTGTTCGCCTTGTACAAAATTGACGACCCATTTCAGTACAAAACTGAAAACCAAAAAAAAGGCGCAACATGCTTGTTGCGCCTTCATCATTCAAACTCATACCAATACGAAGTTACAGACTACAATTTAAGCAAAACTCAAATTGTAGATTTTCCTTCCCGCTTCCATGCATGTTATTTCTTTAATTAAGCCTTTGTTTATCCCAGCAGCCACTTCCACAGCGGCACTACTTGAATGGTCTTGCCGTCCTTTTCCAAAACAGTCTCTTCGTCTTTGGAAATAATCATCAAATCGTTCACTTCCAAGCGCTTGGAAACTTTGATTATGGCTTCAGTTTCGCGTTGGAAAGCGCTTTCGTCTTGCAGGGAATAAGAGGTTTGAATAAGTTTTTTTTGCTCGGGCAAGTAAAAATCGACCTCCACGCCGTTATGGTAAAAACAAACCTCGTTCTTATACTTTCTTATCAAGTTGATGGCTACCATGTTCTCCAAAAGGCTGGTCTCTGGATCGGGTAAAAACAGGTTGAGAATGCCGTTGTCGATGAAATAGTATTTGCGTTGGGTGTTGCGTTCGGTCAATTTGCCAATGATGTTCTCCAACGGCAGCAGCAGCCATGATTCGCACATGTAATTCACATAATCAATGACTGTATCAGTACTGGTCTTTTTACCAGTCGAACTTACCACATTGGCCAAACGGTTGTAGGACGAAGGTTGTTTTACGCTTTCCGCCAATTTTTTGGCCAAAATGCGCAGACCGAAGTCGTTGCGAATATCGTAACGCGCAATCAAATCGCCAAAGAAAACCTTGTTGAACAATCCGCTAAGCCATGAACGTTTGTCGGCCACATTAATCACCTCGGGCAGACCACCGAAACGGAAATAAGTCTCGAAATGCTTCACAATTTCTTTTCTATAGAGGTGCAAAGCGTTCTTTTCCTTTACATTAATGCCCAAAAATGACAAATACTCGGCAAATGAAAGCGGAAACACTTCCTTAATCATATAGCGTCCGCCCAAAGTGGTCGCAATTTCCGAACTCAACATCTTGGCATTGCTGCCGGTGATGTAAACCCTATATTTTTGGTCGGCCAACCGTCGCGCAAACTTCTCCCAACCTTCAACAATCTGAATCTCATCAAAGAAGAAAACAGGCCGGTTATCAAACATTTCCTCGTAAGCAGACTTGATGATGTCCAAATCAGTCAAAGTCATTATTCCCAAACGGTCATCCTCAAAATTGAAATAGCAGATTTCCTCCATACGATGGCCTTTTTCCAATAATTGATGGATGCGCTGATACAACAAATATGACTTTCCAGCGCGGCGCAAGCCCACAAGCACATAATTTAGCGCGTCTTCAAACGCATAGTCGCGCTCATGAAAACTTACCAATGAAATAAAATGCTGATTTTCAACGATAATATCCTTTATTAAATCTTTGCTCAACATGGTTGTTCATATTTTTCTGACGGCAAAAATACAAATTTATCGATTACATTCGATAAAAATATGTACTTTTTATCGTTTATAATCGACAAAAATACCCTATTTTCATCTATGTTCGACAAAACGAGAGTTTATCTTTTCTTGACCAGTCGTTGAATGCGGTTAGCCACCTCTTCCGGATAATCCACAAGCAGTTGTCCGTGATTCATCTTTGGAAAGACCTCCACATGAGCCTCCGGACATAGTTTGAGCAGATGCTCGGCCTGCGGCTTGGCCACGAAAGCCTCCTTGGTACCATACCAGTAATGGATATCCACCCCGTGAATGGATTCCAGTTTATGGGTATAAACATCCTTGTAGCCGTCTCGCACTGCCTTTCCCTTCCCGTAGGGCCACACTTTCTTACATTCGTCCAGCAGCACATCGAAATAGTGCGAATGGAACACAAATTTCCAGAAACCTGTGCAGTGATAACAGGTCCACACGTTGAGACTTTGGTAATACCGAATCGGATTCACACTCCATTTGGGAAGAGGCAGCAACGGTGCCGCGTCCATGATGGCGTGGCCAATCACGATTTCGTTCTGTTCCATGATTCGGGATAGTATCTTTCCACCCAAAGAGAGGCCGTAGGCAACGTCCAAATGCCCATTTAAGTTTTCCCGAACGTATTGAGTCGCCTGAATAGCTTGGTCATCGACAGAGGTATATTGCGACTCTTGACCGAGCAGGAATCCATCAATTCCAATCGCGACAATATAGAATTTGTCTTTCAACAGTTCTATCAGCGGCAGGAATATCTCGTGGGACACGCCTAGCCCCGGAATTAACAGCAGGCTCTGGTTTTCTTTATTTCCGTAGGTGTTGAATTTCATAATCCAAAATCAGTCATTTGCTCTACCCTTCTTGTATCAGATTGATAAGTTCCTCTTGGTCAGGCAGTGCATTGCGCAAACGTTCAGGCATATCCATTGCAGTTTTATAGGTGGCTACACCCATATAATTACATTATTTTGATTTTCAATTATTTCCAATTCGTCCGTTTGAATGGGCGAATTACAATCTGCATTCATGGGCTGGAAAGAATCAAGTTCCGACCATTCTTCATAGAAAGTCCGAATCCGTTTTAGGTTAGTTTCCGAATAACCTCTCAATCCTGGCATATCGACTTTGAGCAATTTGCTGATAGTGCCAAGGGCATTGGTGCCCCACTTCCCTTTGCGGGTATTCTGGGAAATGAATCGTCCAATAGCAAAATAAAGCATCAGTTGAATACTATTCACCCCGCGAGCTGCTTCATATTGAGCATTTAGGATAGCCTCCTTGATGGCATCAGCAGCATGGCGGTAGTCCTGATGAGTTTGTGCTATTCTTTTGGTTTCTTCCATATCATGATATTTTATGCAAAACTACGCAAAAATTACAAACAATCACTTTTTAGCAGCCTAATAATGGTTCTTATCCGTTTTCAGTTTCTGTTAATTATGGTTGTTATCAATATAATCATAGTCTTGCCTTTATCTCGTTTTTGACTTTTTCCAGATCTCCACAAGAAAGAATGGGCATCATATCCTCAATCTCCTCAATACTCTTATCCCACCATTTGAATTTGAGCAACAATTCAATCAATTCATCATCAAAGCGTTTCCTGACCACATGACAAGGATTGCCAACAGCAACCGAGTATGGGGGAATGTCCTTGGCCACGACCGAGTTGGCCCCGATGATGGCTCCGTCACCAATGTGCACGCCAGGCATCACGGTCACGTTCTGGCCTATCCAAACATCATTGCCAACAACGGTATCGCCTTTCAAGGGCAGTTCATCTTTCACCGGAGCTATCGCTGTCCCCCAGTCTCCTCCCATGATGTAAAAAGGATATGTAGTCGCACAGTCCATTCTATGATTGGCACCATTCATGACAAACTCCACGCCTTTAGCGATAGCGCAAAACTTGCCGATAATCAGCCTGTCACCGATGAAATCATAGAAGTGGGTGACGTGTTTCTCAAACTGGTCGGCACCTTCCGCATCATCGTAATAGGTGTAGTCTCCAATGATGATGCGTGGATTTTTCACTACGTTTTTGATGTAGCAGAGGCTCGGAATCTTCAGATTCGGAAAAGCCTCATTGGGATTGGGTCTATTCATTTTTAATCATTGCTTT
>Ga0265298_10006828_pt1 | contig 14011 bp, 14 predicted proteins | sample AusTroGonzalo_MG_3_FD_193486 | JGI IMG/M metagenome (GOLD analysis project Ga0265298, IMG submission 193486) | Bovine rumen microbial communities from tropical cattle in Woodstock, Queensland, Australia - Gonzalo_01 | ecosystem: Host-associated > Mammals > Digestive system > Stomach > Rumen ...
GAAATACACCAGCTACCTGCTGTATGAAAACAGCAAGGACAGAGGGAAACTGGTGTCGCGTGATGAAGCGATCCGCCTTTTGGGACGCAGAGAATGGCTTTCAGGACTGTCCCGTTCAGCGTTTCATTTTACTGCGGTCCGGAGCATCGAAGGAAGCGAGTCGTTCATCTACTTCAACAGCAGAAAATACTTTGCCGATTGGCTTATGAAGGATGAAACATAAAGCACAAAAAAGAATTTGCAATTCAGGAGGAATGAACTATGGAAAAGTATTTTGCCTATTTGGACGAACTCCGCGAGAGCGGGGAAACGAACATGCTTGGGGCTGTCCCTTATCTGCAAAGGAGGTTTCCAGAGCTGGCAGGTGATCGCGCCCGCGCGCAGAAGATTCTGACGGCGTGGATGCACTCCTTTGATGAGGAGGATTGATGCATGGGAAAAGCATACCGGACTATTGATGAAGTTTGGGCTTCTCCCTGGGCCCATATGCCCGCCGGAATCAGCCGAAAAGAAACGGACCGAGTTCTGCGCTCCACGCGCCTGGAGGACAGCATCTTTGCGGATCTCCGGGAGGGAGATTCGGCAATGGATGAAATCGAAAGCGAGGCTCGGGATAAGCTCTCCACCTTCCCGGCCCTGTCCCGCGATATTTATCAGGCGTTCTACTCACTGATGCCCCGGAGAAACGCGGATGCGGAGCTGACCGGGATCGCGCAGAAATTCAACAGCAAAATCCTGGATCATGTGATGAACGGCGAAGACTATCCGACGATCAAGAATATCTGTGAGGGCCGGGAGCTTCCGGCCTATGAAGCGGCATCGGAGTTTATCAGTCGGACCGCAGGAGAACTGGATACACTGCTCCGGGATTTCGGCGGTGAAAAGGGAGCTCTGAAGACTCTGGAAAATTTGCAAAACGCTGAAACGGCCGCAGCAGCGGAATTAACCGACCTTCTGAATCGCCTCCGCGCCTCTTCTGAGCGTAACGCTACGCTGGAACAGGCAGCGATTAATGCGGCAAACCAGGCGGAAGGAAAGCAGCGCCAGGTAGAGGCGGTCAGCAAACTGGTCGATGCCAATACCGCGAAGAACAAGGAGACTATTTCCGCTATTCTTTCCCGCTCGTCGCACGCAGCAGCGGAGAAAGCGGAAGAAGTACAAAGCATTGTCGGCGCATGGAGCAATGACCCCGGCAACATGGAGCGCACTCCAATGAATACTGCTCTCCTGGAAAAAGTCAGGGCCAATCGTGCATTGTCCGAGATTGCCCGATACCTTGGCCGTTTTCGGGAAGTCTTCGCACAGGGCAAGAAAAACGGTTATGCCTATGGTCGCGGGGAGAAGTATTCTCTGGAACTCGGCAACGACCTTTCCCGTGCCCTGACCTCAGAGCTTGTCATGCTGGCCTCCCCGGCAACGACGCCGCTGTTCCTGCGGAAGTATCAGCAAAAGCAGATCAAGCAGTATCAGAGGCGGGAGCCGGTTTACAAGGGTATGGGTGACATTATCTGCTGCCTGGATGAATCCGGATCGACCAAGGGTGATGCCGCCGCATGGGGCAAGGCCGTTGCACTGACCCTGTTGGATATTGCCGCTGACAGCTCACGGAGTTTTGCGCTGATCCATTTTTCCGGCGCGGGCTGCTGCAAGGTGGACATCTTCCACCCAGGACTGTTTTCCGTGGAGGATAAAATAGCCGCAGCGGAGACCTTCCTTGACGGTGGAACTGACTATGAGACACCATTGAGGGCGGCTATAGCCCTCATGGAAGGTGAGGGCTTCGAGAACGCAGATGTCGTTTTTATCACTGACGGATATTGTGAGCTACCGGAGAACTTCAGAAACGAACTGACGCAAAAACAGGCGGAGTTGGCATTTCACATTACCGGAGTCCTTCTGGATACGGACATTGGAGCGGGTGATTTCAGCCTGAAGCATTTTTGCCAAGCTATCCATCGGACCTCGGAAACGTTCAGGGACGATATTGCGAGATCGCTGATAAACCAGAGGGAATAATGACTAACCGCCATGTTGAACGGATCATACATCAAAACCCTACACATGGCGGTTTTCCCTGTAAGTGTTAACCGTTGCTGGTGAAGCGACTTTGCTGTGTACTGCCCGCATGATAAACGAAATAACTGGGAAAACAACAGCTCTTTCTACGTGGAGTTGAGTGTCAAACTGGGGACTCAACCAATGGTTATTTTTATGTTCCAGTCGTATAGTTGACGAATAACATCGGCTCACGATATAATTCTTTAAAAGAAGGATTTAAGTTCATGAAAGAATTAGGGAAAAGGCTGTGGGAACTGCGGGTAAAGAATGAAATGTCTCAAGACGATGTTGCAAGGGCTCTGGGAGTATCTGCGCAGGCAATCAGCAGGTGGGAGAACGGACGAAGCGACCCGGAAACATCAAACATATTTTACCAGACGGAATGGGGAAGCGGTGAGCATTTATAAGGAGGTGAAAACGATGTAAACGGTAATCAGACGCGGTGCGGAAGAAAAAGCCTGAAACAGGATTCAGAGGAAATCAATGAAAAACTCTATTTAATGGCGTAACGGAATTATCGTTGTTATCGCACTTCTTCTCTCCATTCCTGCCGCTACAGTTTCTGCGAGAGAGTTACTCTGCTGCGACCATGAGACGCATTCACATGACCGGGGTATCGTGGCAGGTGTGGACTATCCAGCTAATTGCACGTTTTGTCAGGCGGGGATAGGACTTTGGAGCGGAACATTTAAGATGTGCCCAGGCGGGCGTGGCAGATGTGCCCGGTATCACATCAAATGCATGAACAATCATTCCCTTGGTTATGTTTATAATTATACATACTGTTTCGGCCTCTTTCCTAATTAACCTAGCCTGACTGTGGCATATGGTATGACCTATACGTTAAAGTTGCATGGCACCGTCAATTGTGTCGCATTCGAAGCAGCGCGTATAGTAAAGAACAACTGACATTCAACAATCTAAAAGGGAGGTACATTAAAATGCGAGTCATCAAAGCTGAAACAGCCGACGAGTTCGAGCTGCTTTCTGAGGGGGAGAAGGCATTAGTAAACACCCCCTACTGTTCTTGTAGTTTCGTTGGTCTAGCAACTTGCGTCTTCATGAAGGATATAGATGAACATGGGTTTTGTAACTATTCATATTCTAGTTGTACCCATGCCGCTCCTCCAAATTCTCTTTGCGGAACGTACAGGAACACAGTTGTTTGCGCAGGGTTGCCCAAATAACTACAACACTCCGCAAAAAAGTTCGTGAATCATAATCGAGGTATATGGAAACGTTAGGAGAATAACACGGAAAGCCATGTTATGGTGGTTTATCACATTCTGGCACATATATAAGTGATCTTTAGTCATTCAGGAAGTGACAATCAGTCTCTTGGACAGTAATCGTAATACCTTTTCAATCACAGAATGGTATCATTCGCAGAGAAGGGGGCCATAAGAATGCACATAAACAAATACATAACTCACATTGAGGACGGAGGAAACATACTGGTTTTTAATGCGTTGAACGGCGCCATCCTATGTCTCGATGGGGAGGGTGAAGCAACGGCATTTAGGAGGATGGTGGAAGAGGGCGATGATTCTGCGCTGAGTGAACCATTGCGTAGCGGACTAATTCACCACGGTTTTCTTCTTGATGACGGTATAAACGAAACAGATGTTGCAAAACGTAATTATTTGGAAATGTATAGGCGGACGAGCATTTTGCGGTTGTTAATCTATGTGACTGAGGATTGTAATTGCCGATGTGTCTACTGTCCTCAGTTACATAAGCCTAGATATATGGAATTGGAAACAATACGCCACTTAGCTGATTTTGTTTCCATAATGCTCGACGGCATGGGTGGTTATGACAACGTGTATGTTTCTTGGTTTGGGGGAGAACCATTACTTAATATGCCTGTCATCAAACTAGGTATGGAGTTGCTACGAGATGTCTGCGAAAAACATGAAGTTCCTCTTCATGCTGGAATGACCACAAACGCATGGCTTCTGGATGAAAAGGTATTCCGACAGCTAATCACGCTTGGCGTTACAGAATATCAGATTACCATGGACGGCATGCCCAAGACGCATGATATCCAACGTCCTTTGAAGGGAGGGAGCGGGAGCTGGAAACGCATATGGGAGAACCTTATTCACATGAACGAGAGTGATTTTTCCTTTTCTGTTTCCCTTCGTATAAACGCAAACCAAAACACATTATCTTCTGCGCGAGAACTAATCAAACTTGCCTCCTGTAGCCTTGACAAGCGTTTTTCTATTCAAGCCCAACCTATTTCCAACATGGGCAACCCTACTCCGGAAGCCGAAGCGCTTTATTGCGATATGCGCGAGGCAAACGATGTGCGCAATGATTTGGAGCTGTTTGCTAACTCGCTTAAAAGAGACTTTGCCATACCCGGTGCTATGCTTCAGCCCTTCGGAATGATGTGTACCTCATTTTTGAGAGGCTACTATGTAATTTCTGTCGACGGCACCATAAGCAAATGCGAACTGCGAGTCGATGATGAAGTGAGCAAGCTGGGTTCTCTTTATGACGAAAAAAAAAGGATAAATACTGCTCGTCTTTCACAATTCACAACTCTAGACACGAGTTCCGAATGCGAAAACTGTAGAATGTATCCAATGTGCTACGGCTTATCTTGCCCGTACAGAAAAGTCGTTGGTGAACACTGCGGATTTGATTCTATGGCCTACGCAGTCGAGTCGCAGATGCGTGCCCTTTCACACTCCTATTACACATGAATCGGTTCTCTCTATAATCATTTGCGGATAGACATGTCCTATCGGAAGACGCAATCATATGAGAAAGCATATATGTGTTGCTATCGAAAAGCTAAAATTATATTCCAGATTATAACTGCTTTTCGTGAGAAGATCAGAATATTTTTACATATCTAAGTAGGAGTGAAAGATGTTATGAAACGTATAGTATCAATAATCATGTCTTTGCTTATGGTTTTTCTTGCGGCATCTCCCTCTTTCGCAGCGGAGGATAAATCTAATGAAAAGGCGATTATCTCATTTCAATCTGTAATTGCAAGAGAAGACGGAAACTATGAATTTGTTACGCTTAAGCAAATATCCGAGAGCGAGATTAGCGAGACAAAAGTAATTCTTGTCCCATTTGCAGAAGATGTAAGAATTGAGCTTGAGGAACTTGCTTCAAGGTATCCGTTGGGAAGGTCTGTGTCAGCACAATTAACAAAATCGGAAAGTAATTATGAGTGGGATTCTTCCAGTTCATTCTATGCAAATGTCGATTGTCACGCTATTGGTGAAAAACGCGGAAATGATAAATACTGGAAGCTTTCTTATGTGGATATTGATGTTGTAGGTGCCTCTGGTACGAGTGGGAGCTATCTTGGAAGCGGGTTGTATATGACGTCACAAACCATATCTGCTGCAACTTCTGGGTTTTCAACATCTTCGAACACTGGCTACATCTCGCAGATCGACACTGGCTATGGTTCATCGAGCGATCGGAGCTGGACATATTATGCTCCCTCTTCATGGGATTATGTTCACTCAAGCAATTATGCAAATATAGGAGCAAATCTTTATGTTGATTACAGAAGAGGCTCGAGTGGTACGATCAATACACTGCAGGTACAGTGCTTTGTTGTCTTTAGCTAGATAAGGTGGATGGATAAGTGAAAGGATCAAACTGGAAAAAGGCCGCAGTTTCTATATTGATGTTCGTTTACCCATTTGCAGCTGCTTTTATCAACAGGCTAGCCGTAATCTATAGGAATATCCACAATGATCTAAGTCAAAAGTGGGTATTCTTTCCCTCGGTATTTTCGTTGTTACTCCTCCCGCTACTGTATTCGGTTTTGGCGATATATGTTATCTCATCTGTTACTGGCGCAGAAAGGCCCAAGGAAGATCGCAGAGGGCTTAGAATCCTGTTGCCTTTTGCAGCGTTTGGTGTTTATGCCGCCGCTGTGGTCGTGACACCGAGGTTTAGCTCCGGGTTAGAGGTAGAGTTATTAAACGCCATCCCATATATGGTTTTTTCCCTGAGTGTATTAATATATTCCGCAAGAAAACTCTAGGCGAAGCTCAGGACCCGGATTGCAAACGCTGCCATTTGCGTGTTCAGCATATCCGTACACTTAGCGGTCCAGAAACCAATTCCCCATTGACTCCAGTGATTGTTGTACTCTTTTCAAATCTCTCAACGTTACCGCTCATTATCGTTCAAAGAAACAACCTCAGAAATATGTAACCTCCGGGGTGGTGAAAAGAAAATCACCACTTCGGAGGTTGATTTTACTATTATCCGTTGTCCACGCTCTCTCCCTTAGTAAGCGTCAAATAAACCGGCGGATTGAAGGCTCCCTCCAAGTGTGAGAGAATGATCCCGGACCCCTATGTTCGGGCCGGGTGAAAAGGGCCAGACCGGAGCCGGGCGGAAAGGGCCAAATCCAGCCGATCAAAAAGGGCCAAAGCTAATGTAGGCAGAAACGAATCAGCCAACGGACCCGCAACGCATCCCACCCAAAGCGTATCCTGAAGAGCCGGACCGGGACGCTCTCGGGCTCTGTCAATCGTACTCTGCATCCTGTAAACTGGCGTAGCCAAACACGCCGGAACAGGAGAACGATGAACAACAACGATTCAGCAACCAAACTGACGCAGGTCCTGGAGGAGATGAAGCGGGAGCAGGGCGACAGTTTCTCTCTCGACAAGATCAATCTCACGGAACTCGGCCGCAGGACCGGGCTGTCCCGCAAGAAGCTGCGGAGGCTGAAGAAGAACGGTTTCAAGGAAACACCCCACGGCCTGACCGGAAGAAAAGCGGAGGTGACGGTGCTCTCCGGCTATACGGGTACAGTAGATGATCTGCTTCGGAAAGGAGTCTACAATTCAGCGGTCATCATGGAGCGGTTGGAGGGAGCCGGGTATTCGGGCGGCATCTCTCAGGTCAAGAAATATATGCTGGAGCACAAGGCGCTTCTTCCGGCCAAGCGGCAGGCCGTCAGCCCGCAGGGAAACCGGGGACGGCGCTACTCCACTGGCCCGGGGGAGGCATACCAGATGGACTGGGGCTTCGTGAACGCGGAGTGCATGAATGGAACTGTGTTTCAGACCGCTTGCTTTGCGATGATCTGTCATCACTGTGGGCAGCGGTATATTGAGTTCTTCCCGAACGCGAAGCAGGAAAATCTGTTTATTGGTATGATCCACGCCTTTTTGTACATGGGGATACCGGAGCGCATTCTGACCGACAACATGAAGAGCGTGGTGATCCGCCGGGATGCCGAAGGCCGCCCCATCTGGCAGCATGACTATGAAGTGTTCATGCGCACGGTCGGCTTTGAGACCCGCTTGTGCAAGCCGAGGCATCCTTTTACCAAGGGCGCTGTGGAACGGTTGGTTCGGTTCGTGAAGGACAATTTCATTGCCGGACGGACCTTCTGCAATCTCTCAGACCTGAATGAGGAAGCCCTTGAATGGTGCCGAAAGCAGAATGGCAACTACCACCGAGCGGTGGATTGCGTTCCTGCCGAAAAGCATATTTCTGACTGCATCCATGCTGCGCGGGAGCTTGACCGGACGCTGGAGATTGCCTCCTATCTGTGCCCCGTGCGCAGGATCTCCTTCGATGGCTTCGTGAACTACGAAGGACGCAGGTTCGGCGTTCCCTATTGGTACAGTGAGCATGAATGCCGGGTGAAGCGAGAGGGCAACACCGTTTACCTCTACGACCTGGGCCTGACCCGTATACTGACCTCTCATCCCGTCACCTGGAGCAAGCGCGACAGCTTCTGCCGGGACCAGTATCTTGACGCGCAGCCGGAGGAGCTTCCCAGCGTTCCCGTCAGGTCGATCCTTCGCCAGACTGCGCCGCCCAGGCTGGCCGACGGCTTCTCCAAGTTCAACTTTGACAAGGAGGATGACGGAGATGCCTGACAGCCACTTTGAGGCGATATGCCAGTACGCAAGAACGCTGAACATTGAGCCCTTTGCCGCAGACCTTGCCCAGTTTTCCCACGACAACAACCTCAGTGAAGAGAACCTCCGCATGGTTGAGGCCGTTTTCCACCATATGGCTCAACTGAAGAACGAGGCCGTGGTGACTACGCTGCTGCGGACAAGCCGTTTGCCGCTGAAGAATCCCAAGACCTTTGAAAACTTCGACTTCAGCCGTCTGCACGGAAGGAACATTGACCGTCTGACGAATCTCCCGGCCCTGACTGCCGTGTACGCGCACCGAAATCTGGCCTTCATCGGCCCGCAGGGCGTGGGTAAGACGCATCTCGCTATGGCTTATGGACGGGCTTGCTGCGAGAAGGGCATGAAAGCATTCTTCCTGAAAGCCTCTGAGCTGAACCAGCGTCTTCTGGACGCCCGAAGGATGGACAGGTGCGGTGCTGCGATTAACTTCCTCGTGAAGCCCTCCTGCCTGATCATTGACGAGGTTGGCCGCTGCGTCTTCGATAAGGTGAACACCCAGCTTTTCTTTGATCTGATCGACAGACGCTACAGCAAAGAGGGAACGAGCTGCATGATCTTCACCAGCAACCGGCAGCCGGACACCTGGTCCGAATACTTCTCCGGGGATTCCGACCTGCTCTGCGCTCTGGACAGAATATTTGACGACGCCTCCGTCTTCATCATTAAGGGCGACAGCTACCGCGGTCAGAAGCTGGAAACGATCAAGCTGGAAACCGGACCCGTGAAGCCGGGTCTTGGCTATTAAAACAAACTAACGACAGGCGTGTTTGGCCCTTTTCGTCCGGCTGATATTGGCCCTTTCTCTCCGGCTCGGAGTGGCCCTTTCCGCCCGGCGCTAACAGATTATCTGGTTCTATAGATAGAATGTTAAGGGGAGAGAAGAGTAGGTTGTTTTTTGTAGAAGAAAACTTACATAGTGTAGATCTGTAGTTTGTCTGCCTTGATAAAACATCAAGTTTACAGCTACTCGCAACCGCGCTATACTGTACTCGTATTTCAGGGCGGAGCATTTTAGGGCGGAGCGATGAGAGGGCGGAATGAACAGACTGGGGCGAAGTGTGCCCCGCGTCTCCGCAGAACCGTGAAATACCAAAACTACACAGGACCGAGAAGACCGTAATTGCCAGAAAAGGCAGTTGCGGTCTTTTTTTGTGTCCGAAATCAGGAAGGAGCGAAAAACCATGAGTGACCACAGCGATGTATTCAACTTTCAGGAGGTGGCAGATGACGGCTTGGACATTGATGCGATCTTCGGCGGAAGTGCCGACACGCCGTCTGACCCGCCGCCCCTGACGAACGAGCCGCAGCCTGCCCCGGCAGACGAAACACCCCGCTCGCCGCAGTCCGACGTTGGCTCCGAACCCACGTCTGCGAATGCAGGGCCGGTAAAGGAGGTCCCGGCCACAGAGAATCCCGACGCAGAGCAGGATCTGTTCTCCGCATTTTCCGGAAACGATGCTGCCAATCCCTCTATGCCGGAGGAAAAGCAAGGCGAATCCACTCCCGTCGGGGAAAAGACGGTTTCCCTCTTTGATAAACCCGCAGTTTTCAAGTACGGGAGCGCGAAGGAACCGATCACGGACGCCTCCATGACCTTCGAGGAACTCCGCATCAAAAAAGCGGACGATTTCCCGGAGCTGGAGGAAGGAAAGAAGGTCTCATGGACCGTGAAGTACGGCGATGTGACCAAGAGCATTCCTCTCCCCAAGGAGACTACCATCGCCAAGATCAAGGAGGAGATCGAAAAGTCCAAGGCTTTTCTGGATTCCCTGAAGAAAGGGAAAGTCAAGGACCCGGAATGTCTCGTCACGCCGAAGGTCACTGCCGGAAGCAAGGGTATCGCAGCCTATAAGGGCGTGTATCCCACCGTCGAGGCCGCCCGCCAGTCCGACAAGGTCATCGGGCTCATCCCGTCCTCCAACGGGAGGATCTATGAGCTGCGGAAAACGGAGCTGGGCGAGTTTGTCGCCCCGAAAAACAAGATTGTGGATTTCAATGAGGTCAGAGCCGGCTTTACGCCGGCTCTCCCCCTCATTCCGCGGGAGCTGATGGGGCAGATATTCTCCTTCTTTCGCTCCTTTATGGGGAAGCGAGGCGAGTTTGAGGCCATGGCTCAGATCTATTGGGATCGGGAGGAAGAAGACTTCGTCCCACACATTCCCAGACAGAGGACCTCAAAAGCCCATATTGCCTTCCAAATGGACGACAGAGAGTTCCCGGAGGAACGCTACCTCCTCTACGCGGATATCCACAGTCACAACAGCATGGCGGCTGAGTTTTCTCCTGTGGATGATGAGGACGAAAAGGCCACACGGCTCTATATCGTTGTGGGAAGATTGCATGAGTTCTATCCGAGTATCTGCGCCCGCGTTTCCTGCGGGGGGTCCTTCCTGGAAATCGATCCCGGCTTGGTGATCGAGGGCATCGGTGAGGAATTCCCAGTGGAATGGCTGGACCAGGTCGAGCGTAAAGCGAAGGATGACTTCCTCATTCCAGATTCATCTACCACGAAAAGAGGCTTGGAGGTTATCTTTCCATGAAGTTTTCGATGACTCGCTCCGTGAAGATCGTCATGCTGGGAGCCGGAGGCACGGGCGGCCACATCGCGCCGCATCTGTACCGGCTCCTCTACGCGCTGAACAGGCCCGTCCGCTTCATCATCTGCGATGGCGACATCGTGGAGCAGAAAAACCTGGTGCGGCAGAACTTTATCCCCGCCGATCTGGGCGAAAACAAGGCGCAGGTCCTGGCGGAGCGGTATTCTACCGTGTTCGGCATGGAGACGGAGTATGTCCCGTCTTTCATTGAAAGCGAGGAAACCCTGAAAGAACTCATTAAACCGAGAGTGACCTACTCCGGCTGTTATCCGCGCACTGTCGTGGACAAGGAACTGGTCATCCTCATCGGCGCCGTGGACAATAACCGCAGCCGACAGATGTGCCACAGGGTCTTTTATGAGGCCGAGGAGCTCATCTACATCGACAGCGGCAATTCCGAACACACCGGCCAGGTGGTCTGCGGTATCCGATCCGGCGGAAGGACGCTGTATAAGCCGGTGGGCAAGCTCTATCCGGAGGTGCTGAAAGAAACGGACAAGTTCCCCACGGAGCTGAGCTGCGCTGAGGCGAGCATTTCCGCTCCCCAGGCCATGACAGCGAACATCACGGCAGCGACCGCTGTGGTGGATATGATCTATAACATCCTGACACTGGGAGAGAGGCGCGTGCGGCAGGTCACCTTTGCGACGACCTCCTGCAACGTGCGCCCGGTCCTGGCAAGACAAAGGAGGAAAATAGCGGCATGATGAAAGCCGTTGTTGATGCAAAAGCGTTCTATGACGCCATGAAAAAGGTCAGCGGAGCCCTTCACCGCTCGGCGATTCCAGCGCTGGAACAGGTCCGCGTGGACTTCGAGCCCGGCATTTGCCGCCTGACCGCAGCAGATCTCACGCTCTGGCTGATTGTGGAGATCCCCGCAAAGGGAGACAGCTTCTCCTTCATGTTTTCCAATACCGAAAACGCGGTCCGTGCCTGCCGGTATTTCAGCGGCGAGATGACAGCGGAGCTGCGCGGAGAGAAAAAGGATAAGAAGGTACTGCTTTCCGCTGAGGGCAAATCCGGCGAGTTCCCCGTGGAAGATGTGGATTTGTGTCCCGTCTGCCCGGCGGAGGAGGCGCTGCACCGCTACACGCTGGATGCTCCGCTGCTGTTGGAGCGTATCAAAAGAGTGAGATATGCTGCGCTCGTAAGCAGCGAAAAGCCCGCGCTGGCAGGCGTCCGGTTTGAAGGAAAGCACGTCTGGTGTATTGACGGTCACCGAATGGCCATCAGCGACGACGACAATCTGAACGTGGAGCGGCGGTTTATCCTGCCGTCCAGCGCTCTCGCTCATCTTAAGGTGTTTGACGCAGGGGAAACAGAACTGGCCGTTGGGCAGAAGTATGCTGTGTTTGCTGCGGCAGGCACCAAACTGCTCGTCCGCCAGCTCGTCCCGTCGGACTATCTCCGTATTGAGGACACCGTTCCGCAAGAGAGCAAGGAAACCTATCCGGTAGACCGGAGGAAGCTGCTCAACGCCATCCAATATCTCGACGGCTGCAGCCGTGGGATGCGTGATCCTTCCGCTTTCTTCGACGGAAGGAGGCTCATTCTGAAAAACGGCGGCTCTGAGTACAGCGCCGAGCTGGAAGTGAGTAGTGAGATCCAGTACGCCTTTCGTCTTAAATACATGAAAGAAGCGTTGGAGCAGTTCGATGGCGAGGACGTGATCCGCATCTGTGTCAGCAGCAGGAACACGCCGATCGTCTTGCGGGCGGGAAGCACAAATACAGCTCTTATGCTCCCGGTACGCATAAAAGAGGACTGGCAGCGGAATGCCGCATGAGGTGAGAGAATGAAAGAAGGCAACAGTATTTCGGAAGAGTATTTGTTCTTTTGGGGTCATCAACTATCTCGTGATGGGTCAATCACAAAAAGCTGTCTCAGTCAGTGGTATGAGTGCCGCTTTGTAGACGGTGAAATGACCTATCACACAGCGGAGCAGTACATGATGGTTGGGAAAGCCCGGCTTTTCGGAGACGATTCCGCGCTGTCGAAGATTATGAGCGCACATGCGCCCAGGGAATATAAAGAAATCGGGCGCAGCGTGAAGGGGTTTGATGACTCTGTCTGGAGGGCCCGAAGATTTGAGATCGTTATCACCGGAAACCTTCTCAAATTCGGACAAAACAAAGAATTGAAGCGGTTCCTGCTGGGTACTGGGAGCAAGATTCTGGTCGAGGCAAGTCCTTATGACAGGATATGGGGCATAGGAATGTCCGTCGATGATCCGGATATAGCAGACCCGTGCAAATGGAGAGGTCAGAACCTGCTGGGCTGTGCCCTCATGACCGTTCGAGATTTACTGAGGAAGGAGCAATAACTATGAAATCCATCTACATTCCTGCGGGCGAATCCAAGAGCTATGAATACCTCGTTGCCGACAACCTGGTCGTGGAAGGCCACTTGAACGTGGAAAACGGGCTCAAGGCGAAGTACATCTCCGGGCACGGCGTCATTACTGCCGGGAGCGTTTCCGGGGATGTGATCGTCGCAGATGAGATCGAGACGGCTGCCATCGTCTGCAAGTGCCTGATGGCGAAGCGGGTCGTCGCCGCTGAGGTGTTCGCCTCCGAAAGCGCCGCCGTGTCCTGCTATCTCTCCGCTGGCTATGTGGAAACCGGAAAGCTCACCACAGCGATCAGCGAGATCAGCGAGGTCAAGGCGGAAGAAGTGATCCATCTGCAAAGCAAAAAGCGCAGCATGATGCTGACGCTTTTCCTTTCCACGCTGCGCTCCTTCTGGCTGGCAATTACCGCGCCGGTGGAAGAAGCGGAAGACGCAGCCTATGAAACGGTCGAATCTGTGCCGGAGGACAACTCCCGGGACCGGACGGAGCCGGTGGAAGATGATGCTCTGCGCGAGAAGATCGGGCAAATCGTCCGGGATTATCTGGAGGAAACCGCCGTTCAGGAAAAGCCGGATCCGGCCGCAGACGCGGACGATTTCGAGCTTCAGCGATTCATCGGCGCCTTCAAGCTGCTCCGGAATCAGGGCTGTACGCTCCGCGTTGTGCCCGGAACCCCGGAGGAAAACGCGCCGGTTTTTGATTTCGAGAAGGAGGAGCTTATCCGCCCTGCGGCGTAAGCTCAAACAGCATGGCAAGGGATCTCTCCCTTGCCATCGCTTTCAATACATCATAGGAGGATATGGATATGTCTTTTCAGTCACAGGAAGCCCATATGCGCCGCCTGGCTGACCTTCTCAGCCATGATCTCGGTTACATCTGGGGCGAGCGTGAAAGCGGCCCCAACGGAGATAAAAAGACCTTTCTGAATGTGGGAAAGGCGTTCCTCCGCGCCCTGAGCAAAGATCTGGGACTGCGGGATGTCAAAGTCACCTCCAACGCCGGGGGAATTGCCGTTTCCGGCGAATGCTACCTGAGCGGTATGTGGGAGGACGGCGGAATCTTCATCTGCATAG
>Ga0265298_10006829_pt1 | contig 14010 bp, 10 predicted proteins | sample AusTroGonzalo_MG_3_FD_193486 | JGI IMG/M metagenome (GOLD analysis project Ga0265298, IMG submission 193486) | Bovine rumen microbial communities from tropical cattle in Woodstock, Queensland, Australia - Gonzalo_01 | ecosystem: Host-associated > Mammals > Digestive system > Stomach > Rumen ...
GTGGGCGGCGGTGTCGGCGTCGGCGTTGCTGTCGGCGTCGGAGTCGGTGTCGGAGGTGGCGGGAACCATCCCCACTGTTGCTTGCCGATGATCATCGTCACGGCAATCAGCGCGGCCGCCGCTGCCACTGCCACAACTTTCAGGATCTTCTTCATCAGCAGTTTCATCCGATTCAGCGGCTCGCCGATCAGTTCCTGTGTGAAGCCTTCCGCCCGGATCAGGTCCGCTTCCACTTCCTCCGGATTCCTGCCGTTCCGCCCGTCTATATGCTGCGCTTTCGCCGTCATGCCGAAGGCCAGTTCGTTGTCTCCGTCGTCCGTGTCAATGCCGATAACCGGTTTGCCGTGCTGGTAGTACAGCAGGGAATTCTTGACCCTTTCGTCGTTTCGGGCGTTTTCCGTCAGATAGATCACCAGCAGCGAGGCCTGATTCATCCGTTCCTGCTGCCGGTTCAGTTTCCGGATATCCGCCGTGCTCTCTACGTTGTACCAGATCCGTACGCCGCGCAGATACAGATATTCAAGTAAAGGAAATACAGCTTCCCGGTCTTTTTCCGCGAAGCAGAAATAAAGATAAGGATCGGTGCCCTCATAGGGCGGGCAGCCGCGCTGAATCTTCTTCATTCGCCTGAAAATCCCTTTCGGAATACATGAAACTGTAGTATGTCTGTTACTCTATGTAATATTATCTGATTTGTTCGCTTTTTTCAATCCTTTTTGTTATAATGAGCAAAGTCCCCAAACCTATTCCCATCGGAGGAACTCGATGAAAAAACTCCACCTCGTAATCAACCCTATCGCCGGCACCCGCCAGGGCCGCCGCTTTCTGCCGGATATTATCTCCGTTTTTAATCGTGCCGGCTTCCTCTGTACCGTCTTTATGACGGAAAAGCACGGTGACGCCGTGAACTATACCCATGATGAAACCGGAAACGCGGATCTCGTAGTCGCCTGCGGTGGAGACGGCACCCTCAATGAGGTTATTACCGGTCTTCAGCTTGGCGGATATAAAACGCCTGTCGGTTATATTCCCTGCGGCAGCACCAATGATTTTGCCTCCGGCCTCGGCCTTCTGACGCAGCCTCTCAAGGCTGCCCGGGCCATCGTCTCCGGGAGTCCGCATGTATTGGACATCGGCCGCTTCGCCCCGGATCGGTTTTTCTGCTATACTGCCTCCTTTGGTGCCTTTACCAGTGTTTCCTGGTCCACGCCGCAGAATGTTAAAAATGTCCTCGGTCATGCCGCCTACATTCTTGAGGGCATTCGTTCCCTCGCTGATATCCATCCGATCCATATGAAAATAACCGCTGATGATCAGCGGTATGAGAATGACTATATCTTTGGTGCCGTGTGCAATTCAACCTCTCTCGGCGGCGTCCTGAAGCTGGAAAACAGCGAGGTCCATATGAACGACGGGCTCTTTGAAGCCCTGTTCATTCCCTTCCCGCCGGATCTCATTGTCCTGAACCGGATCCTGACCGCCCTGCGGACACATCATTATGATGACCCGTCCCTGCATTTCCTCCGGGCCTCCCGTTTTACTTTCGAAGGCAGTCCGGATCTGAAATGGACCCTTGACGGTGAGGAAGCCGACGGTGCACAGCTGATCGAAATCCGCAACATCCGTGACGCGATTACGCTCATCCATGACGCGTAATGCTCCCGCCGCTCCCCGATAGACAAATTTGTCCGTACTAATCAAATGCTTTTAGTGTTTTAGTGTTCTTCAGAAAATCCGCCGTTGTTTTGAACGCTCGATCTGAATCCTTATTTTTCAACGTTTTCGGCCACCTCGAGTGTCGAGTGTTTGAGTGTTTTGAGTGTTTTAGTGTTCACCCTTCAGCGCAGATTTGTACGGACTATCGAGGGAGACTTTTTTCGAGGGGAACTTTTCGATTCGGCGGGCCGTATCTCAAATCTCAGGATCTCATGAGATACTGCTCGACGCCTCTTGAGATACTGCATAATCTCATTTATCCAGGCAATCTCAAAGTTCCAGACTGTAAATACGCAGCCCGTCAAACTTTTTGATCAGTTTCAGCATGCTGTTGAAAGGCTGCCAATCCTTTTCCTTTTCGCTTTCGGGAAGGTTCTCGTAATGCTCGCGGATCTGCTCGGCGGTCACCGGCTCGTCCATCGTCAGTTTATGGCAGCGGGTATGCTCTCTCAGCATTTTTTGATAGGCGCCTTTGCTCACCCCGCGCGGCACGGGTACATGCTCATAGTCATCTCCATAGCGCCAGCCCATGGCCTGATGCTCCCGCACCCAGCGCTCATGCTCCATCGGTGCAAACAGGTCGGTCATCTCCGGAGTAAATTCCTTCAGCATGTTAAAGTCCACGGGGCGGTCGGTATAGAAGCAATAGATTACATGCAGATATTTGCTGAAGCTCTTGACCTGGTTGATATTGGAAAGCTTATATTCCAGCGACAGTTCCTCAAATTCTTTTTCCAGTTGCTCCGTGCTTACCTCGTACTCTTTCCCGTTATAGGAATAGCGGGCGTTCAGCGCAACTGCGAAATCATGCATATGCAGGAAATTGCTGTTGGAAAGGTAGATATGCTTGTGTTTCCGGTTGGCCTCCTCTGTAGTGCAGGTAACGGTCAGGGGGATGTCTGTCATATCCACAATGCTTTCAATATCCGTAACAAAACGCTGTTTTTCTTCAGCCATGTCGCTGTATGCTTTCAGTCTCGGAGGCTTATCCTTCATTCCGTTTGCTTTCCAGGCCTCGTAATCTTCCCTATATTGATCAATTTTCCCCTGCTCGTCAGCGTCGTAAATATATTCAGCGTTAATCCTGTTATGATCGAAGTCAAACCGAACAGCCATAGGCTGCAGCTCCGTACGGGAATTGCGCCCGTAAGCTGTACGGTCCCAGCACTGCAGCTCATCGCACAGCATCAGCATGTAAGCCAGAGGATGGAGGCTCATGGCAAGGCGGGGCTTGCCCTTTCCCTTGTCTTTATAAAAGGCGATTGAGAATTTGTACAGGCTGTTATGCAGAAGGATCGCGGAAAGCGCGTCCACATGGGTTTGATTGAGATCATCGCCGTAGATATCCTGCAACTCCCTGTACAGCCGCGTCGCGCTGAACCAGGCGTGATCCATGTAGTAATTGAATTGATCCGGCGCAGTGGGTTTCATTTCCAGCTGATGCATCATATACCCTTCGGAAAAACCGTATGAATCGCCCAGTTTCCGGGTGATATCAAAAGCCAGCAATTCATTCGTTGTATGGAAAGTCCGGCCGTACAGTTTCTCAAAGTGCGCCTTCGCCTCGTCGTTCAGGGTCATGACTGCTTCCACATTCCGATAGGTAAGATACAGCCTGTTCTGCCCCCGTTCCTGATTGTTTACCTCATAGTAGGACATGACCTGCTCGAATGGCAGCTCAAATGGATAACCGATGTCATGAAACAGGGAAGTTAGTCCCCAGTATTCAAGGAAAAAATGGGATGCCTTGGCCGAGAACCCCCTTCTGTCGATATCTTTGTCGAATCCGTAAAACGCATGGAAGGCTTTTCTGAAATGCCGGTTGGTTTCAAAGATAGCAAGGCCCAGTGCGAACACATAGACCGAATGGGAGTAATGATCCCGGTGCTTCATCAGCAGCGAGCTGCCGTTGGCTTCAAATTCACTGAGCAGTTCAACCATCTTCTTGGATTTCCCGTAGCGTCCGAAGAACATTTCCAGGTAGCAGTAGTAGACATCGTAGGCATCCTCCGCCACGCCGGAATCAATGAAGCGCTCCAGCGCCCGCTCCAGGCACAGGCGGTCAATATCCATCTGCATATTGTAGGGGATTTGATTGGGCTTTATGCTGGTGCCGAAATACTTACTCTTTTCGATTTCTTTCTTCTCAATATCTTCGTTGAATCTCAGCCCTTCGCAGTGCTCATGGATGAATCGCAGCGCTGCGGATTTAAGGTCATTGACCTTATCCTCTCTGCCATATAGCGCCGGCTGCATCGGACCCACATCCCGTCCGAATTCTTTTTCGTTGATCTTCCGCATTTTTTCCAGTGCTGTGTATGCCATTTATATGCACCTCTTCCCCTAGAATTTATTTGTCGGCTTCATTTTGCATCATTATAACTGAAACTGTATCGATTTACAAGCAACCCTGCCCTTATTGCCCGAAAGTTATGATTCTTCCGGATTTCTTGTCCTGTGTGGTTTTTTCTTCATTCGTCTTTGTCTGTACCGTACCGTCAACTGTCAGTGTGAATTTCCTGTCAAGTCCATCCAGACTCTTGATCGCATCCTCCATATCACTTGATATGGATACCTTTTTCAGATTCGGCAGTTCCGTAAGCCCGGAGAGATCTGTAATACCGGTATTATAGCTTAAGTCCAGTTCCATGAGTCCGGACAGTTCCTTAAGAAAGCTTATATCATTTGCTGTTGAATCAGTTAATTGAAGTTTCCTGAGGTTTTTGCACCCTGCAAGTCCCTGATATGATTCGGTCCGTGGAGAAAGAATATACAATTCACTGACTTCGCTTCCGTTCAACCAGTCCATGTTGTCAAATGAGCATCGTTTGAGCCAGATCATATTGAGATTATGCAAATCGGAAAGTGACGGAATACCCTCTGCATCAACATTCCGTAATTCCATAAAACCAAGACTCGTCATCCGTTCAATAAAATCAGGATTCTCCCATTTCGCCTGCGGAAAAGAATCATCCGGAATCTCAAGCTCTTTGTCACCCAGTTTTCTGTAATACAGATGATCTCCGCAAATGAACAAATCCGAGATCTGTGACAAGTCTGATTCGGCCAAACCATATTTATTTAGTTCTTCCGTCAGCGAGTTCATTTTCACACCATCCACTTCCAGTGTGAAGCGGTACTGAACTCCGTTCAGGCTCTTGATTGCCTCTGTCATTTCACCCGATACTGCAACATTTGACAGATTGGGCAATTCAGTCAGTCCGGTCAGATCTTTGATTGTGTCATTGCTTTCCAGACGAATCTCATTTATCTCCGGATGGTCCTTCTTCAATATTTCAATCAGCGTCGGAAAACATTCCGGATTAATTCGGAATGCTCCGCATGCAGTGATTTCATTGACTTTTGACTGATCCAGTTCATTGATCCAGAGTGCAGGATCTATATCGCACATCCACAGTTCACTGAATACCGGTATTTTTTTCATGAATGAATAATCACTGATACCTGTATCCCAGTCAATCCTGAGGCTGAATCCGCCTCGTGATACTGCATATGAATAATCGCACCGGGAAAGCGCGCTGATGTCTTCCATGTTATATCCGCAGATATTGATTATGTGAAGTTTTCGCATTTTTTCTATGCCGTTCAAAGATCTGACCGGGGTGGCCATAATCTCAATATTCTGCAGATTCCGGATGTTGTACAGAGGTGAAATGTCTTCCAGTTCATCACAGGAGCACAATCTGACCTCATACAGGTTTTTATACTGATCAATCCCTTCAAGGCTGGTCAGCGGCTGATCAATCAGCCACAGGACCTCTAGGCTGTCCATTCCTTCCAGCACATTCAGGTTCGTCAGTTTGCCCGGAGCACAGAGTACCCTGTCCTGAGTATTGCAATCACGGAGGAATCCTTTGTCTGCTCTTTCATCGTATCCGGTATCGAATTGGAATTGCTCAAAATTGGTGTATACCTGATCCCCGGCAATAATAAGCCTCTGAATCTTCTTCTTTTCCGTCGGATCCATCTGCTGCAGTCCGGTATAAGCCTCGTCAATCGGTTCTTCTGTGGGAGTCACCGTTGGCGTCGGCGTTGGTGTTTCGGTCGGTGCAGGCGTCGGCGTTGGTGTTTCGGTCGGTGCAGGCGTTGGCGTTGGCGTCGATGTTGGTGTTTCCGTCGGTGTTAGCGTAGGAGTGGGCGTCGGTGTTAGCGTAGGAGTGGGCGTCGGTGTTGGCGTTTCCGTCGGTGTCGGCGTCGGCGATGGCGTTTCTGTCGGTGTAGGCGAAGGTGTCGGTGTGGGTATTGGCGTTGTTGTTGATGTTGGACTTGATGTCATCGTCGCTGTTTCTGTCGGTTCCGGTGTCCCGGTCAGTACCTCTGTTGACGTCTCTGCTGGTATGGGTGTCGGCGTCTCCGGCGATTTCCCGTTGAACGCACCGGCCTTCCATAGGATCAGCACGAGCAGCACCACTGCAGCTGCGCCAATCACATACTTGATCCGTTTTTTCTTTTCTCCGGAATTCATCGGCATAGTTTCTTCCGATTTCTTCGGTTGCGCAGCAGCGCCCGATTCTCCTGTAAGAACACCTCTGACCCGACTTTCCAGAACATTAATGCTGTCGTACAGCGGTCCGTCCATAGCGTCCAGCCAGTGAACTGTTGACAGATAATACTGCATCCCCTTTGAGGGAGCTTCCTTTGTCAGTTTAAAGGGAATGATAGGAAGACCTTTCTGGACTGCGTTGCTGATCTCCCGTATAACCTGCTGGGACACATTCGAATAATTGGTGAACACCAGTATAAACACCTTGGAAGCATTGATCGCGTCAATAATTGAGGCAGCCCAGTCAGCTCCTGGCGCGATATCCCGTGGCGCATACCAGCATCGAAGCCCGCCGGACTCCAGTTTCGCGCAGATTGCGTCTGCTGTCGGTTTGTCGTGATGGGAATAGCTGATAAAAATGTCATGAGCCATGGTGTCATTCTCCTTCTCCCGAAAGCAGCTGTGAATATCAGGGGAAATGTTCGGCTTTGTTTTGCTGTTTCTTCCATGTCATTGTACTTTTCCGTTTCCCCTTTGTCAACAAAACAGAGCGCATTGATCATTTCCAGTTCTCACCATGTATATACTTTTTCATCTGAAATGTGCCTGTTTTTGAAATTTCAAACAAAAAAGGAAAATTTCCCCTTTTTGAAAAAACAAACAAAAAGGAAACCGGCATCTGGTCATTTCCATTGCCCCTCCGGATATGATATAATCATAAAGTCGAATTCCAGATAGAAAAGAGGTGCCCTTCATGCATTTTCCTGTAATGATTATTTCAGGAAAGCCGCTCGATCTGTTCGACATCTTTGATCAGATCGGTTCCTACACTGAAAACCCGGACGATCCCTATTATGTAGAAAATCATGATCACAAATTCGATTTCTTTGGTCTCGGCGGCCGCTATGACTGGATGCTGAACGGTGAAGCGTGCTGCACCCTGGAGGATTTCCCGATGATCCGCCCTGAGGATACCGACGAAGACCTGAAACGGAAATCTCCCCGCCTCTGGGAGGCCTGGACAAAAAATCCCCAGGGAGAAACGTTGAGGGAATGCTTCTGGAATCACTTTTGTTTCTGCCTGGTCCTGCCGGACGGCACCTGGCTGGAACCCGGCAGGAGGTATGCCTGGTGGCTTGGAACCTTTGCGAAATACGAAAGGGATTTTGACTGGGTTATCGAGTTCGGAAAGATCCTGGACAGTTATCCCCGAGACTGGTATCTCAATCTGGTCGATTGTCATATCTGATTGTGCTGAAGCGGAAAACAGGAATGCTGACCGGCCCGCAGATTCTGCTTATTTCCCTCTCTGTGATTGACTGAAAACATAATCGGCTCCGACAGAAAAGGCCGTTATCTGATGCAATGTCATTCAGATAACGGCCTCTTTTTTACTCTGCCAAACTTAACTTCCGTATCCCAGATCAAACGCCTTTTTGTTTATCTCCAGGAACTTCGGGTTAATAACCTTCTCCATGGCTGCCAGCCATTTTTCTTTCGGAATATCCGTATGCTTCGCGAAGTGGCCCATCAGAACGATATTAACCGCCTTGGCGCTGCCGGCTTCCATCGCCGGAGTCAGTGCGTCGAAGTCATCGACATCAAAGCCTTTCGCTTTCAGATCTTCGAGTACACCCGTTGGATACTCCGCCGCGCCGGTAATCACAGGCATCGGGTCAATTTCCTGGGTGTTCACGATAATCTTGCCGCCCTTGCGCAGGCAGGCCGCGTAGCGTGCCGCTTCCAGCTTCTCGAAGCTGATGATGTAGTCGCACTCGCCTTCGGTCACGATAGGGCTGTAAACCTTCTCGCCGTAACGAACATAGGTCACCACGCTGCCGCCGCGCTGGCTCATGCCGTGAACCTCGCTGACTTTCACATCATATCCTTCGTCCGTCAGCAGTGTGCCCAGCAGTCTGGATGCCAGCAGGCTTCCCTGCCCGCCGACGCCGACGATCATAATACTCGTTGTCTTCATGCTTCTTCCCCTCCGATCGCTCCGAATGCGCACAGCTGGCTGCATACGCCGCACCCGACGCACAGCGTCTTGTCAATGCGGGCCTTTCCTTCCTTGAAGCTGATGCTCGGGCAGCCCATCTTCATGCACTTCTTGCACCCGCGGCACTTGGCCGTGTCTACATTCAGGGGTTTCTTCGGCTTCACGTACTTCAGCAGCACGCAGGGACGGCGGGAAATAATGACGCTCGGCTCCTCCGCCGCCAGTTCTTCCAGTACCGCCTCCTCGCAGGCTTTCAGGTCATAGGGATCAACCACGCGGACCCGGTTGATTCCCAGCGCCTTGCACAGGGCTTCCAGGTTCACCTTCGCCGCCGGATCTCCCTTGATGTTGTACCCGGTGGTGGGATTCTGCTGATGTCCGGTCATACCGGTAATGGAGTTGTCCAGGATGATTACGGTGGAGTTTGTCGCGTTGTAGGCAATATTCACTAGCCCGGTCATGCCGCTGTGCATGAAGGTGCTGTCGCCGATAACCGCCACGGTCTTCTTTTCGGTTTCGCTGCCCCGGGCCGCGTTGAACCCGTGGATACCGCTTACGCTCGCGCCCATGCACAGGGTAGAGTCCAGCGCGTTCAGCGGCGCGACCGCACCCAGCGTGTAGCAGCCGATGTCTCCCAGCACCGTGATGTGGTTCTTCACCAGCGTGTAGTACATTCCCCTGTGCGGGCAGCCGCTGCACATCATCGGAGGCCGTCCGGGAACCGCGGGCGCCTCGCCCTGGACTTCCGGAATATCTTTCACGGCGATACCTTCCTTCACGAAGGCTTCGCGGATGGTTTTCTGGCTGAATTCGCCGATCGCGGAAAACAGGCCCTTGCCGGTCACTTCGATGCCCAGCGCTTTTACGTGGTTCTCGATCACCGGATCCAGTTCCTCGATTACATACAGTTTCTTTACCTTCGCGGCGAACTCACGGATCAGCTTCTCCGGCAGCGGGTTAGGCATGCCGATTTTCAGCACGCTCACGCTGTCGCCGAACACTTCCTTGACATACAGATAACTGCAGCCGGAGGTGATAATGCCGATCTCGCTGTTTTCCGCTAGCTCAACCCGGTTGTACATGCAGTCTTCCGCCAGCGTCCTCAGTTTCTCCGTCCGCTCTTCCACGACCGGATGGCGGAGCTTTGCGTAGCCGGGCATCATGATGTATTTGGAGGGCTGCTTTACATAGTCCTTCAGCGGAACCTCTTCCCGTTCCCCGATGTCGACTACGCACTGGCTGTGGGCGATGCGGGTGCACATCCGCAGCAGCACCGGTGTGTCGTATTTTTCGCTCAGTTCAAACGCGCTCTTCGCGAACGCATAGGCTTCCGCGGAGTCCGAAGGCTCCAGCATCGGTACTTTTGATGCGATCGCATAATGCCGGCTGTCCTGCTCGTTCTGGCTGGAATGCATTGCCGGATCGTCAGCCACGCACACGACCATGCCGCCGGTCACGCCGGTATAGCTCAGCGTGAACAGCGGGTCCGCCGCCACGTTCAGGCCCACATGTTTCATCGCGCAGACGCTGCGCATGCCCGCCAGGCTCGCGCCGAAAGCGGTCTCCATGGCAACCTTCTCGTTCGGCGCCCACTCGCTGTGGATGTCGTCATGTTTTGCCAGGAACTCAGTGATTTCCGTGGACGGGGTTCCGGGATAGCTGGATACCAGCCCGATCCCGCCGTTGTAAAGTCCCCACGCCACCGCTTCATTACCAATCATTAGTTTCTTCATGATTTATGCACATCCTAACCGAAGGTCCAGGACGATCGGAAAGCCCTGGTCGCGCCCGCAGGCGCGAAACTTCATTTTGTTTTCAAGAGCAAAAGCTCAGCTTCTGTTTTGGCTGTCCACCAGACATTCCCCGCCGTACATACGGCGAAGTTTGGGCTTCTCAATCTTCCCCGTCGCATTCCGCGGCACCGGCGCCAGGATAATCTTCCGCGGCCGCTTATACCGCGGCATACCCATGTTGAACTCCTGGATATCTTCTTCCGTCGCCGTGCTTCCGGGCACCAGCTCCACGATCGCCGCCGCAATCTCGCCCAGCCGCGCGTCCGGCAGGCCGATCACCGCCACGTCCTTGATCGCCGGGCAGGCCGCCATGAAGTTCTCGATCTCCACCGGATACAGGTTCTCGCCGCCGGTAATGATAACGTCCTTCTTCCGGTCCACCAGATAGATGAAGCCTTCCTCATCCTGCCGCGCCATGTCGCCGGTCAGCAGCCATCCGTCCTTCAGTGTTTCCGCCGTCGCCTGCGGGTTGTTGTAATAGCAGACCATGACGCCGGGACCCTTCAAGCACAGTTCGCCTACCTCGCCCGGAGCAACGGTGCTGCCGTCCGGCCGGATGATCTTCGTCTCCCATCCGTAACCGGGAATGCCGATCGCGCCGACTTTCCGCACATTCTCAACGCCCAGATGTACCGCGCCGGGACCGATGGATTCGCTCAGGCCGTAGTTCGTGTCGTAGGCATGGTTCGGGAAATACTTCAGCCAGCGGTGCACCAGGCTCTGAGGTACGGGCTGCGCGCCGATATGCATCAGGCGCCACTGATCCAGCTGGTAGTCTGAAAGTTTCAGCTCGCCGCTGTCCAGCGCGGTCAGGATATCCTGCGCCCACGGCACCAGCAGCCACACGATCGTGCAATGTTCGCTGCTTGCCGCCTCCAGGATCGTCTGAGGCCGTGTTCCCTTCAGGATTACGGCCTTGCCGCCGGAGATCAGGCTGCCGAACCAGTGCATTTTCGCGCCGGTATGATACAGCGGCGGAATGCACAGGAAGCAGTCGTCCTTCGTCTGCCCGTGGTGCGCCTGCTCAACCCGCGCGCTGTGGATCAGGCTGCGGTGCTTGTGCAGGATTGCCTTCGGGAACCCGGTCGTGCCGGAAGAGAAGTAGATCGCCGCGTCGTCATCCTCGGTCAGCGTGCAGGGCGGGAAACTGCTGCTGCTTTCGCCGATCAGATCGTTCAGGTCGTCCGCGAACGTCGGGCAGCCGGGTCCCAGATACACCAGGGAAACGTCCGGAATATTGTCCGCGATTTCCTCAATCCGGCCGATGAATTCCGGCCCGAAGATCAGCATGTTGCTTTCGCTCAGCTTCAGGCAGTATTCAATCTCGTTTGCCGCATAGCGGAAGTTCATCGGTACGACCACCGCGCCGGTTTTCAGGATACCGAAATAGATCGGCAGCCAGTCGATGCAGTTCATCATCAGGATGGCAACCTTCTTGCCCTTCCCGATGCCGTGGCTTTTCAGCATATTGGCGATACGGTTCGCCTTTTCATCAAAAACCGCCCAGGTGATCTCCCGGCGATAGTGCTTCTGTTTCGCGGTAGGTTCCACCAGTTCAAAATCGTGCCAGGTAACCCGCCGGGTTTCCGGCTGATCCGGGTTGATCTCCACCAGGGCGGTATCATCAGGCCATTCCCTGGCGTTTCTCTCAAGCAGTTCGATGATTGTCATGTCTCTGTTCCTTTCAAATAGAACTATAATTATGATGAATAACCAAAGGTCCCCCAAACAAGTAACAACCCCGAAGAGCTCCGGGGGGAGATTCGGGCCGAAGGGGTTAAGGGGGCACTCGGAAAGCCCCCTTATTATTTCATTATGAATTGATAATCATTAAATGTCAATTCATATTCACGAAAAGAACATCCCTGTCAACTCCCTGCGCCCATTCCGGCACACTTGTCAACCGGATGCATTCCCCCGTCAGGGGATGCGCCATCTCCAGCATCGCGCTATGCAGCGCAAAGCATCCCGGAAACTCCTCCGGCAGCTCCGTCCCGTACAGAAAATCCCCCCGTACCGGACAGCCGATATGGCTCAGGTGTACCCGGATCTGGTGGGTCCGTCCTGTTTCCAGTTCCAGCAGGATCAGTGCGCTCCCGTTTTCTTTCCGCAGAGTCCGGTATCGCGTCCGTGACGGTTTCCCGTCTTCACAGACCGTCCGCTTCACGGTCGATCCCAACATTTTTTCGATCGGAAAGTCCAGGATTCCTGACGGCTTCTCCGGCACGCCGTCTGTCAGCGCCAGATACCGCCGCCGGAAATCCGTTGTGTGCAGCTGACGCTGCAGCAGATGCTGTGCGTGCGGTGTCCTGGCGATCACCATCAGCCCGCCCGTTCCCTTGTCCAGGCGGTTGACCGGCCGGTAGATAAAATGCTCCGGACAGTCAAAATAGGCGTATACCGCGTTTTCCAGTGAATCCTCCGGGTGGTTCCGGCTCGCCTGGCTGGCAATCCCGGCCGGCTTGTCCACAATCATCAGATGCTCGTCCATCCATGGGATCTTGATCTCCAGCGGATACGGCCTGAGCCTGTAGACCGGTTCATCCTCAGCCCATTCAATGCTTACGAGGTCACCCTGTGCAACCTTCGTGTCCACCCGGGCTGTCTCCCCGTTCAATCGGATCCGTCCGTTCCATTTGGCGCTCTTCAGGGCCGTATAGCTGACGCCCATGCTCCGCCGCAGGATATCCCGGACCTTCCGCCCGTCTTCCTCCGGCCTGACTGTATAATCCATTTACTTCTTTTTACCGATCTCCTTCTCAAAGCCGAAGGGGGTATGGGGGGCGATCGGAAAGCCCCCTATTACTTCTTCTTCCCGATCTTTTCAAAGATCGGAAAGACCTTCGGATAAACCCCAAGAATCACAAACAGAATAATCGCATACCTGGCTGTCCGGACCAGGTTTGCCGACAATACGCCGCTGTTCAGGAATTCCTTGCTGAAGGGCATTTTCATCAGCGAGTTCAGTGCAAAATAGATCGCAAAAGCGCCGACGCTGCGCAGGATCATTGCCCACACATTCCGGGTATCCTCAAACCGGACATACTTCGATTCAAAGGGAAAAGCAATCGTTGCCGCGATCACCATGCCCAGTGCGGTGAAATAATCCCGGCTGTTGCACCAGAAAATACCGGGCAACGCCAGCACCAGCAGGATCACCCCGCGCAGCCATTCTTTCTGAACCTTCTTATTCAGCAGAATATTGAACCCGATCGCCAGAAGGCCGATCGCCCAGCCCGCCAGCACATCCGTCGGATAATGTACGCCGACCGCAAAGCGGCTGAAACCGATCAGCAGAGGCATCACGATGGCCAGTGTCCACATCCACCGCTTCCGCAATTCCATCCCGATGCCGCCGAACAGCGAAGCCGAAGTGGCGGCATGTCCGCTCGGGAACGAATAACCCTGCTGGATGATATCCATCGGATCTGCGTCCGGCTCCACAATCTGCAGGCACTTGACCCTGTCCGGATGGGCCATATACGGCCGTACCCGCAATACGACGTTCTTGATCATCGGAAACCACACGCTGGCCGTCAGGACCGTCAGGGAAACCCGTTTTCCCACTTCCTTTTTATAACAAAACACCAGAATAATGATCAGCAGCAGTGAAATGGTCTCGCCGCCGATATAGGAAAAGATCTTGGACGCAGTCTCCCCGACCTTGCCCATGTTCTGCTGAAGCCATTCGATCAGGTCAACTTCCCAGTCAAAGTAAAATACGTTTCCCATAAACCATTCCCTCCAATTCTTTCGCCATTATACTCGTTTTTCTGTCGCTTCGCAACGATAGCCGAAATATGGTTCACCGGCCGTTTCGAATATTATTCAACTTTTTGGAAGAATAATTTGTACTTGTTCTTGTTGACAAATGTATCGGATGGACATATAATGACCATGCAATCGATTGCATAAAGGAGCTGGACAAGGAATGAGATCCAAATGGCCCGTACTGATCCTCCTGGCGGTGCTCATCGCCGCGCTTTTTCTGCCTGCCG
>Ga0265298_10006831_pt1 | contig 14008 bp, 8 predicted proteins | sample AusTroGonzalo_MG_3_FD_193486 | JGI IMG/M metagenome (GOLD analysis project Ga0265298, IMG submission 193486) | Bovine rumen microbial communities from tropical cattle in Woodstock, Queensland, Australia - Gonzalo_01 | ecosystem: Host-associated > Mammals > Digestive system > Stomach > Rumen ...
TCAAGAAGGCGTCCAACACTTCGAACAATGCAAGGAACCAGCGCAATACTAACCGTAATGCGAACAAGAAGAATCCCAACGACCCGAAGAACCCAAATGACCCCAAGAACGCTGATGACTCCAAGAACCCTAAAGACCCGAAGAATGCCAAGGATGATAAACCTTCCTCGGACGAGAAGGCCCTGGCGAAGTTGAAGAACAGCTATCAGCGAGAGATCACCCTCAAGCCTGACACCACCACAGTCGTGGCGCATAACAAGAACTCTAAACGTATTATCGTCACGGCCCGCACGAAAGAGGGAAAGCCCTACGAGGTGAAATATAAGGTGATCGACCAGAACAAGATCCTCATCAAAAACCTCGATACCGTCCAGCTGATGCTCAGTGTCGTGCCCAAAGAACCGCTTGAGAACCAGTGGTGGTATAAGCCGGCTCAGACGGTAGCCCGCCTGCTGATGATGGTGCGCAGCGTGAACATCAGTTTCCGCAATCAATACACGATGAACCTGCCCGGTTTCATTCCCAATATTGGTGACATATTCGGTCAGCGTACCGGTAGCGTCCTCTCTCCGGGCCTTGACTTCGCCTTCGGACTCATCGGCGACAGTTATATCAACAAGGCCTACGACAATGGCTGGCTGCTCACCGATGAATATGTCGCCACCACATCGGCCACCGTCAATGATAACAAGGACCTGCAGGTGCGTGCTGTCTTGGAACCGGTTCGTGACCTGAAGATCGACCTCAGTGCCTCCCGTGCCGACAACCGTGCCCGCAGCATCCGCTTTATGTATGAAGGTATGCCCACCACCCATAGTGGCACATTTAACATGACCACCATCTCTCTCCGTGGTTCGCTGTCAGGCATGGGCGACGCCTCCGACGGTTACCAGTCTGATGCCTTCGACCACTTCCTTGAACTCATCCCGGAGTTCCAGCAGCGTGTCCAGGCACAGTACAAGGATGCCCCCGGCACCTTCAGTGATGTCAATCCCTATGGCGCCGATGTCCTCGTGCCTGCCTTCCTCTCGGCCTATACTGTGGGTGCAGGCAACTCGCTCGACATCTTCCCGGCCATCACGCGCATGCTGCCTAACTGGACTGTGCGCTACTCCGGACTCTCGAAGCTCCCCTGGATCCGCGACCATCTGAAGAGCGTCAACATCAACCATGCCTATAAGTCGGTCTATGCTGTCGGCAGTTACGCTTCCTATAGCACCTGGCAGGAATATATGAACGGCTTGGGATTCGTTCCTAACACGACCACGAATGCCTTGCAGCCTTCGTCTATGTATAATGTGTCTACCGTCAGCATCAACGAGGCTTTCTCCCCGTTGCTCGGTATCGATGCCACGTTCCAGAACAATCTCACGGCGAAGGTTGAATACCGCACCACCCGTGTCATGAACCTCTCCATGACGAGTGTCCAGCTCAACGAGGCTCTCAGCCGTGACTGGGTCTTTGGCTTCGGTTATAAGATTCAGGACTTCAACATCTTCGGTAATAAGATGAATCGTAAGATCGGCAAAGCACAGAGCGGCAAGAAGAATCAGAAGGATCAGAAGAACGAGAGCAGTCAGAGCAGTCGGAACTCCAGGTCTGGTGTCAACCACGACTTGAACCTGCGTCTCGACATCTCCCTCCGCAGTCAGGCCTCCATCACGCGTGACATCGCTACAGGCTCCTCCAATGCCTCCAGCGGTAACAGCGCCTTCAAGCTTTCCTTCATGGCCGACTACACCCTCTCGCGTCTGCTTACCCTCACAGCCTACTACGACTCGCAGACCAACACCCCGTTGCTCTCCTCATCAAGTTATCCCACGACCACTCACGACTTCGGCCTCTCCGTCAAGTTCTCCCTGACACGATAAAAAAAGGATGCAACCTTGAATGGTCACATCCTCTTGTGCTTTGTGCTTAGTTGTTACTTGGTAGGTCCAGCCACTTGGTGTAACAGAAGTCCTGACGGTGTGGCAGGTGCTTGTTCTTCGGATACATACGGACAGCACTCCTGTACTCACCGAACTGCTTGGGAAACAGTTCTGTCTCGAAAGTATAGTTGTTACCCTCGTGACTTGTCATCTTCAGCGGATCAACATGGAACACCCGATCTTCGCCATTCTTGTCGGTGAAGATGCTCACCAGTTCCAGACCGATGGCATCGTCGAGCCCCTGTTCGTTGATGACATATTTCAGATGGTATTTCTCGCCCGTCATGCCTCCCGTTGCAGGGAAGTCAAACTCGCAGGAGACCACATTGATGGCATCCCAGCGCTCGGCCACAGCCTCCTTCCACAAGGCAATCTCCTTGGCCAGGCGGTTGTCGTTCTTCGAGAGTTCCTTGAAGCGCTTGGCCTCCTTCTCGTAGAACTTGGAATAGTAGTCGTCGAGCTGGCGTTTCATCGTATAGTGAGGAGCAATCTGGGCGATGGAGTTCTTGATTACCTTGCACCAGCCCTTCGAGACACCCTTCTTGTCCTTATTGTAATAAAGAGGTATAATCTCGTTCTCCAGCAAGCTGTAGATGGTGGCAGCATCGAGCTGGTCCTGATAACCCTGGTTCTGGTAGGTGCGCTTTTCTGAGAGTGCCCATCCGGCTCCCTCACGATAGCCCTCCAGCCACCAGCCGTCCTTCACGGAGAGGTTCACCACACCGTTCATCTCAGCCTTCTCGCCAGAGGTGCCAGAAGCCTCCATCGGACGTGTCGGGGTGTTCATCCAGATGTCCACACCCGAGACAAGGCGACGGGCCAGCAGGAAGTCGTAGTCTTCGATGAAGATAATTTTGCCCTGGAACTCGTCCTGCTGTGAAATATCAAAGATCCGTTTGATCAATCCCTGGCCTGCACCGTCGGCAGGATGGGCCTTACCGGCGAAGAGGAATACCACGGGACGTTCGGGATTGTTCACAATCTTCGACAGACGTTCGAGGTCGGTAAACAACAGATGGGCACGCTTGTAGGTGGCAAAGCGTCGGCAGAAGCCAATCACCAGCGCATTAGGATTAAAGCGTTCCGCCAGCTTGGTGATACGCCTGGGGTCGTTCTGTCTCTTCAGCCACGTAGCACTCAACTGCTTCCGGATATAGAAGAGTAGATTCTGCTTCATGACCATACGGGTCTTCCAGAGTTCCTCGTCGGGACAGTCATAGATACCCTTCCACTTCTCTTCGTTCGACTGGTCTGTCATGTATGCAGGATCGAGATACTTATTATAGATGTTTTCCAGCCAGCCGGTGGCTACCCAAGTGGGGAAGTGAACGCCATTGGTCACGTAGCCCACATGGTTTTCCTCTGGATAGTAACCGCTCCAAATTGGTGCGAACATCTTCTGCGACACCCAGCCGTGGAGCATGGATACGCCGTTGACCTCCTGACAGGTGTTGCAGGCGAAGGTGGACATGCAGAACTTCTCACCCTTGTCATCAGGATGGGTACGTCCCATGCCGATGAACTCATCCCATGAGATACCGAGTTTGGTAGGGTAGCCGCCCATGTACTTGCCGAAGAGACCTTCGTCGAAATAGTCGTGTCCGGCAGGCACCGGTGTGTGAACAGTATAGAGGCTGCTGGCACGCACCAGTTCCATAGCCTGATTGAAGGTAAGTCCCTCTTCGATATAGTCGCACAGACGCTGTAGGTTGCAAAGGGCAGCGTGGCCCTCGTTGCAATGATAGATATCCTTCTTGATACCGAGTTTCTTCAGCAGCAGCATACCACCGATACCGAGCAGGATCTCCTGCTTCAGGCGGTTCTCCCAGTCGCCGCCGTAAAGGCTGTGGGTGATGCGCTTGTCGAACTCGGAGTTCATCTCATTGTCGGTGTCCAGCAGATAGAGCTTCACACGGCCGACGTTGACACGCCAGACATAGGCATGCACATAATAGTCGAGATAAGGCACGTCAATCACCAGAGGATTACCCTCCTCGTCGTACTGACGCTCAATAGGCAGGTTACCAAAGTTCTGGGCTTCATAATTGGCCACCTGCTGTCCGTCCATCGTCAGGCTCTGGGTGAAGTAACCGTAGCGATACAGGAAGCCGACGGCGCACATATCGACGTTAGAGTCGGAAGCCTCCTTCACATAGTCACCGGCCAGCATTCCCAGACCACCGGAATAGATCTTCAAGGCGGAGTGGATGCCATACTCCATACAGAAGTAGGCCACAGACGGGCGCTTAGAGTCAGGCTTCACATCCATATACTTGCGGAACTTCGCATACACCTCTTTGATGCGCTTCATCAGCGCCTTGTCTTTCTGGATTTCCTCCTTGCGTTCGAAGGTCAGGTCCTCCAGAAGCATCACGGGATTGTGTCTGGTCTTGTGATAGAGTTCCACATCAAGGTCGCGGAACAAGTCGCGCGCCTCATGGTTCCATACCCACCACATGTTATGGGCGATCTCGTCCAAACACTTCAACTCCTCAGGAAGGGTTGCTTTCACTGTCAGCACTTTCCATACTGGCTCATTGACATAGTCGGCTTTTATCTTCATAATCTTAATTTTTTAGTTTTCGGATGCAAATTAACTATTCGGATGCAAATATACTATATTTTCCCGAAACCGCAAAAGATTTAACGAGTTTTTGCAATAAGCCATTCCTACACATTTTTTCTGTGCCCTCAGACCTGTTGCTAGGCTCTCGTAACATTTCGTTCCGATTTTTTTGTTTATCTTTGCACTGTGAATGAGTGTATAAACAAAGAAAATGGCAAGAAAAATGAAAAAAGTTAGCGTTTCCGTAAAAAAATGATGGGTCTGAAGTGTCTTATATATAGAAGTGCCCTCAAATCAGGGTGCAATGAATTGAAAGATTGATATGCTTGATAATAGAATACTCGAACAGCTTTTCCGCCGGAACTACAGCGAGATGATTCATCTGGCCAGAGTCCTGCTGGGTGATGACGGCGAGGCTGAGGACGTAGTACAAGACATCTTCTTACGAGTGGCAGACAGCGATATTATGCCAAAGAATGACAGTTATCTGCTGACTGCCGTGCGCAATGCCTGTCTGAGCAAGATCAGACAGATGCAACTGCATGAAAAGGTGAAACACCTATTGCCCATAGAAGCCGAGACCGACCTGCAACCTGTTGACAAGCAACAAGGAAGACACGATGACATAACTGCTTTCGTAGATGAGCAAATGAAAGAACCGCATTGCAGCATCTTCCATCTCCGTTTCGACGAAGACCTAACTATCAGCGAGATTGCCCATCGGCTTGGATTGAATCCAAATACCACTTATAAGTATCTTGCCCAAAGTATTCAGCAAATCAGAAATCACTTTAAACGTTAAAAGATTATGGAAACGATTAACGACAACATCCGTCAGTTACTGGAAATGCTCGACAACCCTGAAGCATACACTGAGCAGGAAATCCAGAATATCATCAATCGTGATGAAGATACACGTGAGACCTATCGTCTTATGGTTGAGGCTAAACGCAGCAGCCGTCAGCATCAGGCAGATAAGCCCATTGATGTGAATGCCGCATGGCAAAAGTTTAATCAGATGAATACTCCCAAGAAGCATCATCTGGGCTGGATGAAGATTCCTTGCAGAGCGAGCAGGGTGGCAGCCTCTTTCATTGCAGTCTTGCTTGTGTCTGGTATTGCCTTCGCAGCCATCCATATTGTGCGTAGCGTTGTTGGAGGTGATTTAAAATCCCCGACTCAAGAGTCACAAATCTCAATTTCCCATCACCCCAATGTGCCTACCGATACGCAGACCGCTGACACTATCGCAACATCGCAGCCCGTCATCTACGACAACATTCCGCTGGAAAAGATGCTCCCAGAGATTGCCACACACTACGATGCCAAGGTTACTTTTGTCAAAGACGATGCCCGCCAGCTCCGTTTCCGCTTTGTGTGGAATCCACAGAAAGGCATTGATCAGGTTGTAAGTGACCTCAACCAGTTCGAGCGTCTGACTGTCACATTGAGCGATAACCAAATCATTGTTGAGTAATTGGTCGTCATGAACAGATATATCACACTCGCCATTTTTACCTTGTTAGTAGTTGTCAGTATGAAGGCTCAGAAGCGTATATCATGCGAATTTAATAATGTGTCGCTTTCCGATGCATTGAGACAATTAGGCGATGTGCAGACGGACTACACCATTTATTTCCTCTACAATGAACTGGAGGATTTCCGCATCACTACGACTATAAAGAATAAACGCCTGCCGGAAGCCATTCTGCAGATGGTGGGCTTTTATCCCATCCGTGTGACAACAAGCACTGACGACGACGGAAAAAAGATTCTCGTAGAGTGTATTCAGAAAGACCGTACAAAACTGAAGGGACGTCTCATTGGACCAGACAATCAACCCATACCGTACGCCAACATCACACTCTTCCCCCCTTCTGATACGACCTATATGGGAGGAGGCGTGAGCAACGAGATAGGCGACTTTGTCATTCCATGCAGCATAACCCAGGCAAGGGTACGTATCAGTTGCGTGGGCTTCAAAACCATTGAGCGGATGATGCCTGTCGATAACGTCGGCACCATCCTCATGCAGATGGAAAACTACAATCTGGGCAATGTCTCTGTGAATGGGCGGATGTCCGTTATCCGCAACGAGACAGACCGCTTGCAGTATATCGTCAGCAACGACGAATATGCCCGTGGTCTCAGTGCCTATGAACTGCTCAGCCGTGTACCGATGGTCACGATAGCTGGCGGGCAGCCGATGATCCTTGGCAAAGGCCCAGCCCACTTCATGCTCAACGGACGTATGACGGACTTAGGCGATGCAGCCATCCGTCAGAAATTGTGGACCATGCGATCAGAGGATATCGAGAGGATTGAGGTCCTCTCCAATCCCTCAGGTCGTGACATGATGGAGATGGGTGGCGACTACATCAACATTGTGCTCCGTCGTGACCAGACGCTTGGATGGCGAGGGGATGTCAGTACGGAGTATGGCGTCAGCGACGACTGGAGCGGACGTGCCAACGGCTCTGTGAGCTATGCCTCAGAGAAGTTCGACATGACCTTAGATGCTCATAGCAGACGAACCACACAGACGAAGGATGATTTGACGACCTACTATATCAGGAAAGACCAGAACTACCTATCGAACAACCATACCCAAAAGACGGACAAGGAACTGGCTGCAAACCTCACCCTTCGCTACTAGCCACTGAGCCAACTGGAGTTTGGAGGCATGCTGTCGTGGCTGACCTTATGGCCCAAGACCGTCACCAATGGAGTGTTGAACTACCCTGCGGAACATTCCACATCGGTATCCGAACAATTCCCAGACGACAACACCACCGCCAAGAGTCTGACTGCCTACTGCGACTGGCACCTCGACACGAAGGGCAGGCTGATGAGCCTCACCTATTATAATTATAAGAAGGACGACGACGGCAGGTCTGAGGTGTTGACAGAGTACGGCATGGCACAGGCAGACCTCCCCTTCACCAAGTGGCAGCACTATCATAGCCAGGTGGACTATCATATACAGTCTGCCAGGATCGACCTGACGCTGCCATTCAGTCTGGTCACCATCGATGCCGGAGCCTCCTATACCAATATCAGGAACCAGGCTAATATAGAAATAGAGAGCGGAAGCAATACGTATTCCACACAGATAACAAGTAGCGATCCCGACTACCAGGAAAGGACGAAGGCGGTCTATCTGTCACTCCATCGCGAGTGGAGCCGTTTCGCCTTCAAGGCAGGACTGCGCTATGAGCACATCAGCTGGGAAGAAGACACCCGTGACTACTGGCTGCCGTCGGCCTTCCTATCCTTCAAGCCTTGGGAAGGCCATCATGTCAGCCTCTCATGGGCGACCAGCTGTCTGCGTCCCAACTTCTATGACCTCAACCCCTTCCGTGTCTATAAGACGGGCTATGAATACTCGGAAGGTAATCCCAAGTTGAAGCCCAGCAGGATGAGCAACATCGAACTGAACTATCAGAATCATCAGGGCCTGTATGCCTGTGCCTATCACCATCATGGCAGCCAGGTGGTGATGCAACAGACTTATGTTTCAACCTATCAGATTCAGTATAAGCCCCTTGCCGAGACCATGCCTTATAACTTGGGACGCACCAATCAGACAGGTCTCTACCTGCGTTACCAGCAGCATCTGTCACCGCATCTGATGGCAACGGCAGAGGGCGACGGCTATTACCACGATGTCCATACGTACGACAAGACCAACTTCTATGGATGGGGAAGCCGTCTGGCAGCTAGTGCCGACTGGTATCTGAACCATAGACATTCCCTTCTGCTGAATGTCCGCTACCAGCATTGGCTGGCAGACTACCGCAACATGACCAAGACTGACGGCTACGGCTACTTCACGTTTGCCCTGCGGTATGCCCTGCTCGATGATCGCCTGAGGTTGTCATTGGTCGCTAACGATCCCTTCCGCCAGCATGTCACAGACGAGACCGTCTACAATAGCAGGAATTGGGTCTACGACTCCATCACTCCTTATCATGAGCCCATGCAGCAATGGAATCACTCCAATCATCACAGCCATTACATCGGCCTGAGCGTCACCTACGCCTTTGGCAATAAGACGCATCACGTCCGAAACGATATAAAGGATACAGAATCGAAGCGCGCAGAGAAAGTAACACTATAACATTATTAACTTAAAAATTAAACGATTATGAGAAAAGTAGTATTTATGATGAGCTTGCTGCTGACACTCGGATTGTTCAGCGCTTGCAGCAATGACGGTGACGTTGACAACGGCATGTATGTGAATGAGAAAGGAGAGTTGGTGCCGATTCCTATTCCAGAAGATGGTGAGGTGGTGAAAGCTATAGAACTGCCCGAGAGGCATCTTTGGACTGAAGAAAGTCATAAAGTGAATTTGTTATGCCTTTTCTTTAATAGAGGACTGCCCATCGGGTCTCGTTCTAATAGTTTCTTCGTGGGTTCTGACAAGGATGAGTGTTATGTCATCAACAGTCAGAATGAACTCAAAAGCATCTATTGTGGAAATGAAGAAATACCAGAACTACTGAATTTCAACAAATACACCCTTGTTATCGGGCAGAAGGTCAAGTCAACCGTTTTTTTTCCCGTACTTAGTCAGGAATTAGAGTTCTTTGACAAGAAATGTGTACTGAAACTCCATGTCCCAGCCCTTACCGCAGAAAATACTACCGATCTGCCCTTATACTATTGGGCATTGTATCCAAAATTCAAAACAGAGGATATCAGCGTTAAGTTTGTCAGAGAAAGGGATGCCGTAAAGACTGTAAAAGATGTCTATTGTTCTGCGACAAAGTATAACACATTTAATATGATTAATCCTGATGAATGGAAATGGGGATTCGCTCCTTATTGGCGGCCTGGTGAAGATGTCTTATTTGCGAGTGCTCGTATTATCCCTCTCAATCTTTCTGACAAAGTAAATGAATCGAATTTAGTATTAGAGGATGACTTAACGTTCTCTGGGGAAATCGTTAAAATGACCGAAGACGCAATACAAGCTTTAGGAATTGAAAAGGGTGTAAATGATTATTATTTTGCATATCTGAATGACGTCGATGTGAAAGAATATGTTGATGTAATCCCATATCGGGGTACTGTTCCTTTTACTATTACGGATATGCCTGGTCAGGTTGGTTATGATAGGGATCAGCAGACATATTTTATTGCTTATTTCTTTAACTACTCTCAGATTAACCCCTATTATCCTGAAGGAGACATGTGGGTTGCTCAATATTATCCCAATAACCTAAGTGATGATTTTAAATTCAATCCAGAAGTTGAAAAAGGACAAAAGGTTATTGTATCTGGAAATGTCTATGAGGTTCTATCAGAAAATAAAGTATTTAAATCATACAAGATTGAACTGACCAAAATAGAAAAAGCAGAATAACCTAGAGATTAAAGGGACTGGTGATTGATTTTTGATTGGTAAAAATAATCACCAGTCCCCGTATTGGAAATGCCTACTACGACTGATCACAACATCTTCCACAACATTAAGAAAGGCCATATACGACTTGTTGTGATGCTTTCTTATAGGGTATACTCCTTATCTCTTTATGTCGTAGAAGCCATCTTAACGAGTGATAACAGGTACCTCCTTGTGTGTTTAAAGGCATTTCCGTGGGATTTTACTGCCTGTAAACTACCGTTCGCCTATACTCGAACGACCGTTTGCCTATACTCAAACAACCGTTCGCCTATAGGCAAACGCTACGACGTCAAAAATATAGGGGGTAGCATTGGGGTAGCATTGGGGCAGCATTTTCGGCAATGCTGCCCCTTTTAAATTATTGTGATTCAGTCTATTATGCCAAAAGGGGTAGCAAGGGTAGCATTTTTAAAGACTTTACTGCACGATGTCTGTTGACATGACGGGAGTGGCTACTGTCCACTCGGCCTTCGTCAGTTCGACAGTGAGGGCAGGCAATACGGCGGCATCATCACAAGTGACTGCTGTACCCTGATTATACAGATAGCCAAAGTCGCAGATATAAGTGATGTTACTGGGCGTATAGCCGTTAGTACGCATAAACCAGAAGGAGTTGCCGCGATAGCCCGTGACTGACGACCACCAGGCTCCTCGGCACTTCGCATAGAGCGTGGAACGGAAACGACGAGCAGCGTCGTCGATGCCACTGCCGGCATAAAAACCATAGTCTGCGGCCAGTGGGGATGCAAACACCTCCTTGTTGGAAAGTATGAGCACACGGTCTTGCGTGTCTGGTCCGCAGTTGGTGCCGTACGAAGAATTGGGCGCATTCTCCACGCTGGTCGTTTCGATGGCATTGCGCTCAGTCTCGGAAAAGGCACGATGGAGGAAGTCGTTGTTGAGCCACTGGCGCAAGCGACTTCCACTCCAGTTCACATCCTCATCTTTGTCGTGGAAAGGGCAGGTGTCGGGCATACGGTCGGCCAGAAGCACAGCCTTGGTTCCGCTGATTTTTAGGATTCGCCACTTGATGGGGGCGTATGCAAAATAGTGCCAAGCCTCAGTATCGGTCCATCGGTAGTGCTGTTCGCGATTCGTGGAACAGGTAACGGCCCCAGAACCGTTCAGCCTGTGATAGCGCTTGCCGCCAATCTCTGTGTCATCATCCGTCCATACGGCCTGTTCCAATTGGTTGTAAAGTGCGGCATCTATAATCACGTCACCATTGGCCAGTGCATAATCGTCTACGGCATTGAAACTGCCGCTGACTACCTCGTTGGCAGGATACGAGCCAAACAGAATGCACTCCCACCGCGTCACATGAGTCTTCTGGCTGGGATCCTTCACCCAAGGACTGTGCAGCTCTTGATAGGTATCACCCGTATATCGTTCCTCGCTACTGGGCGTTACGCTGCTATCATCATCCTTGCTGCACGACGTCATAGCTGCTCCAAAAACCAGCAGACATAGAAGGTATATGTATGTTCTTGCTTTTCTGTCCATAGCTCATTGTTGGATAATATCGGTAGAATACACGGGTTCCGCAGGCTGATAGATGGCTTTTGACAGGTCGAGGGTGATGGCAGGCAACACGGCAGCATCGTTGCAGGTAACCACAATGCCTCGGTTGTAGGTGTCACCCGACTCACCCACATAGACCACGTTGGCCTTCGTATAGCCGACGGAACGCATCATCCAGAAAGATGTACCACGATATCCCTCTACAGGTGACCACCATGCCCCACGGCACTTGGCATAGAGCGTAGAGCGGAACCGGCGGGCTGGATCATTACCGCTGTCGCTGTTGCTGAAGCCATACTCAACGGCCAGTGGCGATGAGAACGTCTCGCTTTCCGAGAGTACGAACACACGGTCCTTGGTGTCAGGGCCACAGTCGGTACTGAAATAATAGTTGGGGGCGTTCTTGACATCCGTTTCCTCGATGGCGCTTCTCTCCTGTTCCGTGAAGGCCCGGCTGAGGAACTCTCCGTTCAGCCATTGACGCAAGCTGCACTCGCTCCAACTGGTATCATTGTAACTGTCGTTAAAAGGGCAAGTGTCGGGCATGCGGTCTGCCAGCAACACGGCTTTGTCGCCCGTCTGCTTCAGGATTCGCCACTTGAAGGGGGCGTATGCAAAGTAGTGCCAGGCTTCGGTATCGCTCCATCGATAGTGCTGTTCCCGGTTCGTGGAACAGGTAACGGCACCTGAACCGTTCAGCCTGTGATAGCGCTTGCCGCCAATCTCTGTGTCGTTGTCCGTCCACTCTGCCTGTTCCAGTTGATGGTAGAGCGAGGCATCTGTAATCACGTCACCATCGACCAATGCATAATCGTCCACAGCATTGAAACTACTGCTGACCACCTCATTGGCAGGATACGAGCCAAACAGAATACACTCCCAGCGTGTAACCTTCTGTGGCGGCTGTTCGTCATCCGTATCATCCTTGCTGCACGATGTCAGCAATGATAATAAACAAATGATGAGGGAAATAAGTCCCCTCATCGAATTGTTATTTTTTGTCGTAAGCATGGACGGGGTAGTCAGTGGTGAAGTGGAGCCCTCGGCTCTCCTTGCGTTCGAGGGCGAAGCGGGTGATGAGATAGCCCACGTTGATCATGTTGCGCAGTTCGCAGATGTCCTTCGAGGCCTTCACACGCTTGAAGAGATTCTCTGTCTCCTCGTAGAGCATGTCGAGACGGTCCCAGGCACGGTGCAGACGGAGGTCAGAGCGCACGATACCCACGTAGTTGGCCATGATCTGGTTCACTTCGCGGACACTCTGCGTGATGAGCACCTTCTCCTCGTTGGTCATCGTTCCCTCATCGTTCCACTTGGGCACCTGGTCGTTGAAGTCGTAGAGGTCTACGTGCTTGAGTGAGTCGCGGGCAGCGGTCTCTGCATAGACGACGGCCTCGATGAGTGAGTTCGACGCCAGACGGTTGCCGCCGTGCAGACCGGTGCAGGAACACTCGCCAAGGGCGTAGAGGCGTTCGATGCTGGTCTGGCCGTTGAGGTCGACCTTGATGCCTCCGCACATATAGTGGGCGGCAGGGCGCACGGGGATATAATCGGTGGTGATGTCGATACCCATGGAGAGGCACTTCTGGTAGATGTTGGGGAAGTGGTGGCGCGTCTCCTCGGGATCCTTATGGGTAACGTCGAGGCAGACGTGGTCGATACCGTGGATCTTCATCTCCTTATCGATGGCACGAGCGACGATGTCACGGGGTGCCAGCGACAGGCGCTCGTCGTATTTCTGCATGAACTCCTCGCCGTTGGGCAGTTTCAGGATGCCGCCATAGCCGCGCATGGCCTCGGTGATGAGGTAGGCGGGATGTGTCTCGTTGGGATTGTGGAGCACCGTGGGATGGAACTGCACGAACTCCATATCCTGCACCGTTCCCTTGGCGCGATAGACCATAGCGATACCGTCGCCCGTAGCGATGACGGGGTTGGAGGTGGTCAGATAGACGGCTCCGCAGCCACCCGTACACATCACGGTGACCTTCGCCAGATAGGTGTCCACCTTCTGCGTCTTGGGGTTGAGCACGTAGGCACCGTAGCACTGGATGTAAGGCGAACGGCGGGTGACGCGCACACCGAGGTGGTGCTGGGTGATGATCTCCACGGCAAAGTGGTTCTCCTTGATGTCGATGTTGGGATCGCTCTTCACGGCCTCCATCAGTCCGCGCTGGATCTCAGCCCCTGTGTCGTCGGCATGGTGGAGGATGCGGAACTCAGAGTGTCCGCCCTCGCGGTGGAGGTCGAATGCGCCGTCGTCCTTCTTGTCGAAGTTCACGCCCCACTTCACGAGCTCCTGTATCTGTTCGGGTGCCATGCGCACCACTTGCTCTACGGCCTTGCGGTCGGAGATGTAGTCGCCGGCGATGATAGTGTCGGCGATATGCTTGTCGAAGGTGTCCACCTTCATGTTCGTTACAGAGGCTACGCCACCCTGTGCGAACGATGTGTTCGCCTCGTCGAGGGCCGTCTTACAGATCATACACACCTTGCCCTTGTTGGCCTTTGCCACCTTCAGGGCGTAACTCATGCCAGCCACACCGGCACCGATCACGAGGAAGTCGTATTTGTAAA
>Ga0265298_10006834_pt1 | contig 14006 bp, 12 predicted proteins | sample AusTroGonzalo_MG_3_FD_193486 | JGI IMG/M metagenome (GOLD analysis project Ga0265298, IMG submission 193486) | Bovine rumen microbial communities from tropical cattle in Woodstock, Queensland, Australia - Gonzalo_01 | ecosystem: Host-associated > Mammals > Digestive system > Stomach > Rumen ...
GCCCTCCAGCCGCTGCACGACCTCCTCGGCTTTCATACCTTCGACAAGACGGCCTACGCCCTGGGTGTTGCCGTCGCAGCCTCCATAAAACTGAACATTGTGAATGGCTCCATCAACGATTTCGAACTCAATTACTTGACTACAAGTGCCTTGGGGGCAGTAAGTGTATTTCATAAAAGCATTATTATGGATGCAAAGATAACTGAAAAAAGTTGTATCTTCGCATCATCATGAAAACCACCCCTCTCGTCCTCGGCATCGGAGAAACCGTCCTCGACATCCTCTTCAAGGATGACCAACCACTAAAAGCCATCCCAGGCGGCTCTACGTTCAATAGCATCGTCTCATTAGGTAGGGCAGGGGTGAACTGCGCCATGGTGACAGAAGTAGGCTGCGACCATGTGGGCGATATGATATGCAACTATCTGAAAGAGAATGGCGTGTCACCAGAATATGTCTGCCGTCGCGAACAGGGCAAATCACCCATCTCGTTGGCATTCCTTGATGAGCACAACGATGCGCAATATGTGTTCTACAAGGATCCATCGCCCGTAGCACTCAACGGAAAGCTGCCGGAGTTCACCAAAGATGACATCGTGCTTTTCGGTTCATACTTCGCCATTAACCCGGCCATCCGTCAAAAAGTGGTTGGTTTACTGCGCGATGCTCACAAAGCGGGGGCTTGGCTCTATTATGACGTCAACTTCCGAAAAAACTATATTGCCGATATCCCTGTCCTAAAGCCCAATATTGAGGAGAACATGAGCCTGGCAAACGTGGTGCGTGGGTCGATGGAGGATTTCAACTATCTATATGGCCTGCACGACGGCGACACCATCTACTCACAGGTGTGCCGCCATTGCAGCACGTTGATTCTGACGGATGGCGCACATCCCATACGGGTCTATACCCCCGAAGGTTGTGAGACCTTCCCAGTGCAGCCCATCGAAACAGTCAGCACCGTCGGCGCCGGCGACAACTTCAATGCCGGCTATATCTACGCCAAAATCATCGCCTCAGAATCGCCTCAGTCCAATTGTTCACTTTTCACTCATCACTCTTCACTTGTAAAGATGGCCCAGCGCTGGAGCCAGGACGTCTGCCGCCAATTGGGCAATAACATCAGCGACGAGTTGGTCGCATTCCTAAAAACCAACCGAAGATGACAGACACACTCACCCCAGCCCAGCGTCACCTCGTGATGTCACACATCCGCAGCCGCAACACCAAACCCGAAATCAAGGTGCGGCAATGGCTGTGGAACCACGGCTATCGCTACCGCCTCAACGTGAAAGGAGTCCCCGGAAAACCTGACATCGTGATGCGAAAGTACCATACGGCCATCTTCGTTAACGGATGCTTCTGGCATGGACACGGGGTGGCAATACCACCAGTTAATAGTGAAGAGTTAAGAGTTAAAGGGGAGAACCCCGTTGGGGGTTCAAGCTTGGTAGCCCAGGGTTGGGCAAGCGAAGCGAGACCTACCCTGGGAAAACAGAAAACGGAGAACCCCGTTAGGGGTTCCATATCGGTGGCCCGGGGTTTCAACCCCGGGGAAACGGAAAACGAAAAGTGTTGTAAGATCCCGCAAACAAACCGTGAGTTTTGGTTGAACAAGATTCAAAGAAACCAACAGCGAGATCAGCAAAACTACCAGATCCTCAAAGATAACGGTTGGCAGGTCATCGTCATCTGGGAATGCCAACTGAAAGCACACCTCATCGACCGCACCATGTATGAGGTGGAACTGCTGCTTAATGAGAAATTGCTATCGCTCTACCAAAAACACAAACCGGTTATCTATCGTCAGAACAGGGAAGAGGCTGATTTGCCAATGGCAGCGGAAGAAAACAACTATCAAAAGGATTAACCTTCTTCTGTCAACGCCTGCCGGATGGCTTTCGCCAATTGATCAGGACAAGAAGTGGGCTTGAATCCACAATGGATGCCTTCCAATCGCTCCACAACCTCCTCGGCTTTCATACCTTCAACAAGGCGACCTACACCTTGGGTGTTGCCGTCACAGCCACCATAAAACTGAACATTGTGAATGGTTCCGTCAATGATTTCGAACTCAATCACTTGACTGCAAGTGCCTCGGGGGTAATAGGTGTGTTTCATAAAAATGATGTTAAGAGTTATCTATGATAGGTATGCAAAGATAACAGAAAAAAGCCTATCTTTGTACAAAAGAAATCAAACATCCCTTAACCATGTCCAACAAGCTCTTCCTTCAAGCCCTTACCAAATTTTTCTTTGGATTCATCATCGTGGGTCTGCTCATCTTTCTGCCTGCATGGTCGCTTTGCTATTGGCAAGGCTGGCTGCTGATGGGCATCCTGTTCGTCCCGATGTTTGTTGCGGGCCTTGTCATGTTATTCAAAAATCCGGAACTGCTTCAAAAAAGGCTGAACGCCAAAGAAGAAGAAAAAGAACAAAAGACCGTAGTGGCGCTGAGCGGCTTGCTGTTTATCGCCGCCTTTGTCGTCGCTGGACTCAACTGGCGCTTTCAATGGCTGATGCTGCCCGACTGGGCGGTGTGGGTGGCTGCAGCGCTCTTCTTTGCGTCCTACCTGCTATATGCCGAAGTCCTGCGCGAAAACACCTTCCTCTCACGTACCATCGAAGTGCAGGAACACCAAAAAGTCATCGACACGGGCCTTTATGGCATAGTCCGCCACCCGATGTATATGGCCACCACCATCCTCTTCCTGATGATGCCCTTGGTGTTGGCTTCACCTATCTCATTCGGAATCATGCTGTTATATATCCCTCTCATCGTCAAGCGCATCCTCAACGAAGAAGCCGTCCTAGAACAAGGATTAGAGGGCTATGCTGAATACAAACAACGGGTGAAATACCGACTCTTACCTTTTATCTGGTGAGGTCATAGCCGACATCTTAATTTGTCAAAAAGAAGACAAACTCCTGCCCGACATATTCCCACTTTACCGTGCCGAAGCGGATGAGATGGGCCAAAAGGGTGATGACCTTGCGCCGGGGAAGCTTGGAGAGTCGGACGATCTGCCTTAGCGTCAGTTGGCCTTGCATGACATCAAGCAGCCTGCGTATGTCATCGTCATAGGTGATCAGCGCCCCTTGGGGTTTCTGGGATTCTTTCCAAAACGAGAACAGCACTGGGGAAGCCACGATGTTCTCGTCGTTGATGCGGATATAAGCGCGCATCTGGCCGTCTTCATCGGGGGCACAGACGGGCTTTCTACTTGAAGGCGGCACCGTGGCGATGACAACAGCGTTTCCATCGGCATGATAGGTATCAAAGGTGATGCTCGCCTCGGGCTGGCAGTATTTGTAAGCCGCCTGATGCATCACGTAAATCTCTCCTTCGGATTGTACCCCAGCGATGCGACCATCATCACGAACCCCGATGAGCAGCCGCCCCCCGTCGGTATTGGCAAAGGCCGACACCGAACGGGCCAACTTACAGGCATCGTCAACCCGGTATTTGAAGTCCTGCTGTTGATGCTCGCCCTCTTGGATGAGATTAAGAAGAAATCGCTTGTCGTTCATACAAATTGCAAAAATAAAGGAAAAAAGGGTATCTTTGTCAGAAGTCAGGAGACAGAAGAAAGAAGTAAGAAGTAAGAAGATGAGGGGGTATTATCGATCACCTATAGGGATATTAAGTATTATTAGCGATGGTCACTCGCTGACGGAACTACGGTTTGTGAAAGCTCAAGAAGGAGTGGACCTTCAAGAAATGGCGGGGCTGCAGGATCTTCCTGTGTTTCAGGAGACACGCCGTTGGCTTGACCTTTATTTCAGCGGAAAGAAGCCAGAATTCACCCCTCCATTAAAACCGAAAGGCACGCCATTCCAACAAAAAGTATGGCGAGAGTTGCTGACCATCCCATACGGAGAAACAACGACATACGGCACCATAGCCCGACGTATCGGCTGTCGGTCGGCACAAGCCATCGGTCAAGCCGTGCACAACAATCCCATCGCTATCATCATTCCTTGCCATCGTGTGATCGGTTCCGACGGCGCTCTCACAGGTTATGCCTCCGGCTTGGAGATCAAGCGACAACTATTACTTCAGGAAACAGATGCTGTCAATTCGTTTTTAATGGGCACCACTTCACCTCAGGCTCAATCGGCTCACCAAATGAATGGAGAATCTCCTCTGCCTCCTCTTCGGTGAGTAGCTCACCATCCTTTGCATACTCGTCCTCCATTTCATCTGTTTCAAAAACATAACTCATCAGGTCGGTGAATTCGTATTCGGGTGCACTGTTTTTCAGCTTCGTATAACGTGCATAGTAACACCCCGTGCCACATCCGCCTGCATCGCCAACAACGCCTTTATAAAACACGATTTGGCGTTTGAAGTCTTTACCTGCTATGATCTTGATCTCGCCTTCCACAAGTGACAACACGGCTTGGTATTCCTCATCCTCAGAACTCAGCCAAAGCTCGGGCTCGCCATCCTCATCGATGTCAATCAAGGCATATTTGCTGAAATCGTCCATTTCATAGGTCATGTAGTCTTCATCAAACTGTTCCCTAAGCCAGGAGAGTTCATCAAACTCGGTTTCTGGATGGCAAGGCTTCATGCCGTCCCAACTATAGACATGCTGTAATGCTCTCCACCAATTGAAGTAGTACTCGTTCACAATCAGTTCGTCACCTTCCAGGGGTAGTCTATAGCCCACTTCAACGTTAGGATAAGAAGGGGTGAAAAGGTTGGCCAGGCTGGTTTCGGGGGTCAACATGCCGGTGGACGGGTCATAATCGAAGAAGGCCAAAAACGACTTCACGTCGGAAGAAGCTTGGAAGAAACTGATGCCCAAGAGTTGATGCCCGTTGGAACGTTGCCAAACATGAGCGCTCATCTCTTCCGAATCAGGGTCGTCACTTCCTTCGGCAAAACTCAAATAGTTGCTGTCTTTTTCATAAAATGAGAGATACTGTTGCTCATCCTCGGGAAGCTCTAGATCTTTTAGCAATGCTGCTACAGACTGGGTAGGCCACTGCTTTTGGAAAGCCTCCACCATGTCAAGGACATCTGCGCTCTCCACTTCCTTGATCGGTGCGGTCTGCCATGATTCGTCCACTTCGTCAATGGTCATGATGGGTTTTTCGGTTGCACTCGTTTCAGTCGTTGGGTCAGTGGTTGTTTCGGGCTTTTTGTTTCCCTTACAAGCCATCATTGCAAAGCAAAGGATAACGAGAAATAAAGAAATCTTCTTCATAAGTTCTATGGATTTAGAAAGGTTATTTCATAATGAATTCCAAAGTCCCACCGTTCATGATTTGCTGATGGGTGATCTTCAAGTCTTTCACGGGCTTGCCATTCAACTTCACGCTCTTGACATGAATGCGCTCCGGGGTCTTGTTGGCGGCGGTGATCACAAAGTCTTTCCCATTTTCAAGATGTAAAGTCGCCTTGGTGAACAAGGGCGTACCTAAGACGTATTCGGCTGAACCGGCATGGAAGGGATAGAAGCCAAGGCTTGAGAAGATGTACCAAGCCGACATCTGGCCGCAGTCGTCGTTGCCGGCATAGCCACACGGGGTGGCGCGGTAGAACTCGCTTCGAACCTGTTCCACCAACTCCTGGGTGCGCTCGGGCTTGCCTGCGAAGTTGTAGAGATACACGGTGTGGTGGCTGGGCTCGTTGCCGTGGGCGTACTGTCCGATGAAGCCGCTGGCGTTGCCGTTGACTTCGCCGCTGGTGGCGGTCAGGCTGAAGTTCTCGTCGAGTTTTTTAAGGAAGCCTTTCCTTCCGCCGAAAAGATTGATAAGGCCTTGCGGGTCTTGCGGCACAAACCACATATACTGCCAGGCGTTGCCCTCCACGAAGCAAGGCTGCTCATACGACAGCGGGTCGAAGCCTTCCATCCAGTTGCCGTTTTCGTCCTTCGGACGGAAGAATCCCGTTTTGGGGTCGAATAAGTTACGGTAATATAGGCTGCGGCGGTAGAAACGCTCGTAATCGTCCATGTGGCCGAGTTTCTTGGCTACCAAAGCCACGCAAGCATCATCGAAGCTCTGTTCCATGGTGATGCTGACGCTCTCATCCTGCAAGGTCTGAGGCAGATAGCCATACTGCTCCCAGATCTCAAAAGGTGAGTTGAAATGGCTGCGGGTGCTGCTCTCCACCATAGCTTGATAAGCTGCCTCCACGTCGATGCCGGGAATCTCAGCCATGATAGCATCTGCGAGCACGGGGATGGCGTGGTTGCCAATCATGCAGTAGTTGTCCTGTCCCCAGAGGTCCCAAATGGGCAGATAGCCATAGGTTTGGTGATGCAAGACCATATCTCTCACAAATTGCGCGGCGATGTCGGGGGCGATGAGGGTGTAGAGCGGATGGGCAGCGCGGAAGGTGTCCCACAAGCTGAAGGTGCTGTGATAGGTCTGTCCCTTAGGCATCTGCTTGATCTCGAAGTTGGTGTCCATATAACGTCCGTCCACATCGCTCATCGTGTTGGGCTGCATCAAGACGTGATACAATCCGGTGTAGAAAATGGTTTTCTGCTCGTCGATGCCCTCCACGTCGATGCGGCTGAGCTCACGTTGCCAGACGTCGTGGGCGGCCTTCACATAGTCGTCGAAGTTCCAACTGCTGGCCTCGGTCATCATGTTCTTTCGAGCGCCTTCGTTATCGACAGGTGAGATGGCCACCTTTACCATCAGCTCTTGGCCATCGGCAGGGTCGAAGTTGAGCGTGGCACGAAGCGTGCGACCATTGACTACATCGCTGTTGCCGACGTTCAGTCCGCCGTTCATCAAAAGATGCTTTGCGATGGGCTTGGAGAACTCAGCACGGAAATACACTTTACGCATCTTGGCCCAGCCGGTGATGACACGGTAACCCTCGACGGTATGGTCATCGACAATGCGGATCTGAGCTTGGATGACGTCGTAGGTGCGGCGTTTGGAGTAGTAGGCATCGCCACGGAAAGTGCCGCGGTCCATATCGAGAACGATGGTCTGCGGCTGCCCTTGGGGGAAGGTGTAACGATGGATGCCCGTCCGAACCGTCGCCGAAAGCTCCACGTTCACGCCGCTTTCCTGCAAAAGCACTTGATAATATCCCGGTCTGGCGGATTCCTTGTCGTGGCTGTAATGCTGTCCGAAGTCGGCGGCCTGGAGCTGCTCTGGGGTCACTTCCCTGCTCAAGGGCATCAAGCTCACGTCAATCAAATCGGTGCATCCCGTCCCGCTGAGGTGGGTGTGGGTGAATCCATATATAACATCTTTGTTATAGTCATAGCCTGAACAGGGGTCCCAGGTGACCATAAGCTCGGTCTCAGGACTCAGCTGCACCATGCCTTGAGGCAGGGTGGCACCAGGGAAAGTGCTACCGCTCAAAGCTCCGGTCTCATCGGTTTGGGTGCCGATGAAAGGGTTCACAAATCGGGTGTAGTCGGTGCTTTGTGCACTCAAAAACAAAGGCAGCAACAGGGCTGCCAATACGGTCATTGCTTTTTTCATGTTTACTCTTTAACAAGTCTTAAAGTTGTATTGCCATTATCGTTAGAGACGCGAACCATATAAACTCCTTGTGCCAAACCGTCCAAATCAAGCTCAACATGTCCTTCTCGGAACGAGAGGGTAGTCACAATTCTTCCAGTAAGGTCGAAAACGGTGACTTCACCGTTGGGGACATTAGTGTTTATTGCGACTTTTTCGGTGGCTGGATTGGGGTAAACAGATGCCACAAGGACCGTCATCTCTTCAACATCATCGTCAATGAGGTTGCCTACCCAAACGTCATCGACATACACTCCGTTGCCGTTGCCATTGCTGGCGATGGCATCGAAACCAATCTGATACTCCGCAGAAGCATTGGGAAGCGCGAGCGTCACCTCCTCCCAATCGTTGGCGGGATATTCATAGATTCCTATGACATGCCAGGTATCAGTAGGTGAACTGCGGTAGGCAACATATAAATGATCCACATCTTCAAGCAGTTGTTGTTTGTGTTTGAATTGTAAGGTGGGGTTGGTGACGGCGGTGATATCCAGCGGAGCGGAATAGAGAAGAGCTTCTCCACCCATCCAGAAGAAATTGGCGGTGTTGTTCAGAATCAGATAGCCTGGGTCGATAGCCCATCCGAAATCGCCGCTGGAAATGTCGTTTTGCCAACACAAGAACTCATCTGACCCCTCAAAGTCATCAAAATAAGGCTCGTCATCGGTTACAACAATCACGTCGCAATGCGTTTTGAACGTCGCTGGATACGACCATTCCGACTCCATATCATTGCCACAATTGGCTCTTACACGGAAAGTATATTCGGTTTCCGGTTCGAGTCCCTCCATCAAGAACGGCTGTACATCCACCGTTTTTTGCTCACCGTTTATCTCAATATCCCAAGTATCCTCATTGCCCGTCGTTGACCATCCGAGAAGGGCTGTGGAGTTCGTGATTTCAGAGGCTTGTAGATTCATCGGACGCGCACAGCCTTCAGAAGAAGTTATTTCAATATCATCAATAAAAATATAATATCCACCATTACTGTTTCCCAAGAATGAAATCTGATAAGTAGCTGAGATGGCTGGTAATTCGAAGGTCTCATCGAAAACATTAGACCAGTCGCTGAGGCTATAGTTGCCAAGCTCATGCCATGAATCGGTTGGCGCACTGCGATAGCATACCGTGAGCTCGTCGTAAGGTGGATACAATGCCATCATGGCGTAACGGAAATTGAAAGTCGCTCCGCTGATGCTTGACATGTCGAAAGTAGGGGAGATCAGTCGTGCCGCATCGCCCATTGTGGCATTTTGAAAGGCTGCTACATTTGATACAGTGCCGCCCATCACTGCCCAAGTGGCGGTTCCAGTCGACTCAACCGTCCACCCATCCATCTGGCCCGACTCAAAATCCTCGCTGTATGACTGTCCGTCTATAATAGGGATGACATTTTGCGCAAAGAGGTTGGCCGCACTGAAGGCCAATAGTATAAGCAGTATATAGTATTTGTTTTTCATGTTCTTATTTTTGGTACTTAAATAATGGTACAAAAATAAAAACAATCATTAACAAATCACCAATCTCTTATAAAATTATAAAGCTCTTCTTTCGACGATTTAAACGTGAACACTTCGTCTACCAGAAAATAATTGTTGGCGTCAACACAATGAGGATAGGCATATTTGGCGAACTCAAGCCGGTTTGACTCGAAGGTGAATAGTTTGCAGATGCCAACAATCTGACGGGTGCTCATGGGATTGTCGGTGATAATCCGCTTGGCTATGGAAAGACGCTTCTCATCGAAGTTCTCGTCACTGATAACCCTTACAGCATCATCGAAATCACGTGGATTCATCCCGATTTCTTCATGATGCGGAGCGGGATGTATAGGATGCCTTGGTTGGATCAATGGTCCTGGGTGTTGTTTTACGACGATGCCCCGCGAACCATGGTGGGGGTGACTCCCGAAAAGACCTGACTGAGCGGTGGCCGGCACCGCCATCAGCAGCAGAAAATACAATAATAGCTTTTTCATGGCAGTAAATGTTTGAAGTTTATTGTTTTAAAACAAACATCATACCACCTTCTTACTTCTTTCTTCTTACTTCTAATTTCTAAAAAAATACTGTCCCTTCCCCTCCGTAGCCTTCCCATACTGTATGGCATTCACGGGACAATGGTGGTAACAAGCCATGCACATGGTGCAATGCCCATTCCATTTGGGCCGTCCGTCCTGAAGGGTGATATTCTGCAACGGACAGACCTCCACGCACTTGCCGCAACTGATGCATTTGTCGTTTGAAAGATATTTGCGGTCATCGGTGGCGTATTTGTTGAAACTCGAGTTGATGACATGGCTCTTCAGCCAAGCCAAACGGCCCACAGTAATCTCTGAGAAGCGCTCTTTGTTCATCAAACGCGGAATATTGCGGTTCAGCGTGGCATCGGTGTCGGCTATTTTCTTCTTAGCCATCTCTTCCGTGTCGAGTTTGAAACCTGCAAAGGCGATGTAGGTCTCGGGCATCTTCATGCTGAAGCAGGCGGATAGCTCCCAGCCTTTTTCCTGCAAGGCTTTACGGAAAATCTTTTCAGTTTGGCCGCACTGGTCACCGCAGGTGCAGGCAAAGTACACATACCCAGGGGTTTGTGCCATCCGAAGCTGTTTCAGAAAGTCAAGAACCAGTCGGGGAGGAGCCCACGAATAGATGGGAAACACAAATCCGAGGAGCTCGCCTTCTGCCAATGAGTAATCGTAACGATCCGCTCGTGCCGCCTCGGGAATGAAGGTCAGTGTATCGTTGAGTTGAGCGGCCAGTGTTTCAGCTACATGGCGACTGTTGCCACATCCGGAGAAATAGAATATCATGGGTGTTTATTAAGGAAACTGGATACAAAAATACTTTTTTTTAAAAGAAATCAATCTTATTTTGTATTATTGCAAAAATAATTCAACGACAACTAAACTCACCGCCATGAAACGTTGTTTACTATTTTTGAATTTTCTTTGTTTTTCGTTGGTGTTGGGTCTTCCTTTAACTTCGATGGCCCAAGATTCAGAACGTCAAACCATAGTTGACCCGCTGACCGTTTCAGGTACAGTTGGAACCCAGGTCACTTCCTCGTGGAATAATGCGGACTTGCATTACAATTCCCCGTTTTCAACCACGGCCTATGCTGACATGATCTTTAATGTCTATGGCTTCAGCATTCCGATGAACATCAACTTTATCAACGTGAGCGCCAAACAGTTCAGCTTCTCACAGCCGATTCTCACGATGAATCTCAGGCCGACGTGGAAAAAGTTCACCTTTCATTTGGGTACGTCAAGCATGAATTTCTCCAACTATACCTATAATGGCATTTCTTTCGATGGTTTAGGTGTGGAATACCGAGGCAGCAAAATCCGTTTCGGAGGCTTCTATGGCAATTTCAACCATGGCACTACTTTCCGTACTGGTCTCGATGACCGTAATGCCATTCAATACCTTTCTGACTCGTTGTTGGGCTTGAACAATGTGGCTTATACCACGCTGCCGCAGTTCAAACGCAAGGCATACGCAGCTCATGTCGCCATTGGCAGTTTGAGTAATTATGTGGATTTCAGCCTTCTCCATGCTGCCGATGACATTAATAGCCTACCACCGCAGTTGTATATGTACAATCCCTATTCTCCCAGCATGGTTGACACCATCGCACGCGACTCAACCATCAAGGGTAAGGAAAACCTGGCATTGGGTTTGAAAGGTCATTTCACGATCAACGAATGGGCGAAGTTTGAGACCAACTTGGGTGCCAGCTTTTTCACTCCCGACATCACCCGTGATTCAATGGTGCTGGAGAGTGGCGCGGGGCATGGTTTGGTCAATAAAATCACAGGCATGGGAAGAAAGACACATTTGTTCAATTTCCGTTACGGCAGCGAGGTGCGCTTTGCCGGCGATGCCTTGCTGAACCTGAATTTCAGTCCAGTTTCCGCCACCTTGACTTATCGTTTTGTGCAACCAGACTATACTTCTTTGGGAGCGATCGGATTCAACCAAAATGCCCAGACTTTCGGCGGCAATCTTTCAACCTCTTTGTTCCACAATACCGCTTTTTTGAGCTTGAATGGTTATCTGCAACGTGACAACTTGGACAAGAAACAACTCTACACCAACCAAGTGGGTTCATATACCGTGAATTGGAACAATTTCTTCGGGGAGAATGTCGCCTTGGCCGTGCTCTACAATGGCGTGACACAGAAACAGCTTGACGGTGCGCTTGGCGAATTGTCCATCGTTCCCGAAGAAACCCGCATCAACCAAATCACCCATTCCTTGGATGTTACTCCCAGTTACACCTTGTCACTGGATAACGAACATACTTTCACTTTGAATTTCAATCTGTTGCAGAATAAGAACCGTAACAAGAAAATGGAAGGAATGAGCTTCGATGTCACCACTACAAGTTATGGTGTTGGTTATGAGGTTTATTTTTCAGGCTCGGGGGCTTCGCTTGATGCCAGTTATGACTATTCTTTGTCGAGTTCCCCTGGAAACAGCTATCAATCTCACTGCCTCTCTGGCGGCACCAGTTATAACTTTATTCGAAAGGATGATATGACACTCTCTGGCTATGCCAGAATGACGATGGCCTATAACATTGGAAAGGAAGAACAGGAGTTGTCAGACTCAGAGAAACAGGTTTTAAGCTATCTTGCCCGTCGTGTGGGTAGGGAAGCTGGTTCCGAGATGACCAACGACGTTTCCCTTGCCGCTCGTCTGGGAGCCTCGCTGAATTATAAGGATCGACATAACGCGAGCATCTTCTTCGCCATCAGTAACTATAGCGATAATATCATCATTGGCCAGCACATTGCCGTCAATACCGATGTGCGCCTCATGGTTGAATACAGCTATAGCTTCGCTTCACGCTTGGTGAAGTCAAATAAAAGATAATTACAATCCCGAATGAAATAAATACACTTGATATGAAACGCATTATTCGAATTCTCATTTTGGCTGTTATCTCGGTTGCGGGAATAACGTCTTTGTCGGCTCAGACAGTTCAAGTGATAGTGACCCAAAAGGTTCCAGTCCTGCCGCCGACAGCGACCAACTATTTGGACGATCCCTTCCGTTATTTCAACGTTCAGTTTGTGGTGAACGGCGTGGGAAACGATGGTCTGGATGTCTTTTTGGGCATCAACTTCACGGGCAATACGAGTTCGTTCTATGCTCGCACCAAAAACAATAAACATCCTTTCGAACCCATCCACCTTAAAGAAGGCATCAACATATTCAATAGTGCGTCGGATCGGGAAAAGTTGAAAAACCAGTTGCGAAACGGACGTTTGGAAAGCAATGTCGTTGAAATCACTACGGAAAACAAGAATCCCCTCAAAGCACAACAGTTGCCCGAAGGCACCTATCAACTTTGCGTGGATGTCTTCCGCTGGGAGGATCAAAGTGCCGACCCGGAATCGATTGCCAATTCTTGTCCTGAATTCGACATCTGCTATTCGGGCTCCGCTCCCGAACTGATATCTCCTATGGCAGGGGCTCAGATGGCTTTGAATGGCGCCTTGGTGGTGACACCGAGCCGGAAGGTCAATTTCTTATGGACTCCCGCCATCTCCAACTGTGCTGGCAGAAACGCTCAATTCAAATATATGTTGAAGGTGGTGAAGGTCCTGAATGGTCAGAATTATCGTGACGCCATCAAGTACAATCCCACCGTCTTTTCCACAGAGGTACGTAACAGCACTTACGCAATATTGGATACCTTGCGTGATATCAAGGTGCCGTTGGAAAGGGGCTCGCTCTATGTAGCACAAGTTCAGGCCGAACAAATCAAGGTCAATAGGACTACGGGTGAATTTGTCCTCGGCAATGATGGAAAGAGCCAACCGATGCCCTTCTTCTGGGATGTCCCTGATGAAAGCGAGTTTGGTTTTGTTGTGGTGGATGACGAAGATGAGGAAGGCGATGAAGGTGATGCAGTGGATGGATTAACTCAATGGGATGGGGGTGTTGAAGTGGAGTCGGACTTGGAGTCCATCATCGATGAGATGAAAGAACAATACCTCGCTGGTTTTATTCAAGATGCTGCCACTGTGGCCAGCCTCACGGCAGCCTATCCCGAGGAACGTCAGTACGTGCCTACGCCCAAGCGTCGCTATGTGGCAAGTGACGGCTATTACACCGTACCGATGACCGATGATTGGGAGATTAGTTTCATGCCTGCGCGTCATGAATCGCTGAAAAACGTCTCCTATGCCATTGAAGTGTTTGATTATCCGGGTGGTGACATAGACGATATCACCGCCAATGAACCGGTGCTCCGCAAAGAAATTGAAAACGTGCCAGAGCGTTACAACAAGATGGATAGTCATGAATTAGTCAGCCGTACCCTTCCTGGATGGGGTAGCAAGTTGGAGCAAGGCAACCTGTATTATTTGCAACTGACATGCAACTTCACGGCCGGTTATTGGGAATACTCGATCGCCGACACCAGTTTTTACGTCAATGAGATGCTAGCGGAACACATCCATGATACCATCTCGCGTGACTTTGTGGAGG